>Ga0210405_10002276_pt1 | contig 20132 bp, 13 predicted proteins | sample IncBWH11MmetaG_FD_155492 | JGI IMG/M metagenome (GOLD analysis project Ga0210405, IMG submission 155492) | Forest soil microbial communities from Barre Woods Harvard Forest LTER site, Petersham, Massachusetts, United States - Inc-BW-H-11-M | ecosystem: Environmental > Terrestrial > Soil >... | reverse complement strand
GTTTTTCTGGTAGTAGCTGGTAATCCACAAATACTGCGTGGAGTGCAGCACCGCGAGCAAGCCGCTGCTGTAACGAGTCTGCGGAATTTCGCGGCCGCTGACTAATTCGACCACGGCAGGCAAAAGAAACCAGAGGAATTGTGTCACTGTCAGCGTAAGCACCGGAAGAATCGCGCGGAAGCTGCTTCTGCGCGCCAGCGAGGCCAAAGCCCAGCCACTCGCGCCGACAAAAAACAGCGCCAGAACCGCGCGCGCGGGGAGAGTGAATTTCGCCGAGAGTCCAAGCGAGAGAATCAAAGCATCGCTGGACACACCGGTGTGGAAGCTCAACATCAGCAAAATGTAGGAAGCAACAAACGAAAGGTGAAGGGCTCGGCGCTCAGTTTCCGTGGGCGAGACGCCTGCGCGCCGCGCGAACATCATCAGCAGCCCAAAGTTCTGCCCCGTGTAGTGCCAAGGGCTCCAGCAAATATAGAGCGTGAAGATCCACGGAAGCAGCGCATACCAAAGGTGCGTGACGACCCCTGCCAAGGCGAGCAGCAGAGCGACGTGCACCGTATAGATGCGATATTTCTCGAACTCGTCGCGGGTGTGGTAGGCGCGATAAACCGTGGCCATGAAATGCGGATAGTTGGACAGCAGCGCGAGAAAATAGAAGACTACGCTCCACGCTCGCCCGTAGGAATTCGCGAAATAAAATCCCGCGAGCAAGAGTGGCGCGGACCACGCGCCGCAGCCGATCGTTAAGTCAATCCATGGACGATAAATCCACGGACTCTGCGGCCGCGAGGGCGCCGTTGGCGTTGAAGCGTGCTTCTCCGCGGGAGCTATGGTGACTGTTCCCATGCTACTGCAGAGTAACGCAGGCGTGGCGCGCCTGAGGGCCAAGGACCACAGCCACATGCGGAATCGGTTACTTGTATTTGGGAACGGGCATCAGGAAATGGCGAGCAGGCGCAGGAGCAAGCCCGCCAGCGCTCCGCCGAGCAGTGGTCCGATGACCGGGACAGGTGCGTAGCCCCAATCGGAGCCGCCTTTTCCGGAGATCGGCAAAATCGCGTGCGCGATGCGCGGCCCCAAGTCGCGCGCCGGATTGATCGCATACCCGGTCGTGCCACCCAGCGAAAGACCGACGCCCCACACGAGGCTGCCGACAAGATAAGGCCCCAACCCGGCCGCAGGACCTGCCGCAGACACTTTCTTCGAAAAAATCGCGCCAATTACAAAGACGAGAACAAACGTTGCACAGATTTCACTGAATAAATTCGCAGCAACGCTGCGGATAGCGGGCGCGGTGCAAAAACAGGCCAGCTTAGCGGCAGCATCCGGTGTTTCTTTCCAATGCGGCAAATAGTGCAGCCAGACAAGAGTGGCTCCCACGATAGCCCCGAGAAGTTGCGCCGCAAGATAAGGAGCGAGCTTCCCGAAGCTTGCATCCCGCACCGCGAAGCCCACCGTGACTACCGGATTCAAGTGTGCGTCATTGCTTCCACCGGCAATCGACACGAAGACGCCAGCCATCACCGCAAAGGCCCACCCAGCCGTGATGACCATCCATCCGCTACCTTCGGCTTTGGAGCGCTTCAAGAGCACTCCGGCGACGACTCCGTTGCCTAACAGCACAATAATCATCGTTCCTAGAAATTCGCCCACGATTGGGGATGTCATTCAGCAATCTCCTTCAAGTGGAGCAGGCCCACAACAATACTCTGTCTTGCGAATCAGGATTCAGCCCAATCGAACGACCGCGTGACAGCTTTCTTCCAGTGTTTATAAAGATCTTCGCGCTCCGCTTCCGCGAAATACGGCGTCCAGGTCCGGTCCACGGCCCAATTGGTTCGCAGTTCGTCCAAGCCTGAGAAAAACTTCACCGCCAGGCCCGCGGCATAGGCAGCACCTAACGCCGTCGTTTCCCGAATGACCGGGCGCACCACTTCGCGGTTCAAAATATCCGCCTGAAACTGCATCAGGAGTTCATTCACGACCATCCCGCCGTCCACGCGCAGAGACGACAGCGCGATCCGAGAATCTTTTTCCATGGCTTCCACCACCTCGCGCGTCTGAAAAGCAGTGGCTTCGAGGACCGCTCTCGCCAGATGCCCTTTGTTGACATACCGCGTCAGCCCTGCGATGACCCCACGCGCATTTTCCTTCCAGTACGGCGCATATAGGCCCGAGAATGCGGGAACGAAGTAGACGCCCCCGTTATCTTTCACCGTGCGCGCCAGCGTTTCGATGTCGGAGCTTTTCTCGATCATTCCGAGATTGTCGCGGACCCATTGCACCAGCGCTCCCGAAATCGCCACGCCGCCTTCCAGAGCGTAACAAGCTGGCGCGCGGCCCATTTTATAGGCGACCGTCGTAAGCAAGCCGAAGTTCGATGGAACGGCGCGCTCGCCCGTATTCATCAAAAGAAAGCAGCCCGTTCCGTAAGTGTTTTTCACTTCGCCGGGAAGGAAACACGCCTGCCCGACGAGGGCCGCCTGCTGATCGCCCAGAATACCCGCGATCGCAACGCCGGCTATGGCTGGCAGAGTCGCCTCACCGTAAACTTCGCTGCTCGAACGCACTTGCGGCAGCATCGCACGCGGAATTTCGAACGCCGCGAGCAACTTTTCGTCCCAGTCCAGTGTTTGAAGACTCAGGAGCTGCGTCCGGCTCGCATTCGTCACGTCGGTGACGTGGACGCCGCCCTTCGGCCCGCCCGTTAAATTCCAGACGAGGAACGTGTCGATATTTCCGAAGAGCAGCTCGCCCGCTTCTGCTTTCCGTTGGGCGTCGGGGGCATGTTTCAACAGCCAGCGCAGTTTGAGGCTGCTGAAATACGTGCTCAGCGGCAGTCCCGTCTGCGCGCGAAAGCGGTCTTGGCCGCCGCTCTTCGCAAAGAGTCCGACGTCCTCCGCGACGCGCGTGTCTTGCCAGACGATAGCGTTTGCAATCGGCCGGCCGGTGTTCCGTTCCCACACCACGCTCGTCTCGCGCTGATTGGTTATCCCAATCGCGGCTAAGTCTGATGGACGCAGCCCTCGTCGTTCGAGCGCCTCGTCGATCACTTCTTCGGTTCGGCGCATGATTTCCAGTGCGTCGTGTTCTACCCATCCGGACCGCGGAAATATCTGTTCGTGCTCCTTCTGTGCGACCGCCACAACGCGCGCCGCCTTATCAAACACCATAAAGCGCGTACTAGTTGTGCCCTGGTCGATCGCCCCGATATAGGTTTTCACGCGAGTGGCCCTCTCTGGCCGCGATGCATTCTACGACGGAACCTCTCTATCTCACTCTCCTTCATGTACGCCTTTTCCCCGTACCCTGCATCTAACTATATGGGATGAGAAAAGGGAGAGCAGTTTATGAATAAAAACATAGTTCGAAAAGGGTCGCTATTGCTTGGCGTACTGGCCGGGGCGTCATTTATGCCGCTTGCTTTGAAGGCCGCATCGAACAGTGCGTCCGCAGCGTCGGATCCTTCTGCAGTTGTTATGACCGTGACGGCTACCGCGAAGAAAAACGCGCAACCGCCTGCAATATCGAAGAATGATCTTGAACTCTATCAGGGCAAGGAACGCGTACAGGTCGCCAACTTCAAGCGCGGAGAAACGCTCTACTTAGCCGTGCTCATTGATGATTCGCTCAGGAGCAGTATTGCCAACCAATGGAGCGATCTTCGCGCGTTTCTCATGGCCCAACCGTCAACCACTTATGTCGCCGTGGCCTACGCGCGAAATGGCGTAGCCCTGGTCGCCCAGGATTTCACAACCGACCACGCACTGGCGGCAAAGGCCCTGCGCCTACCATTGGGCAACATCGGTGCTGCAACAAGTCCATATCTCTCGGTCCAGGATTGGATCAAGCGTTGGCCCGCCTCCGGAGAACGTAGTTCTATCATCCTGTTCTCTTCGGGCATTGATTATTTCCGTGGAGGTCCTGCAACTCTCGATCCCGATCTCGATACGACCATTGCTCGCGCGCAGAAGCACAACATCAACATTTGGACGATCTACGCGCCGGATTCTGGCCGTGTTGGCCGCGGTTCGTTCCGTGCCTTCAACTGGCAATCGAACTTGGACCGTCTGTCACAACAAACCGGCGCCGAGTCTTACTCACTCGGTCTCGGAGCGCCCGTCAACCTGAAACCGTATTTCGATCGAATCCAGACGAACCTCAACAACCAATATCTGCTCGCCTTCGTGGGCGATGGCGGCCACAAGGGTAAGTACGAACCCGTGAAAGTAACTTCGGAGGTTCGCAACGTCGGATTTCTGACGCCTTCTGAAGTGTTCTTGCCGGCGGTAAGGTAATTTTTCGAGCAGTGGTTTCACAATTCTCATTCCCAGGGCGCGGGCCGCAGGGTCCGCGCCTTTTCTCTTCCGCCCGGCTCTTGTAACTTTATTTTTCCATCCGGCCAATAGTCCTCAGCATCCAATTGTTTGGACGAGAGAAAGGGAGTTCGCTCATGAGCAAGAACCTGCAATGGAATGGGACCCTGTTGTTGGTGGCCATGGCTATGGCAGCTGCGATGCCGCTCGCATCAAAAGCGGCTGCGACCGATCCCCCCGCGGTGACGATGACCGTCACCGCGGTGGGCAAGAAAGATAAACAGCCGCCCCCGCTCACGAAAGATGATGTGCAGCTCTACCAGGGCAAGGAACGGATACAAGTCGCGGATTGGAGGCGCGGGGAGCCACTCTTCCTGGCAGTGCTCATCGACGATTCGCTCGAAAGCACCGTAGCGAACCAGTGGGGTGACTTGAAGGCGTTTTTCATGGCGCAACCGGAGAACACTTACATCGCCGTGGCTTATGCACGGAACGGCGCAGCCATGGTGGCCCAGGACTTCACCAAGGATCACGCGCTTGCCGCCAAGGCGCTGCGCATTCCTTTGGGCAATGCGGGCGCATTCACCAGTCCGTATCTTGCGCTCGAAGACTGGATGAAGCGTTGGCCCGAATCCGGAGAACGTAAATCCATCATGTTGTTTTCCTCGGGAGTCGATTATTTCCGCGGGAGTTTCGATCCCATCGATCCCGATCTCGATACAACCGTCGCGCGCGCCCAGAAACAGAACATCAACATTTGGACGATTTATGTTCCCGACGCCGGGCACATCGGCCGCCGGGAGTTCCGCGTGTTCAACGCGCAATCAAACCTCAGCCGTCTTTCCGAAGAGACAGGCGCCGAATCTTACTATCTCGGTTTTGGCTCGCCTGTTACGTTGAAGCCGTATTTCGACGAAATCCAGATGCATCTCAACAATCAATACCTGCTCAGCTTTGTGGGCAACGGCGGAAAGAAAGGGAAGTTCGAACGCGTCCGGGTCGTATCCGAGGTTCCAAACGTCGAGTTTCTGACGCCCTCGGAAGTGTTCCTCCCCGCCGTACAATAATTTGTACTGTAATTCGAGACCAGCGGGTCATCCAAAAGAGCGAGGCGCGCACCGCATGGTTCGCGCCTTTTGCTTCCTCAATAGGTCATGGACCGGGCTTGTCTCCTTTCTGGCATACAGGCTAAACTAGCGCCCGTCGTTGCCGGCTCGTTGGGTGAATCGTATTCGCCTTATTGAATCGGTTTAAATGGCGCAGCTCATTTTGGGTTGTGGCCGGGAGCTCAGGATGATTCCATACGGCAAGAAACAATATATCGTCCCGCGATCCATGGCTCGGCCTGCCGGGGAGCGCAGAGGCTTCTTCGCTGTCCTGAGCTTTCTTGCTGCGCTCCTCACAGCCGCGACGATCGCGGCGCCCCCTTCACGCGCTGATGGCGATGTCGCTCTGCGCGAAGGATGGGCGGTGCAATCCTCCGCAAAAGTAAGCGCTGCTGGTGAAATCATCTCCGTGCCAGGCTTCGACGCTTCGAGTTGGTACAAGACTGCCGCCCCGAACACCGTATTTGCCGTGCTCGTCGAAAACGGCGTATACAAAGATCCGTTCTTCGGCATGAACTTGCGCTCCGCTCCCGGAGTTTCTTACGCGATTGGCTCGGAATTTGCGAACCAGGAGATGCCCGCGGACAGCCCCTTCGCCGTTCCCTGGTGGTATCGCAAAGAATTTGAAGTTCCCGCGCCATTTAGCGGCAAAATGGTTTGGATGGCGTTTCGCGGCATCAACTACCGCGCCGACATTTGGATCAATGGCAAAAAAATCGCCGGCTCGGACCAAGTCGTCGGCGCGTTTAGGCGTTATGAGTTTAACGTCACGCCCTACGTTAAAGGGGGCGCGAAAAATGTGGTGGCCATACAAGTCTCCGCGCCGCATGCCAATGAGCTGGGAATCACCTGGGTCGATTGGAATCCCACGCCGCCCGATAAGGACATGGGGCTCTGGCAGGAAGTGGTTCTCTCGGCAAGCGGGCCGGTTGCCCTGCGGCATGCCACGGTCGAAACAAAACTCGATCTCCCGGCAACCGACAAAGCGCACTTGACCGTCCGCGCCGAACTGCAGAATGCATCGAGCACGCCAGTAAAAGGAACATTGCGCGGGCAAATTCTTGGCGCAACCACGCCAATCGAGTTTTCGCAAAGCGTCGAGCTAAAAGGGGGCGAGCGCCGCCCGATCGCGATCACGCCCCAATCCGCCGCGTCGTTAAATATGCAGAATCCGCGCCTCTGGTGGCCCTACCAGATGGGCGAGCCTTATCTCCACAAACTCACCCTCGAATTTGTTCCTGACAAGGGTCCGGCATCCGACAAGCAGACCATCTCCTTCGGCATCGTACAAACCGGCTCCGAGCTGACGCCCGACGGCTATCGCCTCTTTAAAGCAAACGGCAAGCCTGTCCTCGTGCGCGGCGGCGGCTGGGCCCCGGACATGATGCTGCGCGTCGACCAGTCCCGCCGCGAAGCCGAATTCCGCTACGTGAAAGAAATGGGCCTGAATACTATTCGTCTCGAAGGCAAGCTCGAAGACGAATCGTTCATGGAGCGCGCCGACCGTGACGGCATTCTGGTCATGGCTGGCTGGTGCTGCTGCGATGCCTGGGAAAAGTGGAACAAGTGGGGCGACGAGAATCGTCGCGTTTCCGTGGATTCACTCCGCGATCAGATCCTGCGCCTCCGCGCGCATCCCAGCATCCTCGTGTGGCTGAACGGCAGCGATAATCCGCCGCCGCCCGATCGCGAGAACGCGTATCTCCAAGTAGAAAAAGAGAACAACTGGGCGAAGCCCATCATTTCTTCGGCGACCGCCAAGAAGACCGAGCCCACGGGAGATAGCGGCGTCAAAATGTCCGGCCCGTACGAATACGTTTCGTCGAACTACTGGCTGCTTGATACCAAGGCCGGTGGCGCCTACGGATTCAACACGGAAACCAGTCCCGGTCCCGCCGTTCCTCCGCTTGAAGGATTGAAATCCATGTTTCCGCCAGACAAGCTCTGGCCCATCAATGAATTTTGGGATTTCCACGCTGGCGGCGGAAAATTCAAAAATATCAAGGTCTTCACCAACGCTTTGGAAAAACGCTACGGCGCCGCCAAAGACGCCGCCGACCTCGCCTGGAAATCCCAAGCCATGACCTACGAAGGCCAGCGCGCGATGTTCGAAGCCTACGGCCGCAACAAGTACAAATCCACCGGCATCATTCAGTGGATGCTGAACAATGCCTGGCCGGGACTCATCTGGCACCTCTATGATTACGATCTGCGCCCCGCCGGCGGCTATTTCGGCTCGAAGAAAGCTCTCGAGCTCATCCATGTTCAGTATTCCTACGACGACCGCACCGTCGCGATTGTCAACGGAAAACAAGAAGCGCTCAAGGGTTTGAAGGTCGTGGCCAAGATTTACGACACGTCCATGAAAGAGCGTTTTTCGAACGAAGCAGTGGCCGATGTCTCGGCGGATGCCGTCACCAAAGCTTTCACGGTTGCCGAGCCCGCAAGCATCACTTCCACCTACTTCCTCAACCTCCAACTTTTTTCCGCGTCCGGCGAACTTCTCAGCCGCAATTTCTACTGGCTCTCGGCGAAGCCCGACATCCCCGATTTCAGCAAGACCGAGTGGTATTACACTCCTCTGACGGGATACGCCGATTTTGTTGCCCTGCAGGATCTTCCGAAAGCCTCAGTCAAAGCTTCGATGACCGTCTCCGACGCCGGCCAGGAAACCGCTGCGCACGTCACCGTGGAAAACACCGCCTCTAGCCTCGCTTTCCTCGTTCGTCTGCGCTTGCTGAAAGGCAAGGACGGTGCTGAAGTTCTGCCCGTCTTCTTCGATGACAACTACTTCTCGCTGCTCCCAGGCGAGAAACGCGAAATCGCAGTTCACGTCAGAAAGAGCGACCTAGGCGCCGCCAAACCCGTTCTCGCCGTCGACAGCTTCAACGTCTCCCCCATGCAGCTTCCCTAGCGTCCAGCCTCGCGTCCCGAACTTCTGCGCGACTTTCGCTAGTCGGTCACCTTCCGATAACGGCTGCGACATGTGTCCTGCTCCCTCTCACTCGAAGGCAGAGCAGCGAGCTACTGCGACTTTGATGAGGCCTTGCGAATCAAGGACTCGTCTATGGCAACTACTGTCTCAACGGATTGGACGACCATCTGCGCATCGAACATTCCCATTAGCCCAAATCCCTTACCGTCAACGGGGCTCTGAGAAGACCGCTTTACATGTGCAGCGTGAACCTCTTTGGAAACGCCATCGACGCGGCCGATGAACGTGGCAGTTACACGATATGTGGCGCAGTCCGGAGGAAATGCTGGAGGGGGACCGTCGGCACACCTCTCTCCCTTCGCAGAAAGTGCCCAATAGTGCTCAAGCTCCTCAAGGTTTGAGTCTCTGATTAATCGCTCCGGCAGAGGTGGAGTTGCTCGCCCGCTGGAGTCCCGGCTGCCGGGAGTCCCTTTTCCGGCGACCGTCGCCGCCAACTCAGGCGGGGCCGAGCCATCAGCGAAGGCAAACCAGATTCCGTTATCTGGGCATGTCTTCTCGTCCAGCAAAATAGAGTATTCAAAATTGGCGCGCACATAGCCGCGTACTTTCATTAGTTTGTTGTTGTAAGTAGATGGTTCGTTGATGATTTTGCATACGCTTGTCTCGATTGGAGCTTGCGGCTGTTTACTGGCCGCCTGCTGGCCCCGAGCAAGGGGAATAATCAGAATTGCGAGGAGTCCGAAAATCAGTCGAGAACGTTTCATTCTGTCGATTTCACTCTACTTCCTTCGACACCAGCATTTTGGAAATAGTGTCCCTCAATCACTCATCAAATGAAAAGTCCGGCGGGCGGGCTGGATAGTCCTTGGTTGAGGCGCGTTTAGCGGAAACCGACCAGTCCCCGATTTTCCTTTACAAGTGATGTGCTTTCTGATATAAGAACAGTTAGGTAACGGTGCGAAAGGTAGCGACTCTACGCGGCCTTTTCTTTTTTGAGGGGTGTCCAAGCCCGAATCCCACACTTTTGCTGGCCGCCGTAACCTCTTTAGAATCAGCGTTTACGGCAGGCCCGTAAATGTTGATTCTAAACGGCTTATAGAAATGCTAAATCCTTTAGATGCAACATTTACAGAAATCGGGGGGAGGGAATTGATTGCCACAGCGCGGTCAATCAGAGCTTCCGTGAGCCACATCTCGTGTTGAATCTCGAATCACCAGCTCCGGATTCATCTTCTGTCTAACGTTGTTCCACTCGCGCTTCTCAAGCCCTGCTTTGATTCCTTCCATCACGATGTTTACGGCATTCGTTCCCATGGCCTCCAGGGGCTGGCGCACGGTCGTCAGTGATGGCACGCTCAATGCGGACATCGCCACGTCGTCAAAACCCGTCACCGAACACTGTTCCGGCACTCGCACTCCCGCTTTTGCCAGCGCGCGAATCGCCCCCAGCGCCGTCAAGTCGTCAAAAGCCATCAGCGCCGTAAATTTTTTCTTTTTTTGAAGCAGCTCCTCGGTCAGCCGGTGGCCGCCCTCGAACCCGGAGTTGGGATCGAACGAATCCGGCAGTTGCAGCACCAAGGCTGGATCGATCTCGAGGCCCGCGGTGTGAGCAAATTTCTGAACGCCGCGCCAGCGCGGTGCGCTGTCGATGAGCATCTTCGGCCCGCGAATAAAAGCAATCTTGCGATGACCGAGCTGGTGCAGGTGCTCGAGCGCCATGCGCCCGCCCGTTTCGTTGTCCACCATCACGGAGCTAACCGTGTCGCCGGGCAATTCCCATCCGATCGTTGCCGCGGGAATATTGCGTTTGCTCAAGTCCGCCAAAACGTGAATGTCCACGACCAGCCAGTTGGCCACCACAATCAGCGCTTCCACGTGGTGTTCCAGCAGCATTTCGAGGTAGCGCTCGAAACGGCTGCGCTGGTTGTGCGCGTCGGCAAAAATCGGCACGTACGATGATTGATAAAGCGTATTTTCAATGCCACGCAAAACGGGCGTGCAGAAAGGATCGGTGATGTCGAAAAACACCAGCCCCACAGTGTGGCTGCGCTTGCTGCGAAGAAATCGCGCCATCGCGTTCGGGCGGTAACCGAGTTTCTTGGCCGCTTCTTCGATTCGTTTTTTCGTCGCGGGAGCGATGTAGCGGGCCAACGGCGCGTTGTTCAATACAATCGAGACGGTTGCCGGCGAAAAGCCGCTGTCTTCCGCGACGTCCCGCATCGTCACCATCTGATTCTTGCCGCTTGCGCGCTTCAAAGTGGAGCCCCTAGGGTTGCCATCATTCTGCCAGAGTTCGCTCATTTCCGATAAGAGAACGGCGCAGCAACGCGCGGCTTATTCCGCGGGAACATCAAACGACAAGGGCTTGCGAAACCACTCTGTTTTCCACGCGCCGAAAGCAATTCCCGCCGCCATCCAGATCGTGCCCACGATTTTCGCGGGAACGCTGAGGTTCCACCATAGGCCCAGGCAAACAAGGAATCCCACAATCGGTATAATAAAATTCGTAATCCGTTTTTCCGGTTGCTTCACGAAATAGTGCACGAAGGACGAAGCATTCACGCCCATGAATGCAATCAGCGCGCCGTAATTCAGCAGCTCGATTCCTTTTTCAAAAGTCAGGAAAAAAGAACCTACCAGAACAATCACGCCGATGAAGACCACGTTATTTCGCGGAACGTGGTGCTTCGCATCTATTTTTCCAAAAAACGATTTCGGCAGCGCGTTGCTTTTTCCCATGCCATAGAGCAGCCGCGCCGCCCCGATCTGTGCTCCCATCCCCGATCCGAAATTGGCCACCAGAAGTGTCGCGCCAAGAATCGTAAAGAGCGGTGCCCAGGTCCGCGCCGCGGCGTAAACATACGCCGTATCCTGATTCGGAAAGGGCTGCGAAGCAGGCCACACCAGCTGCGCTACGTAAACTTCCGACGCCGAAAGAATGCCCACGGCCAGACACGTCAAAACGGTAGCCAGCATGATATTTCGCCGCGGATTCTCCGCTTCCTCGGAAAGCGTCGAAATCCCGTCGAACCCGATGTAGGTCAGCACGGCCAGCGACGTGCATCCAAACAAATCGCTAAACGTGAAAGTCTTCGGATCGTAGAACGGCCGCGTGAAAAATCCTGGATCGCTATGCGGATGGCCAAAGATGTATCGAATCGTGGTCACAAAAACGATGACGACAACTCCGCTCATCAGCGCTGCCAGTGTGGTGTTAACCCGCGCGGACGTTTTGATTCCCTGCATGTTCAAAAGCGTGAAGACCACCGCAAAAAATATCTTCCATCCCCACACCGGCAGCCCCGGCGCAAATTCGTGCGCCTGCCCTGCGCACCAAATCGTGCAGATCAGCGGGTTCACGATGTAGTCCATCACCATGCTCCATCCGGTGACGTACCCAGCGGCAGGATGAATTTCCCGCGCCACATACGTAAACGCCGAACCCGCGCTCGGATAAACCCGCGCCATCCGCCCATAACTCACTGCCGTGCACAGCATCGCCACCATGGCGATAAGAATCGCCGTGACCACATGCCCGTGCCCGCGATCGCTCAGCGCTCCGAACGCGGACATCGGCGCGACCGGCTGCAGCACGATGATGCCGTACAGAAGTAGATCCCACAGGGTGAGGGTACGCCGCAGTTGCGGACCATTGCTTGCGCCGACTTCGTTGCTCAAGCACCGCTCCTTTTCGCGGGCGCTTCCTTCTTCGCACCGAGCACCACCGCGCGCGTCAAATTCTTCGGCACATCAGGATTCAATCCTTTGCGCAAACCCACGGCCAGCCCCAGCAGTTGCGCCGGAATCGCCGTCAGCGCCAGCCGCGCGTACTCCGGCTCGTCTAGCCCAAGTTCGATTAGCAGATCGCTGTCACGTCGCAATGCCGGTGTCGCGCGATTAGCGACAACGAAAGTCGCAGCCCCCAGTTTCTTCACTTCGTCAATCATCAAGCTTTCGTCTTCCGCCGCGGCATCGGAGAGAAGGAAGGTAATCAACGTATCCGCACTCGCGATCGATTTCGGCCCGTGGCGAAATTCCAGCGTGTGATACGCTTGCGCGTAGGACGAGGACATCTCCGTAAGTTTCAGCGCCGCCTCTTGTGCCAGCCAGTAATGAGCGCCTTGCCCCAAAAAAACAAAATCCGCGAATCGCCGCTTTGCGCAAAACGCCCGAATCTTATCAGCATTCGCCGCAAGCCACGTCGCCGTCTTTTCCGGCAATCCGTCCAGCGCTGATAATAACCCGCCATCCCCCGCGAATTTCGCAACCAGCTTCTCGAACAGCAGCAGGACCGACGTGAACGACCGCGTCATCACCATGCTCTTCTCATCGGCCCACGGCAGTTTCAAAGTGTGCGTGCACGACTCTTCAAGCGCGCTATTTTCGCTGCAGGTCACGCCCAGAGTTCGAGCCGCGGCGTTTGCCTTCAACCATTCCGCCGCTCGCAAAACTTCCGTGGTTTTCCCCGAGCGCGACACCAGCACTACCTGCCGCGCGCCAGTCCGCTTCAGCACCTCGTGCGGCGCGAAAAGCAGCTCCGAAGCCGGCACGGCCGTGCACGAAGTCCGAAGAAGTGTTGTCCACTGCGCGGCGATCGTCCGCGAAAGGTAATAGCTCGACCCGCAAGCAACAAACAAGCAGAATTCTTGCGGAGATAATATTTGCGCGACACGATTCAATTCGCCGTTCTTCTCGAACCGCCGGGCCGTCTCCACCCACGTGCTCGGCTGCGACAAGATTTCCTCGAGCGTCTCTCGTCCCGCACTCGGCGATTCGGGCCGCGTGCCGCGCGCAGCATGCGAGTTTTGTTTCACGCTTCTTTTCACAACTTTTCGCGTAGGTTTTTTCACTCGCGCCCCTGCTCCGTTTTGCACACTCGGCTGGCCGAGCCGCATTCACCCGTATTCAGCGGAAGATCGCTTGCGTCACGCGCTTTCCACTGAATTTATTGAATCGTTTGAATACAGGCATTTTCCGGGACATCCGTGATTTCCGCAAGTCAAAAGTATCACCACCTCGGCACTCCTCGCCGCAAAATCACCTTCCATCCATCCGCAATTCTACACAAGGCACCTGTCCTTCCGTACAGTAGGAATAATTTCCACAGTCAGGTGCCTCTTGGTTAAAGTTCCCTCACATTATCAGCAACGCAGGACGCTCACACGTAGTCTAATTAAGTAGCGCTTCGCCCCAGTCGAGGTGCCACGGGTATGGACGAGAAAACTGGCATGCTGAGTCGCAGTCCCACCAAGGTCGTCTTGTGGCACGTCCTGGGCTTCCTGCTCGCTTTTTTCATCGCCCACTCGCTGCGTCCTTTCTCCGTCGAACCCGACCCCGTTCTCCAAGGCTATCTTCAGGTCATCACCGCGCTGCTGGCTTTCGTATTCTCCGCGCTAGCGTTCGTCCGTTTCCAGGGCACCCAGGATCGCATCTCGCTGATTCTCGGTGGCGGCTATCTACTTTCTGGTGCCGTACTCTCGGCCTCCAGCGTTCTCTTCTTCCAATTCTCGCAAGATTCTCCCGCGCGAGCCACTTGGGCTCCCGTCGCTTGGTGGCTCAGCCGGATGACTTTGGCGCTGTTGCTCCTTGTCGCGCTTCTAGTCGAGCGCTTTATCCCCCGGTCGCGGCACACCAAAGCGGAAATCGCAGGCGCCTTGTTGTCGGTGATCGGTTTCACGTATCTGATCACGGCAGCTCTTCGCCGCCTTCCACCTGAAGTCTCCCGCCATCCGGGCTCTTTCCTACCCAGTCCGCAGCAACTTCTGCCGGGCATCATTTTTCTCGCGGCCGTAATTTGGTATCGCCGCCGCCTTGACTCCGAGGACTCTGCCTTCGACCGCACCATCTACGCCGCGGCGTGGATGAACTTCGCCGCTCAACTTACTGCGTGCCAGTCGGAGCGCCTTCTCGACGCGCCATTCGTGCTCGCGCAAGTTCTGACGGTAAGCAGCTATGCTCTGGCTCTCGGCGGCGCGCTTCTCGATAACGCGCGGCTCTTTGAACAGGTTCGCCATCTCGCCGTCAGCGACCCGCTCACCGGGCTCGCCAATTACCGCCGTCTTCTCGACGTCCTTGAGAACGAAACCGAGCGCACCAACCGCACCGGCAGGCCCTTCGCCGTACTGCTCCTCGATCTCGACGGCTTGAAAAAAATCAACGATCGCTACGGACATTTGGTCGGCAGCCGCGCTCTCTGCCGCCTTGCCGCCATCCTGCGCATTCACTGCCGCGCCATCGATACTGCCGCGCGATACGGCGGCGATGAGTTCGCTCTCGTTTTACCGGAGTCACAGCATAAAGAAGCGCAGCACGTCGCAAATCGTATTCGCATAGTCATGTCCGAGGACGAGGAAAAACCGCCGCTCTCAGCGAGCATCGGCATTTCGATTTACCGCGGGGATGGTGAGAGGATTGAAACACTTCTTTCCGAAGCTGACCAGGATCTCTACGCGGAAAAAGCCCGCCGGGTAAAGCGCGGCATCGCCGCCTTCCACGCCCGCCGCCGCACTCCAAAAACCTGATTCGCGCCCGTACTCTGCACCGCGCACTCCCGCCTAATACACGGCCCGCTTCTGCACAGTTTCCTTCGTCGCCAGCGAATAGCGCGGCTCAGGCGCGGCCTTATCCAAAAGTTGGCGCGCAACATATTCGCCCACCGCTGGCCCATGCTTGAAGCCGTGCCCCGACCCGCCGCCGACAAACCAAACGTTCTCCATCTCAGGATGCCGGTCGATCAGAAAGTCCCCGTTCGACGTGTTTTCATACTGGCAGACGCGCGTCTCGACCACCGGTGCGTTTTGCATCGCCGGAAAACGGCTAGCCACATATTTTTGCACCACTTCAGCTTCCGCCGCCGTCGGCAAACGCGATTGCGTGTCGGGATCGACGCGCTCTCCGTGGTGGTCGAGAGCAATCTTCAGCCCGCGGCCCTCCAGGTCCGGCATTCCGTAATACTCATCCTCCTGAAAAAGCCATGTCGGCAAAGCTGGCGGCGCGAACCGCTCGTCTCCGGGCGGCACGCCGAAAAAGAAAACTTCCTGCCGGCTTGGAAAAATTCGATGCCCAAGAATCTCTGGAAAGACTTTGCCGAGCCACGACCCGCAGACAAAAACAAACTGCCCTGCCGAAATCGTTTCGCCGTTGCTACATTTGATGTTGTTCAACCGCCCCGTTCCGCGCGGCGTCTCGATCAGGGCAATTCGAAAATCAACGCCCATTGTGACGGCGTCTTCAACAACCGCTGCAACAGCTCGCCGCGCCAGTAAAACTCCGCTTTTCGGCTCCAAAAACCCTCGGGTCACGCGTTCGAACGAAATCTGCGGATAACGCCGTTCCAGCCCCGCTTTATCCATCTCTTCATACGGCACTTCGCACCGCTTGAGCGTAGCCATCGTCTGCCGTACGCGTGAATCATCTTCGCCCGCGAGCCACAGCACTCCCGTTTCGTGAAACAGCCGCTGCCCGGTAGCGACGCAAAAACTCTTCCATTGCGCCAGCGATCGCTGCGACGACCGCGTATAAATCTCGTCCGTTCCATAACCCATTCGAATGATGCGCGTCTCTCCGCCCGAACTAGCCCGCGCATTGGAGGGCCCATACGCCTCCAGCAGCACCACGCGCTGCCCGCGCCGCGCCAAATGCCACGCGCTCCACGCGCCAAACACACCCGCGCCAATAATCGCCACATCGTAGGTTTTCGCAGTAGCCATTGCCGTTGCATCCTACCGTATTTGCGCTCAGTAGCACAGGCACTCCTGCCTTTGCGTTTTTCGCATTGCAATCCGATCCGTCTCTGCGATGTTGAGTCATTCTCCGGTATCTGCGTCAGTCTGACGTAATCAGACTAAGGTCGAGGTTGTTTATATCGTTGTCCCAAGACCTCCGCATTGTTAGGATTCCGTCGACTGCTACTCGAGCGCGACACGCTCGCAATTTTGAACAGTTGAGGTCCCCATGACCCCACACGCGCCATGCGGATGTTGGCCCACCCGCAGAGACTTCCTACGGACAAGTGCTGCTGTTGCCGTCACGTTTCCAGGCTTAGCGTCTGAACCACGTGCGGCGTCAATCGATGAGTCAGACACAATCGTGGGACCAAGGAAGGGCTACTCGCCGCAAATTGGTACGCTCACTTCGATGATGGGCTTTATGCGCTGGCAGGTGTATGCGTCTACGAAAGGCATGTCGGCACACGACCTAGATTTTCTCCTCGATGAGAAAGCGAATAGGATTGGAGCGCTGCTCTTGCACCTCGTAGCCACAGAAACCTACTATCAGTTGAATACTTTCGAGGGCATGAAGTGGGAGAGTTGGCAGGACAGCATCAAGCAGAAATGGGACATCCCCATGAATCTTGGCGACCCTGCGCGCAAAGCCATCACCGGTAACACCCTCGACTATTACGTGAATCTACTCAAAGAGACGCGTGAGAAGACGCTCGCTGAATTCCGCAAGCGCGACGACCGATGGCTAATGGCCATCGATAAAGATTTCCCCTGGGGACCGACTAACAATTATTGCAAATGGTTCCACGTCACCGAGCACGAATCCAATCACAACGGCCAAATCAAACTTATCCATGCCCGCCTTCCGGGCGCGAAACCCAGTGAATAGCACGCGGTTGCGTAAGTCGTGCCGGTAACCGGAAACTGGCTCACTACAATCTCTACTACTGTCTATAGTTTCCGGTTCCTCCGGTGATACCATGCAACGTTCCGTTTAATCCTCGGAGGTTTGTGTGAAATCGATTCGCCAGCCCGTCTCATATTTTCTCTTCGCTTGCGCCCTCATTTTCTCTGTCAGCCTAGTCGTTCAAGCCCAGCAAATCGACCCTAAAACCTACGGGGGAATGAAGTGGCGCCTCATCGGCCCGTTCCGCGGCGGTCGCGCGATCACCGTTGCTGGCGTGCCGAGCCAGCCGTACACCTACTATTTCGGTGCGGTCAGCGGCGGCGTCTGGAAAACAACGGATGGCGGGATCTCCTGGGATCCACTCTTCGACAAGCAACCCATCTCTTCCATTGGCGCCGTTGCTGTGGCCGATTCCGATCCCAACGTAATCTACGCCGGCTCAGGCGAGGCCTGCATCCGCGGCAACATTTCTTTCGGTGATGGCGTTTACAAATCGACCGACGCCGGAAAGACCTGGGCCAATGTCGGCCTCAAAGAAACCCGTCACATCGGCGACGTCATCATCCATCCTACAAATCCCGAAATCGTTTTCGTGGCCGCGCTTGGCCACGCCTATGGCCCCAACCCGGACCGCGGCATCTATCGCACACGCGATGGCGGCAAGACGTGGGAAAAAGTTCTCTACCTCGATGATCGCACCGGCGGCGTCGAAGTCGTTTTCGATCCCCACAATCCTCACGTCCTCTTTGCCGCGATGTGGGAAGGCTGGCGCACTCCCTGGACCCTCAATAGCGGCGGCGCGAAGGACGGCCTCTATCGTTCGAACGACGACGGCACCACCTGGAAGCGCATCGAAGGCAACGGCATGCCAGAAGGCACGCTCGGCCGTATCAGCGTCGCGGTTTCTGGCGCGGATTCAAACGTCGTTTACGCTCTCATCGAAGCGAAAAAAGGCGGCCTCTATCGCAGCGAAGACGGCGGTGTGAACTGGGCCCTCGTCACCGACGACCACCGCTTCACACAACGAGCCTGGTATTTCACGCACGTCTGGGCCGATCCCAAAAATGTCGGCGGCGTGTACATCGCCAACACCGGCCTCTATGCTTCGAGCGATGGCGGCAAGTCCTTCGCACGCCTTGCCGCGCCGCACGGCGATCATCACGCCCTGTGGATCGATCCCAACAATACCAATCGCATGATCAACGGCAACGACGGCGGCGCCACAATCAGCGTCGACGGCGGAAAAAACTGGTCCACGCAGGACAACCAGCCCACCGCGCAGTTCTACCACGTCGCCGCTGACAACGATTTTCAATATCGCGTCTATGGCTCGCAACAGGACAACTCTTCCATCGGCATCCGCACGCGCAGTGACCACGGCTACATCGCCACCGGCGATTGGGACGCCGTTGGCGGCGGCGAGAGCGGCTACATCGTGCCCGACCCGCGCGATTCGAACATCATCTACGCCGATGACGAAGGCCCCATCCTCACGCGCTTCGATCGCCGCATCAATCAGGCGCAAAGCATCGAGGAATGGCCCGAAGATCCTAACGGCCACGCCGCCGCACTGCAAAAATACCGCTACACCTGGACCATGCCCATCGTGATTTCCTCGCACAATCCCGACGTCATCTACCACACCGCCCAATATGTTTTTCGTTCCACCGATTCCGGGCGCACATGGGCCACCATCAGCCCCGACCTCACGCGCAACGACAAATCCAAGCAGCAGGATTCCGGCGGCCCGCTCACCAAAGACCAATACACTGTTGAATACTACGACGTCATTTTCAGCCTCGCGGAATCACCGAAGCAGGAAGGCGAACTGTGGGCCGGCACCGACGACGGTCTGGTCCAATTAACGCGCGATGGCGGCAAAACGTGGGAAAAAGTCACGCCAAAAGATGTTCCCGAATGGGCGATGATCAGTCTCATCGAGCCCTCGCCCTTCGATGCTGGTACTGCTTACATCGCCGTCGATGGCCACAAGCTCGACAATTTCAAGCCTTACATTTTCAAGACCAGCGATTTCGGCAAAACGTGGACGAAAATCATCACCGGCCTGCCTGACAATATTTATGTCCACGCCGTGCGCGAAGATCCCAAGCGCAAAGGCCTGCTCTACGCCGGAACCGAAACCGGAATCTATGTTTCCTTCAACGACGGCGCAAATTGGCAGCCGCTCCAGCTCAATCTCCCTGCTACGCCGATACACGACATGGTCATTCACGATGATGCTCTCACCGTCGCCACGCACGGCCGCTCGTTCTGGGTCCTCGACGATCTCAGCCCTCTCCGCCAAGCCAGCGCGACTATCGCCGCCGAAGACGCGCACCTCTTCACCGCCAGCACCGCCTTCCGAACACGCGAGGGGCACTTCAATCCGCGCCGTTATCCCATCGGCGAAAATCCGCCCTCAGGCGCCATCCTTTATTACTATTTAAAGGACGCGCCCAAAGATCCGGCGAAGCTCGAACTCCTTGACGCCGACGGCAAAGTCATCCGCTCGTTCTCCAGCGAAGAAAAGAAAACCGACACCAGCCCCGACGAAGGGGAGCGCGATCTTCCTGTCGAACATATTCCCGCCAAAGCGGGCCTGAATCTCTTCGTCTGGGATTTGCGTTACGAACTCCCTGCAAAAGTTCCCGGTCTAATTTACGACTCCGGCGAACCGGCAGGGCCGCTCGCTCTCGCTGGGAAATATCAAGCGCGCTTAACTGTAGCCGGAAAATCTCAAACCGCGCAATTTGAAGTGAAAATGGATCCCCGCGTCCAAACCTCGACGGAAGATCTGCGCAAACAATTCGACCTGATGCTCAAAATGAGCGAGCGTCAGGATCAAATGAACAAGACCGTTTTAGCGATTCGCGATTTGCGCGCGCAGCTGCAGGCGCTCGAAAAGCGCATTGGCACTGGTGACGAAGCAAAACCTCTCGTCACCGCGTCCACCGATCTGCGCAAAAAAATCAGCGCCATCGAAGAAGAACTAGTCCAGGTGAATTCCAAATCCAGCGAAGATCAAGCCAACTACCCGACAATGCTCAACAGCAAGCTAGGTCACTTGCAAGTCCTAGTCGACAGCGCCGACACCGCCCCCACCGCCGCCGAATCCGCCGTCTTCGCCGACCTAGATCAACGCCT
>Ga0210405_10002275_pt1 | contig 20133 bp, 18 predicted proteins | sample IncBWH11MmetaG_FD_155492 | JGI IMG/M metagenome (GOLD analysis project Ga0210405, IMG submission 155492) | Forest soil microbial communities from Barre Woods Harvard Forest LTER site, Petersham, Massachusetts, United States - Inc-BW-H-11-M | ecosystem: Environmental > Terrestrial > Soil >... | reverse complement strand
GCATCGCACCTGGCTGGCGGAAGCCGGCTTCGCCGACATCGACGTGCGCTACAGCGCCGGCCCCGGCGGAGCAAGCATTGTTAGTGCGCGCAAGGGCTAGAGCATGAACGTCCCAAAGCAATTACCATTTGGAACTCTCCCAACCGAACGCAGCCCTGCGCGCAGGCGGCAAGCCCGTGCCGGACGCCCGCTGCCCAAGTCGCTCGTGCCGCAGACCAGCAACGCCGCTGAGCGGCGACTGCGCACGGCGCAGCCCTCGTTGAGTAGGCAAATTCGCGATCTCGAATCGGAGGTTGGTGTAAAGCTGCTTGAGCGTAAGGCGCGCGGCATTACGCTGACCAAGGCCGGCCGAGTGTTTCTCGATCACGCGCGGCTGGTTTTTCATTGGCCCAGCGAGTTCTAAAGTCCGTAATCAACACTGTGCGGCAAGGGTTGGAATCACATTGAATCAGAAATACGACGCCGAGAACATATCCGGTGGAATGTCGCTGGTCGCATCCACCGCCGGTGTGACGCCGCTTCCGCTCTATGTCAAAATATGTTGATCCCCTCGGTTATCGCTCGTCCGTTGCAGGGCGAACCTCCGACAATCGACCTTATGATGGGCTACAACAAGTCGAATACTGCTCCGTTACTCAAGCGATTTCTGCCTCGCGCCGATGAGTTGGTTGCCGGCGTTCAGAAACAGAGGTCCCTTCGGGCTCGATGACCGGCAGCGGTCCACTTTGGGTCAAAACTGGCCTCCCGCGATGTCGGACTTAGGTCCGCTGGCCACCACCCAAAGCGCACTCAAAGCGATCAGCTAGCGGTCAGAAGTAGCTGTCCGGCCTTTTGAGAAACTCGGTTTCCTCTGGCGTCGAGATTCGTCCAAGTACGCCGTTGCGATGCGGAAAGCGGCCAAATCGGTCCACAATCACCCTGTGAGCTTCCGCCCACTTTTTCAACTCCGGATCACCGAGGCTCGCCATCAGTACGACCGAGCGGGCTTGCGACTGGCGGTCTTCTGCATGCTCGAACGGCAGATACAGAAACATGCGCTGGTCCTTGGTTAGGCGGGCGTCAAATCCGCGGACGATGGCAGCCTCCGCCACCGAGAGCGCCTGGGGATCGGCGGCAAATGCGCGAGGCGTGTCGCGGAACATATTGCGCGACATCTGGTCTAGCACGATCACCGCAGCAAGCGCGGTCTGCGCATCAGCCAGGAGGCCGTTGTTTCCGCGGGACACGAGAATTTCATGCAAGCCGAGAAAACGCTCCCTCATGCTTGCGTCAAACGTCGGGTCCTTCTCGAACCATTGGTCCGGCTCAGTCTGCTCGAACCAAAACTTCAAGACGTCCCCAACCCACCCATCTCTAGGATCATCGACGATTGCGGGGCCCTCCTAGATGCACGCATCAACTCGATGTGCGCCTTGTGTCCTTTAGCATTGTTCCCCCAGATGCCCTGATCCCAAGAGTAAGATCGGGCTCCGTCGAGGTCTGGAACAGCGCGCGAAGCAGCTAGGACGCCTTCCCGAGCGGCTTGGCGGTAACAGCACCGACGCTTATACCGCGGGCGACAAAATCTATACGGCGGTCCTGCCGCCATCGACCGGTAGAATCGCACCCTGGATGAAACTGGCGCGGTCGGTCGCCAGGAACACGATCGCCTCCGCAATCTCCTCAGGCGCGGCCGGACGCCCGGCCGGCGCTTGCGCCGCGAGCTGCTGCAGTGCGTCGCCCATTGCCGCCGTGCCTTCGGTGCGGGTCGGTCCGGGACTGACCGCATTCACGCGGACGCCCTTGGGGCCATATTCGGCCGCCCACGCTTTGGTCAGCAGATTGATGGCGGCTTTGCTCGATCCATAGAGGCTCAGGCCCGCCGCGCCGTAGTCGGCGACCATCGTCGAGACATTGACGATTGCTCCTTTGCCTCGCTGCGCCATGAAAGGGGCAAGCTCGGCGACGAGGAAATAGGGCGCCTTCACATTGAGCGCATAGACGTCGTCGAACGACTCCTCGCTCATTTCGTGCGTCGGGCCGAACGGAAAAATGCCGGCGTTGTTGATCAGGATGTCGACATTGCCGCCTCCCAGCTCGGCGGCCTTTCTCGCGACCGCACGGGCGCTCGCAGCGTCGCGAAGATCGGACGAGATGAAATCGGCTTTCCGCCCGCTGCCCGTATCTCGGCAATCGTCTTTTCACCGCGTTCCACGTTGCGGCCCACGACGATGACATGAACGCCTGACTGCGCCAGTTTGTCGGCTGCCGCGCGGCCGATTCCGCTGGTCGCTCCGGTGATGAGGGCTGTCGTCGTCATTGGTGCGCTCCTTCTCTCGTTCCATTCGGCCGCCGAAACTCCCGGCCGGGCTGCAGCAGAAATGACGTCGAAGGGGCGCGCGCAGTAGACGGGCGCCGCGTATCTGACTTATACGCCCGGTGCATGAGTGACCGGCTCCGGGAATTGCCCGCCTTCGTCCGCGCCGGCGAGACCGGCAGCTTCTCCCGCGTCGCGCGCGAACTCGGGGTGTCGCAGCCGTCGATATCGCGGATGGTCGCAAGCCTCGAGGCGCGGCTGGGTGTGAAGCTGCTCTTGCGCACCACGCGGCACGTCGCGCCGACCGACGCCGGCCGGGTGTTTCTCGAACGGGCGCGGCAAATCCTTGGCGATCTCGACAATGCCGAAAATGCCGCGCGCGGCGCAGACGGCTTGCGCGGCACGCTGCGGGTGGCGCTGTCGGGGGCATTCGGAATTCGTGAAGTCATCCCGCGTCTGCCTGGCTTCGCGGAGCAGCATCCGAAACTGGGCATCGAGCTGCTGGTGTCCGACGGGACCGAGGATCTGATCGCCGAAGGCGCCGATATGGCCCTGCGGCTGGGCCCGCTGACCGATTCTGGATTCGGCGCGCGATTGCTGGGCAAGGCTCCGCGCCTCGCAGTTGCCTCGCCTGCCTACCTTGCGCGCCGGGGAACGCCGCAAACCCCCGCCGACCTCGCCGCGCACGACTGCATTCTCGGACCGGGTCTCTCCGGCCGCACCGGCTGGAGTTTCACGCGCTCGGGGCGGGCAACGTCCGCAACCGTGGAAGGGCCAATTAAGGTCGCCTCAGCCGACGGCGTCGTCGCCTGCGCCAAAGCGGGGCTTGGAATAGCGCTCGCCTCTCGATGGATGTGCCGGGCCGAACTCGAGGCCGGGGAACTCGTCGCGATCCTTTCCAATTATCAACTTGATTGGGTCGAGCTGCACGCCGTCTACCCGGGCGGCCGTCGACCCGCTCTCAAGGTACGAGCCTTTTCCGATTATTTTGCGGCTCAGCTCATGCAAAAAAATGAAGGCGGCTCAAGCGGCTGAGGCCCGCGCACCATCATCTTGACCCTGCCGTCCGCTGGCGTGCGGGCGCTGTTTATGCGCGCTCGGCGACCATCCCCATGGTGGTCGGCGCGATGCCGCGCTCAAGGAAGAGGGCATAGGCCGCATCCAGAATGGCCTCGCGCTTTGCGAGGTCACGGGGCCGGCCCCGGCCCCGGCGTTTGCGTTCGAAATGACTCTTTCCATCCTACAAGCCGCGATTAACTTGGCGGCGGCCGTCGCGCTCGGGCTCGGCTGGCGGATGGACATCGTCAAATAACCGTTGATAAAATCAGCCCATGCCGGAGAGCGAACATGCGGGTTGAAGACTTCATGACGCGCCGGGTGGTTACGATCACGCCCGACACGACTTTACTCGCGGCGGCCAAGCTGATGCTGGAACATCGTGTCGGCGGCCTGCCGGTGCTGGACGCGTCTGCCCGCATGATCGGCGTCTTCAGCGAGGGCGATCTGCTGCGCGAGGAGGGGAAGGGCGAGGATGGCTCGCCATGGCTGCAAATGATGGTCGGACCGGACGGGAAGCCTGCCGAGCCGCCCCGGCTCGACGCGCGAAAGGTCGGTGACGTCATGACGCGCCAGCTGATCACCATCGCGCCTGGCGCATCGATCGCGCAAGCCTGCCGGCTGCTGCATGAGCACCGCCTCAGGCGATTGCCGGTGGTCGAGAACGACAAACTCGTCGGCATGATCGCGCGCGCCGATCTTGTGCGCGCTGTGGCCGTGTCGGCCGAAAAAGCTTCGCCGGCGCCGGTGCGCGATGTCAGCGTCGACGCGCGCCTAGCCGAACTGGAATGGCAGATCTGGCGCAACCGCGCACGGGTGGTAAGGCCGTTTTGACCATTCTTGTTAGTTTCCTGCGATGCGGCGTCCGCTGCATCGGCACCACTCGATCCATGATCAGGTCCATGCCATGAACGCCGGCCCCGCTTCCGCCACAGCCCGGTCCCGCTTCACCTGGGGCGTCGCCACCTCGAGCTATCAGATCGAAGGCGCCGCCAACGAGGACGGACGCGGGCCAAGCATCTGGGACACATATTCGCGGTTGCCCGGCAAGATCAAAAACGGCGATACCGGCGACGTTGCCTGCGACCACTATCATCGCTACCGCGAAGACGTGGCGCTCATGCAGGAATTCGGGGTCGAGGCCTACCGCTTTTCGGTAGCGTGGCCGCGGATCATGCCGGAGGGCCGCGGCGCGATCAACGAAGCCGGGCTTGCGTTCTACGACCGGCTGATCGATGCAGTCATCGCCGCGGGCATCGAGCCGTGGCTTTGCCTCTATCACTGGGACCTGCCGCAGGCGCTGCAGGACAAAGGCGGCTGGACTAACCGCGATTGCGCGCAATGGTTCGCCGACTACGCCAATGTGGTCGCGCACCGCTACGGCGACCGGGTGAAGCGCTTTGCGACGGTCAACGAGCCGAGCGTGTTCACGCTGTTCGGCTTCTGTCTCGGCGGCCAGGCGCCTGGCATCGTCGACCGCAGCATGCTCTTGCGCGCCATTCACCACGTGAATCTCGGTCATGGCGCCGCGGTCGACCGCCTGCGTGCAAACGTCAAGAACGCTTCGCTCGGCGCCATTCACAATTGCCAGCCCTGCCGGCCGGCGACCGAAAAGCCGGAGGATCGGGTTGCGGCTGAAACGCTCGACGCCTATTGGAACCTCGCTTTTCCCGATCCGCAGTTGCGGGGCGTTTATCCGCCCGCAATCGCAGGGTTGATGACGCCTTATCTCAAGCCCGACGACCTCACGCACATCTGCCGGCCGGTCGATTGGTTCGGGTTGAACCACTATTCTCCGCACTACGTGGTCGCGAGCGACAACAATCCTCTCGGGTTGTGGTTCGGCCCCGCGCCTGCGGATGTGCCGCGCACCACCATGGGCTGGCCGGTCGAGCCGGATGCGTTCCGTGAGATGCTCACGACCATGCACAAGCGCTACGGCTTGCCGATCTACGTGACGGAGAACGGCACGGCCTTCGCTGATAAGCCCACGCCGGACGGCAAGGTGCCCGACGAACCGCGCATCTCGTATCTCACGGCCTATACCGCGGCGATGTTCGACGCGATCGCGGCCGGGGTCGACGTGCGCGGCTATTTCGTCTGGGCGCTGCTGGATAATTTTGAATGGAGCTCGGGCTACAGCGCGCGCTTCGGGCTCGTCTACGTGGACTATCCTACCCAGCGCCGGCTGCCGAAGGAATCGTTTCGCTGGTTCGCGGACCAGATCAAGGCGCATTCGGCTTCGTCGGTTCCGAGTGCTTGACCTGATCGAGCGCGAGCAGCAGCACGGCAACGCGGCCGGCGGCGGAGCGCCAGTCCGACAGGCGCTGATAATTGTCGACCAGCCAGTTGAACGCCACCTGAACCGTGACGAAGGCGGCCGAGGCCTGTGTCAATTCGCCGAGCGTCATGCTGCCGGCGAGATATTTCGGCACGCATAGAAACCAGCCGAAGACCGGCGCGAACAAAAGATCGGTCTGCGAGACGAACGTCGTGCCCATCAACTGCCAGAGCAGTTGACGCCAGCGCTGCAGCACTTGCGACAGTGCGTCCCAAACCGCACTCTGCCGTTTGCGGTCTTGGTCGCTCGCCGGGTGATTGCCGGACTCGCGGATCTCATTGGCTGCCGCCAGAAATTCGGCCTCGCCCTGGCTCTGCATCTGAATGACCGACGGCAGGTTACGGCCGATCACCAGCATGATGCCGGTGAAGATTAGTGCATAGATGACCGCGCCGATGACGAGATACCCCGGAATGGTCACCATCAGGCCGCCGACGGCGATCGTCAGCCCGCCGCCGACCGACCAGAGCACACCGGTAAAGACGCCGGCGGTCATCACCGAATTGACCAGCCCCAGCGTCAAATCAACCGGTGAATCGGTCGCCGATTTGGCGTCGTAGGAGATGCGGTATTCGGCATTCTTGTATTCGCCGCCCACCGCTTCGAGCTTGCGATAGTGATCGTCGGCGAGCCAGTCGCTGAGAATATCGGTGGTCAGCCATTGCCGCCATTTGCGCTGTGTGGTCATGCGCGTCCAGACCGAAATGACGGACAAGCCGACACTCATGATAGCGAGCGGCGCAAACACCGCGACCTGGTGCCAGAGCGTGTCGCCGTCGTGGCGGGCGAGCGCATTGAAGAAATCGCGATTCCAGTAGTTGAGGCGGTACTGCACGGCGAGCTGAAATACCGCGATAACCACAAGGCCGACCGTCAACGGCCACGCGATCATGCCGGACTTGCCACGCCAGAATCCGCGGGCGCTCGTCCAGAACCGGACAAGCCGCGCACGATCCGAATGACTGGCGTCCGCCATCGCCCCCTGCACCCGGCGTCGATGTTTGGCGCACCGCGGCGGCGCCACTGCCGTTTGCAGGATCATTTCACGGCAGCGCGGCCCATGTCGAGCGGGGCATGTAAAGCAGGCCAAATCTGGCGGAGCCAAGCCTGAGCACTGCTAGACCGCGATCCGATTCAGCTGGACCGGATCACCGGCGCTCCAAGTGATGGAGAAAGCACCTGTAATCGGCGCACCCACTTCTCGACAAGACGACCATCCCCGTCAAAGCGGAAGATATTCGGAGGTCCCAGACGACGCGGCGGCCGTTCGGCGGCAGAGCGTCCATCTGCGGAGTGGACTGCTACGATCGCCCTTGGCCCCCCTTGGCCCCTACACGAATGATCATTCGCGCGTGACTTTGGCGAATGGATTTGATCTATTTCAGGTGGGACGTCGGGCCTGACCGCGCGACTGGCATGCGAGGCTTTGGCAAATACGGGTGGCATAAGATCAGCAATCGCCGCTGCTAATGGCAGGTGTGGTTGCCACTCCTCAAATTCCTGTGGCGGTCCTATCGCCTGGATCGGTTTGAAGCTCGTCCGCAAACGTTGCCGCTCCAATCTCAAAGAGATGGGGAGGATCGGCGCCGCGCCGACCGCAGGTGAAAGCCGCGCACTTGGTTGCAAAGGCGACCGCGCGATGGAGTTCCTCCGCGGTCATCTCGGCGAGCGGCTCCGCCGTGATCCGGCCCATGGCGCGCAGAGCGACCAGAAGTCCTGCCTGGAAGCTGTCGCCCGCACCGATCGTATCCACGACCTCGACCTGCGGCGTCTCGACATCGATCACGCCCGCCCGCTTGTGCCAAGCCTGCGCGCCGCGAACGCCGCGCGTGACGATGAAGAGCTTCGTGTCTGCGGCAAACAGCGCCTCCGCCCGCTTCGCGTATTCATGTCCGCCGTAAAGGAAAGCAAAATCGCTGTCGGAGAGGCGCACGATGCCGGCGCGCGTGGCGAATTGATTCATTCGATCAACATACTCGGCCTTGTCGTGGACCAGCCGAGGCCGGCAATTCGGGTCAAATGACAGGGTGGCCGCGCCGCGCGCCTCCTCGACCATTCGCATCGTTTCCGCCGCCGCTTTGCCGTCGACCAGCGTCGTCGATCCGAAGTGGATCGCTTCGATCTCGGCGAATGGGAGCGAGCCCGGCCGATAGGACCAATTCCGCGAAGCCGCTCCTTCGTCGTAGAACGTATAGTTCGGCTCGCCATCGACCGTGCGCACGAAGGCAAGCTTTGTCTGCCGGGCACTACGCGTGGCGTAGCGCAACTCCACATGCGAGGCGGCGGCGTGATCGGCGATCATGGCGCCGAAAAGGTCGGTCGAAATACCGCCGACGAAGCCGGCGCGCGCGCCGAGCCGGCCGATGCCAATCGCGACATTGAGGCAGGAGCCGCCCACGACGGGCATGAATGCGTCGCGCCCGTCCGCGCTCTTGACCGGAAGAAAGTCGATGAGCGCATCACCGCAGCTCAACAGCATTGCGCCGTGTCCTCCGTCGCTGCCGGCAGGCATGCGCCATGCGCCTGCATGGCGGTTCTGCTTTCTTTTTCGAATTGGCGCATCAATGCATAGACCCGCCGCTTGGCGGAATGAAAGTGGGTCATCGCCGGCGCCGTCGCCCGCGTCACCGGCCCGAGCCGGGACATCGCCTGCATGGCGTCGCGAAGGGAGGCGAACGCTCCGCCGGCGACCGCCCCCAGCATGGCCGCGCCGAGCAGCACCGGTTCCGGCGTCGCCGGCAGCGCCACCGTAAGTCCCGTGGTATCGGCCATGATCTGGCGCACCAGGGGACTTCGGCTCGCTCCGCCGCTGATCACCATCATCCGGCAAGGGATGGCATGCGCCCGCATCACATCGACGACATCGGCAAGCCCGTACGCCAGTCCGCACAATCCGGAAACGAAAAGGCGCTCCAGGCTGTCCAGATCACAATCAAGATCGAGTCCGGCAATAACCGCACGCGCACTGGGATCCGCATGTGGTGAGCGGTTGCCGAGGAATTCGGGCAGCACATGGGTGTTGCGCGCGAGCAGCGCGGTTTCTCCGACCGTCTGGAAGCGCGCTACCGCACGGCGCTCCAAAAAATCGAGCAAACTCATGTCCGCAGCTGTTGCGGCCGCCGTGGCTTCGGCGTGCGCCGGATGCGAGCGCACGAGGTGCTCGATCCCGGCCCCAGCCGCGGATTGGCCTCCTTCGTTCAACCACAGACCGGGGATCATTCCCGAGAAATACGGGCCCCAGACCCCCGGCACGAAGCGCGGCGTCTCGGTGGTCGCCATGATACAGGCCGACGTGCCCATGATGTAGGCGAGGCGATCGAGCACATTCACCGGCCTTCCGTCGGCGCCCTCCCCGCCCACAGTGCCGATTCCCCCAGCATGCGCGTCGATCAGTGCGGCGGCGACCGGCGTACCCGGCAACAGGCCGAGCGCTGCCGCACTCTCCGGCAGCAAGCCATCGCCGAGCGCCGTTCCGGGCGCAACCATTTCGGCACCGATCTTCTGACAGTCATTGCTCAGGAGGTCGGCGAGCCCGATCCGCTCGAAGTAGCGCCGGCTCCAGCGCCGCTCGTGGGCGAGATACGTCCACTTGCAGGTCAGCGTGCACATCGACCGCGTGGTTTTACCGGTCGCGCGATAGGTGAGATAGTCGGCAAGATCGAAAAAGTGTCCGGCGGCGTGATACGTCGCCGGCAAATGCTCCTTGAGCCATAGCAGCTTCGGTGTTTCCATCTCCGGCGAGATGATGCCGCCGACGTAGCGCAGAACCTCGTCGCCGGTTTCATTGATCCGATCGGCTTGCGCGATCGCCCGGTGATCCATCCAGACGATGATGTTGCGGTGCGGATCGCCGGAGGAGCTGACGCTGAGCGGCATGCCGCCGCGGTCGAGCACGACCAAGGAGCAGGTCGCGTCGAAGCCGATTCCCTTGACGCTCGACGGGGATTGACCCGTTTCCTTGAGGACGGCACGGACCGCTTCGGTGCAGGCTGTCCAAATGTCGGCGGAGGACTGCTCGACGATATCGCCAGCCTCGTGCCAGATCGCGATCGGCCGGCGCGCTGTTGCCAGCAGCCTGCCGTCGGCCGCGAACATCCCGGCGCGGGCACTGGCAGTGCCGACGTCGACGCCGATGAAAGCCTGCTCCATAGGGCCGACGCCTTACCTCGCGACGCTCACCAGCAGGTGTAGCCGCCGTCGGCAAGGACGATGCTTCCGGTCATCAGGCTCGCGGCGTCCGATGCGAGGAACAGGACAACCGAGGCGATCTCCTCCACCTTGCCGAGGCGGCCCATCGGGGTGCCGCCTATCCAGGCATCATACATCGCGGGGTTGGACTTGACGAATTCGTTGAGCGGCGTGGCGATGTAGGTCGGCGCCACGGCGTTGACGCGCACGCCGCGTGCGCCCCACTCGGCGGCAAGCGACTTGGTGAGATGATGCACCGCCGCCTTGGAGGCGTTGTAGTAGCATTGCTCCTGCGGCTTGTTGACGATGAAGCCTGACATCGAGCCGATATTCACGATCGCGCCGGACTTCGCCTTGAGCATTTGGCCGCCGAAGGCGCGGCAGCACCAGAACGTCCCGTTGAGATTGACGTCAAGCACGTTGAGCCAGTGCTCATCAGTGACCTTCTCGGCCGGCGTCTCGCTGCGAGCAATCCCGGCGCTGTTGACCAGGATGTCGATCTTGCCGTGCCGCGACACCACCTCGTCGGCGACCTGCGTCACCCGCCCCGCGTCGCTCACGTCCATGATCACGACCTCGGCGTCAAAGCCCCTGGCACGCAGGGCCGCGCGCCCCTCATCGGCAAGGGCGGCGTCGCGGTCGGCGATGATCACCCGGGCGCCGGCCTCGGCCAATGCCTCCGCACATGCGAGGCCGATGCCGCGGCCGCCGCCGGTCACGAGGGCGACGCGCCCGGTGAGCTTGAACATTTCCAAATACATGACTTTTCTCTTTGCTTCGGCTGGAGGCCTGCGATCTCTTCAATTCGGGAGCGCCTACACGCGCCTACCCGCTGATCGTCTTTCCGTCGCGATCGAACCGGTGGATGCGGCGGGGATCGGGGAGCAGACGGACCGTATCGTCGGGCGCGAGCCCCAGCTCGCCGATCGAGCGCGCGGTGAGGCTGCCGATCCCGGGCACATCGACGTAGAGAAAGGTGTCGCTGCCGAGATGCTCGGCCACCGAGACCTTCCCTTCCCAGCCTTCGCCGTCCCGGCTTGCCTTGAGATGCTCGGGACGAATGCCGATCGTGGCCGCACCGTGACGTTGCGCTTGCTCGCCGCCGATGAAGTTCATGCGCGGCGAGCCGATGAACCCGGCGACGAAAAGATTCGCCGGCCGGTCGTAGAGCTCGAGCGGCGAGCCGTATTGCTCGATGTTACCGGCATTGAGCACCACGATGCGGTCCGCCATTGTCATCGCCTCGACCTGGTCGTGAGTGACATAGATGGCGGTGGTCGCGAGCTGCCGCTGCAGCTTGGTCACCTCGAGCCGCATCTGCACGCGCAGCGCCGCGTCGAGGTTTGACAGCGGCTCGTCGAACAGGAACGCCTTCGGCTCGCGCACGATCGCCCGGCCGATCGCCACGCGCTGACGCTGGCCGCCGGAGAGTTCGCGCGGTCGGCGGTCGAGGTATTGGGTCAGGTTCAGGGTCGCGGCAGCGGCCTCGACCCGGCGGTTGATCTCATCCCGCGGCAGACCCGCCATCTTCAGCCCGAAGCCGATATTCCCGCGCACGCTCATGTGCGGGTAGAGCGCATAGGACTGGAAGACCATCGAGAGGCCGCGCTTCGCGGGCGGGACGCCGACGACATTCGTGCCGTCAATCAGGATGCGGCCGGCAGTGATGTCTTCGAGCCCCGCGATCAGCCGCAGCAGCGTGGTCTTGCCGCATCCGGACGGACCGACGAAGACGACGAACGATCCGTCCTCGATATCGAGGTTGGCGTCGTGGATGACGGCGTATTTTCCAAACGATTTCCGCACGCCTTCAAGTGTGATCCGGCCCATGGCTGTCCTGCTGGTGTACGTCTGTCCCGCTCTCTTTTCGCTACTTGACAGCTCCGAAGGTCAACCCGCGGACGAGCTGGCGCTGGCTGAACCAGCCGAGGACGAGAATCGGCGCGATGGCGAGCGTCGACGCCGCCGAAAGCTTGGCCCAGAAGAGGCCCTCCGGGCTCGAATACGACGCGATGAAGACTGTGAGCGGCGCCGCCGCGGAGGTCGAGAGATTGAGCGTCCAGAACGCCTCGTTCCAGGCCAGGATCACGTTCAGCAGCAGCGTCGAGGCGATGCCCGGCAACGCCATCGGGGTGAGCACGTAGATGAGCTCGCGGCCCACGGTCGCCCCATCCATCCGCGCCGCTTCCAGTATGTCTCTGGGAATTTCCTTGAAGTAGGTGAAGAGCATCCACACCACAATCGGCAGGTTGCCGAGGCAGAGAACAATGATCAGGCCGCCGCGGCTATCGAGCAGGCCGAAGGTGCGGTAGAGCAGATAAATCGGCACCAGTACCCCGACCGGCGGCATCATCTTTGTCGACAGCATCCACAGCAGGACGTCGCGCGTGCGCTTCGTCGGAGCGAATGCCATCGACCAGGCGGCGGGGATGGCGATCAGCAGCGCGATCAGCGTCGAGCCGCCGGCAATCACGATCGAGTTGATGGCGTGATGGAGATAGTCGCTGCGCTCCTGGACGGCGGCGTAGTTCTCCGTCGTCCAATGAAAGAACAGAAACGACGGCGGAATGGCGAACGCCTCGAGCTCGGTCTTGAAGCTCGCGAGCACCATCCAGAGAATGGGGAAGAAGATCACGAATCCGACGATCCAGGCCGCGACCGTCGTCACCAGTTTGTGCGTGGTGGAAACTCTTCTGGCCATCGTTCTCAAGCATCCAGGTTGCGGCCAACGATGCGGACGAGGAAGAAGGCGACGATGTTGGCGATCATCACGGCGACCAGGCCGCCGGCGGAAGCGGTGCCGACGTCGAACTCGATCAGCGCCTGCAGGTAGATCAGGAAGGCGATATTGGTCGTTGCCAGGCCGGGGCCGCCGCCGGTGGTTACGAATATCTCGGCGAAGACGGTGAGTAGAAAGATCGTCTCGATCAGGATGACGACTGTGATCGGGCGGGCGAGGTGCGGCAGTGTGATGTAGAAGAAGGCCGAGACCGCCCCGGCGCCGTCCATCTCCGCCGCCTCCTTCTGCTCTTCATCGAGCGACTGCAGGGCGGTGAGCAGGATGAGCGTGGCAAACGGCAGCCACTGCCAAGCCACGATCAGGATGATCGCCAACAGTGGCGCGTCGGTAAACCAGTCGATCGGGGTGAGGCCGAGTGACGTCGCCAGGAAGGCAAACAGCCCGGACACCGGGTGCATCAAGAGGTTCTTCCACACCAGCGCACTGACCGTGGGCATGATGAAAAACGGCGCGATGACCATCAGCCGCACGATGCTGCGCCCCACCACGGCCTGGTCGAGCAGGATGGCGATTAGCGTCCCCAGCACGATCGTGATCGCCAGCACCGATCCGACCAGCAGCAGGGTATTGCGCATCGAGTAGAGAAACGCCGGGTCGGTCAGGAAGTAGTAATAATTGTCGAGGCCGATGAATGCTTCCGTCCCGGGATTGAGCAGGGTGTAGTGCAGGGTCGAGAAATAGATCGTCATCGCCAAGGGAACGATCATCCAAATGAACAGCAGCGCGACGGCCGGCGTGAGCGCCAGTCGGCCGACGCGCTGTGTCTCCTTGGTCACCGCGGCTAACCCGTCGCTTCAGCCGCGTGGCTTACTTGATGTAGCCCGCGCGCTTCATTTCGCGCTCGGTCTGCGCCTGTGCCGCCGCCAGGGCCGCGTCGACCGACGTGGTACCGGCGAGCGCCGCAGAGAACTGCTGGCCGACGGCGGTGCCGATGCCCTGGAATTCCGGAATGGCGGCGTATTGCACGCCGACATACGGCACCGGCTTGACCGTCGGGTGGTTGGGGTCCGCCGAGTCGATCGATTCGAGCGTCAGCTTCGCGAACGGAGCGGATTTCTGATACTCCGCGTTCTGATAGAGCGAGGAGCGCGTTCCCGGAGGCACCCGCGCCCAGCCTTCCTTGGAAGCGACGAGCTCAGCGTATTCCTTGCTTGTCGCCCAGGCGATGAACTTCTCGGCCGCCTCGACCTTCTTCGAGCCGGCGGGAATGGCGAGGTTCCAGGCCCAGAGCCAGTTCGCGTTCTTTCCCAGGCCGTTGTTTGGCGCGAGCGCGAAGCCGACATTGTCAGCGACCCTGGACTGCTTCGGATCGGTGACGAAAGACGCGGCAACCGTCGCGTCGATCCACATGCCGCATTTGCCGGCGTTGAACAGAGCCAGATTCTCGTTGAAGCCGTTGGAACTCGCGCCCGGAGGGCCGGCGTCATGCATGAGGTTGACGTAGGTAGTCAGCGTCGTCTTCCATTCCGGGCTGTTGAACTGCGGCTGCCACTTCTCGTCGAACCAGCGCGCGCCGTAGGAATTGGCCATGGCGGTGAGGAACGCCATGTTCTCCCCCCAGCCGGCTTTGCCGCGGAGGCACACACCGTAGATTCCGGCGGATTTGTCCGTGATCTTCTTCGCTGCGTCGATGACGAAATCCCAGGTCGGTGCATTCGGCATCGCCAGCCCGGCCTTCTTGAACAAATCGGTGCGGTACATCGTGAACGAGCTCTCCCCGTAGAATGGCGCGGCGTAGAGCTTGCCTCCGACCGTGTCGGCGTCGCGAATCTTCGGCAGAAGATCGCCGGCGTCATAGCTCGCGCCGAGCTTGTCGAGCGGGACCAGCCAATTCTGCTTGCCCCAGATGGGCACCTCGTACGTGCCGATGGTGAGAACGTCGAACTGACCGCCCTTGGTGGCGATGTCGGTGGTGACCCGCTGGCGCAGAACATTCTCCTCCAGCGTGACCCAATTGACTGTGATGTCCGGGTTCTTCGCGGTGAAGTTGCTGGTCAGGCCTTGCATGCGGATCATGTCGCCGTTGTTGACCGTCGCGATGGTCAGCGTGGTCTGGGCGAAGCAAGGGGCGGCGGCGAAGAGGGATAACGCGCCCGCAAGGGCGCCGATGTGGTGCTTCACTGACTCCTCCCTGGCTGCTGTGAGCGTCTGCCCAACTTATGATCATATGCTCACACCGGCTTTTCGGGCTGTCAAGAGCCTCCGCAGACCCCCGCCGCGCGTGGGACGTTGCTCGCCGCAAATGAAACCGGGCCGGTCTCAGCGCGCGAGGAGCGCCTTCGCGGTCGCCTCGTCGGTGATCAGCCCGTTGATGAGCCGGCCCCTAAGCGCGGCGAGGATCGCCGGAATTTTCGCCGGGCCGAGCGCCGCCGCGACGGTGAGCATCGCCGCCGGTGACGGATGAGGCACGCTGGTAAGCCGCAGATTAGTGCTTCCATTGATGAAACGGCCGGCGGTATCGAAGGCCCAGCCAGTCACCTCGCCGACCGCGCCGAGGCGCATGAGTTCGAGAAGCTCCTCGCGGCTGATGAAGCCGTCGACGTGGAACTGCGCGTTCTTGTCCATCTGCCCGATGCCGATCAGGCGCAGGTCCGCCTTCGCCGCCAAGGCATGGACTCTCGTGACCGGGCCGATCTTCAGCATCTGGTCGCGTTCCGCCTCCGACGACATCAGGACCGGCAATGGCATCGGATAGTGCCGGGCTTTCGTCAGGTCGGCGAGGCGCGCGACGGTGTCGAAGAAGGTGGCTGAGCCATCGGTCGAGATGTTGCCGACGAGCGACACGAGCTGATGATCGGGGCAATCCATCGGCGGAATTTGCTCGACCGCGGCGCGCATCGCCCTTCCCGTGCCGATCGCGACGATGGTTGGCTTGTCGCTGCGCAGCGTATTCTCGAGCAGGCTCGCGGCTCGCTCGGCGATGCCGGCGACAGCGGTTGCCGAGGCCGGATCCGTCGGCACGACCTCGCAGGTGCGGAGGTTGAATTCTTCGGTGAGCCGCGTGCCCAGGTCCATGCAGGCGGCGATCGGATGTTCGAGGCGGAAGGTGATCAGCCGTTCCGAAAGGCACAGCGAAACAAGGCGCTGCGCGGTGGCGCGCGAGACCTTGAGCCGCTTGGCGATTTCGTCCTGGGTGTGGCCGGCGATGAAGTAGAGCCAGCCGGCGCGCGCGGCGGCGTCGAGCCGCGACTTTTCGTTATCGGGCGGCATGACCGAACAACCCTGCCTCATGCAAGTGGAAGTCAGCCATCCGATCAAACACCCGATCGGCGCCGGCCTCGACCAGCGGCGCGCGTCCATCGCGCCTGGCATAGTGGCTGCCGCCGACAAAGCCCCAAACGGTCATTCCCGCCGTCTTTCCCGCCTGAACGCCGGAGACGCTGTCCTCGACTACCAGGGTCCGGCCAGGGGCGGCCCGCATCCGCGCTGCAGCGTGGAGGAACAAATCGGGCGCCGGTTTGCCGCGCCTGACCATTTCGGCGGAGAACACGCGATTGTGGACGAGGGAAGAAAACCCAGTGAGCCCGAGTGAGTAGTCCATTCGCTCCAGATCGCTCGATGAGGCGACGCAATAGTGCGTCTTGAGGCCTCGCAGAACCTTTGCGGCTCCCGGAACGGGCTTGAGAGAAGTCGCGAACGCCTCTCGAACGGCCATGCTCAGCTTCGCCTGGAAATCGTCCGGCAATGGGCGAGCAGACGAGGCGCAATAATCGACGATGGCCTGCGGGCTCCGCCCCAGAAACCTGTCAAACACCACATCAAGGTCCACATCGATCCCGTGCTGTCGCAACAGATCAATGAGAGCGTTGCAGCTTAGCAATTCGCTGTCGACGAGAACGCCGTCGCAATCGAAAATGATCAGGTCATATGGGGACATAACGCTCGTCGCACTTCGCCGGCCAGGCACGGTCGTCTGCTCCGCCCGTTCAACGGCCGGCCGATTATCCAATCATATGTTTATGAAGTGAGCAATTGCTCACCATGTTTTCCGCTACCCGGCATCTCCCAGCCTCTCTGAGCGCGGCCTTACCCACGTTCCCCGTCGCGGTTTCGTTCCTTGGCGCTTTTCGAACGCCGGACACATGAGCGCGTGCATGGCATCGGACTTGCCGGCGTCCGAAAACCTAGTGCGGCGACTCGCCACCGCGTACAGCGTCGCTCATGAGATCGGTGAGCGTGGGGCGGGACAGGACAGCAAACGGCAATGGTCGAATGACGTCGATGGCGGCCAGGCCCAATCGCGCGGTAAGGAGGCCGTTGAGCAAGCCCTCGCCGAGCCGCGCCGACAACTTGGCCGCTATGCCGTGGCCAAGCATCTGCTGGAGCAAGCTGTCGCTCGCTGCGAGTCCGCCCGTCATCGCCAGATGTGAAACCGCGAGACGCATTAAGCGAAAAAGGCCGAGCGCACCCGGTCGTGCTCCGTACAGAAGTGAAAGCCGGCGCACTAAGCCCAGTGCGGTGCCAAGGACAAACAACATGTCAATGCTGGCTCGCGAGCTCACTGCGGTGACGATAGATACGCGTTTGGCCGCGGCGCCGACCAGCCCGCGCGCCTCCTGATCGAGCGGTGTCATAAGCTCGCGCTCCGCGAGCCGAACCAGGTCGGTACCATCGATAATATCGACGAGATGGCCTTCCAGGCTTGCTCGAGCGCGGGCTAGGCGTGGCATGCTCCGCGTGAGTGCAATGAGGTCTCGCACAAGCGCGCGGCCATCGATGCGATTGTCGCTAAGGATTATATCGGCAGCGCGCTGATGCAGCCTTTCCATCGTTGATAGCCGCAAGAGGCCGATCGCCTCCCGAACACCAATGACAACAACCGATACCGTGGCTAGGATCGCGAGCACCAAGCCGAGCCAACCAAGTTCCTGGCTGCGCGCGAACAGGTCCTCGATCAAGCCAGCCACCGCGAGACCGATGGCTAGAAGCATCAGACCGCCTGCGGCGCACCAAAATAACGTTCCCCAAAGGAAGCGGCGTCGCGGCGATGGAATCGGAGTATCGACCGCGATCGTCGGCGTCGCAGACTCAGGCTCCGGTATCACTCGCACGGTGTGACTGGCTGCGGCATCTCCCTCGTCCGCCGGAGCGACGATCACTAGATCGTCGCCGAGCCGGAAGGCGGCTGGCCGCCGGTGTTGCCTAGTTTTGCTCACAGGAGCCGATCTCCGATCAAGAATTGCAACGCGCGGTCGAGGCGAATCTGGGGCAGAACGGGTACGCCACCTTCAGTCACCTCCAGGACCGGCGGTCGGACGCGAAGAAATCGAAAGTCGGCGTTTTCCGGCGTGGTCCTGGCAAGGCCGCGAAAGGCGCCCTCATCGTTACGAAACAGGTCATTGGGGTCGGCGGGCAGGTCTCCCGGAAACATTGCTGCCTCGGTCTTCCCGTCAAAAGTCTCTCCCGTCGCGAACTCACCGGCAACAGGCGTGCCAAGGATCGAGGGTAGGTGGTCGCGTCCTCGCTGTATCGTTGCCTCGCGGGTCGCACGCACGGCGGCAAGCGCGACGACATCCACGTGCCCGCCGGCAAGCTCAGCCCTCGCCGCCGCGCGTTCGGTCAATCGTTTGAGAATCGCTTCGAGGCGGTCATGGCTCGTGTGATGAACATGGTCCGCTTTGGTGGCAGCTAAAAGAATCCTGTCAATGCGTGGGCGCAGCAGGGCGCTCAAGAACGTGTTTCGTCCGGTCTGGAAGCAATCGAGAACCGCCGCAAGCGCACTTTCAAGATCAAGAACCGCATCGGGCCCAGCGTTGATCGCGGCCAGCGCATCCACCAGCACGATTTGGCGATCGAGCCGGGCAAAATGATCACGGAAAAATGGGCGGACCACGAGCTCTTTATAAGCCTCGTATCTACGGCGCATCATCGCCCATAGAGAGTCCGTTGGCGCGGGGCCTTCATTCGACAGTTCGAGTGGTGCAAAGGTTAGTGCGGGCGTGCTCGCGAGATCGCCCGGCATGAGGAAGCGACCCGGGGGCAGCAGGCTCATCGCATGGTGTTCGTTGCGGCAGGCCTTGAGATATTCAGTGAAGAGACGCGCCGCGGTCAGCGCCGCCTGCTCGTCCTCGGCTCCCACCGGATTAAGGGTCGCCAGATGTGAATGCCAATCCGCGGCAAGCTGGGCACGCGAGCGCTGGCGAGAGAGGCGCAGGCTCTCAGCCGCCCAGGTCTCATAGCTTTTGGTCAGGAGAGGCAGGTCGAGAAGCCACTCGCCCGGATAGTCGACGATATCGAGAGTAAGCTTGCGCTGATACCCGCCCTGCGATTGGTAGTCGACGATAACTCGCAACTCACTGATCTGTCGCGTCGACGCCGGCCAACGCCGCTCGGTCACCAGCGCATGTACATGGCTCTCATAGTCAAAACGTGGCACCGCATCGTCCGGCTGCGGTGCAAGGTGTGCGCGCGCGACCCGACCTGTGGCCAGCGCCTCGAATACCGGAAAGCTTCCGCCGCGCAGCAGGCCGTGAACGAGCGCGGTGATAAACACAGTTTTGCCGGCGTGCGAAAGCCCGGTAACACCAAGCCGAATCGTCGGATCGAACAAATGGCCGCTGAACTCGACGAGTGCTCGAGCGGCGAGCCGAACTTGTTCAATGAGCTCAAGCACAGCAAAGGTTCCAGGCTGTACGCTGCGGCAGTTCACCGCCGGTGTAAAGCTTCCGGAAATGGCGGGTCCGGCAGTTCCTTGCCAGCGCTACCTCAGGGCGGAGCCTACACGTCGGAGCGCGCGGTCCGGGTCGGAACCCATGCAGGCACGTCCGCCCCTGCGGCCCAACGACCGGTCTGGTCAAGCTCGGCACATCCGCGCCACCGCGCATGCGGCACCTTGCGTGTCACGCACGGCGGCCTGGCGCACGGTCGACCAGAGCGCGTCCTCGCCCCACGGCGCGGGCGCTGTTTCTCAGCGATGAGATTTTCCGAGCAATGACCGGTGGGTGACACGTCACGGCGACGTGTTACTGACAGCGGAACGAACGCGTAACGCCGTTACAGTTCCTCGATCGCGCTGGGCTCCGCCTACGGCTTGACCGATTCCATCCGCGCAGCCCCGCTTGACGATGAACCACCGGCCGAGGTCGAGCCGCACCTCAAGCAGTTCGCCCTCGAGGAAACCCTTGTTCTCCTCCCAAGCGCTTGACTTGGCGGAGAATTCTCCCTTGCGCCTACTTTGAGGAGCACTGATTGCTGTCCGCCGTGAGCAAAATTTCCGGCGCTCGGACGAAAAAAGCTTCTACATTGTCCGCACCGGCAAGCGCAACCACTGTGTCCCGGTACAGGGAGGATCATCATGAGGAAGCTTGCAACCGCCCTGTTGGCGGGCGCCGCACTGTCGTTTTCGCTGATCGCCGCCGCGGAAGCCAAGGGCAAAGTCGTCGGCGTCTCTTGGTCGAACTTCCAGGAGGAGCGGTGGAAGACCGACGAAGCCGCGATGAAGGCCGCGATTGC
>Ga0210405_10002272_pt1 | contig 20165 bp, 15 predicted proteins | sample IncBWH11MmetaG_FD_155492 | JGI IMG/M metagenome (GOLD analysis project Ga0210405, IMG submission 155492) | Forest soil microbial communities from Barre Woods Harvard Forest LTER site, Petersham, Massachusetts, United States - Inc-BW-H-11-M | ecosystem: Environmental > Terrestrial > Soil >... | reverse complement strand
CCGTTACAAAGTCGTTCCGCGACCGGCAGGTCCGAATTTCGTTCCTATCCCGGTGCGAATCATTGTGGGCGCGGACGGCAATGTGCAGCATGTGCATGTGATACGCGCGACGGACGAGCAGCGTCGCAGTATCGAAGACGCGCTGTATCGGTGGAAGCTCAAGCCCTATGATGTCAATGGGCATCCAACCCCAATCGAGACCGGATTGGAATTCAAGTTTATCCCGGACAGCTGAGCATGATCCGCTAGAGCGACTGATGATTCAATTTCGCTCCAGCAATTTGCTGGTCGATCATGGCGACGCGATGTGCCAGACGTTGTTACGCCCGTCTCCGTCAACGTCGCCGGGCTTGTGGTCGTCCATCCATTTGTAGAGCGGCTTGCCCTTGTAGGCCCACTGCCTCGAGCCATCGTCGCGAACAATCACCGTCCAATCACCCGTGGTTTTGGCATCAGGTGATGCCGTGAACGGGGGCCAATTGACTGCACATTTCCCGTTGCAGGCCGACTTGCCCAGAGTGTTATCGCGATCGAACGTGTAGAGGGTCATGCCATCGGCATCGACCAATGTTTTGCCTTTAGTGGTGTCGCCAAATTTAGCCGGCACCGACATTTGAGCAACGGCTGCCGGCGCGCTGAGCGAGAGAATAATGGTGGCTGCGATTGCCACCGCCATCGTCGTTTTCATAACCTGGGCTCCTCAGTCTTCTCAGGAGACTACGACACCGCCTCGTAGCAAGCACACCTTTGGCTCGGCGCGAGGAAGCCCTCATATCGGTGGTATCGAACCATCGTCGCCGACAATCGCGTTCCACTTGCCGATATTCACGCGTCGGTTATCGCCGCGAGCGTGATCAGACCTTGCGTCAAGACCGACTTCAATTGCTCCTATCTTTTTGTGCCCAAAGCATGGCGGTTGTTATTGGCAATAGCATCGCACCGACAAATGCCTTCGAAAATTCGATCCTTTGGTGTCGACAACGCGAGATGAACTGCGACTGAAATGTCGGATGTCAGAATTATGTGCTCGTCTTTGGCGACGTTTCACTTAGCTCATCCAGCCGCTAGGGCTACCGCGTGGGTCAAGGGAGGCGGTCATGGCTTTTGACGTCAATCCGCAGACAGGCAGCATCGACATCACTCCGCTGGTGTCTTATGAGACGGGAACATTTGCCGATGAATTTTGCGTATTTCGTCTGGTCTTCGCACGTCCTGAGGACGCACTGGGGACCGGCTCTGTGGTAATTCAGACGTCCATGACCGCCGTGCAAGCCGAAGCACTTGTTGCCGACTTACAAGAAATGCTTGAGCGCATTCGTGCTGGCCGCACGGACGCGACGGCCCATTGAATTCAGAGTTAGCGATGGCCATAGGACGGCGCCGGCCGCGAAAACCTGAGTCTGATCAATGCGGTTTGGCGGAGGACGGCTCCGCCACGTCGGCAGGTGACACGGGTTATCGGATTCATGTCCGTTTTGCCCGCGGGAGACGTCAGTCGCCGTGTCCGCTGCGAGCCAGATTCGGACATGCATCATCGTATCGGCGCGAAGTTACGCCACGGCAAGTGGTCAGTGCGACCTGCGGACTGTCTTTCCCAAGGTGATTTCTGGTCTGCGGAGACCCATCGCCATCCAAGCGGCGATAAGCCTCAACATGAACTTGCCGGAGTGAGCATCATAATTCGGTAAGTCATCAGCAAGCGCGACGCCGTCTCGTCGGTCTTGTGTCATGACCCGCATCTCCAGGGGCGGCGCACCTGCCGGAAAGCGGTTCCGGTACATCGTCAGCCAATGTCCCTTGGTAAGATCGAGGAACATTCCCGAATTGCAACATGTGGCAATGACCCGCCGGGTCGGAGAATCAGGCTTGAGCCGGTGCTCTTCAAGATACTCCTGTCCCATCACACATTGCACTCGATCCTTTCGATATAGGACGTAGTCTGTTCCACCGTCGGGATTGAGGACGGGTGGCGCGGAAGGCAGTTGCTCGAAGCGACTTCCGGCTTCTTGGCAACTCGCGCAATAGCAGGAGACGGTCAGAATCGGCCGGCCGACTGCCTCCAATTTCACCTTGCCGCATCGGCATATCTCGAAGAGATGTTTTTGCTGTTTCTGGTTCACTGCGACCGCCCGCTCGTGGGTCCTGTCTGTGAAGTTATTTTGGCGTTAGTGAGAAATATCCGCAACGGGTTACTAGCTGCCGCGGCGCGAGTGAGTTGGGATGTCCGCTTTGCCCCCACCTCGGACACGAAGGTGAAGCGTCGGCGCATCCGTAGGGGTCACAAGACGCTGCTGACGACCGCGAGGCGCTCAGCTTGGGCGGAGGCTGCAGACGTCCGCGTCGCTCGCGGCAGCAGACAGTCGAAGCCTTTTTATCCTTGCCAACCGAGATCGTCGCCTTCACTCGCCCAAATTTTAGACGCGCTGCTTAGAACGCGTGCGGCTCACTCGGCCGATCAATATCGCACAGCCCTGCTTTGTAAGGGTTTTCCCAAGCGGCATAGACCTTGCTTTGCTGGATACGACGCATAAGAAACTTATTTGCGTGACAGGAAAAGGTACTCCGCCGACCCGCGGGGTGGGGGTGCCGGTGGTCACTACGGCAGGGCGGCCGCGGCCCTTTGAGAACGGGAGTTGGAATTATGTCGGAGCTGCGAAAAGATAGTCTATCCTTCGTCGAGGCGCTCGGTCAGTCGGTCGCCAATGTGTCGCCGACCCTGACGCCAGCGCTTGTCGTCGCGGCCGTCGCCGGAATCGCCGGCAGTGCATCATGGCTGGTCTATGTGTTCGCCATGATCGCGCTCGTGATCGTCGGCCTCAATGTCGGCAAGCTCGCGGGGAAGATCCCCGCTGCCGGATCGTTCTTCATCTATGTGTCGCGCAGCTTGGGCCCGTCCTACGGAATGCTGGCCGGCTGGGCCATGTTGGCCGCTTATATCTTCACCGCGATGGCGCTCACGATCGCCACTTCGATCTTTATCAAGACGTTCCTCACATCGATCGGGGTCACCACCGCCATCCCCAATACGCTGCTTTACTTCCTGGTTTCGGTCGGAATTTGGGTCTTCGCTTGCCGCGACATCAAAATCTCGGCGCGCATCGGCCTGACCCTCGAGGTGATATCGGTCGCGATCATTCTTTTTGTCTGCGTATACATGTTCGCTCACTTCGGCTTTAAGATCGACCCCAAGCAGGTCAGTCTGGAAGGCATCGATCTTAAGTCGGCTGCGCAAGCCTGCGTCCTTGCCATCTTTTCCTTCGTCGGTTTCGAGAGCTCGGCTACGCTCGGTCGGGAAACCCGAAATGCGACAACCAGCATTCCCAAGGCCATCGTGGGAACGGTCATCTTCGCCGGCGTCTTCTTCACGTTGACGACCTATCTGATTGTGCAGGGCTTCGAGGACGACGCTACCAAGCTCGGCGCCAGCTCCGCTCCGCTCGCCGATATCACGACTAATATTAGCGTCAGCCTGACGGCGCTGGTCTATTTCGGCGCTGCGATCAGCGCCTTCGCCTGCGCGCTCGCCTCGCTGAATGCCTATGGCCGGATGTTGTTCTCGCTCGGGCGCTATCAGTTCGTGCACCAGACCATGGGACTGGTGCACAAGGACTACAAAACACCTTATGTCGCGCTGACGGTGGGCACGGTGATGAATTTCATCGTCTGCGCCGCGTTTGCCGGCCAGGCGGAAACCGACACTTTCGGCTGGTACGGAACGATCGCTTCGTTCGGCTTTATCGTTGTCTATTTCCTGTGCTCGCTGGCGGCACCGGTATTTTTGGCGAAAAACGGCGGAGCCACGACGGGGGATAAGATCCTTGGCGGGCTCGGCGCCCTCTTCATGGTGCTGTCACTGATCGGCAGCGTCTATCCGGTGCCGGCGGCGCCGTACAATTACTTCCCCTACTTCTTCCTGGTCTACATGCTGCTGGGCGTGACCTGGTTCTTCATCTTGAAGGCGCGCGTGCCGCAGGCGCTGCTTGGCATCGAGCACGATCTCGAAACCAGCACGTCGCCCGCGGAGTAATCGGGCCACCGCTAACCCCCAGGCGGGCGGCTTTCGGCACCCCTTCCCTGTCGTCGGGAAGGGGTGCTTTTTTGTGCGCTTTGCCGCAGTAAGTTGCATGGACTTTTCGGAGCCTCCCCGACTACGCTGGCTTTCTGATGAACGAGTCAGGTGACCGACTGACCGGGGACACATCGACGCTCACGGCCTCTGGATGGACGCTCCTATTGGGCGCGTCGTCGTCCTCGCCGCAATCGTCCAAACGCACGGATATTTCTACGGTCTGTAGCGGTGCGAAGTGCAACCGCCCTGCCCGCGGCATTCTGGCCGTCGTCGCGCACGCCGTCGACATTGAGCCAAGCGCCCTGCAGGCAGGCCATCTCTCGCCAAACGAAGCCGCCCCTAACGAGGCTGCACATGTGGCGATCCATCTGCTGGTGGAAGGCTATTTCGGCGCCGCAGCCACGCTGAGCACGAGCCGCGCCGCGGCTCTGGCTTTGACCGGCGCTAATTCCTGGATGTTCAGCCAATCGCGCATCGATCGCGGGCACAATATGCGGGCAGCGCTTGCGGCGCTGATTTTCGCCGGACGGCGCGTCGGCATCGTCAATGTCGGCGATTGCCGAGTCTATCGTATTCGCGACGGCCAGCTCACGCCCATGACCAGCGACCACACGCGACCCTCGGCCGACGGCGCGGCAATCCTGACCCGTTCGGTCGGCGGCGACGCGGAACTGCATATCGATTACAGCGAGGACGAACCGCAGCGATTGGACCGCTACATCATCTTGAGCAAAGGCGCCTATGCCGGGACATCGCAACTGGCGGAGAAGCTTGTCGCGTCCGCCTCACCCGAAACAGTCGCCGCAAGTCTCACGCCCGCTCAGCACGCAAGCGATCGTGCCCAGGAGGGGACAAGCCTGGTCATCGAGATTGCTCAAATTCCGGAGGCGAATTTCGACGAATTATCGGCAGCATTCGAGAAACTGCCGCTGCGCCGGGCGCCGCGCGACGGCGAGAACTGGGACGGCTTTATTCTCAAACGCACGCTTTATCGCAGTCGCTATACGACGCTGAAGCTCGCGCATGACACGTTGAACGATCGCGACGTCGTTCTCAAAATTCCGCTGCCCGCGATGCTGCACGATCAGGTGTTCCGCGCCGGTTTCCTGCGCGAAGCCTGGGTCGGGACGACCGTCCATAGTCCGCGGATCGCAAGCTATATCGATGTGCCGGCCGAGCGCCGCAGCTGCCTTTATCTGGTCTTGCCCTATTACCATGGCGAGACGCTCGAGGCCCGGCTGACGCGGCCGCCGCCGATTTCCTATCTCGACGGTATTGGGCTCGCGCTCAAGCTTTGCGCGGCGGTCGAAGATTTGGCGGCGTATCAGATCGTTCATCGCGACCTGAAACCCGACAATGTGCTCTTGCTCTCCGGCGGCGAGATCAAGCTCATCGACCTCGGCATGGCCTATCTTCCCGGAGTCGACGAGCCAGACGACGATCGGCTCGGCGGCACGACGCGCTACATGGCGCCGGAACTGTTTCGTAAAGTGCCGGCCGATCAGTGTTCCGAGGTGTTTTCCTTAGGCGTCACCATCTATCGCCTGTTTTCCAGCGGCGCTTTCCCCTTCGGCCAGCGCGAAGCCGTTCCGTTGCAACGGTTGCGGCCAGATCTGCCGGCCTGGGTCGGCGAGTGCCTGAAAAAGGCGATCGAGACCGATCGGAGCAAGCGCTTTCAAAATGCCGGCGAATTCGCCAAAGCGCTGGAACAGGGTCTCAACAAAGCAAATTTGAAGATTGCGAAAGAACCCGAGGCGCTCGCCGCCTCACGCCCACGGCACGTTACGCCGCTTCGGCTGTGGCAGGGCGCCGCGCTCCTGTTTGCTGCGGCGTTCCTGGTAACGCTCGCGCTCTTGTTGCGCCGCTAACACCGTGACTATGGAACTATGACCGCCGCGGATAGATGATGATCGAGAGGTAGGTCATCGGCGACTTGATCAGTTCTTCCGGCCCGTGCCGCGCGGCGGAATCGAAGAACAGCGCGTCGCCCGGTTCGAGCAGATAGGTGCGGTCGGCATGGCGATAACGCACTTTGCCGCTGAGCATGTAGATGAACTCGACGCCGGCATGGCGAAAATTGGTATAAGGCTGCGCATCGGTCTTCAGCGTGATCAAGTAAGGCTCGACTCCGAGTTCCCCCGCCAGCGAGTGTCCGAGCAGGTCGTAAAGGTGGCCGGCTTTGGTGCCGCGCCGCTCGATGCGCACGCCGGAGCCCGCCCGCACGAACGAGCAATCACGCCGTTCGTCGGTTTCGGCAAATAGATCGCTGATCGAAACATTGAGCGCATGCGCCAGCGCCGAAAGAGTCGAGAGCGACGGCGATATCGTGCCGTTCTCGATCTTCGACAGCATGCCGGCGGAGATGCCGGCCGCTGCGCCGAGTTCCGTGACGGTCAAGTCCAGCGACTTGCGCAGGCGGCGTACCTCGGTGCCGATCTCCTGCTCGATGCTGCGGGTCGGTGCGTGCGTCGGCGCCAGCGAACCGGTGCGCAATTCGCGCTCGGCCGTTTTCTCTACGCCGCCGGCCTTGCGCTTTACAATGTTGGGGCTGGGCGCATTGGCGGTGCGGCTGGACATTTCCAATCCCTTTCCGAGTCGGCGGCGAGCCAAAGCCTATACTGGCAGGGTTTCGGCCGCCAAGGAACGAGAACAAACGGCCGTAAATGCCTCATCCCACGTTTGTCGGCCTCGCTATAAGTTTCCTATAGAGAAACATATGTGCTTATCAGTTGACATTACAGTGTGCAGATGCGAACAATTGAGCATAGCTTCTGCGACCGGCGGGCTCGTGAGGACTCGATGGCATGTGCGGCATAGCCGGGCTGTTTCTGAAGGATCGTTCGCTCGAAGGCGACCTTGGCGCGCTGCTGGCGGGGATGCTGTCTCCGCTGACTGATCGCGGGCCGGATTCTGCCGGGTTCGCTGTCTACGCTGCTGAAACCGCGGGCGACCTCAAATTTACCCTGCGAGCGCCGGCGGAATTCGATTTCGACCCGGTGCTCAAAAGCCTGCGCGCGACCGTCGGTGAAAAGATCGGTCACCGCGACTACGACACCCACATTGTCGTGTCGCTGCCAGCGGATCGCGAAGGGCTGGCCCGGCACGCGCTCGCAGGCTTTCCGGACGTCGCCGTGGTCGGCACCGGCCAGCGCATGGAGATTTTCAAGGAGGTCGGACTGCCCGACGATGTCGCGCGGCGCTTCGGCCTGCCCCGCATGTCCGGCACGCACGCCATCGGCCATACCCGCATGGCGACCGAATCCGAGGTGACGACCGAAGGCGCCCACCCATTCACCACCGGCGCCGATCAATGCCTGGTGCATAACGGCTCGCTGTCCAATCACAACGCGCTGCGCCGCGAACTGATCAAGCAAGGCCTGACGTTCCAGACCAAGAACGATTCGGAAGTGGCGGCTGGCTTCATCACCTCGAAATTGCGCGGCGGCTGCTCGCTCGAACAGGCGATGGAGTCCTCTCTGGGCGCGCTCGACGGTTTCTATACGTTCGTCATCGGCACGAAATCCGGTTTCGGCGTATTGCGCGATCCGATCGCTTGCAAGCCGGCCGTCATGGCCGAGACCGAGCGCTGGGTCGCATTCGGCACGGAATATCGGGCACTGGTGGATCTGCCGGGCATCGCGGCCGCCAGGGTCTGGGAGCCGGAACCTGCGCGCGTCTATCGGTGGGAATTGCATTGATGCCAGATATCGACCTCGCCCGGAGCTCGGTGCGCGAGCTCAACGCGGCTTTGCATGGATTGCCTGCCGACACCAACGAGACGCATTGGCGGGTGTTCAATCCGCGCGGGCAACATTCGATCGCCGCCGGCCTCGACCGCCCGCTCCTTGTCGAGATCGACGGTCACGTCGGCTACTACTGCGCCGGCATGAACAAACAAGCGACCGTCATCGTCAAAGGCAATGCCGGCCAGGGTGTCGCCGAAAATATGATGTCGGGAAAAGTATGGGTGAGGGGCGACGCGTCGCAAGCGGCCGGCGCCACCGGATGCGGCGGCACGCTCGTGATCGACGGCAATGCGTCGGCGCGCTGCGGCATTTCCATGAAAGGCATCGACATCGTCGTCAAAGGCTCGGTCGGCCATTTGTCGGCTTTCATGGCGCAGGCCGGTAACCTCGTCGTACTCGGCGACTCCGGCGAAGCGCTCGGCGATTCCATTTACGAAGCGCGACTCTATGTGCGCGGCAAGGTCCACAGTCTCGGCGCCGATTGCATCGAGAAGAAAATGGAAGACAATCATCGCGCCGATCTACGGCGGCTCCTCGATGCCGCGGGCCTCAACGGCGAGGTCGATATCAACGAGTTCCGCCGCTATGGCTCGGCGCGCAAGCTCTATCACTTCCACGTCGATAATGTGGGGTCGTATTGATGACGACGCAGGATCGCTGGATTCACACCCCGCCGCGGAAGTCCGCGACCTTCGACGACACCTCGATCGCCGAGATCAGGCGCGCCGCGACCGCCGGCATCTATGACATCCGCGGCGCCGGCGCCAAGCGCAAGCTGCCGCATTTCGATGACTTGCTGTTTCTCGGCGCTTCGATCAGCCGCTACCCGCTCGAAGGCTATCGCGAAAAATGCGCGACCGATGTCACCATCGGCGCGCGCTACGCAAAAAAGCCGATCACGCTGAAAATTCCGATTACCATTGCGGGCATGAGCTTCGGCTCACTGTCGGCGCAAGCCAAAGAGGCGCTCGGCCGCGGCGCGTCCGCGGTCGGCACGTCAACCACCACCGGCGACGGCGGCATGACGCCCGAGGAGCGCGGGCATTCGAGTATTCTCGTCTATCAGGTGCTGCCGTCGCGTTACGGCATGAACCCGGACGATCTGCGCAAGGCCGACGCGATCGAAGTCGTGGTCGGCCAGGGCGCCAAGCCCGGCGGCGGCGGCATGTTGCTCGGCCAGAAGATCTCCAAGCGCGTCGCGGAAATGCGCGTGCTGCCCGAAGGCATCGATCAGCGCTCGGCCTGCCGGCACCCCGACTGGACGGGGCCGGATGATCTCGAAATCAAGATTCAAGAGCTGCGCGAGATCACTGATTGGGAAAAGCCGATCTATCTCAAAGTCGGCGCCTCCCGTCCCTACTACGACTGTGCGCTTGCGGTAAAAGCGGGCGCCGATTGCGTCGTGCTCGACGGCATGCAGGGCGGCACCGCGGCGACACAAGACGTCTTCATTGAGAATGTCGGCATTCCGACGCTGGCCGCGATCCCGCCGGCTGTGCAGGCGCTGCAGGATCTCAATATGCACCGCAAGGTGCAATTGATCGTGTCCGGCGGCATTCGCAACGGTGCTGACGTTGCCAAGGCTCTAGCGCTCGGCGCCGACGCGGTCTCGATCGGCACGGCGGCGCTGATCGCGCTGGGCGACAACGATCCGCATCTGGAAACGGAATATCAGGCGCTCGGCACCACGGCCGGCGCCTACGATGACTGGCACGAAGGCCGCGACCCGGCGGGCATCACCACGCAAGATCCGGTGCTTGCCGCGCGTCTCGACCCGGTGATCGCCGGCCACAAGCTTGCAAATTATCTGTCTGTCTTGACGCTCGAAGCGCAGACCATCGCGCGCGCCTGCGGCAAGTCGCATGTCCACAATCTTGAACCCGAAGATCTGGTCGCGTTGACCGTTGAGGCCGCCGCCATGGCGCGCGTGCCTTTGGCGGGAACCGACTGGATTCCCGGGCGGGTTCGAGACTGACGAAATCCAACGACGAGGAAAAGCCATGCCATCCTGGGGCGAAGTCGCGAAGCAGAAAAACATCCGCTACTTCCTCATTTCATTTGTCGATCTGTTCGGCACGGTGCGGGCGAAGATCGTGCCGGCGAGCGCGATCGATGACGTCGCCGAGGCCGGCGCCGGCTTTGCCGGTTTCGCCACCTGGTTCGACATGACGCCGGCCGATCCGGACGTGCTGGTGATCCCCGAGATGGACTCGCTGATCCAGCTGCCGTGGAAGCCGGAAGTGGCTTGGGTTACCGGCGACCTGTTCATGGGCGGCGCGCCGGTCGAGCAGAATCCGCGCCAGATTCTGAAGAAGCTTGTCAAAATCGCAGCCGAAGGCGGCTATGAGCTCAAGACAGGCGTGGAGTGCGAGTACTTTCTGATCGCGCCGGACGGCACCACCATTTCCGACAGTGCCGATCAGCAGGCGAAGCCCTGCTACGACCAGCAGGCGCTGATGCGCCGCTACGAGGTCATCGCTGAAATCTGCGATGCCATGGTGGCGCTCGGATGGAAACCGTACCAAAACGACCACGAGGACGCCAACGGCCAGTTCGAAATGAACTGGCAATATGACAGCGCGCTGCGTACCGCCGACAAGCACACCTTTTTCAAGTATATGGTGAAGTCGATCGCCGAGAAGCACGGGCTGCGCGCGACCTTCATGCCGAAGCCGTTCTCGAATCTGACCGGCAATGGCTGCCACGTTCACGCCTCGCTCTGGGACATGGCGGGCAACAACGTCTTCGCCGACGCCAAGGGCGAGCTCGGGCTTTCTCGCGCCGCCTATGCATTCATCGGCGGCGTGATGCATTCAGCCCAAGCGATGTGCGCCATCACCAATCCGGTGGTGAATTCCTATAAGCGCATCAATGCGCCGGTGACGCTATCCGGCGCAACCTGGTCGCCCAATACGGTCACCTATACCGGCAATAACCGCACCCATATGATCCGCATTCCCGATGCCGGCCGTTTCGAGTTTCGCCTGGCCGACGGCGCAGCCAATCCTTATTTGCTGCAAGCCGCGATATTGGCGGCGGGCCTCGACGGCATTCGTAGCAATCGTGAGCCCGGCGACCGGCTCGACATCAACATGTATACCGAGGGCCACAAGGCCAACGGCGCGAAAAAGCTGCCGCTCAATCTGCTCGATGCGCTGCGCGCGCTCGAAGAGTCCGCGGTGCTGCGAAATGCCTTCGGTGAAAAAACGCTCGCCGCCTATATCAAGCTCAAGCACGACGACTGGAACGCTTATTCCCGCCACTTGACCGACTGGGAACGCCAGACGACGCTCGACTGCTGAGCGCGCGAACCGGGATGCGATATTCTGCATGGGCGCTGGCCTGGAATGCCCTGACAGGCCAAAAACATTGGCAGCCGGTCTGGCGCGACGCCTCGCCGAAGGCGGCCTATGACGTCGTCATCGTCGGCGGCGGCGGCCATGGCCTTGCCACTGCGCATTATCTCGCCAAAGAGCACGGCATCACAAACGTCGCTGTTCTGGAAAAGAACTGGATCGGCTCCGGTAATGCCGGGCGCAACACCACGATCATCCGCTCCAATTATCTCCTGCCCGGCAATGAGCGTTTCTACGAATGCGCAATGAAGCTCTGGGAAGGGCTCGAGCAGGATCTGAATTACAATGCCATGGTCAGCCAGCGCGGCGTGATCAACATCTATCACTCCGACACCCAGCGCGATGCCTTTGCCCGCCGCGGCAATTCCATGCGGTTGCACGGCGCGGGAGGCGAATTGCTGAACCGCACCGCGCTTCAGACCCTCCTGCCCTATCTCGATTATGACAATGCCCGCTTTCCGATTCACGGCGCGCTGCTCCAGCCGCGCGGCGGCACCGCGCGCCATGATGCCGTGGTCTGGGGTTTCGCGCATGCCGCCTCGCAGCGTGGCGTTGATATCGTGCAGAATTGCGAAGTCACCGGCATCGCCGTCGAGAACGGCCGCGTGACCGGGGTAGAGACCTCGCGCGGACGCATCCGCGCCGCCAAGGTCGCCATCGTCGTTGCCGGCAATAGTTCGCGCCTCGGCGATATGGCGGGCTTACGTCTGCCGATCGAAAGCCATGCGCTACAGGCCTTTGTGTCCGAAGGCGTGAAGCCGCTCATCGACCACGTCATCACTTTCGGCGCCGGACATTTCTATATCAGTCAGAGCGACAAAGGTGGGCTCGTTTTCGGCGGCGATATCGAGGGCTATAACAGCTACGCGCAGCGCGGCAATCTACCGACTGTCGAAGATGTCTGCGAAGGCGGCATGGCCTTGATGCCGATGATCGGCCGGCTGCGCATCCTGCGCTCCTGGGGCGGCGTAGTAGACATGTCGATGGACGGCTCGCCGATTATCGACCGCGCGCCGATCGACGGCCTCTATCTCAATGCCGGCTGGTGCTATGGCGGCTTCAAAGCAACGCCCGGTTCAGGCTTTTGCTTCGCTCATCTGATTGCGCGCCACGAGCCGCATCCGGCCGCCACCGCGCTTACGCTCGACCGCTTCGCCCGCGGCTATGTCATCGACGAGCGCGGCGCCGGTCCGCAGCCGAACCTGCACTGACCGTCCATGCGTATTCCCTGCCCCCATTGCGGCACACGCGACCTGCGCGAGTTCAGTTATCTCGGCGATGCCAAGCCGGTGCGCCCCGATCCGAATAGCCTCAACGCGATCGATCGCTTCAACACTTACGTTTACGTCCGCGACAACCCGCTCGGTCAGCATTCCGAGCTTTGGTATCACAGCGCCGGGTGCCAGGCGTGGCTGGTTGTCGAGCGCGACACCCGCACGCATGCGATCACCGGCGCGCGCGCGTGCAAGGCCGACACATGAACGCCGTTAAACGCCTCACCGGCAAAAGCCAGCCGTTTCGGCTGCCTGGCGGCCTGATCGACCGCTCGCAGCCGCTGCGTGCGAGTTTCGACGGCAAAGAGATCAGCGGCTTTGCCGGCGATACGCTCGCCTCCGCGCTATTGGCGAACGGCATTCGTTTCGTCGGCAGGAGCTTCAAATATCATCGCCCGCGCGGGATCATGACCGCCGGATCCGAGGAGCCTAATGCACTCGTCGAGCTGCGCAGCGGCGCCCGCCGCGAGCCGAATACGCGTGCCACGACCACGGAGTTGTTCGAAGGACTTGAAGCCAACAGTCAGAATCGCTGGCCGTCATTGCGCTGCGATCTTCTTTCGCTGAATTCGTTGTTGGCGCCGCTATTTCCGGCCGGCTTTTACTACAAGACATTCATGTGGCCCGCCGCCTTCTGGGAGCGGGTCTATGAGCCGCTGATCCGCCGCGCTGCGGGGCTCGGCCGTGCCGCCGGCGAAAGCGACCCCGACCACTACGAACAAGCCTTCGCCTTCTGCGATGTGTTGATCGCCGGCGCCGGACCGGCCGGGCTCGCCGCGGCGCTGGCCGCCGCGCGGTCGGGTGCTCGCGTCATCTTCTGCGAGCAGGATTTTGTCTTCGGCGGCCGTCTGCTGGCGGACGACCGCGAAATCGGCGGCGCACCAGGGCACATTTGGGCACAGCAAGTTGTCGACGAGTTGCGCGGCCTTTCTAACGTCCGTCTGATGCCCCGCACATGTGTCTTTGGTGCTTATGACGGCGGCACTTACGGTGCCGTGGAGCGCGTCAGCGATCATCTACCGGAACCGCCGCCCTATCAGCCGCGGCAACGACTGTGGCGCATCGTCGCCAAGCGCGCGGTGCTCGCCGGCGGCGCCATCGAGCGCCCCATCGTGTTTGCAGGCAACGACCGGCCGGGCGTGATGATGGCTTCCGCCGTGCGTGGCTACGTCAACCGCTTTGCAGTGATGCCCGGCCGACGCATTGCGCTCTTCACCAACAATGACGATGGCTGGCGCACGGCAAAAACGTTGACCGCATATGGTATCGAACTGGCAGCCGTGATCGACGCGCGGCCCGATTTGCCAGCGCATCTGCCGGCGATGTGCCCGGGAACACGAGTCATTACCGGCGCACAGGTGACCGCAACCACCGGCTCGCGCGCATTGTGCCAAATCACGGTGAGCAAGCGCGAGGGTTCGGAAACGATCGCGGCCGACACGCTCGCAATGTCCGGCGGATGGAACCCCGATGTCAGCCTCACCTGCCATCATGGCGCGCGGCCGGTGTGGAACGAAGACATCGCAGCCTTTGTGCCAAAGAGCGCGCCGCCCGGCCTCGCGGTCGCTGGCGCGGCAAGCGGGACAATGCTGCTCAGCACCTGTCTCACGGAGGGATCTGAGGCTGGCCGCGTCGCCGCAACAGATGCGGGCTTCCGCGCCGTTGCATCGCCGCCTCCGCCGGTCGACGACGAGACCTGCGCGATCACGCCGATGTGGCATGTCAGCGGCTGGCATATGAACGGCGGTAAAGCCTTTGTCGACTTTCAGAACGACGTGACGGCCGCAGATATCGCCCTCGCCGCCCGCGAGGGCTTTCACTCGGTTGAACATCTCAAGCGTTATACGACACTCGGCATGGCCACAGACCAAGGCAAGATGTCCAATGTCAATGGTCTCGCCATCATGGCGGTGTTGACCGGCGAGACCATCCCGGCAACCGGCACGACGAGCTATCGCCCGCCCCACAGCCCGGTCGCGATCGGCACTTTCGCCGGGCACCATCGTGGCGGGGAATTCCGACCAGTCCGGCTGACGCCGTCGCATCATTGGGCGCAGGAACAGAACGCGGTTTTCGTCGAGACCGGCGCATGGCTGCGGGCGCAATTTTTTCCGCGGCCTGGTGAAGCAAGCTGGTTCGACACGGTGCGGCGCGAGGTGCAAACCGTCCGCTCCGGCGTCGGCTTCTGCGATGTCTCCACACTCGGAAAGATCGACGTCCACGGTCCGGACGCCGGGATTTTTCTTGATCGTCTCTACATCAATACGTTTTCGAACCTGCCGATCGGCCGTGCGCGTTATGGCGTGATGTTGCGGGAAGACGGCATCGCCTTCGACGACGGCACGACCTCGCGACTCGCCGACGACCGCTATTTCATGACCACGACCACCGCCAATGCCGGGCGAGTGTTCCAGCACATGCAGTTCTGCCACCAGGTGCTGTGGCCGGAGCTCGATGTGCAATTCGTTTCTGCCACCGACGAATGGGCGCAATATTCTGTAGCCGGCCCGCGATCGCGCGAAGTGCTGCAACGGCTCATCGATCCGCCGTTCAGCATAGCCAACGTCGATTTCCCCTATATGGGGGTTGCCGAATGCACGGTCTGCGCCGGCACGCCGGCGCGGCTTTACCGGCTGTCGTTTTCCGGCGAGCTTGCCTTCGAGATCGGCGTGCCGACGCGCTATGGCGACGCGCTGGCGCGCGCGCTGATGCAGGCGGGTGAGCCGTTCGGCATCGCGCCTTACGGCACCGAAGCGCTCGGCGTCATGCGCATTGAAAAGGGCCATGTCGCCGGCAACGAGATCGACGGCCGCACCACCGCCGACGATCTGGGGCTTGGCCGCATGACCTCGACCAAGAAGGACTTTATCGGCAGGGTCATGAGCGGCCGGCCCGGCCTGCGCGATGCCGAGCGGCCGAAGCTCGTCGGGCTGTGCGCGCGCGACCCGGCGAAGCGCCTCTATGCCGGTGCGCATCTATTGCCGATGGGCGTCGCCCATATTGCGGGCAACGATCAAGGCGTCATCACTTCGGTCGCCTTTTCGCCGAGCCTCAATCACTGGGTCGGGCTTGCGCTGCTCGCCCATGGCCCGCAGCGTCTCGGCGAAACGGTGGTGATGGTCGATTTCATGCGCAATGCCTGCCACGAAGTCGAAGTGTGCGCGCCGGTCTTTGTCGATCCCAAGGGAGAACGGCTGCGTGTCTGATCTCATGCTCACGCCGCGATCTGCGCTCGACCGCGTCCTGGTGCCCGGACATTACGGCGCTGAAGGCGATGCGCCTGGCATCACCATCTCCGAGCAGACCGACCTAGCACTGGCGACCGTGATGGCGCGCAAGGGACAATCCGCGGAGCTTTCCGCGCGTGTCAAAGCGCTTTTCGCCGTCGAGCTGCCGATGACGCCCAGGCACGCGGCAACCAGTCAAGTGCACTTTATATGGACAGGCCCCGGCCGATGGCTGGCCGCGACGCGCAACCGGTCGCCGAGCATATTTGAAGGCGATCTGCGTCAGGCCTTTTCCGGACTAGCCTCCGTCACCAGCCAATCGGACGGCCGCTCTATAATTCGGATCAGCGGTGCAAAGGCGCGTGAGGCATTGGCAAAGGGGGTTCCGCTCGACCTCGATCCGCGCGCCTTCGGCCCAGGCGACACTGCCATGACTCTGGTGGCCCACATAAATGTGCACTTATGGCAGAGCGACGCCGCTCCGACCTACGATTTCGCCGTGTTCAGCAGCTTTGCCGCAAGCTTCTGCGAATGGCTTCTCGACGCCGCCGCAGAATTCGGTATAGAGGTGCTTGCTCCCGGTTCTTCTGTAGAACCTCGTATGTCGAGCACTTAACCCGCAGTCACGTCGACCGTTGTCTCGCCGTCAAGAACGTGTTTCGCCGTCGTCATGTCGAGCTCATGCTCCCAGGCGCCGATCACGACAGTGGCGCCGCAATTGCCGATCAGATTGCCGACGGCGCGGGCAATGCCGATGAACCAGGCCGCATCGGCGCGGCATCTGTTGCGGGAAAAGTACTCATCCGCTGCCTGACGGCGGCAAAGCCGGCCGCCAGGTACCACTGTCATTATCGAGACATTATCGAGAGCCGAAGGCGCAGCCCGTGCGGCGTAGTGTCGATCTCATTCCCTGACGAGCGCGTCCAAAGCCTGAGCAAAGCCGTTGAACGAAATCGGCACCGAGACATCGTGTCCGGCGGCATCGGCAAAGGACAACTTGCCCGCGCCCGAAGCGGCGCGCATCCTCTTAACAACGTCATCCTTAAGATCGAAATCGGCAAAGCAGCCGCCAGGCAGGCAACGCGCGAACGGCGCCGCTACGCCTGGGTCGGTATCGCTGGTTTGAACGCGAACATTGGCCGCGAAGGACGCGTTCACCGGGAGCTGAACGACGAACTTGATCGGTTGGCCCTTCACTGGCTGCGCGACGGCGACCCGCGAGAACGGCACGTTCTTTCCCTGCAACTGGGTCACCTGCCCCATATCGCAGATTTTTTCCGCGGGCGGGCCGGCTCGCGTCTGACATTGCACGACCCAATCGGCATAGGTCGCAGTCGTGCTTTGCGGCGCTTCGACTGCCGTCGGCGCTTGCGTCATCTGCTGTGGCGGTGACGGCGGCGTCCGCGGCAGGGACGGATTGCCGAGGGGGTGCTGCTGCGCGGACGCGGCAAAAGCGGTCGCGACCAGCGCTGCGGTGGTCACCGCCATTGTTTGCCAAAGCGGCATGGGACTGATCGTGCTCCACTGACTGTGCTGGAAAATAGCGCTCGAACTTGCGATAAGCGCTACCACGCATAGCGCAGTGTTCCGTGCCGGCATAGGCCTGCGAGGCCCGGCCGAATTGGCCGTCGAATTTGGCCATCGCGTTCCAGTTGGCGGTGGCGGCCGCGCGGCAGCATCGCCTGCTTTTTGCGGCCGCAATTTTTCTGCTATCGAAGCGTCATGAACAATGTGGCTGGGCAGGGACAGACGGCTTTCATGCCGCTCGGCGAGGCGTTGCAATACGCCGATCGCTGCCGCAACGAGGGCCGCCTGATGGAGGCCGAGGCGGTGTGCCGCCAGATCCTTCAGGCGCAGCCGAACCTGCCGGAAGCCGAGCATCTGCTCGGCGTCATCGCGCATCAGAACGGCAAGCTCGGCGAGGCGATCGAGCATGTGCAGCGCGCGACGAAATTTGCGCCGCAGATCGCGCTGTTTCACGCCAATCTCGGCGAAATGCTGCGCCTTGCCGGACGGCCCAAGCTTGCCGCCGAGGAAGCGCGCCGTGCGCTCGAAATCGAGCCGCAAATGCCAGCCGCGCTGAGCAATCTCGGTGTCGCGCTCTATGAGTTGAAAGACTACGAAGAGGCGGCACGTGCGCAGCGCCAGGCAATCGCCGCGGCGCCGAATTTCGCCGAGGCGCATAGCAATCTCGGCAATGCGCTGCACGCTTTGCGGAAGTTCAACGAGGCTATTGCCGCTTATCAGCGCGCCATCGAGCTCAAGCCCGACTATGCCGATGCCTGGGCCAATCTCGGCACGACGCTGCATCATAGCGGCAGCTTCGATGAAGGTATCGCGGCATTGCGGCGCGCGATCGCGCTTGCGCCGCATCACGCCAATGCGCATTCGGGCTTGGGCATTCTTCTGCTCATGCGCGGCGAGCTCGGTGAAGGCTTCGACGAATATGAATGGCGGCTGCGCTCGACCGAGCGCAAGGGGCCGCGCTTTCCGGAAATTCCGTGGCAAGGCGAGAATCTCGCCGGCAAACACATTTACGTTCAGGCCGAACAGGGATTTGGCGATACGCTGCAGTTTGCGCGCTACATTCCGTTCCTTGCCAAACGCGCCGGCCGCGTCACCTTACGCGTGCATCAGCAGCTCGTGACGCTGTTGCGCGAGAGCCTGCCCGGCATCACTGTGCTTGGCGATCGCGGCGATCCGGCGCCTTACCAATGCGACGCCGTGCTGCTGAGCCTGCCACGGCTGTTCAAGACGCGGCTTGAAACTATTCCGGCGCAAGTGCCTTATCTGCGCCCGCCGGCCGACGCCGTCCAGCGCTGCCAGAAGTATTTGGCCAACATGAAAGGCGTCAAAGTCGGCTTAGTCTGGGCCGGCAATCCCGAGCACGTCAATGACACCCGCCGTTCGCTCGAGCTGAAAACCTTGGCGCCGCTGTTCAAGGTCGCCGGCGTCTCGTTTGCCAGCCTGCAATTCGGGCCGCGGATGGCTGATCTGAAAAAGCTTGCCCCCACCCCAACCCTCCCCCGCGAGCGGGGGAGGGTTGGGGTGGGGGCGATCGAAAATCTCGGCGCGCGGTTTGAGGATTTCACCGATACTGCAGGCGCCGTCAGCGCGCTCGATTTGGTCATTACGGTCGACACGTCGGTCGCGCATCTTGCCGGCGCGCTCGGCAAGCCCGTCTGGGTGCTGCTGCCTTGGGTGACTGATTGGCGCTGGCTGCTGCATCGCGAAGACAATCCCTGGTATCCGACCATGCGCCTGTTCCGCCAGAAGCGGGGCGAAGACTGGGCTGACATCATTCCACGGATCGCCAAAGAGCTTGCCGCTGTCGCGCAGGGCGCCCCTGCCCCACTCACCCCGTTCAAGGCCGAAGGCGAGCGCCGCGCCGTGCAAGCCGCGGCGATCATGGCGGCGGAAGCCGTGCAGGCTGCGGCGCCTGTCGCCGTGACGGCGCAGACGATACCGCCTGGTCAGGCGCTGATCATCGCCGAGCAGAAGCGCCGCCACGGATTTTTGGCTGATGCCGACGAGCTTACGCGCCGCGCCGTCGACGCCGAGCCCGACAATGCCGAGGCCGCGCACATGCTCGGCATCATCGCGCATCAGTCCGGCAAATTGTCCGACGCCATTGCCCATGTGCAGCGCGCGATCGCGATCAATCCCGATGTTTCGCTCTATCACGCCAATCTCGGCGAAATGTGCCGGCTCGCCGGACGCCTCGATGAGGCGATTGCCGCGAGCCGCCGTGCCATCGCGCTCGATCCGAACAACGCCGGCGCCCATAGCAATCTCGGCATCGCGCTATTCGAGCAAGGCAAGTTCGAGGAGGCGCTTGAGCTCTACAACCGCGCCATCGCGTTGCAGGAATATTTCGCGCAAGCACACAGCAATCGCGGCAATGCGCTGCAACGATTGAAGCGCTTCGCCGAGGCCGAACCGTCCTATCGCCGCGCCGTCGAATTGCAGCCAAACTTCGCCGAAGCCTGGAACAATCTCGGCACCTGTTTGCGCGAATTGAAGCGCGCGGCGGAAGCCGAGACGGTCTATCGCAAGGCGCTCGACCTTCAACCCAACAATCCCGACACGCTCGACAATCTGGCGCTTGCGGTCAAAGACCTGGATCGACTCGATGAAGCCGCCAATTTGTTGCAGCGCGCGCTCGTCATCGAGCAGAACAGCGACAAAATCCATCTGCACTACGGCACGGTCCTGCTCGACCAGAAAAAGGTAGAGGAGGCCGCGGCTGCCGCCGGCCGCGCTCTCGCGCTCAATCCAAACGATCACGACACCATCAATTTGATGGGACGCGTCGCGTTCGAGCGCGGCGACCTCGACAGCGCACTTATCAATTATCGCCGCGCGCTGGCGCTGAAGCCCGATCTCGCCGATGCCCATAACAATATGGGCAACGTGCTCAAGGAGCTCGGCCGGTTGGCGGAGGCAGAAGAGGCCTATCTCGAGGCGCTGCGGCTCGACCCAAACATCGCCGG
>Ga0210405_10002271_pt1 | contig 20177 bp, 19 predicted proteins | sample IncBWH11MmetaG_FD_155492 | JGI IMG/M metagenome (GOLD analysis project Ga0210405, IMG submission 155492) | Forest soil microbial communities from Barre Woods Harvard Forest LTER site, Petersham, Massachusetts, United States - Inc-BW-H-11-M | ecosystem: Environmental > Terrestrial > Soil >... | reverse complement strand
TGTGAACGCTACGTGAACTGCATCTGGCGGGAGATGGTCGTCACATAGCAAAGTTGCGCGATGACGCAACGGAAACGAATCAGAAATAGATGGGCGAAGTGGCGCAGGCTGATTTCCGAACAGATGCAGAGTGGGGAGAGTGTGGCGGCGTTCTGCCGAGAGCGGGAGTTGCGCGCGTCGCATTTCTACTGGTGGAAGAAACGGCTGCGGGAAAACACGACGGCGAGATTCGTGGAAGTGCAAGTGGCAGAGTCCCCGGCCAACGTGCCGGGCGACTCGCGGATCGAAGTCCGGCTGCAGAATGGCCGGAGCCTGATGGTCGGGCGAGGATTTGATCCGGAACATGTACGGGGGCTGCTGGCCGTGGCGGAGGCAGCAGGGTGATCGGGCTGCCAAGTTTGCAGGCGATGGATCGCGCACAAGGAGCGCGGATCTGGATGACCAGCGAAGCGACGGACATGCGCTGTGGATTCGATCGCCTGGCGGAACGTGTGCGAGCGGTCATTGGAGAGAACCCACAAAGCGGTCATCTATTTGTGTTCCGTTCGCGACGCGGTGATCGTTTGAAGATTTTGATGTGGGACCGGGACGGCTTCGTCCTGTGGTACAAGCGGCTGGAACTTGGGGTTTTCAAACTGCCTCGAGTCGAGCAGGGCGCGCGATCGGTGGAGTTGCGTGCGAGCGAGCTGGCGATGATTCTGGATGGGATCGATGTTTCGAAGCTGAAACGCGTGCGGCGCTATGAACGCGCCGTGTGAAATAGCGAAGAAAAAAACTAGTCCAAGAAAAATAAAAATAACGCATAAAATAATCGCCGTGTGCGCAACAAAGTTTGCTCGGCTGCGTCTGAGTAGATGTGCCCACCAACGAGAACTTCTTGACCAACTTGCCGGACGATAAAGAAGCACTGAAGGCTATGCTGCATTCGGTGTGGCAGGAACGCGAGCGCCAGGAGAAGCGCGCCGAAGAATATCTTAGGAAAGCCGAAGAGCAGCGCAAGCGTGCCGACGAACTGTATCTGGAGAAGCTGCGACTGCAGATGGAGCTGGAACGCTACAAGAAGGCGACCTACGGGCCGCGGGCGGACCGTCTGAGCATGAATCAGCTGGCCCAGATGCTGCTGGAGTTTGCCGAGACCTTGGAACAAAAGCCCATCAACTTGGAAGATCTTCGGCAAGCAGAAGCGGAACCAGAGTTACGGCGGGTGAAGCGCCGCAAGGGGCGGCGGGCCCTGGCGAACTTCGAGAATCTTCCGGTCAACACCTACGTATACGAGTTGAGCGCCGAAGAGCGGCCGTGCCCGAGTTGCGGTGTGGAGCGCCAAGAGATCGGCAGCGAGAAGAGCTGGCAGATCGAGTACATTCCGGGTCACTTCGAGCGTCTCGAGCATGTACGCAAAAAGTATGCGTGCGCCAGCTGTGAGAAGGAGGGAGAAAACCCGCAGATCGAAGTGGCCGCCAAAGCAGAAACAGCCATCGAGAAAGGCTTTGCCGGCCCCGGGCTTCTGGCTTTCATCGTTACCAGTAAGTTCGCCGATTACCTCCCACTCTATCGACTGGAAGATATTTTCGAGCGACAAGGCTTTGAGATTTCGCGAGCTACACAATCGGTGTGGTGCGGAGATGTCGCCGATGTGGTCGAGCCGTTATACCAGCGGATGGCCGAGCGGGTCAGGAAGTCGCATGTGGTGGCCACCGACGACACCGTCCAGCCGATGTTGAGCCCGGGCCAAACGCAGCCGGCACGCATGTGGGTGTATGTGGGCGACGAAGCGAATCCGTATAATGTGTTCGACTTCACCCTAAACCGTAGTCGAGAGGGCCCCAAGGAATTTCTGAAAGACTACACCCAAGTTTTGTTGGCCGACGCTTACGGTGGCTACAACGGGGTGGTGGCTGGTAACGCCATCACTCGCGCGGGATGTTGGTCGCATGCGAGACGCAAGTTCGTGGAGGCGGAGAAATCGGCGCCGGAGATTGCGCGCGAGGCGGTCACCCTGATGGACGCACTGTTTGCGGTGGAAAGACAGGCGAAAGACATTTCCGTATCTGAGCGGCTAGAGTTACGACAGAAGCAGTCGGTCCCGATCCTGGCGGAACTACATCGCAAGCTGCTGATCTGGAAAGAACAGTTGTTACCGAAGCATTTCATGGCCGACGCCGTGAACTACACGCTTGGCCAATGGGAGGCGCTGACCGTGTTCACCGGCGATGGCGCCGTGCCCATCGATAATAATGTTAGCGAACGAGAGATGAAGCGCGTGGTCCTCAATCGCAAAAACTCCCTATTCGTCGGCAACCCTCGCGGCGGAAGGACCGCAGCGATCCTGTCCAGCTTAACCAGCAGCTGCCGTCGGCATGACATGGACCCACATCTCTATTTCATGCAACTGCTGGTGAATCTCCCGACCTGGCCAGCTCGTGACCTCGACGCTTGGCTTCCCGACCGTTGGAAACAAACTCATATCGCTCGGTGCGCCGCTCTGGGAATTCCCGTTCCGCCCAACCCATAGCCCCTGCACTTCACGTATCGCTCACGTTCTGTTGGGGTCCTGCTTATCGATGAAGAAACCAAACTCTACGGTCGTAAAGATAAGCCAACCCATTCTTACAACTCAGAGACCGGAGAAATCAAGGCAGTCGCTTGAGCACGTCGAGTTGAGGCGCAAAAGGAAAACGCATGAGCACATTCGTAGTTTCATCCGCTTCATATAACGCAAGCCCTCCTAGCTGGCCTAAAGGCTCAAGCAACGGGCCTGACGACCCCGTGGTCTTTGTTCAAGGAACGGTAGACGGTGTTTACTCCAATGTTTGGTTGCAGTGGAGCGCCATACAAACGGCCAATATTGCGGGAGGAGTCGCAGCTGTGCAATCCCTCATCGCATACTGGTTCAGAGCATACGTCAGCGTCCAGCCGAAATTTTTCGCCAATCAACCACAGTTTCCAGTCGCCAACAGCATCCCTGCACCAATTACGGGCAACGGCACAAGTACAACGTGCCAAGCGGCGATGGTGGGGACTTGGACGGCTTAGGAGACCTTATGCGATACGTCGTTGCAAGATTCATGACCGACGCCCCGTTGTATACGAGGCCACTGAGCAAAATTAAAAAGACTTGGATAGGGATGTATGGTGCACCGTCAGAAAACCCGTTCAGTCCACCGCCTCCCGCAAACGCCAACAACAGAAACGTGTCCATACCGCAAGCGATTGGAAGTTGGGTCGCATGAAGGAATGTATTAAACACTTAAAGAGCCCATACAAATTGGTTTTGATTGAGTGGGATGATAGCGCCCGGCCTGTGTCGCAGTGGCAATGGGTTGACGACTACCAAATCCCCGAAATCGTTCGCTGCGTTTCGGTCGGATACTTAATCGCGGAAACCAAAGACGCATTAGCGGTTGCCCCGAACCTTGGCGACATGACCTCGGAACGAATTCAGGCAAGCGGGATCATTCGCGTGCCGCGAAGCTCGGTTCGACGAATGACCGAATTGTGATTAATTCTTTTTCTTCTTTCTAGTGATGTGAACCAGTACGGAGCCCGCAAGTTCTCGGACTTGTTTTGGGGTTAGCGTACTCGGTGCTCTTAAACCCTCTCCCGCGAGATGTTTAATTCTCGGAGAAGTGATGGAGGCAGGTTTCTTGCTCATGTTTTGTTTCTCCCTTTCGTTCAGGAGTATACACCTAGTTAATTGAGCGCCGATGATCTAAAGCTGTCGGCGCGTTTTCTTTCATCGCAAGATTAACGATAGCGAATTTTTATATTTACCGGTAAGAAGCTGGAAAACGCGAAATTTGCTTGACTTCTGTCGAAAAGGATAGACTATAGGTGCGCGAGTAATAGCGGTTTTCAATCCTTTTCGCGCGAGGGATTGTGCTATGAAAAACATACACACTCGGGCCATGAATTCTCCCACCTACCAGTCGGTGTCCGAATAATTTATCGAGGAATTGAATTTGCTATTGGTGTCTCTACAAGAGGAAATGGGGCGGTCGCCGGGCTTCCAACCCGGTTCACCCGATTACAAATCGGGCGCTCTCGCACATGAGCTACGACCGCCACAGAAAACCGTATGCAGGCTGGGGGCGACCCGACTTGAACGGGCATCCCGCAACTTAATAGGTAGGTGCTCTACCAGTTGAGCTACGCCCCCAGGCTGCACACGGCAAATCAGACATCGCCAACAGAGAGTACTATTACCAGGTAATTTGCTCCCGACTCCCCGTTGAGAAGCAGGGTCTGTTCTGAAAAGCCAAGGTGCCGCCTCAGTCTTGGTTTGAGTCTCAGAGCACAAACCCAAAAAGTTAGCGGCTACCGTTCCACAAGAGTCCGATAGCAGGGAATAAATCGGCAAACTCAGGTCACTGTACCAAGCTCAAAAAGGTTTGGTATTTGTGGCGAAAAAGAATGCCCCTGAAGTTCCCGCAGCTATTCCTTCCGTTGGCTCACCCGCAGTACCGCACGCTACGAAACCAGCCGCTATCATCGTTCTCGAATCTCCGCGTCTTAATCTGACCATCGACGAGGCCGCCACTTATCTTCGCGTCAGTCGCCGTACGATTTATACGTTGATGGAAAAGAAACAACTGACCTACACCCGCGTCCGAGAAGGACTGCGTTTCCGCCTGCAGTGGCTGAACGAATATCTAGACAAGCGCACGGTGAAAGCCGCCTAGTCCCCGAACGCCTCGAACCTCTTCTTCACAATCTTGCGGTCTTGTTCTGGTGCAATCTCGTCGGCGGCTAGATATCGTTGAGTTGTAACGATGTCCTCATGCCCGAGCAATATCCGGGCCGCCTCAATCCCTTCCTCCCGAGCGACCATCGTTGCGAAGGTCTTCCTAAACTTGTGCATTCCGATGCGCCCCTCCACGCCCGCCTCTTTTGCCAGCCGTTGAATAACGCGAATCAAATGATTGTTTGGCTTCCCGACCTTGTTGGGAAAAATCAAACTGGATGATTTCGATTCGTAGCGTGTCTTCCGCTTCTCCAATCGCTTCAACAGCGCCTGGTCGATAACGATATCCTTCTCGCGTGCCGAGTTATTCTTCGGAGTCCACGTTAGTTCTGGATGGCCCGGGAAGGACCCGCGAGGTTTTGATGTGACGTTCACCGTGCCGTTCTTAAAATTGATGTCAGAGTATTGCGCGTGAGCAATCTCATCGTCGCGGAATCCAGTCTTCAACAAAAAGTGAACCAAATCTTTGTCGTCTTCCGCCGACCACAGGTTGTTGTCGTGGCGTTCGACATCGTCCGCCGCGCTCAACATATTTTTGACCGCCTCCACGGAATACTTTTCTTTCCGAGCACGGACTTCCTTCGGCCAGTCCTTCGGCTTCAACGGCATGCCAATACCCGCGTCGATTAAAAATACGCGCACGTCTTTCAACTTGTTGCGGTACGTGTTGTTCGGGTGACCGCCTGCGCGAGTTTCCAAGTTCTTTTCCAACCAGCCGACGAATCCCAGCATCGCGCTCTTGTCGACCTGGTCTATCGTCTTGATGTTCGCGCTGGCACAAAATTGAGAGAACTGTTCCAGCGACTTCATGTAGCTCTCCACAGTACGCGCCTTCCGTTGCTTGTCCTTCAATTCTTGTTCAAACTTCTCAATCAGTTCTTCCAAGCTGCGACCCTTTGCTGCGGTCTTCACAGGCTCGACTGGCAGCTTGCCTTCCCGCACTCGGGAGAAGTCTCGCTCGATGCGCTGGTATTTTCCATAGGCTTCCACATGGTCTTTTCCTAGGGATTCAACGTGGCGTTGGACGCCTCCTGTGCAGCCGGGGAAAAGGCAGTTACCTACGACGTGTGGATAGCGAGCGAAGTATCCGAGGATGGCGTCAGGTTCGTAGACCTTGCCCTTGACTTCGATGGGTAGCCGGATGGCGTTCCGCTTGACCTCAACGCCTACGAAAGGGAACTGGCCGCTAGAATCCTTCACTCTGGCCGTCAGGACTACCTTGGCTTTGCTCATCGCAGCCTCCACTGTCTACACTGTACACAGTACCGTATACAGTTGTCAAGTGGCAGTGCCAATCGCAAAGCAGGTGTGCATTTAGTGCGCGTGTGGTTAAGACCCCTCCTCCGGGACCACTTTTAGGTTGTGATGCGAATGCTGCTGGATTGTTGAAGTTCCTGCCTGTTATTTGTCGGTGAAGAAAAGAATACTCGACAGAATTGAATCGGTTTAATATTGCCCTGCGCGATGCCTAAGGGCGTCCCGGAGAATGGAATTGCTGCGGAAATTCTATGAGGAGCTCTATGTCTCGTTCCACTTGGCTGTGCAAGTGTGCGTCGGTGATGGTGCTGCTGCTGGTGGCGTTGGCGGGGGCCGCGGCGCAGGATACGGCTGAGCCCGCGGCGCGCGTCTATCTCCACAAGAATTGGCAGATTCAGTCGTCATGCGTGGCAAAGGCGACGGGGGAGCAGATCTCGACGGTCGGCTTCGATGGTTCGGCGTGGCACAAGGGCGATTTGCCGGCTACGGTGGTCGGGGCGCTGGTTACGGACAAGACTTACCCTGATCCGTACTTCGGAAGCAATCTGAAATCCCTGCCCGGGATGAATTATTCCAACAAGTCATTTTTTGCGATTCAGGATATGCCGGCCGGGAGCCCGTTTCTTTGCTCGTGGTGGTTTCGCACGGAATTTGCGGCGCCGGCTGAGCTCGCGCAGAAGAATTCGTGGCTACACTTCCTTGGAATCAACTACCGGGCAAACGTTTGGGTGAACGGGCAGAAAATCGCCGATGCGAAGGACGTGGCTGGGACGTACCGCGCGTTTGAATTCAATGTGAGCAAGAACATGCAGGCCGGGAAGACAAATGCGGTGGCGGTGGAGATTTCTGCGCCGCAAAAAGACGACTTGGGAATTACGTGGGTCGATTGGAACCCCACTCCTGCGGACAGGGACATGGGGATTTGGAAAGAAGTTTTCCTGACTACCAACGGGGACGTTTCGGTTCGGCATCCCTTTGTGGCTTCTAAGTTGGATGCGGAGTACAGAACGGCTGCACTAACCATCAGCGCGGATTTGCGCAATACGGCGGATCACCCCGTGAAGGGTGTCCTGCGGGCAGAGGTTGATGGAAGGAGTTTGCAGCAATCTGTCGAACTTGCTGCCGGGGAGTCCAAAAAAGTGCGGTTCACGCCGGAGGAGTTTGCCCAACTTAAGCTGGAGAATCCGCGAATCTGGTGGCCGTACCAGATGGGCGAGCCGAATCTTTATGCTGCGAAGCTGAGTTTTGATGAGGAGGGGCAGCCTTCTGATTCCGCGAGCGTCACGTTTGGCATTCGCGAAGTGACTTCTGAAATCACCGACAAAGGCTATCGGCTTTTCAAAATTAATGGGCGCAAGCTGCTGATTCGCGGCGCGGCGTGGGCGCCGGACATGTTTTTGCGGTGGTCGCCGGAGCGGCTCGATGCGGACCTGGCATATGTGAAGGACATGGGATTGAACACGATTAGGCTCGAAGGGCGTTTGGATCACGATGAGTTTTTCGAGAAGACCGACAAGCTCGGAATTCTGGTGATGCCGGGATGGACGTGCTGCGACGCGTGGGAACGCTGGAAGACTTGGAAAGGGGACCAGCGGAAAGTTGCGGCGGCGTCGCTGACGGATCAGATTGGGCGGTTGCGAAATCATCCGAGCGTATTTGTGTGGCTCAATGGCAGCGACGGTCCACCGCCTGCCGATGTCGAGAAGATGTATTTGGGCATTGAAAAAGACTTGGGATGGCCGAATCCGATTATTTCTTCGGCGTCGGAAGAAAAGACAACCGTCACGGGGAAATCGGGCGTGAAGATGACCGGGCCTTACGAATATGTGCCGCCGGTGTATTGGCTTGCGGATACGAAAGCGGGCGGCGCTTACGGCTATAACACGGAGACGAGTCCGGGGCCGGCGATTCCGCCGCGGGAATCGCTCGAGCGATTTATTCCGAAGGAACATCTCTGGCCGATCGATGAAGTATGGAACTACCATTCCGGCGGCGAACGGTTCACGACAATTAATGTGTTCACGGATGGATTGACTCGGCGCTATGGAGCGGCAAGTTCACTGGACGATTACGAACGCAAAGCGCAGGCCATGACGTACGACGGCGAGCGAGCCATGTTCGAGGCTTATGGACGGAACAAGTACACCGCAACCGGCGTGATTCAGTGGATGCTCAATAATGGCTGGCCGTCGCTGATCTGGCATCTATACGATTATTATTTGGTCCCGGCGGGCGGCTACTTTGGCACTAAAAAGGCGATGGAACCCGTCCACGTGCAGTATTCCTACGACGACCATTCGGTTGCGGTGGTCAACAGCACCTACGAAGCGCTGAGGGGAGTAAAAGTCAGCGCGAAAGTTTACAACATTGACGCCGCGGAGAAGGCTTCACGAGACGTTACACTGGATTTGGCGGCGGACAGCAGCACCAAGGCGTTTGAGCTTCCGAAAGTAGAGGGCCTTTCGAAGACTTATTTCCTGCGTCTGCAATTGAGCGATGCAGGCGAGAAAACGGTCAGCGATAATTTTTATTGGCTTTCGACAAAGGCGGACACTCTTAACTGGGCCAAGCGACAAGATACGGTATACACGCCACAGGCGGAGTTTGGAGATCTCACAGGGCTTAACGCGCTGCCCACGGTGAAACTCGCGGCGAGCTCAACTGCGGGAAGCGATTCCGGAAATGGTGCGGTGCAAATCAGCGTGTCGAATCCGGGTAACGCGATCGCGTTCATGGTTCATCTACGAGTGACTCGCGGCAAAGGCGGAGAAGACTTGACGCCGATCTTCTGGCAAGACAATTACTTCTCGTTGCTTCCCGGAGAACGACGAACTGTAACCGCGAAGTTTGATCCCGCCTTGCTCGACGGCAAGGAATCCGTCGTGGTGCTGGATGGTTGGAACGTTGATCCGGTCGTACTTGGGACAACCGCGAATTGAGGCCGCAGTCCTCCCCCACGGCGGGCCTAGAGCCGGTTTCTTCAAGGGCCTATGAAGCTAGGCCGGTGAGCTTTAGCAACTCGCCGAACCTGGGGTGGGAGCGGATAGGGTCGTACACAGGGTCGTTTTTCAAGAAGACCATCCAATACGAGCGCTCCTCGAGACCTTTTTCTAACCAATCGAGAGCGGCTTCAAATTCTCCCAGGCCCAGATGGATGCGCGACATCATCGGCGACGGAACATAGCGGCCAACTGTATCTTTCTTCATTTCTTCGAGAATTGCCCTGGCTTCGTCACGGCGTCCCGATAGGGCGTAGGCATGAGCGAGACCGGGTAACGCGACGTGACTTCGCGAGATATGCACGGTTTTTTCGAAAGCCGCGACGGCTTGCTCGAACATTCCCGTCTGGACATAGACGCGCCCAAGATTGAAGTGTGCGGGGACGAAACTCGGCGCCTGCTCGAGAAGAGCAAGCAGGTGCTTAGCGGCGGCGTGGTAATTGCGTGTAAAAAAGAAAGAATCCGCTGCGCCCATATTGAGCATAAGAGAGTGGGGATCCAACTCCCTCGCGAGTCTTTGTGCTGACTGTGCTTCCTCGAAGCGCCCCATGGCATTCAGGTAGGCCGCGTACCAATGATGTGCCGATGCGTAACTTGGATTTAATTCAATGGAGCGCAGGAATTGCTCTTCTGCATTAATCCAATCCCATTCGTACCAGAAATGCGCGAGAGCTAGGGAAGCGTGTGGTTCACTTAGTGATGAATCGAGCTCAATCGCGCGCCTGGCAGCGGCAGCGGATTTGGGACCGGTTTCAGCTGGGAACATCACCCCGTACCAGCAGAGCATGCTGTAGCAATCCGCAATCCCCGAATAGGAACGCGCGCACGCCGGTTCAATGGACAAGGCAGACTCAAAAGAGGCGATGGCTTTTTTGAGCCCCTCCTCGGTTCTTCGCCCGAAGAAGTATCTTCCGCGCAGATATGCTTCGTGCGCGGCGGGGTCGAACGCCGGCGGTTTCGTGGCCATTTCTGGCAACAGTTCCAATGAGAGCGCTCGCCCGACTTGGCGAGCGACATCGGCTTGAACGCTTAGAATGTCCCGTAGATCGCGGTTATAGCTTGCAGACCAGAGGTGCGTTTGGTCCTGCGCTTCGATCAATTGCGCCGTGATGCGAGCGCCAGTTCCTTCGCAACGCACGCTTCCTTCCAAAACGTAACTAACCTTCAATTCCGCCGCGATTTCCGCGATTGATTTCCGGGTGTTCTTGTACTGGATCGCGGAAGTGCGCGCAATCACGCCAAGCCGGCGAGGATCGAGCTGGCCGAGATGAGAAATCATCTCTTCGGTCAGGCCTTCGGCGAAATACTCTTGCTCAGGATCCCCGCCTAAGTTTTCAAAGGGAAGAACGGCGAGCATCTTCTTCGCAACGGGCAACGGAGATGGCGCGGGGTTCACAATGGGGGCGATGAACCGGTAGCCGAGCCTGGGGAGAGTTTCGATGAAGCGGGAGCTTTGCGCGGAGTCACCCAGCAATTCGCGCAATTTATTGACGGCGGTATTGAGGTTTTGATCGTAGCCGACGTGCGTGTCGGGCCAAAGTTTTTCGCGCAACGCTCTGCGAGTGACCACCCGCCCAGCTTGCTCGAGCAGCAACTCGAGGATTCGAAAGGGTTTCTCCTCGAGGCGAACCTGTAGACCGTGCTTGCGTAGCTCGCGGGATTCTAAATCCACTTCGAACGTGCCAAATCGCACAACCGAGCCGGAGAACTTCATTTCGCTGGCAGAGAGGACCTTGCCACCGTTGGAGGCAATTTCCGCCGGAAGAGTTGCCACCCCTCCACCCTTTAGACGTGACATTTGCTCATAAGTTGTTTTCACTGATAGGCCTCCCGGTTGATAAAGACTTGTCCCGCCCCTGATTTATTCCTGACATCCGAAAGGCATCCAACCCCAGATAAGCCATAGGCATACGGAAAAACGGTTGCCTGATGAGTGACGAAGGAATGAGAGGAGCAATTCCGAAACATGCGAAGAGCACGAGCATTTTTGCTTGGAATAGTCGGCGCACACATTCTTTCCCTGCCGGCTGCCCAAGCCCAAGGCAACAGTTACAAACAGACCAATCTGGTATCGGACACACAGGGGTTAGCGCCCGTGAAAGATCCCAATCTGGTCAATCCCTGGGGCATCTGCATCATCCCTGGCGATCCCTTTTGGATTGCAGACAATGCCAGTCCGACGGGGGTGACCTCTTTGTACAACACCGCCGGAGCCATACAGGGATCATTCACGATTGCGCCCCCCACCGGGAGTTCCAATCCCGCCACACCGACGGGATGCGTCGGCAACTCCGCTGGAGGCTTCAGTCTCAGCGGCAAGAGCAGCTTTTTTATCTTTGACACCGAGGACGGAACCATCTCCGGCTGGACCGGCAGCGGCGCCTCCATTCTCGCTGTAGACAATTCCACCAAACCAACTGTTGCTACCGGAGCCGTGTACAAGGGCCTTGCGCTCGTCAAGAACGGCACAGGCAGTTTTCTCCTGGCCACCAATTTCCGTTCCGGGCAAGTCGAGATTTACGACACCACATTCAAGGCAACCCAAGTTTTGGGCCCCGGTGCATTTAATGATCCGGCTCTGCCGGCAGTCCCGGCAGGTTCGGGTTCACCGGGCTACGCAGCATTCGGCGTCCACGTAATCGCGGTGAACAACAGTTCGATGGTCGCCGTGACCTACGCGTTACAAGATATGCCGATGCACGACCCTCTAAAAATTGCCGGCACGGGGTTCGTGGACTTGTTTAACACAGACGGCACGATGCTTCGCAGGGTCACCGCTGACTCTCACCTCAACGCGCCCTGGGGCGTGGTCGTCCCGCCGGCAGGATTCGGCGGTTCACTCGCGGGGGATCTGCTCGTCGGCAATTTTGGCGACGGGGCCATCAACGCTTACAACTTCGCTACCGGCGCTTTCATTGACCAGATGAAGGACGCAAACGGCGCGCCAATACTCAACGCCTCTCTTTGGGACATGGTGTTTGGCGGCGGCGGAACACAATCCGGTGATCCCAACACGATGTACATCACGGCGGGCCTCGCCAACGAAATGCACGGTCTCTTCGCAGCCATCACTGCGAACGCGACTCCACCTCCGGGGACTGGGGACTTCAACATTTCTGCGACCCCCCCGACGTTGACAATCTCGGCAGGGCAGCCGGCCGCCTTCATGGTGAAACTGGGCGGGCTCAACGGTTTCAACTCAACCGTCACGCTTAGTTGCTCGGGCCAGCCCCTGGGGTCTACGTGCAGCTTTACGCCTGCATCGGCTTCGCCGGCGAGCGGCGGGACCGCAACCTCTACCATGACGATCATGACATCGTCGTCGCCCTACATGCCGGCAACGAGAATGGCGAAGAACTTCGGCGGAGGCATCTTTGCGGCAGTGCTTCCGATACCGGCGCTAGGGCTCCTTGGCTTGCTGGCTGTTGGTAAAGGAAACCGACGGCGCCTGCGCGGGAGCAAATCGCTCCACTATCTCGCCGGCAGCCTTGCGCTCCTCATCGTCGTAGGTTTTCTCCTTGCGGCAGGCGGGTGTGGCGGCGGAAACACGATGGGTGGAAACGGAACGCAGCGAGGCACAACTACTGTGATGATCACGGGGACCTCGGGCAGTCTTTCTCACTCGACCTCAGTGACGATTACCGTCCAATAACCGGAAACGAGGCCAAAGTTGGCGGCAACTTTGGCCTCCCATTTCCTCGCCAAGAAAACTTGCTGGGGGGCGATCGTAAGTCTGCGACTTCAACCATCCAGCCCGTGCAATTTGCTCGAATTTCGAAACTGAACGGAAGCTCGGTCTCGAAGAACACAAATCGGAAAGAAGGAGAAAGAGATGAAGGAAAAGAGTGGTGTCTTTTTGAGTGGTACGAATCGGCGATCATTCCTAAGAAATGGAGCGGTGGCGGCAGGCGCAGCAACACTGGGGGCAGGGCTGGTCGCGGGCAAATCGTTTGCCTTGGATCGGGAGCAAGGTGATAACGGTCCTGGAATTACCAGGGGCGACATCGCGATCCTGACGTTTCTGCAGGCCTTGGAGCAGGTGGAAGCCGATCTGTGGCAACAGTACTCGGAACTCGGAGGAGTCCAGGACAACGAGGTTAGCGGACTAAACGGTGGAAATGCGGCATACACACAGGCCCTGCAGCTTCTGGACGGAGATATGCCGCAGTATATCCACGACAACGCCGACGACGAAAACACCCACGTAAGCTTCCTGGGCAATTACCTGGAATCGAAAGGGGCTGAGCCGGCTGACCTTAGCCAGTTCAAGCACTTGCCGAGCAGCACCGCCGACGGAGCAAGGCAAGTCGGACGGCTCACCAACTTAACGCAGCTCACCGTCGACACCAGCTTTTGGTCTCGGTACCGAAGCATTACAAATCCGGATTTCGATCCGGGAGCGCCGTTTGCGCAAGCCGTTCCGAGCCTGAACACTGGGAAGCACACCGCGATTCCCAGGAGCAACGATGATACGGCGGGAAGCGTCATCGACCCCAACAATCCTGCCAACTCTACCTTCACCGACCACCTCAAAGCGATCGCCTTTACGGCGGGATTCCACTTTGCGTTTATCGAGCAGGGTGGGACGAGCCTATATCCGACGCTGGCCCAGCACGTCACCAATCTCGAAGTGTTGCGAATCCTGTTGAGCATCGGACCCAGCGAAACCATGCACTTCCAAACCTGGCAGGACAAAGCAGGCAATGCGACTCCTCTGACGGACTTCGACAAGATCAACAACTCGAGCGTGACCTTTTCAACTCTCAGCGCCGCGCAAGGCGAGACGAACCCGGAATCCCTGAATGGGGATACCTTGCAAGCGAACTTGATCATGCCGGAGCCAACCCACTTTCTGGACAAGAAGTTCGGCCCGGTGGCCATCATCCGCCCGACGTCCATAAAGTTTGGCGGTGCGGTAGCCTCTGTCGCCAGCTTCGCTCAGGACGGACTCTTCTTGGATCCCAAAACAAAGCAAAACACTGGGCTCGTGCAAAGGCTCATGAAGCTGGCTGAAGAAGCCGATGAAGCCCGGCGTCAATTCTAGATAGTAGAGCGGACAGCCGAAAACTCACTCAACCTAACCTTATCTTCCATCCATTTGGGCCCAAGCCTCGTCGGCTTGGGCCCTTATTGCGTTCAAGATGGAGTTGCAACGATATGGGACTTCGGGCAAGATTTCCGCCGATGAAGCTGCATTCTGGGTTGCTCCCGGTTGTTACATTCGACATGCTGTCTGCCATTTTCTTCTGTGCAGCTCTGCTACTGTTTCCAGCGCTCGCCTCGGGCCAGTCATTGGCAATCGACCAGAAGCTGAGCGCATCTCTCGAAGAGAGAATCCGCAAGAGCGGAGCAGACGTCGCCATTGCCTTCCGCACTCTTGATGGTCACTTCGCATATTCATTTCACGAAGGAAAATCCTTCCACGCCGCCAGCACGATGAAAATTCCGGTGATGATTGAACTTTTTCACCAGGCTCGACAGGGGAAGCTAAAGCTCGACGAGCCCCTCGCGATAAAAAATCAATTTCACAGTTTGGCCGACGGCTCGGTCTATGCGCTTGATCCTGCCGATGATTCGGAGACGGATTTGTACAAGGCCGCCGGGCAGACGCGCACGCTGCGCGAGCTTTGCGAGATGATGATCACCGTCAGCAGCAATCTCGCAACGAATCTGCTGATCGAAAAGCTTGGCGTCGACAACATACGCGCCACGGTGCATTCGCTGCATGCAGACGGCATGAGCGTATTGCGCGGCGTCGAGGACAATAAAGCATTTGCGAAAGGCCTGAACAATACGACGACCGCGGAAGGTCTGCTGCAACTGCTGGACGCGATCGCGCAAGGAGAAGCCGTCGACAAGGAATCCTCCCGCCAGATGATCCAAATCCTCGAAGGCCAAAAATTCAACGAAGGCATTCCCGCCGGACTTCCGCCGGGAACGCGCGTGGCGCACAAAACCGGGGAAATCACCAAGATTCATCACGACGCCGCAATCGTTTTTGCGCCAAAGCCTTTTGTGCTGGTCATTCCCGTGCGCGGCCTCGCCGACACCAAGGACAGCGCCGCGCTGATGGCAGATATCACGCGCCAGCTCTACCAAGCCACCAAGTCGGGCGAAAGTTTTGCGCAACCCGGCGGAGCACTGCTTCATCCAACGCAATAGGCTAAGATAGCGGGCCGAGTGGCAAGGAGAAACCGGCGCGGGACAGTTGAGTCACGGGACAGCGCCGTTAGAGAGAGGCAAGACGATGAACGGTCGAGCACGCACAATTGTCGCAGTTATTCTAGGATTATTTTTGGCCGGCGCCGCGGCTGCGGATACGCTCGAGCTGAAGGATGGGCGAGTCCTCCGGGGCCGTTACCTGGGCGGCACGCAGGCGGTTCTGCGTTTTGAGATTAACGGCGAAGTGCAAACATTCAACGTATCGGACGCCGTTGCGTTGACCTTTACGGGCAGCTCCGGTGCCGCAAACGCGCCAGCTCCGGCTGCTGCGGCGGCGCCTCCCGCCCCCGTTGCTCCGCAAGAGCCAATCGTGTCGCAAGACGTTCCGCCACCGGCCGCGAGACCAACTTCCCTGGCTCCCAGGGCGCAAGACCCCGGTGCTCAATATGGCGAAATCACCATCCCTGCGGGTGAGTCCTTGTTGGTGCGCATGATTGACGGCGTAGATTCTTCAAAGAATCAGGTCGGCGACATTTTCCACGCCAGTCTTGAAACCGATCTTTACATCAACGGAACACTCGTGGCGCGCAAGGGGACTGATGTTTACGGTCGCCTTGCGGAAGCGAAAGAAGCGGGGCATTTCTCCGGGAGCGCAGAGCTGCAGTTGGAGCTTGTGCGCATCGTCATCGATGGCCACGACTACCCGGTGGTCAGCAGCGACTATAGCCTGAAAGGGCAAGGCCGGGGCTCGGACACCGCAAAGAAAGTTGGAGGGGGGGCCGTCGTCGGCGCCATCATCGGAGCGATTGCCGGCGGCGGAAAGGGCGCGGCGATTGGAGCCGGAGCCGGCTCTGCGGTAGGTGCTGGCGTGCAGGTGTTTACTCGGGGGAAGCAAGTGAAAGTACCCAGCGAAACCTTGCTGGAATTCCGGTTGCAGCAGCCGGCTATGGTTACGGCCACGCAACGCTAAATTACGCACGCAAGGCCGCGTCACGGATTTAGCGGATGCCGTTTTCGACGGCCAAAACGGCGCGTTGTCGGATTGGAAGCATCCCTCCAAAATTCCCTCTTGCTTCTCCTACTGTTAGTGACTAAGCTACCCCCTCGACCTGGAGAGACACCGTGCCAAAAGAAAAACCACGCGTAAACATCGGAGAAGTCATCAAGTCGTATCGCAGCCAGAGGGGCCTATCGCAAGGAGACATCGAGCGGCGCACCGGACTTTTGCGTTGCTACCTCTCGCGCGTCGAGAACGGCCACACCGTGCCGTCGCTCGAAACGTTAGCCAAGATTGCGGAAGCCATGGACATCTCGCTCGCGGATTTTTTCCCTGGCACGGAGACGCCGCGCGACCGGGAAACGCAAAAAATGCTGGGCGAACTTTCGCAAGACGAAATTCGTTTCCTAGCGGAAATCAAGCGCTTCAGCACCACGCTTTCCGATGGGGATAAGCGGCTAGTGCTGGCGATGATCCGCAAGATGGCGACGCTGATTCCTCCGCCGGCGACGAAGAAGTTGGTCATTCGGCGCACCACCACCGTATAATTCACTGACTTCAGCGCTACCGAGCTTGCGACCGGGAATTTATCGGAGGCGTAGCCGTGTTCTGTGGCCCTTGGCCTCTACGTTTTCAGTTGTTTTGTCCGCGGATCAGGCGAATCGCGTCGGGAAGCGCCGCCCCGGAGCGCCCGTTGGCTGATGCGCGTGCCGCCTCGCCGTCTTCGGATTCCCCCGAGCCTTCGCCGGGGGCGAGGAAGAGATTGCTTTCGACCTCGTACTGCTTGGTGTACAGATCATAGTATCGGCCGGCGGCGGCGTAGAGCGAGGCATGGTTGCCGCGTTCGATGATGCGGCCGCCTTCGACGACCAGGATTTGCTCGGCGCGGCGAATGGTGGAGAGGCGATGGGCGATTACGAAGGTGGTGCGGCCGCGCATCAAGTAACGGAGGCCTTCCTGAATGAGGGCTTCGGATTCGGAATCGAGGCTTGAAGTGGCTTCGTCAAGAATGAGGATGCGCGGATCAGCGAGAATCGCGCGAGCGATCGAGACACGCTGCTTTTGGCCACCGGAGAGTTTGACGCCGCGTTCGCCGACCAGGGTGTCGTATTTTTTTTCAAAAGATTCGGCAAACTCGTCGACGCGCGCAATGTGGCACGCGGCAAGAATCTCCTCTTCGCCCGCGTCGGGGCGCGCGAAGGCGACATTTTCGCGAATTGTTCCGTCAAAGAGAAAAGTCTCTTGCAAGACGACACCGAGCTGCGTGCGGTAAGAGTTCAGCCGCACCGTAGCGAGATCGATTCCGTCAACCAGGACGCGGCCGCTGGATGGCACATAAAAAGCCGCAAGCAATCCGATAATCGTTGATTTTCCAGCGCCCGACGGACCAACCAAAGCCGTGACCGTTCCCGGCTGCGATTCAAAGCTCACTTCATGAAGCACTTCCTTGCTGGATTCATAGGAAAAGCTCACGTCTTCCAAAACAATCTGACCATCGATGCGCTCCATCGAAACCCTGCGCCGCGGATCTTCGTCCTCTTTCTTCTCGTTGAGAATTTCGCGCGTCCGCTCGAGCCCGGTGATAGCTTCGGTGATCTGCGTGCCAATCGCGACGATCTGGAAAACGGGAGCGATCAGAAAACCGAGAAAAAGATTGAACGCGAACCAGTCGCCCAGAGTCATGCTGCCACTTAAAATCTTGTGCCCGCCAAGCTCCAGCATAAGAGCGCTGACAACGCCCAGCAGCGTCGCGCCGGAAAGACTCATCAACGAAGTAGCTGTCAGCGTTTTCAAGACATTCTCGAGAAGCCGCTGCACGCCCGCGCCAAAAATCCCCTCTTCCCGCTCTTCCGCGTGGTAGCCCTTAACCACGCGCACGCCGCCAAGGGATTCTGTCAGGCGCCCGGTGACTTCCGCGGTGATCTTTGGCCGCGCCCGGAAGATCGGCCGAATTGTCGAGAACGCCTTGCTGATCCCAAATCCAAAAACCAGCAGAATCGAGAAAGCCACGCCCGTCAGCAACAGGCTGGCGTGAACCAAGTACACCAGCGCGAAGACCGCGGTCATCAGCCCGCCAACAAACTCAACAAGGCCCGTGCCCACGAGATTGCGTACACCTTCGACGTCGCTCATGATCCGCGATACGAGCACGCCGGTTTTATTGGTATCGTAAAAGGAGACCGGCAAGCGGCCGATGTGCGCTTGCACCTGGCGTCGCAACTCCGTAATCATCTTCTGCGCCGACTTGGAAAGCAGCTGGGTCAGGGTAAACGAAGTCAATCCCTGAACGATGGTGGCCGCCAAGACGGCCAGGACGATTGGCCACAACAAATTGACTCGATGCCCGATGGCCACGAGATCGACGAAGTATTTTGTTGAAGCAGGAAGGACCAAGCCGCAGACGCGGTTGATGGCCATCAACCCGAAGCCCAGAATAAGCAGGCCCCGGCGCGGTTTGATCAGCGCCCAAACGTCGGGAAGCGACTTCCACGCGTTCTTGCGCTTCTCGCTCTTGGATTTCGCAGACGGATCTTTTTCAGGCGCCATGGTTGGGATTGATTATCTCAGACTCTTCGATGCAACGGCTGAGCGGAAATCTATACAGAGAGAGCCTAGCCAATCGGCTAGGTCGTGCGAAGCGAAATCGGAGCCCGCCTAATCACCGGCAGCGCCGCCCCGTGGAACCTGCGCGGCAGCGGGACGGTCCAGGTTCAATACGCTGGAGATGAATTCACTCACGGTGATGCCCAGGTGGCCCCACAGGCGGCGTTTGAGGCTGGTGTAATCCTGCGTGCCGCTGAAGAGATCGCTCATCAATTGGCGAAACACGGCGCTGCGGTTCATGAATTGAACCATGTGCGTGGTCACGGCCGTCCCCAGGAACGAACCGCGGTAGAACCGCCGCACGATGCGCGCGGCGAATTCCAGTTCGCAGGAGAACGCCGCTTTGACCCAGGCCACGTATTTTTCCGGGCAGCCTTCGGCAAGCGAACGGCCCAGCAATTCGCCGGAGCGCATGGCGTAGAAAAGTCCTTCGCCCGTAAGGGGATCGACCCAAGCCGCCGCATCACCGACCAGCGCCCAGTTTTTCCCTACTACCGTGCGATCGGAGAGCGTGCTCTCCCTCGGGGACGGCAGGACGTGACTGTAAAATTTTGCGCCTTCCGTGGAAATTCCGTGCTTCTCGACGAACGCGCCTAAATGCGTTTTGAGCTCCGCGCTGGTATGCGTGGCCATACTGCCGCAAATACCGACCGAAAGATGGTCGCACCGCGGAAAGGACCAGATGTAGCCTTCAAAGTGCGGGAGGAATTTAACGGTGATGGATTCGGCAGTCTGAGGAACGAAATAGCCCTGCGTCATTTCCAATTCGTCGCGCTGAAGCGGACGCGTTTCAGGCGCGATTTGATTGCGCGCGCCGGCCGCCAGCACCAGAAAATCAGCGCTCCGCCACTCGCCGTCGACGGAGTAGCGCGGCTTCGTGGTGCTGGTATCGACTCCAAGCACATGCGCTTGTTGCACGTCGCAACCTGCCGCCTTGGCGCGGTCCAGCAACATGCCGTTCAGCACCCTACGCGAATAAATGACGATGGGGTGCGTCATTTCCAGATTAGCGCGCTGATCATTGCTGCTAATGAGTTCGACCGAGCGAACCAGTTTCTTGGGATAAGGATTGTCCAGCAGGAAAGGGAAGCACTGCACGGCCTTATGGGTCAGGCCGCCGCCGCACGGTTTTTCCCACGCGAGGCGCTCATCAAAAATTCGAACTTTGTGTCCCGCGCGCGCAAGTTGCTCACCACACATCGCGCCGGAAGGTCCGCCGCCAACAATCGCTATCTCTGCCATGGTTCTATCTCGCTGTGGCCTCGAACTCCGTCCCTGGACGCGAAACCCTGTGGGCGGCGGCCGGGTTTAGCAACCGAATTTTCTAGGTGACGGTCCCTGTCAAGTGGTGGGGAAGACCACCAGGCAAAACCCGGCGAGGAGTATAGCACCGAAAAGGGCCGTCGCTGCGGGAGAA
>Ga0210405_10002269_pt1 | contig 20190 bp, 15 predicted proteins | sample IncBWH11MmetaG_FD_155492 | JGI IMG/M metagenome (GOLD analysis project Ga0210405, IMG submission 155492) | Forest soil microbial communities from Barre Woods Harvard Forest LTER site, Petersham, Massachusetts, United States - Inc-BW-H-11-M | ecosystem: Environmental > Terrestrial > Soil >... | reverse complement strand
CGAGGCCAGGATTTTTTCGCGGAACGGGCTTGGCGCTGATCAAAAGCTTATGAGATATTGAGCTCGCTACCCAACCTGCGCGTGCTGTCGAGAGGAGCTGACCGCTGCAAACGCCTGCTCCAGATCAGCGATCAAGTCGTCCGCATTCTCGATTCCCACCGACACCCGAATCAATTGCTCAGTCACGCCCATCTTTTGTCGCTGTTCAGCCGAAATCATAGCGTGGGACGTGAGCACCGGGATGGAAACCAGGGAATCGACGCCGCCCAGGCTCGGGGCCAGGGTGAACAGGCGCAGCGATTCGGTTAGGCGGCGAGCGTCTTCTCCCGTGCCATCCACCTCGAAGCTCAGCATACCGCCTCCTCCGCTTAGTTGCTCCATCGCAACCGCTCGTTGCGGATGACCTTCGAGAAATGGGTAGTGCACACGCCGGACCTTGGAATGATGAGCCAGAAACTGCGCGATGCGCAGAGCGTTCTCATTCTGGCGCTGGACACGAACTGCCAGAGTCTTAATACCGCGAAGCAGCAACCACGCGGCGTGCGGATCCATAACGCCACCCAACGTGGTCCGGGTTTCGTGAATCTTGTCAATCAGATCTTTGCGGCCAGCGATAATCCCGGCAATCAAGTCGGAGTGCCCGCTGAAATACTTCGTGCCAGAGTGCATCACCAGATCAATGCCAAATTCCACCGGACGCTGATTGATCGGCGTAGCAAAAGTGCTATCGATCATTGTAATGAGAGCGTGCTTTTTTGCCAGGGAGGCAGCCTTGTGCAAATCAACGATCCGTACGGTGGGATTGGTCGGTGACTCCAGGTACAGCAGCCTGGTATTGGCTTGGATAGCGCGCGCATGCTGATCGTATTCGGTAGTATCGACCAATGTAGTTTCGATGCCCAGTTTCGGAAGCCATTGGGTGAGGAATTTCGTTGCGCCCCCGTAGATGTCTCGTTGCGCTACGATGTGATCGCCGTTTTTCAGCAGGGCCAGAATGGAAGTAGTAATCGCACTCATGCCCGATGCAAACAGCAAGGCGGCATCAGTACCCTCCAGTTCCGCGATTGCAGACTCAGCGACGGTGTTGGTCGGGTTCCCGTAGCGCGTGTAAAACATATCGGTGTGCGTTGCCCGTAGTTGCTGCTCGTTATCTGTGACTTCGAACGTGGAAGTCTGGTAGATCGGAGTGGCGAGGGGACCGTTCTTTTTATCAAGGTTGGTCCCGCCGTGAACGGCTTCGGTTTCGGGCCGCTGTTGATGTTTTTTCATGACAGACTCCGTCGGCTGATTTCGCCGAATCACTGGGCTGCAATAACCCATCAAGAGTATCGTCCACCGGCGAAGTGAGCAATAGCGGAGTCTTAACCAGTCCAGTCAGGCCAGCGTACTTTATAATCCCAACACCATGGACACAGGTCTGAAAGGCCGAGTGGCGATCGTTGCGGCCTCGAGCCAGGGGATCGGTCGCGCCACAGCGGAAGCCTTTGCCGCCGAGGGTTGCCGGGTGGCAATGTGTGCTCGCAATGCCCAGACCCTGCAGGCGGCAGCGGAGCGCATTGAGAAACAATACAAGACCGAAGTGTTTGCGCAGGCTCTGGACGTAACCGATGCAGAGGCGTTGCATCGCTTTGTCGATGCGGTGGTTTCGAAGTTTGGTGGAGTCGACATTTGTGTAACCAACGCTGGAGGTCCGCCGGCGAAAGGATTTCTTGCTGCGAGCCTCGAAGAATGGCGAAAGGCCGTGGATGCCAATTTTCTCAGCACGGTTTACTTCGCCCGGGAAGTGATTCCGCACATGCAACGCAAACACTGGGGGCGAATCATCACCATTACTTCCATCACCACCAAGCAGCCGGTGCCGGATCTGGTACTTTCCAACGCGGTGCGTGCCGCGGTGGTCGGATTGGTGAAAAGTCTGGCCAACGAGTTCGGTAAAGATGGCATACTCGTAAACAACGTGGGGCCGGGCTACACTGCGACCGATCGGCTGAAAGAACTGGCCAAAGCCCGCTCCGCCGCGTCGGGCAAGAGTGAAAAAGAAATCTCCGAGGGATGGAGCGCAGACACACCGCTGAAACGCCTAGGCGAACCCAGTGAGGTTGCAGACGCGATTGTGTGGCTGGCTTCCGAGCGCGCTTCGTATGTGACGGGACAGACCCTCCTCGTGGATGGCGGCCTCTACAAAGGACTGTAATCGGAGGACGGCGGGCCTCCGCTTGCGAAGGAGATTCTGGAAAGGCAAAACATGCAACCGCTAGCATCGCGAATGGCAGTGATGACGGGTGAGGGCGCATTGTCGGTTTATGCGCGCGCGAAAGAACTCGAGCGTGAAGGTCGGTCCATCATCCATCTCGAACTCGGCGAGCCCGATTTTCACCCCTCCGCATTGGTGAACGCCGCACTTAAGCGAGCTCTCGACGAAGGCAAGGACCGCTATTGCGCAGTTGCCGGCGTCCTGTCCCTGCGAGAAGCAATCGCGAATTATCTTCATGAAACCCGCAATCTGAAGGTTTCAGCGGATAACATCGTCATCGCGCCCGGCTGCAAAATCGCCCTCTTCATGGCGATGATGGCGCTCATCGATCCCGGAGACGAGGTGTTGTACCCCGACCCGGGTTTTCCCGGCTACTCGTCGATTACTCTCGGGCTGGGCGGCGTCGCTGTGCCCTTTGAGCTTTCAGAACGAAATCGCTTCCAACCGGATCCCAACGAACTTGCCGCGAAGATCACGCCGCGCACAAAAATTCTGATCACGAACTCTCCGGGCAATCCGACCGGCACTGTTTACACTGACGACGTGCAGCGACGGCTGGCGGAACTCGCTGTAAAGCATGATCTGATCGTCCTCTCCGATGAAATTTATGCGCGGGTGATTTACGGCGGGCAATACATCTCGCTGATGAGCTATCCGGGAATGAAAGAGCGTACGCTGATCATCGATGGCTTCTCCAAGAGCTTTGCCATGACGGGCTGGCGGCTGGGGTACGCCGTTGCCCCACCCCGAATCGTCTCAGCCTTACAGATGCTGGCGGTCAACAGCTATACATGCGTTGCGGAGTTCAGCCAGCATGCAGCCATCGAGGCACTCAAAGATCGAGACGGCACAACTCCTCGCATAGTGCGTGAGTTCGGTAGGCGACGCGAGCAGTTCATTCGCGATCTGAATCGCATTTCCGGATTCCGTTGCTCGCCACCGGAAGGCGCGTTCTATGCGTGGGTAAATATTTCCGAGACAGGAATGAGTGCGGAGGAGCTTTGCCGCATCATGCTCGAAGAGGCCGGTGTCGCGGCGATTCCAGGCGCGGCGTTTGGATCGGCCGGCGCTGATTTCATCCGCTTCTCGTTTGCATCCTCGACAGCGACATTGCAGGAAGCAGTGGAGCGCATTCTCAAAGTCTCCGCTGCTTGGCAGGGAACCGCGGTGCGATAACAGGAACATGGCAGAATATTCGTTGCAATCACGACAAGGCGGAGACTTCATGAGGCGAAGGGTTCAGTCCTTGCTGTTGTTGGCGATTTGCGGATTGTCGTCGATGACTGCGGGTCAGGCGCGTCCACTGCCGGGGCCCGACGTGCAACAAATCTACCAACGACTGCTCCCTCAGATCGAACAAATCGCGATCTTTGATCATCACGCGCATCCTGGATTCTCCGATGATCCTGACCTTGACGCCATGGCCGCTCCACCGGGAACCTACGCGCTCCGTTTACGTGACATGAATCCCGAACTCATTGCCGCCGCCAAAGCGCTTTTCGGATATCCCTACGACGATCTTTCGCCCGAGCACGCCAAATGGTTGGTGCAGAAAAAAGCCGAACTCAAGAAGGAGAGGGGCAACGCCTACTTTTCTGACATTCTCGACAAGTTGAACATCGAGCAGGGCGTCGCGAACCGCGCGATGATGGCGGACTACCTTGATCCGAAACGGTTTGTGTGGGTATTCTTCGCGGACTCATTCATGTGGCCATTCAATAATCAGCGGGAAACTTCCCGCAACGCCGACGAGGCAGTTTACATCCCACTGCAGGAGAAAATGCTGCATCGCTGGATGCAACAGGAAAGACTGAACAAGTTACCACCGGATTTCGCGGAGTATCTGAAGTTCGTCAGCCGTACGCTCGAAGACAATCAGAGGAAGGGCGGAATCGCTATGAAGTTCGAAGTAGCGTATTTCCGCTCAACCAAATTCAGCGATCCCTCGCGCGAGGATGCTCAGGACATTTACGAGCGATTTCAGGCGGGCGGAATTCCGAGCAAGGAGGGATACCGCACTTTTCAGGATTTCATGTTCCGATACTTGATTCGGGAAGGCGGCCGGCTTCATCTCGCCGTCCACGTTCATTCTGCGGTCGGCCCCGGCGATTACTTCAACCTCACCGAAAGCAACATCATGAATTTGGAAAACATTCTGCGCGATCCGCGCTATTCGAATGTAACGTTTGTGATGATTCACGGCGGATTTCCCTACGATCGTCTAGCCATTTGGTTGGCTGCGCCGAAAAACGTGTATCTGGATTCGTCGGAGACTGAATTTCTGCTCTACCCCTCTGAGTTCAAGAACACGCTCAAGCTATGGCTGGAAACATTCCCTGAGAAGATTACTTTCGGGACGGATGCATTTCCTTACAACGAGGTTCTGGGTGCGGAGGAGAGCTACTGGCTAGGAGTACAGTCATCGCGCACGGCGCTGGCCGCTGCATTGGCCGAAATGATTTCAATGGGCGAAGTCACTGAGGCCCAGGCGATGCAAATGGCGCACGGTTACTTGCACGACAACGCAGTCGGACTCTACGTGGGAAAGGTGCACTGATGGCGAAGTTGAAGCGAGCGAAGAAGACGGGCCCGGGAACCAAGAAGCCCACAAGCACAACGACGCGAGCCACAGGGAAGGCCGAGTTGAAGCACACTGCTTGGAATGCGGTCGCACTTGAAGACTTGAATCCGCTGCTGCAACGCCACTTCATAGTGGGCCAAAATGTTATGGTGGCGCGCGTGTTGTTGAAGAAAGGCTGCATTGTGCCCGAGCACAGCCACCACAACGAGCAGATTACCTATATTCTGGAAGGCGCCTTGAAGTTTTGGATCGATGGCAAAAAGATCGTAGTCAATGCGGGCGAGGTGCTGACCATACCGCCGCATATGCCCCACAAAGCGGAGGCCGTGGAGGATACGGTAGATCTTGACATATTCAACCCGCCGCGCGCCGACTGGATTAACAAGACCGACAAATATTTGCGCGGTGGAAAGTAGCTTGCGCTGGAAATGTTCTGCTGGTCTGAATCCGGATGACCGACCACACCTCACCTGAATCCAATCCCGTGCAGACTTCGCAATTGCGATGCATTGGCTGCGAGACTATGTGCGATAAGGCGGAGCAGAACTTCCGCTGTGCTGCCTGTGGCGATCTGCTGGAAATCGTATATCTCGGTTGGGACACGACCCGAGTGGACGCCGCTGCACTCCGAGCAGTCTGGCGCCAGCGGCGCACTTCGGGACTTCCAGTCGACGAAAGCGGCGTCTGGCGCTTCCGTGAACTGTTGCCCAGCTTCCATGACCCGCAAGAAGTCACTACCCTGCGTGAGGGAAATACACCGCTGTATGAAATGCCTGGCTGCGCCCGCATCGCGGGGTTGCAACAACTCTACGCCAAGCATCAGGGCATGAATCCCACGGGATCGTTCAAGGACACCGGGATGACGATGGCGGCGTCGGTCGCGCGGCGAGAGGGATTCCGTTGGGTGGCTTGCGCTTCGACCGGAAACACGTCGGCTTCCATGGCAGCCTATGCCGCGCGAGGCGGAATGCGTAGCTTGGTGTTGATCCCGGAAGGCAAGGTCTCATGGGGCAAACTTTCTCAGGCGCTCGACTATGGTGCGCTGACCTGCCAGTTGAAGACCGATTTCGACGGCTGCATGCGGGTGCTGAACGAGGCGGTGCAGCGGATGCCGGTTTATCTGCTGAACTCGGTCAACCCCTATCGTCTCGAGGGACAGAAGACGGCGGCGATCGAACTGATGGAACAATTCGATTGGGAGCCATCTGATCACGTCATCGTTCCCGGGGGAAATCTGGGAAATTCCTCGGCGCTAGGAAAGGCGTTTCTCGAAATGAAGCAACTGGGTTTCATCTCGACCTTACCGAAAATATCTATCATTCAGGCGGCAGGAGCCAATCCGTTAGTCCGGACTATGCGCGAAAACGGCGGGAAGAGGCTGATCCCGGTGCATGCTGAAACTGCGGCCAGCGCCATTCGTATCGGAAGTCCCGCATCGTGGAAAAAGGCAGTTCGGGTATTGCAGGCGACCGGTGGCACCGTCGAACAAGTCAGCGAAGTTGAGATTGCTTTGGCCAAGGCGGAAATCGGAGCGGATGGTATTGGCTGTGAACCGGCTTCCGCCGTGACGCTTGCGGGACTCAAGAAGTTGGTGAAGCAAGGCTTCGTCAAGCCGCGAGAAACCGTGGTATTGATCTTGACCGGGCATCTATTGAAAGATCCGGAATTCACTTTGAAGTTTCATCGCGGTGACTTGTTCGTTGGCACGGGGAGCGAAAAAGAGGCTGGCATTCTGCGGCCTCAGCAGCGAGCACCCATCGTGCTCGATGCTGACGTGGACGCTGTCATTCAAACCTTGAGGAAAGCGGACGAGCAACTAGAAATGTAGCAAGCTACGTTTCTGCGGCTCTAGAGACGTCGCTTGCAACGTCTCGCTTTGCGTATGACGGATAGCACTGCCAAAACGCGGACCAAACCACCACGGTCATTCGAGATTGTTCTTCCAGCGACTTCCGCGAACCTCGGTCCCGCCTTCGATGCGGCCGCATTGGCATTCTCGATGTTTCTTAAAGTCCGGGCAAAAGCCGCGAACGAATTCTCGATCACGGCACGCGGTCGCGATCGAGAAATCTGCGCCCAAATTGATAACCATCTTATTCTGACAACTTATCGTGAGGTGCTGCAGGCGGAAGGAAAAACGGTGCAGCCGCTCGCGCTCCGCATCGAGAATGAGATTCCTATCGGCAAGGGATGCGGATCCTCCGCAGCCGCGCGGCTAGCCGGAATCGCCCTGGCGGTACACTTTGGCCGATTGCGCTGGACTGATACTCGGATCGTGTACGAAGCTGCCCAGCGCGAGCATCATCCCGACAATGCCGCAGCGTGCTGGATGGGCGGTTTAGCTATTGCACGAATCTCCGCAGTCGGCGAAATGCAAATGGCGCCTGTACGGCCGCACGGGAAGTGGCCATTATTACTCGCGGTCCCCAACGAGAGCCTTTCGACCGAGGATGCGCGCAGGGTCCTGCCGAACGAATATTCGCGTGCTGACGCCGTGGCCAACATCCAGAACTCGATGCTGCTGTTGGCGGCGTTCCTTCAGGGACGAAAGGACTGGCTTCCGTCCGCATTAGAAGATCGCATCCACCAGCCCTACCGCGCATCCCTGTGTCCTCTTCTGCCCGCGTTGCAGAAGCTGACCGGAACTCGCGGAATCTTGGGAAGCGTTTTGAGCGGGGCCGGACCTTCTGTATTGATCTTTCTGGACTCAAGATCGAGTGTGAATCAAGCCAGAAAGCGGGTGCGCGACCACCTGCGAGTGCACGGACTCGACCCGGAGTTAATTCACACGGAGATTTCCGCGCGAGGAGCGAGCCAGTGGATTCGCTGAGAAGAGCGGGGAGAGAACGAGCCGATCCTCAACTCCTCGAATCTTCGTCTGCACCGGGCGGAGGTTCTGCGGTCACAATGTTGGACAGGTGCTGCTGGAAACTCAAGTAAGGTTCGCGCGCAAACCTATCAGGATAAGAATTAACTGCTCGAATAAAACTGTCTATTTCCCGCTGGACTTCGTTCTCTCGTTCAACGTCAGAAACCCGTAAATCTGTCGCGTGGTGCCTCTTAATCTTCATCTACTTCTCCCTGCAATCGGGCCACGCTTTTGGCCCACCCGTACCACCCGGATCGCGACGCAGACTCGTCCCTTTTAGGGTTCAACTCGCATCACAAAATTTCCAAGCAAAAGGAGGAAGCTGAGAGTATTTCCCATTCTTGGACATGTAAATGGCACTTTGGTGCCATAAGGAATCCCCGATGGCGAGTATGGGAGAAAGACTGGGTGCGCTCCGGTCTTTTTCGATGCGGTTGTAGTTCCGCGATTTTAACGGCTGGCTGGAGGAATAATGCTATTCAAGCGCAGGTACTCCACCATCTGACCGTAGTGATCGAAGCAGTGCCCTACGATCAGTGTGGCCATGCCGAGGCGCGTAGTCATGCCCTCGCCAAAGGGGCTTTTGATGGGGCTCAGCAGGTTCCCGTCGTTGATCGTGCCGACAGCTTTGTGGACATAGGCGAACGAGTCCTTAAGGAATTTCACAATATCCGCTTTGGTCTTCACCGAATCCGGTCCGTTTTCGCCGCCAAGATCGATCGGCGGTTTCTCCTCGAGGATAGCTCCTCCAACCATGAAATTGACGGCAGCAACGTGCTTCGCCTGTTGCGCGAAGCTGCGCACGCTTTTGAATTCGCCGTTCGTGGGCACAAATGAATATTTGTCCTCAGGCATGGCGTCGGCAGCGGGAACGAATTCGTTTTCCACACCAGTTACACTGCGATCGAGCACTTGAGCGACGGTGCGATGATCCGCTGGCTTGGCATCCTGCGCCTGAGCAAGGCCGCTACTCGCCAGCAGAAGCAGGGATGCAAACAGCCACTTCATCTTTTTCATGAGGAATCTCCTGACTGGAATTATGGAACCTGGTCTTGGGTCAGTCGCGCACCACAGACGGCGCGAATTGTAATTCCTGCGACGTTAGCGGATAGCGTCGCACACTCACCAGCCCGACCACAAGCGCGACCGCAGACCACAGGAATGCGGTCGGAATTCCGACTCGGGTGGCCAGCGCACCCCAAAGTGCGCCGCCTATCGCCATCCCTCCCTGAAGCACCAACAGGTACAAGGATAGCGCCCGTGCCCGCAGAAATGGAGGAGACATGGTTTGTGCCGCAACATTCAGACACGCCAGGATTCCAATCCACGCGGTTCCACTGGTGAATAACACAAGTTCCAGCCAGCCAAATGTTCGCACTCGTCCTGCGGCAAATGTCATGGCTGCAAACACCAGAATCGCGACTGTTACAACTCCGTCCACTGAGAGGGTACTCCGCAGGCGAGGTAACACCGCCGCACCTGCCAGTGCGCCCAGCCCGAATGACCCGAGCAACAGGCCGTAACCGGTGGCTCCATGAGGACGGGCAACGATCGGGAGGAGCGCCAGAAGGGAACTCGCGGCCAGGCTGAACGCCCCGGTGCGGATCAGCACACAGCGCACCACCGAAGCGTCGCGGCCATACCGCAGGCCGGTGAGGATGGCATCGGTGACGCGCCCCTTTTCCACATTCTCGAAGTGGGGACGCTTCCAGCGATAAAGAAAAAATATGACTCCGAAAAACGAAGCGGCATTCAGCAGGAAAGCCACTCCCGAGCCCGCGATCGCGATCACAATCCCGCCTAACGCCGGACCCACTGCGCGAGCCACGTTGAACCCGACTGAATTCAAAGCCACAGCTGGCGCGTGCTGTCTGGGAGAAACTATCTCCGGGGTGATGGCCTGCCATGCCGGATCGTTCATTACTGCGCCCAATCCCAGCACGAAGGTGAACAAGAGCAGAATCCACGGCGTCACAGTTCCTAACAACGTGAAAAAACCCAGTAGAGCCGCCGCCGCTACCATCCAGCCCTGCGTGATCAGGAGCAGTCGCCGCCGGTCCACCATGTCTGCCAGTGCACCCGCCGGCAAGATGACGAGAAAAACAGGAAGCGTAGACGCCGCTTGCACCAGGCCCACCATCAGCGGAGACATTGTGAGCTGAGTCATCAGCCAGCCGGCGCCCACGTTCTGCATCCAGGTTCCGGTATACGAGATCACCGCCGCCACCCAAAGCGACCGAAAGAGTGGCTCGCCCAGCGGAGCCCAGGCCGAACCGTTCGTGGTCCTCGGCAGGCTAGATGGCATCGACACTTTTACCGCTTCTGCCATGGTCAGTTGCTCGCAACCCTTTCCGCTGATACATGCTTTTCAAATGGCCATTCCCTGTGACGCCAGGCGCGCACCAGATAAATGGCCACCCCGCTAATCAGGATCAACACGGCGTAACGAATCTGGGTGAGTGAGTTCGTGCGCGAGATAAGTACGAACAAAAACCCGACCGATGCGGCTAAGGCGGGCAGCGGATACAGCCACATTCGAAATGGCCGCGGCAGATCGGGACGGCGGATCCGCAATACAATCAGGCCAATGGCTTGCAAGAGAAACTGCAGCGTAATGCGAATCACTACCAGCCCGGCGATCACGTCGGCCAACGATAGAAAACAAAACAGGGCAGCGACCGTTGCCAGAGCGATCAGTGACACATACGGAAATCGACCGACAACGTGCAGGCGCGCAAATGCTTTAAAGTAGTTGCCGTCGAGCGCGGCCGCGTATGGCACGCGCGAGTATCCGAGCATCACCGAAAAAACCGAGGCGAATGCTGTCCACATGACCAGTCCCGTGGCAAGATTTGCGGCCCATGATCCGTAAATCTTTTGCATGAAGATAGACACAACATACAAGCCACGGTTGTCTTGACCTGCCTGGATCTCTCGCCACGGCACGACGCCCAGGATGCTGATGTTCATCACCACATATAGACATCCCACTAAAAAAATGGATAGCAGGATCGCCCGCGGGATCGTTTTTCCCGGTTCCTTCACTTCGTCGCCGAGGAACGCGATGTTGCCATATCCCCAATAATCATAGGTGGCAATCAGCATCGCCGAGCCCAATCCCAGGAAGAAGTTGCGCGAAAGAGTGAACGCGCCCGGGGGGAAACCAAAAGCTCGGGATGCATCAAAGTGTCCAATCCCCGCAATGATGATCCAGAACATGGTTCCGATCACGCCCGCCAACAACAGCTTTGAAATCCATCCAATGCTCGTGATCTTGCGATACAGAAGCGCCATCGCCAGAGCAACCACACCGACCGCTACAAAAGTTGCTCTCGAAACCATCCAGTGCAGTTGCAGCCTTCCGAGCAGAGGCAGGGGGACGCTCCAATGGCGTGCGAGATATTGATTCTCTAGTCCTGGCCAGAAGTAGGATGCATATCCGGCAAGGCCAATGGCGCCCGACGCAATGACGAGTGGCGCACTGAAGGAAAGCTGCCAGACAAAAAGAAAAGAGATCAACCGGCCCAGGCGATTCGGCCCGTAAATCTCGCGCAGATAACCGTAGGAACCGCCCGACTGGGGCATGGCTGCTCCCAGTTCCGCCCAGACCAGACCATCGCACATGGCAAAGATAGCGCCCAGAATCCAGCCGAGCATCGCCTGTGGCCCACCCATTGCGCTCACCATCAGCGGTATGGTGATGAACGGTCCTACGCCGATCATGTCGATCATGTTCAGCGCAGTCGCGCTTCCTAAGCCCACCCCGCGAATCAGTTGCGGAGAACTCTGACCGGTCTGGGATGCTGGGTGCATGGTGCGAACAACTGAGAACCAAGAACTGAAATATGGGAGCTAGCTACTGACCACTGTTCTTCTCGTGTCCCGCACTCAACAAGTTCACATAAAGGCGGATCGCGCCCGGCACTCCCGCAGGTAATTGGCGGAAGAATGCATATCCGGCGTAGATATATGTGCCTTTGCCATACTGAGCGCGCAACAATCCGCCCTTTTGCGGTGATTCTCCGGGGTCGTGGGACGCGAGCAGAGGCTTGAAGTTGTTGTCCCACTGATCCATGAAATACAGCCCGCGTTCCTGCACCCATCCATCGAAATCGTGCTCCGTGATCTGGTTGGGGTAATGAAAGACGCCATCCTCTTGAGCGAGAATTTCGACCGGGGCCTCTTCTACCGAAACACGGACTCGGCTGAGTTGCGCGGGGTAAGGCGTGACTTTTCCCTTGTTGAAATCGGCAACACCGGTTTCGTATTGTGCGACCAGCGTCCCACCGCTGAAGACGAAGTCCAGCAACTTCTTGTTGTTGGCCGCGAGATCCTTTTGGGTATCGTAAGCCCGAATTCCCACAACAATCGTCTGGTACTGGCTCAGATCCTCGTTGGCGAGTTTTTCCGCCGGAACTAAAGCAACCTTCATTCCGATCTGCGTGAGCACGGTCGGAATGTCATCGCCCGCACCCATAATGTAGCCGACGCTAAGATCCTTCGGCACTTTCACATCTACGATACTGATTCGCTGGAACGCGGGCTGGTAATAGTAAAAGCTGTCGAGGTCCTCCCGAGTGACCAGACTGTAACCCTCGGCGTAATTTATTCCTCCCGACTCAAACACCGCGCGGATGTTCGCTCGCCCTTCCTTCAGGCTAGCGGGAGATATTTTGAACTCGAACTCTTGCTTCTCGCCGCGCTTGTGGAACTCCATAGCCAATTTGGACGGCTCGACGCCCCAGCCAGCCGGTACCTCGAGATGGAGATTCCCCTTGATGCCGCCGGACAAATTGCTCGAAACGGCAACCTTCACACGTCTTTCCCCGTCGCCTGCTGTTGGTATCACCTGCTGTCCGGGTTCCAGCATTACGGAAAATGCGGGGACGATCGCGAGCGTTCGACTTCGCTCCACTCCCTTGTCATCCACAAACTGCGCGACCACTGGACACGAGACCTCAGTCCCGGGTCCGTTCGTCCCTCCCAATTCATGCGTCCCACCGAAGAGGGTCAGGTCGTGCGGCGAGCGATGAGTGTGGTACTGAACAATCGCATGGAACGGGGCCGGCGGGAAGGGAAGCGTGACGTATCGCTCGTCGTCGATCGTGTTGATGCTTTCGGTTTCCGGGTTGGCGCGATGCCAGTAGGGACGCGTGTAATGATGGCCGTCGGCAGCTTGAACAGGAATCTGCACCACGAAGTTGGCATACTGATCCTGACCCGGAGCGACGACCAGGACAGCTTCTTCATCAATCTGCTTGGCCCATCCTTGCGGAGCGTCCAGTCGTATTCGGTCCACAACCAACTTGTTTTTTGAGCCGTTGTGAAACTTGACCCTCACCAGGAACTTCTGTCCGGGAGACACCGTGGTTAATGCTTCTTCTTCCTTCGGCAGGGTCGCTGTGTTTTGAGGCAGAGCGACAGTCGCTTCCACTGTGACGTTCATCGCCAGGTTGATTGCTGTCTGTGCCTGTTCCAGCTTCTCGTGAAGTATTTGTAGCAAGTCCTCTTTCGGCGGAGAACTAATCTGGCTGCTTTGCACACGGCCTGTCAAGGAATCCAGGTTCTGCAACGCCGCGAGCAGCGGTCCGGCCGCGTCGCTCATCTCTTTTTCGCTTCGTTGAGTCGCATCCTGGACGCGATTTGCAAGGTCTACCAGTTCTGATCGCAACCACGGTACCTTCGACTCTTCGGCCCCTAGTCGCGCCGCAAGCCCCGGCAGACTCGTGTCAATCCCGTCAAAGAAATCCTGCTCATGACCGTCTTTATCAGTCGTCGTGGGCAGAACCGAATCGATCAGTTTGTAGTAGGTGTAACGAGGGCCTGGGTCTACTGACCACCCTCCTGCTCCTTGCGAAAGTTGATGCCGTAATCCCTCCAACGCGAATTGGATGTAGGACATTCCCAGCCGGGCATTCTGTTCTCCGACATTCAGCCTGACCGTGTAGTTCTCGGCCGGGCAGGTTTGAGCTCCAAAGCCGCATACGTTACCGATGTAAAGCTTCTTAGCCTGCCACGGCAACAGACCTTCGGCGATCTGCTCTGGAAATCGATTGGGATCGGCAGCCGCGCGAAAGGCTTCACGGGTAAGAATCGACGAAGCCTGGTGATGGCCGTGCCCGTCACGATCAGTGCCTGAAAAACGAGCGACCAAAACATCGGGCCGGAAGGTGCGAATTACCCGCACCATGTCTCCCAGCGCGATATCGTGACCCTGCCATTTCTGAAATGTTTCGTCGGCATTTTTGGAAAAGCCGAAATCTGCAACCCGTGTGAAGCGCTGCTGGACGCCGTAATAGCGGTCTGCTCCCAGCAGTTCCAGCGTCCGCAAAACGCCGAGCACATCGAACAAATTACTGCCCACCTTATTCTGTCCGCCTTCGCCACGATTCAGGGTCAGCAGCAGGACAGTCGCACCCTTCCCGCGCGACTCGAGGGTCAGCATGCCGCCGTCTTCGTCATCGGGATGCGCCACGGTTTGCATCAGACGCGCGGTTGTCCGCAGGCGCAACAGCATTTCCTGCAAGCCCGCCGCACCGGTGTCCTGAGGTAAAGGATTTACCAACTGAGGATCCTTCGGGCTTGCTGGTTTTGCCGCAGTTTGCCAAACCGCGGCGACCGTTACCAGCAGAATCGGAAGAAGAGCAAGCAAAAGCTGCAGAGAGCCGGGTTGAATGTGTTGGAGCCAGACCCCACGGTCGTCGTCAGTCATAAATAGAGGATTGTTGTTCTTGCGGACGGGAGCCAATATTTTTCCTGATATAGCGTCTTAATCATCGACTGATTGGGAAGGAAAAACGCAGCCAACCCACTGACCATCCTACCCGATTTCACTGCTCCTGCGGGTTGCGCACGCTCTCCTGGCATTCATGCGCAGCGGTCAGCACGGCATCAAATTCCTTGCTGCTGCGCAGCTTTGCCAGCAACGGATCGGACAACAGAGCAGAATAAGAGCAGTAGTTCTGGTCAACCGCGGCCTTGATCATACGAAGAGCAATGTCGGGCTTTCCGCAGAATGCCATCACCGTTCCTTCGTAGTACCAGCGCTCGGGATCAGGCTCAGCCAGGACGGAGGCTTCCACGTCGCTTGTGATTTTGTCTAACTCGGACGGAGGCCGCATCCCCAGGCACGCCTCCAGCAGCTCACGATGATAATGCTCTGCCGTCGACACCTTCTTCACGCTGTCTCGCGCTTCCGCCAGTTTCCCGTCACGCAGCAGAATCAACGGGGTCGCGAAGTTGGCCCATTCTGAGCCTGAATCCAGACGAACAAAATCCATCGCCCGTTTCGTCTGGCCCAATTCCATGAATCCCCACGCGCACGAGCGCCACTGGTAGTTTCCGGGAGAGATCTGGAGTGCGATTTCGCACTCGCGCACGGACTCCTCCTGCATCCCGGCATAACGGAGAACATAGGCAAGGGTAAAATGCGCCTGGCCACTCTCCGGACGGCTCTTAACCAGGGCTTCGGCGGCTGTGTAGGCTTTGGTCAACTCGCCCCTCTCCACGCGGTTTGTAATCAACTGGCTCGCGGCCACCAGGCGGTTAGGATCAAGCGCCACTGCTTTTTCGGACGCTTGATTGGAACGCTGGAACATCTTCTCGCCGCCGTTGGAATAGTCCGCGTCGTAGTAGGAACGCAGGCCAAGTTCCTCCCAGGCTGGAGCATAGTTCGGATCGGTTTCCACAACATGCTCCAGCACTGCAATCGCGTCCTTGTTCGGTCCGGCATCATGGGGCAGTGCCAGACTATGCAGGTAAAGGTCGTAAGCTTCCTGGCTCTTCGGGCGGGTTCCGGTATCAAGGTAGTTGTCTGCTGCGCCCAGGATAGGCAATAAACCTTGGCGGACCTGTCCGGCAAGCTTCTCTTGTAAGGCAATCAAGTCTTCGCTGGACGCGGTGAAATTCGTCTGCCACAACATCCGATTGCTTTTCGTTTCCGTGGCTTCCAGCGTTACTAGTAGATGGTCTCCCTGCCGCAGGTAGTGCCCGGTCAGGACGCTGCCCACGTGCAGTTGGCGCCCTACTTGTTGCAGGTCAATGTCTGGACTCACATATTTCCTCGTCACCCCAGAAGGGCGCACGTCCAAGGAGCGGCTGTGGGTCAGGACATTGGAAATTTCGTCCGCCAACGCGAAGCGCAGGTAATCAACGCTGAAGTCGCCGTTCAGGTTCTGCAAGGGAAGCACAGCAATGGCACTGACTCCGGTGCTCGCAGCCGTGCTGCGATGCTTGAACCACCACGCTCCGACGGCTGCCAGTACCGCGATCAAAAGCCCGGCCATCCCCAGCAGCAAATATTTCTGCCAGGCAGTGGAAGTCTGGAACGCATTGGTGGCTACGCGCAGGGGCGCTTCCCGCGAATTGGTTTTGACCGCACCTGATTCTGTTTGCTTCTTCAGGCGCTGCAGGTCGGCTTTCATTTGCGTCGCACTCGCGTAGCGTTTATCGCGGTCCTTTTCCATCGCCTTCCCGATAATGCCCTCGATCTGAGGGGGGAGAGCGGGATTGAGGCTCCGGGGTGGGGCCGGCTTGTGATGCAACATCGCATCCAGCGTGGTCACTACGTTCGCTCCCTGAAACGGCTTCTTGCCAGTAGCCATTTCGTAGAGCACCACGCCAAAGGAAAATAGATCGCTGCGCGGGTCGAGTTCCTCGCTGCGCGCCTGTTCTGGCGACATATAAACCGCGGTTCCGGGCACCACTCCGATCGCAGTGAGCGAATCCTCATACGGAGTATCCTCGTTTGCTGCCACGCCTTGGTCGCGTGACAGTTTGGCCAACCCAAAGTCCAAAATCTTCACCTGCCCGGTGTTCGTAATAAACAGGTTGGCAGGCTTTATGTCGCGATGAATGATTCCCTTGGCGTGAAATGCTTCAAGGGCCTCTGAAACCTGTATGGCAACGTCAAGAAGTTCGTCAAACTTCAGCGGTTTCCCGTGAATGCGCTGCTTCAGGCTCTCGCCTTCGAGCCTCTCCATGACGATGAAGGGGTGGCCGCCGTTATCGTCGATATCATGGATGGTGCAGACGTTGGGGTGATTCAACCGCGAGGCGGCGCGGGCTTCGCGCTCGAAACGGTCCAAAGACTTGCGGTCGCCCAGCAGGTTGTCGGGGACAAACTTCAGGGCAACATGGCGTCCGAGGCGCACATCTTCCGCCTCATAGACAACGCCCATGCCTCCACCGCCGATTTTTCCCAGAATGCGATAGTGGGAGATTGTCTGGCCGACCATGGGGGACCGCTCGCGGCTATGTTAGGCCGCGCCGGGGCTGGGGTCAACCGTTACGTGCAAAAGTGAGAATCGAAAAGCGAATACAAAGCACGAAGTCTAAGACCAAGGTAAACAAGGACCGGAAACTCAAGCCAGACTTAATCCCTATAAAACCCAGCTGACGACCCAACCCATTGCATGTTTTTATTGTGGTCGACGCCCATCATCAGCCCGCGGCCCATCCGGACGATGGTCATGACGGGCAGCAGTTCGTCCAGCCAGATATACATGATACGGATCTCCGCCTTGGTCCCGCCTAAAGGTGTTTCGATCACCGGCTCAAACTGCATCCGCTCCTGCAGAATGTACTGCGAGCGTTTCCCTTTGGGGATGTTCGCCAGGTCCGCTTTTGTGGGCTTAAGAATGACGCCTAACCCGGCGAACGAAAACAGCGGCTTGATCACATAGTTTTCCAGATCCTGGGGCACCGGTTCCACCCGATCAAGAAAGGACGTCTTAGGCACACACTCGTGGCGCAGGAAAGGCAGGGAGAACTTGCTCATGCGGAAATACCAATTGGGATGTCCTGCCCATTCCACATCGAGTTCGTCGGTAAGGTTAAAGGAAAGCTTGAGTTTTTTGCGAACCAGTTCATCGACGATTGCCCGGTTGTAAATGCGGTGAATGGGAGTGCGCTGGCCTCCGCGATCGTAAAACAGCTCTTTGCCTCTTTTCTCGATTTCGGTTATGTCGACGGTTGCAATTCCTAGCAGCTTTTCCGTGAGCAGAAAATCCGGCAGGGTTTTTTGGTGACAAGGATCGATCTCCATCAGAATCACGCTTTGCGGGTCCTGATCGCCCACAATGGCGCGCCGCAGCAGCTTCTTGTATCCCTCCCAGTCCAGCCCGCTCAGCAGATACTTCAAGTTCTCATCGAGTTCGAAGACTTCCATGTAAACCTGCGACAGCATCGCCTGATAAGCGTAGAGGGAAGGGAAGCCCTGCAACTCAACCAGCTTGGGCTGCAGCTTGCCGGACGCGTCGCGCACCAGCCCAAAATCCACCTGAATGAACATGGGATGCGGAGCTTCTCGGGGAACATTGAAATCTGGTGGAATCGCATCGAACGAAGCTTTGCGATATTCCAACCCGCCGAGTTGCTGGATTAGTTCCTTACCATACTGCGACATCTGATCCAGCAGCGGCTTGGGAAAGAAACAAGGTGTCTCAGAAACCTGGAACTGCACCGGAGCACCGCAGCGTTCTTCCATCAACTTCAAAAAAGCCTGATACTTCTCCGGCGTGAAGTTCGCGTTGAACTGCTGTCGCAGGACAGGAATCATGGTTCTTAGAAGCGATCGTGCTTAGCCTCTGCAGCTCATTAAACCAAATGGACTGTCATCCTGAGCGGAGTAGCTGATGAGCAAAGCGAATCAGCTACGGAGTCGAAGGACCCCTACTCGCTCAACGTTGCCGATACTGCTTCTAGGCATTCTCCCAAGCCACCGTCGGTAGAATTCCCTGAATCGCTATTGCCAACCCAATACGCGTTTGGTCCTTCGACTCCGGTGGTTCATCCGCGAGCGGATGAACACCTCCGCTCAGGATGACAATTTCTTTACGCTTCCAGCAGGAACTTGCCATCCCGCATGATCTGTTCGTCGTCCACCCAAATGTCGAACTTCCGCCCAACCACGTCGATATGAGTAGACGAATACCACTCCGCCCCGGTGTGCGCCCCGTAAGGATTGCCAAAGGCGATGTGCACCCCAGGATATTTCTCGTCCTGCAGAATCTGCCCAATCACGTCCTTCAATTCGATATTCGTGCCAATCGCGAACTCGCCGACGCGATCGCTGTTCTCGTCGGTGTGAGTGTAAGTCCAGAAATCACTCTCCAGAGCATGGTTTGCCGAATGAGCCTCCACCACGCGATTTTCCTTCACCCGAATGGTCAGCGGATGCTCCCGCAAACTCCCAAACTTGGCGCACAGCCAATCGCCCACGACGCCGTCAATCACGAATGTGCCGTTGACCTCACCCGGAGTCGTAAAAACTTCTCCACCAGGCAGGTTTCCCCATTTGTCCGGACTGATAATTCCGCTCGTCTTCACCCAGTGATAATTCGGATTCAAATCCGCAACCAGGTCGGTTCCAGCCGGGGTCTTGGCTCGGACTTGCTTCGCTCGCCGGACCATCTCGACCACTTTTACGCTGATGCGATCCACCTTGAGAAAGTCCGCACGCATCCCCTCCAGCATGATCTGCCGGTTGACGTTCACCATGTGAGCGTGGCGAATCTTGCGCCGGTTGACCACGTCGGTCATCTGCATGCGCGAATGCAATTCATTTGCCTGCGCCTGCACTGCAAAGATACTCACCTGACTGGTTTCGAGATCTTCCACGATCTCCCGAGGAAGATCGCCTAGCGGCCGGGGCGCCAAGTCCTCCAGCACCCACGCGTGGTAGGGAGCGCCCACGGCCTCCAATTCGCGGACTATGCTGGCCGCGATTTCCTTAGTGGCTTCGTCGGTGATGACCGTGACTTTCTCGCCGGGCTGCACGCGCAAACAAACCTTCACCGCGTTGCGGGCGCCGGGAGTAAGTTCAGGGTCGAAGGGGATCGTATTGAAATTGCGGTTAGCCGTACTGACAGGAACGCTCATTACCCTACTTTTCTAGCGGAAGCCGTAACCGGCGATTCGGTCAATCCCACTTCCGTCTCATCAATGATGTAATCCACTACCCTTTTCAGGTCACCGGTCTCCTTGAACACGCGCAACTGGCGGTCGGCCCCGGTTCCCATTTCCAGGATCTCGTGAATGTAATTCAACTCTTCGCGCGAATCCAGGTCGTCCACCACATCGTCCACAAAATCCAAATACTCCAATATCAGATCGCGAGCTGAAACTTCTTCTTGCTTTCCGAAATCAACTAGTTTTCCTTCCAGGCCATAACGCGACGCGCGCCACTTATTCTCCATCACCAACGCCCGTCGATAAAGCCGGAAGCCCTGATTCGCCGCGTGCAGCTTGTAGAGTTTGGCGACCGTTGCTTGGATGAGGGCGGCCAGCGCGATAGTTTCATCCACCCGCATCGGAATATCGCAAATCCGGAACTCCAGAGTATTAAAGAACGGATGCGGCCGAATGTCCCACCAGATCTTTTTCGCGTTGTCGATGCAATTGGTCTTGATCAGCAGCTTGATAAAGTTTTCGTATTCCCCCCAGCTCGGGAAATAATCCGGAATGTTGGTCCGCGGAAACTTGTCG
>Ga0210405_10002268_pt1 | contig 20193 bp, 20 predicted proteins | sample IncBWH11MmetaG_FD_155492 | JGI IMG/M metagenome (GOLD analysis project Ga0210405, IMG submission 155492) | Forest soil microbial communities from Barre Woods Harvard Forest LTER site, Petersham, Massachusetts, United States - Inc-BW-H-11-M | ecosystem: Environmental > Terrestrial > Soil >... | reverse complement strand
TATGCTGTCGTCATCGTCCACGCGACCCTAGAGGCCACGCCGATCAGCGGGTCCGTCACCGGAAAGAATCCAAGCGATCAACAGCAGGACAACATCTGCACCTCAGATTACCCAGCGAACGGGCCCTTGCAGTTTAACTACAACCATATTCAGCGGGCGGGACTGCTATTCATAGGCGGGAATGTGTATGTCCCTTAAGTTCGAAGTCAGCTTTCGGGAGCGAGTACCCGACAAAGACCCAGCGGGTGGCGTCTGCGAGTATTTCTCCGGCGCGATGCCAAATGGCGGGATACGCGTGAGTTCGAAACGACTTGCGATAACTGAAGGTAGCTATGTGGGAGGAAATCATATTATTACAGCGTCGACACTGTCGCGCCTCTGGGTCGATTCCAAGGGATTCGTCGAAGCTGCGGTCTGTAAAGCTTTCATCAAACAACCGAAAATCGGCTTTTATTAGCCCGACTTTCTTGTGCAGTGAGATCTTTTCATTGAGGTCGAAGACCAGGGCCCCACAATTCTCGCAGTACACCCAATTGCTTGAGCCATGCATCTTGCAGATTGGAACAGCGCCCAGGAGTTGGTCAGGGGGCTCTATCGTCGGATTATTCCAATCAAGCGCATCGCAGCAATACTCGATCCGTGGTCGCGGGTGGCGGTGTTCTAGGTGTTTCTCGAGAACGATGTCCCAGTTGAGAACGATAAAACTCGGAGGGTCAGTACCGGCGCTCTTGACGCTGTGGTCGAGCAATTCGGAAATTGTGCTGGAGTACGAAAACCTCCGATCTAAAACGGAGAAAACCCTGTATATGGCCATTCGCCTCAGGGGCCGAAGCTTCTTGGGAGTGTATTTGATTCCGAGATGGTGGCCCGTATTGGCCGAAAGGTCGATGGATGTGAAAACGTCCTCCAAGGAGGGAATGGCCTGTCCCTGTCGCCAGCCAAATACGTCCGCCAGGAATGTTCCTAGCGCCTCCGTAATGGCTTTATCAAGAGCAGAGGAGAATTCGGCCGCGAGGAGGAGCGTTGAAAACTCGGATTGAATCGGAAGACCTGAGAGGCGCGAAAAGCCTGCGCCTAGGATGTAGGCAATCCGCATGACTAACGTGCCTTAGGTTTGACCCAGCCAGCCCGGCGCCAAGATGACGCCGGGCTAGGTCCTTGACCGTCGCGCCTTTCGGCGCCTGGGAGTTGCTTCGTTGTGCCGCAACCCTCAAACCCGAAACATCATAACCGAACCTGGCCAGCTAACTCCATCACGGCCTCGTCATTCTCTCCGGCTTCATTAGCTGATCAAACTCTTCGGCGGTTAGGTGTCCGAGCTTGAGTGCGGCTTCGCGGAGGCTGCTGTGGTCTACGTGGGCGGTATGGGCGATTTGTGCGGCTTTGTCGTAGCCGACTTTGGGGGCGAGCGCGGTGACGAGCATCAGTGAGTTCTTCACGTACCAGTCAACTTTGGCTTTATTGACCTCGATGCCGTTGATCATGTATTCGACGTACCCGTGACAGGCGTCGGTGATCAGGGTGACCGAGTGCAGGAAGTTGTAAATGATGACCGGCTTGAAAACGTTGAGCTCGAAGTTGCCCTGGGAGCCAGCGAATCCCACAGCGGCGGTGGCGCCGTGCACCTGCACGCAAACCATGGTCATGGCTTCGCACTGCGTGGGATTGACTTTGCCGGGCATGATAGAAGAGCCGGGTTCGTTCTCAGGAATCGTGATTTCACCCAAGCCGCAGCGCGGGCCGGAAGCCAGCCAGCGAATGTCGTTCGATATTTTCATGAATGATGCGGCGAGAGTTTCCATTGCGCCTTGTGCGAATACGATTTCATCGTGCGCGGAGAGCGCGGCGAACTTGTTGCCGTGGGAGCGGAAGGGAAGTCCGGTGATCTCGGCAATCTTTTTGGCAGCACGTTCGGCAAATTCGGGATGGGCGTTTAATCCGGTGCCGACGGCAGTCCCACCGATGGCTAAATCGTATAGTCCGCCTAAAACCTGCTCCAGGCGTTGGATGTCGCGTGCGAGCAAAGCTGCCCAGCCTCCGAACTCCTGACCAAAGGTTAGGGGAACGGCGTCTTGCAAATGGGTGCGGCCGATTTTGACGATGTCATGAAATTCTTTTGCCTTGGCGGCGATGGCGTCGTGAACACTTTTGACTGCCGGAATCAGCGCATTCTTCACGCGCTCCGCTGCCGCGATGTGCATCGCCGCCGGGAAAGTGTCGTTCGATGACTGCGACATGTTTACGTCGTCGTTGGGATGGATCGGTTTCTTCGATCCCATCTCGCCACCGGCCAGCTCAATGGCGCGGTTGGAGATGACTTCGTTTACGTTCATGTTGGTCTGGGTGCCGCTGCCGGTCTGCCAGATGCGGAGCGGGAACTGGTCGTTGAGTTTGCCGGAGATGACTTCATCAGCTGCCTGAACGATCAGCTTGGTTTTGTCAGCGGGAAGTTTACCGAGGTCTTGATTCACCAGGGCGCAGGCCTTTTTCAGGATGCCGAAGGCGCGAATCAGTTCGGGCGGTATGGTGTCGCGGCCGATGTTGAAATGCAGCAAGGAACGCTGGGTCTGAGCGCCCCAGTAGACGTTGGCGGGGACCTCAATTTTCCCCATGCTGTCGGATTCGGTGCGAGTGGTGGGCATGAATTGTCCTGAATAATCGGTACGTTGAAATGTATAAGGGTAACCCAAAAGTATAGCGCGCGTTGACCCTCGGCCGGGCACGAACCTCCTGTCAGCAGCGTGCTAGAATCGTTAACTCCAAAAGAGGGGGCGACTTCCGCTGTTAGCGGAGTTTTCCCGGCGTTCAGGATTTACACCTTGCCGACCAGACAAATCTCCGACCCGGTTCAGATTCCCGATACTTTGCCACGGGCGCAGTTTGATGCGCAATCCGGCAAGCGAGTCGATGTGCTGGTGATCGGCGCCGGGCCTACCGGCTTGGCTTGCGGGATTGAAGCGCAGAGGGCTGGATTCAAAGCCGTGGTGATCGACAAAGGCTGCCTGGTCAATTCGATTTTTAACTATCCCGCGAACATGACGTTTTTTACGACTCCAGAATTGCTGGAGATTGGCGACCTTCCTTTTACCACCGCTCATCAGAAACCTACCCGGGAAGAAGCATTGGAGTATTACCGCAAGGTGGCGGAGCATTATCGCCTGCCGGTGGCGCAGTATCAGTGGGTCAAGACAGTAAATGGGCGCGATGGCGATTTTCACGTCACCACCAGCGACCGGCTAGGCCGAATTTTTGATTATCAGACCCGTAAACTCGTCGTGGCCACGGGTTATTACGACATGGCCAACCAGTTGAACATTCCGGGCGAGGATCTGCCCAAGGTTTTCCATTATTACAAAGAGCCACACCCCTTTTTTGATTTAGACGTTTTGGTGATTGGGGGAAAGAATTCGGCGGCGATTTCGGCGCTTGACCTGTGGCGACACGGAGCGCGAGTGACTCTGGTCCATCGCGGACCGACGCTGCACGCGCACGTGAAGTATTGGATTCTGCCTGACATCGACAACCGCATCAAGGCGGGAGAGATCAATGCCTACTTCAACTCTACGGTGCAGGAGATTGCCGCCGATTGCGTAATGGTGCGAACTCCTGAAGGCATGGTCCGAGTGAAGAACGATTTTGTCTTTGCCCTGACCGGCTACCATCCCGACTACGATTTTCTGCGCTCCATGGGAATTGAGCTTTCGGGGGACCAGTGCCGCCCGGTGTGTGATCCTGAGACTCTCGAAAGCAATGTGCCTGGAATTTATGTGGCTGGAGTAATCGTGGCGGGATCGCGGACGAATGAAATATTCATTGAGAACGGGCGTTTCCACGGTCAGCAGATCGCGCGGGATTTGAAAAAGAAGCTCGGCGGGTGCGGCTAGACGTGTAACGTTAGAATTCTTCAGCGCAGGGGCGAGGACGCCCGCGCTTACATTTTGACTTTGTCTTCTCCTAGCTGCTGATTGATCAGGCGCGCGATTAAGGGTTTCAGGTTTTCGTCGGTTTTCCCCAGCACGAAATCGTGTTTTGCTTCTGACCAGTCGAGTTTGAAGCTGGTGGCGAGGGCGGAAATCCATATCTGGCGCACCGGGGCGTTGGGCGAGATTACGAAGCGAGTGCCGTCTTCGAAGGAAACTTGCAACGCTCCTGCCTGGTCTTCGACTTCGATATCGGCGGATTCTTCGGCGGTGATCAGGCTCTGCTTAAGCGAACTCAGTGCTGCATCGGCGTGATTGCGAAAAGCGATCTCATCGAGCATGGAAGGATTATAAACAAGCTATCAACTGTCAGCTTCCAGAGGCCGCAGATAGCTGAGAACTGACGGCTGAGAGCTATTTCAGCAGATACTCCTTCACGAACATCACGGTGGCGTCGAATTGGTAGTCCTGGTTCTTCTTCTTGGCGAAGCCGTGGCCCTCGTCCTTGGCCATCAACCACCAGACCGGGGTGCCGTTCTGGCGGACGATGTTCACCATCTGCTGCGACTCGCTCACGGGCACGCGCGGGTCGTTCTTGCCCGCGATGACGAAGAGGGGTTTGGTGATGTTCCTGGCTTTATTGGCGGGCGCTATGCGTTCCAGAAAGGCGCGCATCTTGGGGTCGCGTTCATCGCCGTACTCTACGCGCCGCAGATCCTGACGATATCCGGAAGTATGCTCGAGAAATGTGACCAGGTTCGACGGCCCGACCACATCCACCGAGCAGCAGATGCGGTCGTTGTAATTGGTCGCGACCGCCAGGGTCATGAAGCCACCGTAGCTGCCACCTGTAATCATGACGCGACTGGAGTCGAGGTCGGGCTGGGTCTGGATCCAGTCGAGGAGTGTATTGATGTCCTGATAGGAACCTTCGCGGAGAAAGGCGTTGTCGAGCGCTAGAAAAGTCTTGCCGTAGCCGGTTGATCCCCGCACATTGGGAGCGATCATGGCGACGCCGAGGTCGTTCAAGTAATAATTCCAGCGACCGACAAAGCCGGGCCGAAACTGGCCTTCGGGACCGCCGTGGATGTTGATAATCACCGGGCGCTTGCCGGTGTACTTGGCGGGCGGGCGATAAAGGAATCCGCTGATGGCTCGCGCGTCCCATGATTTCCAGTGGATAAGCTCGGGCTCGGGGAAGCCGGCAGTGTTCAACCCGCCGGTTTCGCTGAAGGTCCAGCGCTCGACTTTGCCGCTCTGCACATCGAGCGAGTAAACATCGGAACTGGTTTGGGCAGAGGAAATGCTAAAACCCAAATCGCGGTTGTTCTTGTGCCAGGATATCCCGGAGACCAACCCCTTCGGCAGACTGGGCACGGGTTTCTCTCTACGTGTCTTGGTGTCGAGGAGGTGCAGCACGCCGAGGCCATCTTCGTTGGTTACGAAGGCGATGGTGCGGCCGTCGTTGGAGAGGTCGAACTCATCGACATCCCAGGGGATATTACTGGTGAGATAGATGTGTTGTTTGGTTGCCAGATCGATGTAGGTGAGGCGCAGGAATTCAGAATCCTTGTCGGAGGTGACGTAAATGCCTTTGCCATCTTTGCTGAAACGGCCACCGTTGTAGGCGATCTTTACGTCGCCACCTTTGGGGGTAAGCAGAGTTTTCTCGCCGCTGGCGGCGTCGACAAGCCAGACATAGCTCTCGTTGGCCGAGATTCCCTCATTTGCCAGAATCTTCTGTCCATCCGGGGACCAATCGAGCGCCGACCAGCCACCACCCTGCAACTGCGCCAGCAGATGATCGCTTTTGGGGTCGGCGGGATTGACGACGTAGAGATCAAGGTCGTTGCCGGTTCGGCGGGTGGATGCGTAAACCATTTTGTCGCCCGCATGTGACCAGATGGGATCGGTGTTGCGCGACTTGCCGTCGGTCAGCAAGGTTGCGTCGCCGGTGGCGATATCGTAGCGGTAGAGCTGGAAGAACTCGCCTCCGCCAACGTCTTTCGAGAAAACGAACGACTCGTCCCTGGTGGGGGAGTACTGCGCGCCCGCGACCCGGTCGGCGTAGAAAGTGATTTGGGTGCGAGCGCCGCCGGGCATCTTCACAAGGTGTATTTGGCTGGTATCGGCGAAGCGTGTGGAAATCAGCATTTCGCGTTTGGCCGGATCCCAGCTGTCGAGAGAAGCGCCGCGGAAGTTGCTATAGCGGTCGACGGTATCTGCCAGCGAGGCGGGAATCTTGGGGATGCCTTCAACAATCAGGTTTTCGTTGGGAGCGACTTCGTCGCTTTGGGAAAAGGCCGCCGCACTCAGCAGACAAAGCGCTACCAGACGCAGAAAAAGTTTCATGGGACAAGCTCCTGCACAGAACAGACGGGGTTGTAGGGTTAATGTTAGCAATTCTGCAGCGCTGGCAAGGTTAGGCTGAGCGGTGCTGAGAAGTCAAGAAACGCGAGTAGAGACGTGCTGAGATTGTTGCAATCATCGTCTCTATCCGGGGTATAGCGAATCAATTTTGGCGGCCATGATGAAGTCGCTTTCGGTCAGGCCGTCGATTTTGTGGGTCCAGATTGTGATCTCGGCTTTGCCCCACTTCAGCAGAATGTCCGGATGATGGCCTTGTTCTTCGGCGAGGGCGCCCACGCGGTTCACAAAGTCCAGGGCCTGCGTGAAATCAGGAAAGCTGAAAGCGCGGGTGATGTGATGTTCGTTGACCACGGTCCAATTGGGAAGTTGATGGCTGAGAGCATGGAGTTGCTCGCCTTTGAGTGGCGGAACGCCTCCCTTGCAGGGAACACAATTCTTGCTGGCTAGATCGGACATGAAGGAACCCCTATTCTAGGTTAGTCGAATGGCGCTGCGACTGCCAAGGCTTAAGCGTCGGAGCTCGAGGACTCGGCTCACAGGCTGGCCGACGATGTTATTGCCTCGACATGATCCGTCGGCGAGCGGAAATACCTTTTCAGCCAAACCACGTATCCAAGGAACAACAGCGTGAATGCAAGACTCCACCATAGAACCACGCCAGAGCGAAAAATGGGGTTTGAGGCCATGGCCTGCAATTGCGGCTCTTTCCAGCCCAGGCTGGAATAAGCCCGCAACAAGTCACCGCGGCGAAACGTGATAGCGGCGGAGACAGTGCGCAGTGTCAGATAGCCCACTGCCACCCACCAGCCCACCAGTTTCAAGCGAAAGAAGGAGAGTGCAAGGTAAGCATCCAGGCCGGCCAGCAATGCGCATCCCAAGCCTCCCGGAATGCCGGTCAGATACCGGCCGAAGAATGGAATCAGGGGGGTGGTAAAGCTCATGAACAAATAGTACGGAGCTGCGCAGGCGAACAGCAGGCTTATGGTGAGCACCGGCATGGGACAACGGTCCGTCCAACGCGGTTGCGGATCACGGTGCTGGAAGGTTTCTGCGACATTGTTGGTGCGATAGAAGAGCAACAAGCCCAACGGCAGCACGACCAGAAAGACCGAGAAGAGCACAATGAAAATCGTCAGAATGACTGCAATCAGCGCTGGCGAGGGGGCTGGCGCATTGGGATTCATACTTGCGCCCTGTCTGAAGCCAGCCATGAAGCTGGCAGGCAAGACGGCGGTGATAAGCACTGTGACTAAAATCCCTACAGTCAGCCAGACCGAGGAAAGGATCATCACCAGGGCGCGTGCCCATCGCCGCACCTGGATGGAACCGATGCCCAAGGTCACCAAGAGCCCCGCAAGGAATGAGTAAGTCATGACTGAGGTGAAGTATGTCCCGACGGGCATGGCTGACCCAGTTGCCTTACGAGACAGCAAGGCCCCGAGCAGAACAAGGGGAATTCCCAGCGCCGCCAAACCACCGCAGAGGATCAGGATGATGCCACAAGCGAGCAGCCCGCCGCGGCGATCACGATAGCTGGAAGGCGGAACCGGTTGCACGCTTTGTTCCGGAGGGAAAGTGGTGTCCACAACAGGCCTCCTCGGCTAGCGGGACAGTCTATTGGAAACAACGGAGATTGTCATGAGGCAAGGCAACTGGCCACGGATCGAGTGGATTGAATACTTCTATCAGTGCGCGTCCGTTACGATCAATGGCCTGGGCTTTAGGTCTGTTCGTCTAGAACGGGATGTCTTCATCGCTGATGGGCGATGACGTGGCTGACACTGGTTCTGCGTCAGGCATGCGCTGATCGAAATTGTTGCCACCAGCAGCGGCTGCGCCCCGCGCGGAACCACCGTCGCCGGCAGCTTCGCCGCGTCCGCCCAGCAAAACCAGATCGCTGGCCACCACTTCGGTCATGTATTTCTTCTGGTTGGTTTGTTTGTCGTCCCAGGAGCGGGTTTGCAGGCGGCCTTCGATGTACACCTTTCCGCCCTTTTTCAAATATTCGCCTGCGATCTCGGCCAGCCGCTGCCATAGCACCACATTGTGCCACTCGGTGCGGTCCTGCCATTCGCCGGCCTTGTCTTTGTAGCGCTCGTTGGTGGCGAGAGAAATCTTCGCCACCGGAGTGCCTTGCGGCGTGTACTTCACTTCGGGATCCTTGCCCAGATTGCCGATGAGAATGACTTTGTTGACGCTTTTGCCTGCCATGATGGGTACTCCTTCCGCTCGTCTTTTGTGGTGAAAGCGCCACTATAGCAGAAGTGTGGCGGTGGAGAATGTGATGGGTGAACATTAGCCTTCAACATTCAGCCGCCAGCGCCCGGTACTCTATGGCTGGCAAATCCGCTTCGATTGGCTGGGTGCTGAAGGCTGAGCGCTGAATGCTATAATTCCGCCATGGCTGCCGATACCAAGGCTGTGGGGATGGTTCCCGACGAGTTCAAATTCGAGCCCCGGTCGACGGGGATTGACACTCCTCGCAAGAAGAAACCAAAGGAGTTGGCGGTCATCACCGAGTGCTGCACTGGGTGTGCCGGCTCGCCTGCCTGCGTGGAATATTGCCCGGTTGAAGACTGCATGTTCTGGGTTCCGGACGAAGACCATCCGCCATTTGGCCGGATTCAGGTGGATCCCATCCTCTGCATCGGTTGCAAGAAATGCCTCAGTAAAGGTCCTGATGGAGCCTTCCTCGACGGCTGTCCTTGGGACGCGATTGTCATGGTCGATACTACCGAGGTAGAACTTGAAGTCGGAGTGATGCCGATTTAGCTTCCAGCTTTCGAGTCTCAGCCCAACCTAAACCGTACGGCACTTCCCGGACTGGTTGCATCCGTTTATTAACGGCGTTCTATACTGTTGCAACTGTTTTCTGGCGCGAGGTGTTATATGCGAATCGCAGTCGTGGCGGGTTGCCTGGCTGGGCTGGCCTGGGCACAAAGTGCTACCAGCACTGCTCCTAACCTGAAGACGAATCCAGCCACAACTGCGCCTGCCGCGGTGCCCGCAGTCGAGACCCTGACCATTCCTGCCGGAACCAAAGTGCCGGTGGCGCTGAAACATGCCATCTCGACCAAAGGCACGCGCACCGGCGATGCTGTCTATGCCGAGACCACGTTTCCGGTGGTGGCCAACAATCGAGTGCTGATTCCTGCGGGAACCTATGTGCAGGGGAGAATCAGCGAGATCCAGCGTGGTGGGCGAGTCAAAGGCCGAGCGCAAGTATTGATGCACTTTACGAGCTTGATTTATCCGAGCGGATACACCGTGATTCTTCCCGGCGCGGTGGAAAATGCGCCAGGACTGGATAAGACCGGAGTGAAGGACCAGGAAGGAACGCTTCAGAAAGATAGCCAGACCGGCTCGAAGGTGGGAACGGTCGCAACCACCGCTGGGACCGGAGCGGTGGTTGGAGGCCTCAGTCAGGGAGGCAAGGGCGCGCTGATTGGAGCTGGAGTTGGCGGAGCCGTCGGCACGGCTATTGCCATGTTGACCCAGCGAGATGATGTGAAGATGGATGCCGGCACGACGCTCGAACTAGTGGTGCAGCGGGATGTTCCGCTGGATGCGTCGCGAGTGCCGAATGTGACCCGGGCGCCAGGGTCGGAGCCGTGATTTCCGTTCCTACTTCAGGTTGAATACGGTGTTGACGTGGGCGGTGACGCTCACAGTTTGTGGAGTGAATTCTTCGGTCGGACCGGGCACGGCGGGCGCGGCGAGTTCGGCCTTACGCAGCCCCATGGCCATGGGTTGCACGCGCACATTCTCGAATGTGTCCACCGATGCGTAAGACAAATCGCCCAAGGTGCGTGCACCAGCCTTCGCGATCGCAGCGGCTGACAGGCGGGCGCGACGGTAGGCATCTTCGACGGCCTTGGTTTTCGCCACATCAATTTCCTCAAGCGTGTAGCTCACGGATTGGTTGCCGGTCACGTCCATGTCCGAAAACTGCTGCGCGAGAGCGGCGACCTTGGTGAAATCTTTCAACTTCAGCGCCACATCGGCGTTCACGCGATAGGCAACTAGCTTTTGCTTGGCTTTGGAGTAGTCGTAAACCGGTTGAATGGAGAAAGCACCGATTTGCGCTTCCTTGGGATCGATCCCATTGGAACGCAGAATCTGCCGTACTTGCTCCGCCGCCTGCGAAGCGCGCTCGTAGGCTTCGCTGGATTTATCCTTCTGAGCTGAGATATTGAATTGGACGACGGCTGTGTCCGGATTTGCCTCGAACTTTCCATCAGCTGAGACGTACACGGTGTTGGGCTGGGCGGTGACGGTGGGACGATCCTGTCCAAAGGCAAGCGAAGTGGTTGCCAGAAGAACGGCGAACAGCGTCAGGCAGGGTTTCATGAATGCCTCCTGTGAGTGATGAAGAAAGTGTATACGCCGGAACCGGGCCGGCAGAGTGAGAACGCCGCAACCAGGAAAAGTTGCAGTTAACGGCTGGCTGCCGCCTTTGCCGGTAGAGTAGGCGGAAAGTGAGGTCGACCGTCTAGTTCCTTGCGCAGATCGCTCCAGATGTGCTCCGGCATGGAAAGGAAGACCTTCACGACTTTGGGATCAAACTGACGTCCAGACCAGCGTTCGATCTCCTCACGTGCGGCGCTGACAGACTGGGCCGCACGGTAGACGCGGTCGGAAGTGATGGCATCGAGCGTGTCTGCTACGGAGAAGATGCGCGAACCCAAGGGAATCTCCTCGCCTTTGAGGCCGCGAGGATAGCCGCTGCCGTCATAGCGTTCCTGGTGGGAGTACACGATTTCGGAGGCTTCAGCCAAGACAGAGATTCTTTTCAGTAATTGATATCCGCGGTAGCAGTGCTCGCGCATGACGGTGATCTCGTCCGGAGTCAGCGCCCCCGGCTTGAGCAGAATGGCGTCGGGAATGGCGATCTTACCGATATCGTGCAGATATGCCCCGCGGGCAATTACAGTGATCTGTTCCTTAGGTACTTCCATAGCACGGGCGATGGCAATGGTGAATGCGGTGACGCGCTTGGAATGGCCTTCGGTCTCAGCGTCCTTAAGATCGAGAGCATCGCCCAGAGCTTCGAGCATGGTGTCATAGGAGCGCTCCAGATCGATCATGGTCTGCTGGAGTTGCTGAGTGCGAGCTTCAACTTTAGCTTCCAACCCGGTCTGATAAGCGCGATTTTCGAGCTTCAGGCGGCGATTCTCCAGCGCACGGCGCACCGTGGCCAACAGTTGCTCGCGCTCGAAGGGTTTGAGCAGATAATCGTAGGCGCCGTTGCGAATGGCGGCCAAAGCCACCGAAATGTCGTGTACCGCGGTCACCATGACCACGGGCATGTCGGGAAATTTTTCCTTGGTGCGTTCCAGCAAACCGATGCCATCGAGATCGGCCATCATCAGGTCAGAGAGCATTAAATCAAAAGTTTCACCGGACTCGAGCACGGCGAGAGCGGTCATGCCGGAAGAAGCTTGTCCGCACCTGTAACCGGCGGCGGACAGCATGGAGCAAACAATCTCGCGGATTGCTTCCTCGTCGTCGACAACCAGAATTCGCTCGGAGGGCATAACCTCTCTAGTCTATCGCGAAATGCGTCCCATTTACGGGTTCCTAAAGTAACCAAACAGTGTCGGAAACCCGATTGGGAACTACGCCGGGCATGGTATCCAAGAAGGGAGCACCCAAACGCCCTTGATTGCGATGAACAGCTATCTGTTTGGCGGCTGGTCCGCCCTGGAGCTGGCAGTCCCTAAGATGATGACGGTGGAATCGGCCACCTTGGTCGTCTTGGCGGCCAGCCTTTTGGTGTTTCGCACTTTTCGCGAGCGTTATTTACTCATCTGGATTGTGGGCTGGCTCGCCTACTTCGTTTCCGGTTGGACCCTGCACAGTGCGCTCAGCGGCGCCAACCTTGAAGTGTTGGTCGCGAGTTCACAGTCGCAGTTCATTCTGGCGGTTTCGTTGTTCGCTTGCGCAGTCTTCATCTACTCACATGCTCGCAAGCTTTTAGTCCCGCTGCTGGTGTTTTCCGTCCTCCTCATTAGCTATGCCGTGGCCCGGGCCTTCTGGTGGCCGGACTCGTTCGCCCTGCGAGTTGGTCTGGAAGTGGGATACCGCATCATCACCTTCGCAGCGGCGATTCAGCTGGTGCGCTTTCGCTGGGCCCGTTGGGAAATTGGACCCTGGCTGCTGACCGCGAGTCTGCTGATGGTCCATCTTGACTGGGCTCCGGTGAGCGACTACCTGCCGCCGGGTTTCGGGCTGGTGACGGATCTGCTGTTCGGAGCAAGCCTGCTGATGGTGGTGCTGGATGACTCCAGGCTGCGTACGCGGCGATTGGGAGTGGTGAACGCGCTTACCAACAGCATCAGCCGTGCACAACAGCACGGACCGATGATGGCCACAGCGCTCGAAGAACTGAAGCGCCTGATGCACGCCAAGGCGGCATGGTTCCGGCTGTTTGAAGGCGATCAGATGGTGATCGTGCAGCAAATCGGTCTTTCGCAGGACTTTCTTCGCGACCGCGGCGTGGTGCCCACGGATGACAAGTTCGAGCGCACACTGAGCGGTGGCGCGGCGCTGGTGGTTCGCACTTCCGCTTCGGACGACTATGTGCGGCCGTTTCTGAAAAGGGAGGGTTTCGATCATTGCGTTCTGGTGCCGGTGCTGGGGAAGAAATCAGTGATTGGAGTGCTGACTCTGGGCAGTGGACACCGGCTTTCCTACACTCCCGACGATCTGGAGTTTCTGGCTACGAGCGCGCACCAGTTGGGACTGGCGGTGGAGAACCTGCGGTTGGTGGAACAGATAGTACGGTCGCATCGGCAATGGGCGAACACTTTCGACTCGATCCAGGATCTAGTGCTGGTTCACGACTCCGAGTTTCGCATCATGAAGGCTAATCTGGCGTTGTTGCAACACCTGGCGCAGGCGCCGGCGGATGTTGCCGGGCAGCCTTGCGAAGGAGTGCTGCCGCACGTCTCTCCCTGGAGCGGATGTCCTTACTGCAACCGCAGCGGCGACGGGTTTCATGAAATTCCCGACCCTTGTTTTGGCGGGTTCTCCATGATCTCGACTTCGATGTCCGCTGCCCTGGGCAGCGCCCAGGGCAGCGGACAGAAAGGCACGATTCACGTGGTGCGCGATATTTCCGACCGGCGCGCCGCGGAGGAAAAGTACCGGCTGCTGTTCGAGCAGGCCCAAGAGGGCGTGTTTGTAGCCACCCCTGGCGGCCAGTTGCTGGATTGCAACGACGCCTTTGTCCGCATGCTGGGTTACCCGACTCGTGACGAACTGATGGCGGTGGACCTGGATACGGAACTCTATGCCTCAGCCGAGCAGAGAGATGCATTTCGGCGGGAGATCGACATCCATAACTTTGTGCGGAATTTCGAAGTTACCCTGCGGCGGAAAGATGGAGCCATCCTGACGGCTATGGAAAGCAGCTTTGCCACCCGGGACTCGAAGGGCAAAGTGGACCGTTATCAAGGGTTCCTGCTCGATATCACGGAAAAGAAGCGGGCGGAAGATGAAGTCCGCAGACGGAACCGAGAATTGAATGCGCTGAACGCGATGGCCGTCATCGCCACGCAGTCGTTCGATCTGGATGAGATCCTTAACCTGACATTGCGGCAAGTGATCTCGCTGTTAGGAGCTGAAACCGGATCCATCTACCTGGCGGACATTGAGGGAGCTATATTCCGCCGGCGCGCGGCTTGGGGACAGAACAGCGCGGAGCGTACTCGATCTGCCGACGTGCATTTGCCGGAAGGTTTTGGCGATCTAGTGACTCGCTCCCGCGCCGAAGTGATTACCGAGGAATACCTACCTCATCTTCCGGCTCTGGCCGTGGATTTCATTCGCGGGGATGGAGCCAGCTCGTGGATATGGGTGCTGCTGTGGAGCAAAGATGAACCCATAGGAATTATGGGCATCAGCAGCCGGAAGAACCGGGAGTATTCCAGCAACGATGAGAATCTGCTGGTGGCGATTGGGCGGCAACTGGCGACCACCATCGAGAAAGTTCGCTTGTACGAGGAAACCAGCCGGGCTTATGAGGACTTGCGAAAGACCCAGGAGCAGTTGCTGCAAAGCGAAAAGATGTCAGCCGTGGGCCAGTTGATCGCGGGCGTGGCGCACGAGTTGAATAATCCGCTGACGGCGATTCTGGGTTACGCCCAATTGCTGGAAAGTGAAGGTCTGAGCGAGCGCGCCTCGGAGTTTGTAGGCAAGCTGTTCAAGCAGGCTCAGCGTACGCATCGTGTAGTGCAGAACCTGCTGTCGTTTGCCCGCCAGCGCAAGCCACAGAAGCAGCAGGTTGATCTCTGCAAAGTGCTGGACGAGACTCTATCGCTGCGCGACTACGACCTGAAGACCAACAACATCAGGGTGGAGCGGGAGATCGATCCATCAGTTCCGGGGGTTACAGCTGATCCTCATCAGATGGAGCAGGTGTTCCTGAACATCATCAACAATGCTGTGGACGCAATGCTGGAGAGCGGTCAGGGAGGCAATCTGCGGGTGTCGGTGTATGCCAAGGACGGGCATCTGCATGCTGAATTCCAGGATTCGGGCCCAGGCATCAAGGAGCCGAAGCGCATCTTCGAGCCGTTCTATACGACGAAGAGCGTTGGCAAGGGCACGGGGCTCGGCCTCAGCATTTGCTACGGAATTATTCAGGAACACGGCGGAAGTATTTCTGCCCGCAATCTGGACGAAGGCGGCGCGGTGATCCAGGTTCGATTGCCCTCGGCCAGCGGGACGACGGCGGTGGAGAACGTAGTGCCTATGCCGCGGCGGGAATCGGCGGTCGAAGGGCGGATCTTGCTGTTGGAGAATGAAGAGGCCGTTCTCGAGTTTGAGCGCGACGTGCTGTCGGGCGCGGGTGCCGAAGTCGTCACCTGCATGGGCGGAGAAGAGTTGAGATCGCTGCTGAACAAGCAGGCTTTCGACGCCGTCATCATGGATGGCAAAATGCCGGGGAATGGCAGTGTGATCGAGGTGCATCGCTGGATGACCGAGAACCTGCCGGGTCTGGAGAAACACTTGTTAGTTACCTTCGCCAGCGTGGCGGAGCCTGAGGTGCGCGAATTCCTACAGAACAACCAGTTGCCTTATCTGGTGAAGCCGTTTGAAGTGGGCGACTTGATTGGACATGCGCGGCGTCTGCTGCAAAAGGTTAGTGCGGTAGGGGCAAGCTAGGTTACAGGCTGCGCCGCAGTTTGCGAGTGAATTCGTTTAGCGCGGCTTCGTTTCTTCGATACCACCTCCACAATCCTTCCTTCTTAACCTCGACCAATCCCGCTTTTTGCAGGACAGCCATGTGATGAGAGATAGTCGGCTGAGAGAGGCGGATCTTCATTTCGATGTCAGAGGCACAGAGACCTGCATGATTGCCAGATGAGCCTTTCTTTAAGATTTGGAGAATTCTGCGGCGGGTGGGATCGCTAATCGCGTGCAACACTCGGTTGAAAGCTTCTTGGGATTCAGTCATAGGAGTTCAGCCATGGCAAGATAGGAATAGACCCAGGCATCGACCGATGTCAATATGAGTAATAAGCTCTCACCGCAAAGTGCGCAAAGGGTGCGCAAAGATCGCGAAGAAAACAAACCTCATGTTATTCGAAGGCACTGAACGCAAACAGCTCGAGCGGCGCATGAAAGAGGAAGGGCGTTTACCGCCGGGGCAGTCGCTTACGCTGAAGTGGCCGGTGCTGCATTATGGCTCGGTGCCACAGTTTGATCCGCAAGCCTGGGATTTTCGTATCTATGGGCTGGTGGAGACTCCCGCGAGACTCAGTTGGGACGAATTTAACGCCTTGCCCAAGGTGCAGCGGACCAGTGATTTTCATTGCGTGACGCGTTGGAGCCGCTTCGACAATCGGTGGGACGGAGTGTCTGTGCAAGAGTTGCTGCGACGGAGTCGGCCCACGCCCAAAGCGGCGTTCGTTATGGTGCACGCTGAGCAGGGGTTCACGGCGAATGTGCCGTTGGCAGATTTGGACCGGCCGGAAGTGCTGCTGGCGACGCATCATGATGGCGAGCCTTTGCCGGTCGATCACGGATATCCGTTGCGATTGATTGTGCCTCATCTCTATGCTTGGAAGTCGGTGAAGTGGGTGCGCGGATTCGAACTGTTGGAGCACGACGCGCCGGGGTTCTGGGAGCAGAACGGATATCACATGTACGGCGATCCGTGGAAGGAGCAGAGATTTAGCGGGTAGGGAGGAGAGTCACTTATGGGCGGAGTCCTCGGCGTTTTGGTAGGGATCGCTCTCGCTGTCTTTGGATTCCTCGTAATGAGGAACCCAATGCGGTTAGCACTTTTGTCGCCTCAATCGCCGGTAACAGAAGGCTACTACCAGCGTATGGTTCTCGACACAACGATGCGGAATCAACTCCGCGTGCTCGGGGTGCTAGTGTGCTTGTTCGGATCAGGCATCTTTACGGCTTCGTTGGGTGCGGTGCTCAAGGCACGTTTCCTGGCTGCCATATCAGATGGGCTCTGGGTATTGATGGGGTTGATATTCTGTGGCGCATGGATGCTCGGGATAATTCTCTTGATCTGGCAGCTTTTCAAACGACGGGCGCCTAACTGGTTTGAGGTGTGGCGAGCAGGAGTGGAGCTTGGACCTATTGATATGGTTCCTCCCGTTACACCAAAGATGCAAAGAGAAACTCGACTCTTCACAATGGCGCTCCTGGCCCTCGTGACTATTGCTGCAGCGGCCGCCCTCCTTAGGTAAGCACTCGCTTCTCATTCCAGGTCATCTCCCCGATACCGTCGTAGTCCTCCATGCGTGCATGCGCGGTAGCCAGCGGCGGACATTGCGGCAATATTCCTCGTAGTCGGCGCCGAACATTCTTCGCAGGGTGGGCTCTTCATAGAGCCGCACAAATAGAGCGACTCCGAGAACTATGGCGGCCACCGCGGCGATTACGGACCAGTTGGCCCGTCCGAATACTATCCACAGACCGATCCATCCGGTGAAGAAGCCGAGGTACATCGGGTTACGCACGTAGCGATAGAATCCCACCACCACCAGTCGCTGCGGCGGAGCGAAGGGCGCGGGGGTTCCGTGGCCGGTGTGTCCGAAGTCCCACACGCAACGCAGGGCGACCGCGAAACCGAGCACCGAGGGCAGAGCAGCAACCCATCGCCAGGGCGGGCGTTCCGCGTTCACGCGGAAGCCAAGCCAGGACGGCAACAGCCAGAACCACAGGGCAAAGAAAGCGCTGCCCACCATTAACGATGCTATTGTCGTCAGCCACTGGGCTGCACGATCCGTTGGTTGCACACGCCCAGCCTCTACGTTCGCCATAACCACCCCCGCCACCGGGAAAATGTCCCTCACTTGCTAATACTGGAGGGGCGGGCTTTTGGTTACATACTTATGCGAACTGCATGGGATTCGTTCCCATCCTTTGGTCGGCCGGCGAACATTGGTTCGGACGCGGCCTTTACGTCTACTCTTTACTTTGGGCGCTCAACTCGAAACCAAGGCTTATTGCAGAGCGGTGTAGGCCGCGCAAGCAGCTCCGCCGCCGGACCCAGCGAGTCCAACTGCGGTGAAGCGAATCACAGCATCTTCGTTCGAGCAGAAGCCACGCACACCGGTCTGGTTAACTGACGCCGGAATGCCGTCGATAGTGTAGCCGGGGATGATTCCGCCCGCTCCCGCGGCACCCGGTGTATCGTTGAACCAATATCCACTCTTCGCCTTAGCGGCTGAGCCGGCCTGGGCGACGACCCAGTCGACTAAGCAAGCGTTGGTCGAAGCTGGAGTGGTGCAACCGGTCGAGGCGCTCGGCCCCAGAACCGCAACGGTGGAACTATAGCCGACCGTGGGATAGGTTGACTGGTAAGTGACTTGGGCAGTGTTCATGGTACGCACAGAGCTGACCGCAGACGACTCATTGGCCGCAATGCGCGCCCGCAACAGGTTTGGAATAGCAATGGCAGCGATGATCAGAATGATCGCGACCACAATCAGCAACTCAATCAGTGAAAAACCCTTCTGTTTCCGCATTTCGTTTTCTCCCCTTCTCCGTTTTAAGTCTGGTCTTTTCGACCCGCTGGCTTCCTTCGCACTTCATCGGCCAAAATCCAGAGAGTCATTAACCCATGACGTCGGAACGAGCCGCGACCTTGTTTTCAATGACTAAGCGATGCCGTGGCACGGGGGTGCTGGTGGCGGGTTGGAACTCGGGCAGCTTGGCTGCCGGATACGGGAATGGCAATGCCAATTTGGGGCGAGAAGGACGGAGCGTCAGGTCAGCCTGCTTTTGCAAGGTCGGGTTGTAGCCGTCGCTGACCAACTTGCCGCGCATGGCTTCCGCATCTTTAATGTCGGCGTAGGGGCCGACCTGTACGTGGAATAGCTTGTCGGGCTGCGCAGTTGCTGAGAAGGCTGGGTATTGTTTCTTCTTGAGAGCATCCACAAGCGAATCGGCGTCTTCCTGCTTGCTGACGGCCGCGACCTGTACATAGTAGCCGTTGGCGGGTGGCGCGACCGCAGGATCAGCAGGGGGAGTGCTGGTTGCTGGCGTGGGCGGAGTTGCGGCGGCGTCCGCGGCGGGAGCTGGAGCGTCTTTATTGGTATTTTGCGCGGTCAGTTGGCTGTCGGCATTCTTGTCCGAAACCGCTTTGTAGAAGGTCATGTCGGCGGCTGGGGAGGTTGGTTTCACTGGGGAAGGCCGGACATTGCCAGCGGTCGTAACCGGGGGTGGGGCAAGCTCTGCCGCGGAGGGTTTGAGACCGGAAGTCCGGCCCAGCGAGAATCCCATCGCGAAGAACACCGCACATAACGCCACCAGCCCGAAAAACAGGGCCAGCATTTTGCCGGTGCCCAATGTGATTTCGGTGTCCTCGGATGCCGCCTTTGTCATTGCCACCTCGTTGCCACTAGCTCTTGGCTGCTCCGCCGTCGGTCTTCGGCGCTAACAGGTTTTGGAGGCCGGAGAAGAAGTCCACCGGAACCGGGAAGATCACGGTGGTATTTTTCTCCACGCCGATTTCGGTCAAAGTTTGCAAGTAGCGCAACTGCACGCTCACGGGTTCAGTCGCGAGTAAATGGGCGGCGTCCACCAGACGCTGAGCGGCGGAGAACTCGCCTTCGGCGTGGATGATTTTGGAACGCTTCTCGCGTTCCGCTTCAGCCTGTTTGGCCATGGCGCGCAGCATGGACTCGGGCATATCCACCTGCTTGACTTCGACGTTGGTGACTTTAACTCCCCAGGGCGCGGTGTGAGTGTCGAGAATGCTCTGCAAGCGCAGGTTGATCTTTTCGCGATGGGAGAGCAGTTCGTCGAGTTCCTGTTCGCCGAGCACCGAACGCAGGGTGGTCTGGGCAAACTGCGAGGTTTGATAGATGTAGTTCGAAACTTCCACCACCGCCTTGTTGGGATCGATGACGCGCAGGAAGATGACGGCATTTACTTTCAGCGTGACGTTGTCGCGAGTGATGATGTCCTGCGGCGGCACTTCGAGGGCTTCCTGCCGGAGCGAAACCCGCACGATGCGGTCGAGGGGGGCGAAGACCAGAGCGATTCCGGGACCCTTGGCGGTGGTCAGCAGGCGTCCGAGGCGAAAGATGACGCCGCGTTCGTATTCGGCCAGAATTTTGATTGAGCTCAACAGGTAGAGCCCGACGATGACGATGACGATTGTCGTGAAACCAATGCCCAGATCCATCAGGGCCTCCAAACTTGCTGTAAGGAATGTTCCTATGGCGGATTGTATCGCAGTTGGAGTGGCCGGTCTGTGATTTCAAAGGAGGCTGGGTTGTCAGTCGAGGTGCCGGGCTGGTGCATGGATGCCTCCTATTAGCACGTTGGGGGATTTTGACCGAAAATGTAGAACGTACCTGTCCCGTCGTTCGTGCAGGTGGAACCATTCCACGTACACTGCTCCGCCCCGACGTACACGTTGCCA
>Ga0210405_10002267_pt1 | contig 20195 bp, 10 predicted proteins | sample IncBWH11MmetaG_FD_155492 | JGI IMG/M metagenome (GOLD analysis project Ga0210405, IMG submission 155492) | Forest soil microbial communities from Barre Woods Harvard Forest LTER site, Petersham, Massachusetts, United States - Inc-BW-H-11-M | ecosystem: Environmental > Terrestrial > Soil >... | reverse complement strand
TTGAGGAGATAGATGAGACACTTCCGGATTTCAAGAGGAGCAGTTGAATTTGGGACCAAGCATGCACTCGCGCTAGCGGGAGTTGTAAGCTTGGCATTCTTCAGTACGGGATGCGCAGCTTTGCTTGATGCAAGCAAGAGCGCGCCTTCGGGCAAGAGCACGGCGCCGGTCGTAGCAATCACCGCGCCAGCAGTTGGTGCCAAGGAATCAGGCACCGTTACAGTCTCGGCCACCGTCGCCGCAAGCGCGAGCGTGGCAAGCGTGCAGTTCCAACTGGACGGTACAATCGTAGGCAGTCGGTTGACAATCTCGCCGTACAAGTACCTCTGGGATACAACGAAGTCCGCAAACGGCACCCATACGCTGCGAGCGAGTGCGAGGGATGCGAATGGCAATGTTGGTAGTAGCTCCTCTATTTCTGTCACCGTGCAGAACTCGGTCGACACCACTCCCCCGACGGTTTCGATCACCGCACCGGCTAACGGTGCGACGGATTCTGGCACAATCACGGTTTCTGCGAACGCCAGCGGCAACGTGGCCGTGGCGAGCGTGCAGTTTCGCGTAGATGGAAACGATGTGGGGGCGGCAGTTACTTCTGCTCCGTACACTTATTCTCTGAATACGAAAACGCTGGCCAACGGCAGCCACACGTTGACGGCTGTAGCGACGGATCTGTCGAACAATAAGGCGACAAGCGCAGCGGTATCGATTACGGTGAACAATGCTTCTGCCAACGGACTGCTAGTGTCAATTACGTCACCGCTGGCGGGCATTACGGTATCCGGGACGATCACCGTGACTGCGACGGCTTCTGACAGTAGCGGCAGCATCGCCTTCGTGCAGTTCGAGGTCGACGGCTCAAATCTGGGTCCTGCCGATACTACGTCGCCCTATTCACAATCCTGGAACACGACGACGGTAGTTGACGGCCCACACATACTCACGGCGGTGGCCAACCCGAGTGGCACCACGCAACAACCAGCTACTGCCAGCGCCGTGGTGATCGTCAACAACTCGGGATCGGGATCTGCTCTCAGCTCCACTCCAGGCTGGCACGTGATTCCGTCTACAGCACTGTGTGGAGGAGGAGCGCAGAATAACGCCGCCTATACCGACCCGGACAATTTCCCGAGTAACTTGAACTCCTCCTATCCGAGTTATGGTTTTGGATTCACGACGGAGTGCTACAACATCCTGGAGGATTCAAATAGCGCTGCCTACGATACGCTTCGTCATCGGATGGTTCTGTATGGCGGGGGCCACCAGCACTATTGGGGTAATGATGTCTTTTCGCTGGAGCTTTCCCTTGTTAACACGTCCGCTCCGACGCCCATGTTCCATTTAGACCATTCTGCCGACCCGGTTACCTGCCCTTCTGCGGGTCCGGCGAGCACCACGGTTACGGAAAGCAACGGTGCGATCTGCAGGTTCGATAGTAATGGAGCCTTGACGACGGTTTTGGGACATCCAGGCTGCACTTACGTAGCTGGCTGCACTCCTACCCAGCTTACGAGCCCGTCCTCAGTTCACACCTATAACACCACGGTCTACATTCCCGGATTCGACGAGATGACGGTTTTTGGTGGTGCGACAGCACCGAACGGGAATGCTGGATCGAACGTTTGGCTTCTCTCCATGGGTTCCGTTCTCTATACCTGCGCTCCCAGCACGACGAACCAGCAGGGTTGTGACCCCACCTGGACTCCTGTAGGCAATCCCGCGCTGAACAATGAACTTGATAACACCGATGGAGTGGGCAGCACGGCAGCTTATGACCCCAATACACAAGGAATCTGGACACAGAATCAAAGTGCGCTTGAATGGTTCAATCCGGCGAACAATACGATGACAGTCGAGTCCACCATCGGAATGGGGTATCACTCAACCGCCGTGCTAGACCCCATTGAAAAATACCTAATTCTTGTCGGACCGCAGACAACAACCCCTCCTGAAGGCATCCTCTACATCAATGTCGCATGCAATAATCCGCCAACGTGCACCGGCAGCAACTTTACGCTGAATCGGCCGACGACCACGGGTTGCACGAACTTGATAGGGGGCTCGAATTCTAATGCGCAGTACATGGGCGCCTTCTGGGATCCTATTGGCAAGCGCGTAGCCATCTACCCGAATGTTGGCAATACTATCTGGTACATTGACCCCACGACCTGGACCTGTAGTTCGGAGACGTATGGCTCGACGCAGGGTGCCGACTATCCGCAGGACACTCCTTTACCTAGCGGGGATGCGGGGACCTACGGGCACTTCGGATACGATCCTTTGTTGGACGTAGCGATCCTCTGCAATGACCCGCACAACAACTGCTGGTACCTGCGCTTCAATCGCTGACGACGTCAGACCGATTTCATCGATGGAGGCATGTACACATGTCCTTTTAACGTAAGCTGGCCCAAAACTGTCCTCTAGGTCAGTTTTCGATGACCTACAGACTTTCTACCCTGTGAGCGGGGGCGGTAAGAACTTCAAAGAGCGGTTTCCTGTTTACCGGTTGCTTTAGAACCACATACTCCCGCAACAGTGAGGACTTTGCAAATGATCCTAGGCGGCTTGCTGACACGACTGACGAATACGATAACTCGCAGGCTATGGCTGCTGGTCCTGCCATTGGCCCTGCTTAGTGCCGCCTGTGCTGGACTCATCAGTTCCACTGGCAAGCCAGCAACTGGGGATACAACGCCTCCGACGGTTTCGATCACCTCGCCGGCTTCCGGAGCTAGCGTTTCAGGAACCATCGCTGTCACGGCTACGGCCTCCGACGACGTCGCTGTCGCCAGCGTCCAGTTCCAAGTGGACGGCGCAAACTTCGGAGCGTTGGCTGCGACCACGCTCTATTCGACGTCTTTGAATACGACGACGCTAGCTAACGGCAAGCACACGCTAACGGCGGTGGCGACGGACACCTCGAACAACAAGGCCACCAGCGCTGCTGTTTCGATTACGGTGAACAACGCTAACGGTACTCTGCCCACCGTTTCGATTACCTCGCCGGCCTCGGGACTTACTGTTTCTGGGACGATCACCGTGACTGGAAATGCGTCCGACAGTGCCGGTATCGCGAGTGTCCAGTTTCAGGTTGATGGCGCAAACCTCGGGGCGGCGGCTACGACTGCTCCCTATTCGGCTTCCTTGAATACGACGACACTAGCTAATGGCAAGCACACACTGACGGCGGTAGCGACGGACACCTCGAACAACAAGGCCACCAGCGCCGCTATCTCGATCACTGTGAACAACACGAACCAGCCGGTCACTGTATCTATCACCTCGCCTGCATCGGGGGCGACGGTCTCGGGCACCATCTCAGTTACAGCGAACGCAAGCGCAGGTGCGGGAGTGGCATCGGTGCAATTTTTGCTCGACGGCGTGACTTTAGGATCCGCGGACACGTTGAGTCCCTACTCTGTGTCGTGGGATACGGTCACGGCGAGTAACGGCGGGCACGTGCTGGCGGCAAAAGCTACGGATAACTCAGGAAATAGCGCGACGTCGAGCAGTGTGAACGTGACGGTGTCGCAAGCAGGGCCGCCACCGCCCCCACCGGCGGGCGACGACATCACGATATCGGATGCCTCCGGATCGGGCCAAACTAACCGCGCCATTTCGATCTCGCGGGCCTTTGTCGAGGGCGAAATTGTGGATTTCGCACAAGCGTCGGTGGCCGGGACGGCGGTCCTAACCCAGTGCGACGTAAAGAACCGATGGCCCGACGCTTCCTTGAAGTTTGCGATCGTCAGCTTTGTGATTCCTAGCATCCCGGCCAATGGTTCTGTGGTTGTTTCCTTTTCGAATCAGACTTCTGGGAATAACAACGGGTTTCTGGCTCAGTCCGATCTGTTGGGCGGCGCCTACAATTTCGATGGCAAGATTCAACTGACCGGTGCGGCGAGCCATAGTATCAGTGCGCGAGCGATTCTGACTGCGGCGGGTTCGTGCCAGGACCCTGGAAGCGACCCAGATGGCGGCAAATTCGAGTGTAGCTATTGGCTGAAGGGTCCCATCGTGACGGCCGTCATTCTGGAGGACCGCGCCGCTCGCAGCTTTGACGTAAACACGGACGGCGCAACAGGTAATCCACTGCACCCCATATTCGAAGCATGGTTTTACCCGCAAGGTGGTCTGGTGCAACTTGGATACACGTTGGAAAACTCATGGGCGTCGTCAACTTCTTCCAATTCGGCGCGAGACCAGACCTACAGCGTCGTTCTGACGGGAGGAAACTCGACTCCTGCAACCGTGTACACCAACGGCTCGTTTACACACATCACTCGCTCGCGCTGGCACAGGTCCTTTTGCATTCATGGCGCTGGAGCGGGCAGTGCCTATACGTGCGGGCCAACGGTGCATGTGAACCAAAACTGGGCTTACCTGGCGGGGACAAAGTTTACTCCGCACTGGGATCCAAACCTAATCATCGCAGCGAGCAAGATCTCGAGCGAAGTAGCGGGGTTCGCTTCGACGAATCAGACTCTCGGTGGCAACGCGGACGGTGCCGGGTTCTATCCAGGTCCGAATCAAGGTGGGATGAATGCCACCGGGGCAGCGGAATACCACGGACCGCTCACGACGTGGGACATCATGACGCTGATGTCGCAAGATCCGACCATGCTTCCGGTGACATTGGGCAATGCTGACCTTGGTAATGCTGTCCCTTACTTCTACCGCGAAGCCGACGCAAACGCCGGTCACGGGCAAACCTTCGACAACTCAGGGATCGCAGGAAACGTTCAGACCGAAGGCCGGATAGTTTCGATAAACGCGCGAACCCAAGTCAGCCTTCTCGATGCAACAGCCCAGAACTGCAACAATAATTATCCGGCGGATTGGATCAATTTCGGCGCAGGCGGCCAAGACGCAGGTGTTTGGGGTACCGATCAACTAGATACTTCCCACTGGCCGAACCTTGCCTATACTGCTTATCTCATGACCGGGCAGTATGCCTACTACGAGGAGCAGCTGATGCAATCGGCTTACGCGCTCGGCGCTTCGCCCGGCTCTCGTGCTTGCATTCAACCCACCGGGAACTCCGCGCTCCGGATGGGACCGGCGGGTTATTGGTACGTCGACCAGGAGCGTGGCACGGACTGGATGGCGAGAGAGAACTTTCTCGGCGCGTTCATCGCCGTAGACGGGTCACCAGAGAAGGCTTATCTCGAAGACAAACTCCGGGCGAACATTGCCGTTTGGGAGGGCGTCCACCAAATCGCGAACGATCTCGGAAGCTCGTACAGCACGGCCTGGAGCTATGGGAACACCGCCCGCATTGTGAATCTGTCTGCCGCAGGGACTCCGCTTGGCGCCTGGACCCATGGTCCAGCAATCGGCTCGAACGGCTACGGTGCGAACTATCCTTTTTGCCTCGGCAATACGTCGTCTCCGTGCCCGACTTCGCAGTTCTCTAACTCCCCCCAGGATGGCAACTCCAACTTCCAGAACGCATATTCCGCCGTCATTATTGGATGGATCAATGACCTTGGATATTGTCCAGGTAACTGCGCGATTCTGGGCTACGTCGCGAATCATTTCATCAATGAAGCTCTGAACCCGGCATCGAATATCTTCCACCTCGCGGACTACGTATTCCCGACGCTTGATGCAAGCGGCGGCGAAATCACTTCCTGGGCAGAAGATCAGGCGTTCTACGTCCCGGGAGGTCAAACCAAGGCTTGGCCGAAGTGCGGTGCGCAGAATCCCGATGAATGGTACACGGGCGAGGATATGGCCGCGATGTCTTACTTCTACACCATGACCAGCTCGCAGGGCGGCTATAGCGGGGCGACCGCCTATAACACTCTCCGGTCGGCCCAGGATGCACTGGGCTGCGTGAATAATTCGCCGGGCAACGACTTCCCGACGGCTAGCCCCAAGTGGGATATCACTCCGCGGGCCACAAATCCGCCTCCAGCGCCCTGATACGGTTCATTCTTCTCTCAGGGGGTTCTTGATGAGAGGGGACCGCTCTAAGCGCGCGGTCCACTCCCGGAGTTTCGTCGGTGGGGCGCTCGCCTCTGTTTTTGATACCTCCACGCAGTTCAAGTAAGTTCCACTTGAATCCTCCGAGCAACATGAAACAATACGGTGCTAGTGCGAGAGATGAGCATGCGCGATTCTTTCAAGGAAGTTACAAGTTGGCGGCAATGGTCCATTCGTGCAGGATTTTCCTTGCTCGGTGCGCTAATTCTTGTCCCATTCCATGCCCCGAAAAACTCGCCCGAGGGCCTGCCCCAGACGCCTGGTTGGTATTCGGTGCCCGATTCGGTGATAGAGAATGTGTGTCCCGCCGCGACGCAACCATACGACTTTCGAGCGAACTGCAGAAACGTGATTGCGGCCTGGAATGGCGGCATTGCGGACACGAAAATGAACCGCCTGATCATCTGGGGCGGGGGCCATGCGGATTACGCCGGCAACGAGATCTACGCGTTTGGCTTGAATCCCCCGCGAATCCAAAGACTCAATGATCCGAGTCCGGTGAATACCTCCGGTCAGTGCGTCGAAACATTGTCCGACGGCAAACCCAATTCCCGACATACGTATGCTGGGCTGGCATATATTGCTTACGCAAATCGGATGTTCAGCTTTGGAGGTAGCTTGAATCAGTGCGGCTTCTTTAGCAATGCGACCTGGACGCTCGATCTCGCAACGCTAGAATGGAAGAACATGAAACCCGACGGAGGAACGCCGACGGCGGCCTCGGGTGCAATTGCGGAATATGATCCGAATTCGCGAACGGTGTTCCTGCACGATACGGCGGACCTTTGGCAATACGACTACGAAAAGAACCGCTACAAGAAGGCCGGGGGCAATCAAGCGATCAACTATCATATGAACGGGGTCATTGATCCCAAGCGCAGAATTTTTCTAGCCATCGGAGCGGCGGGCTCCCCAGGAGGTGGCCTAAAGGCCATTTCGATCGAACCGGGAAGCAACTATGCCATGCGTGACTGGACGAGTTCGGCCTCGAACTCTTGTGGGCCCTTGCTGGGCGCGTCGTATCCAGGACTCGCCTATGACCCAGTTCTCGACCGAATTGTCGGCTGGCCGAACTTCGGCGACAGTGTCTACTTGCTCGATCCGGATACAAAGTCGTGTACGGCCGTGACCTTGCCTGGCGGACCGCCTGATTCGTCCCACCAAGGGTCGCCCCACACCTCGAACGGAACGTTCGGCCGTCTTCAGTACTTTCCAGACAGCGATGTCTTCGTCCTCGTGAATCAAGCGAGCAGCAATACGTTCCTCTTGCGGCTCAGCACTTCGGGAAAAAGAGAACCGCACCAATGACTCGTCGATGGCTTAGTTTGCTCGAACGGACCTCATGATTGGCCAATTTTTGCTGCGGTCAGGCACTTCGGCCGTCATTGTCTTTGCGCTGATCTGCCTGTCGGCCCGCCAGGCACCACCCGAGGAAATCTCGAACTCCCCAGAAAGGCTCCCCGCCACAGATGAGGTCCGTATCACCGATATCTCGCGTGCCGTGCAGACAAATCGGCCGATTTCGATTGCACGGCCTTTCGTGCAAGGAGAAATTCACGATTTTGCGCAGGCCTCGGTCAACGGTTCACCGTTGCCTACGCAGTGCGACGTCAAGAACCGCTGGCCCGACGGATCACTGAAGTTCGCTATTGTCAGTTTCCTTGTTCCGAGCATCCCGTCGAAAGGCTCGGTGACGATCGCTTTCTCCAACCAACCTTCCGGAAATAACGCAGGTTTTCTGACTAAAGCCGACATGTTGTCCCCAGCCTACAACTTCGACGGTCAAATTCTGTTGACGGGGACGGTAAGCCAGCACATCAGTGCACGGTCGATCGCGATTGCTGCGGATTCCTGCAACGATCCAGGAAACGACGTCGATGGAGGTCGCTATCTCTGCACGTATTGGCTGAGAGGACCGATCGTGACGGCAGTAATTCTAGAGGACCGCACCACCGCCCGCAGTTTCGACGTGAATACCGATGGGTTGCCAGGAAACCCTCTGCACCCGATCTTCGAGGCCTGGTTCTATCCGCAAAATAATGCGGTCCAACTGGGCTATACGCTGGAAGACGACTGGGCTTCGACGAGCCCGGTCAAGTCTGCGCGCGACCAAACCTATAGCTTGGCAGTAACAAGCGGGAATAAGAACCCTGTCACCGAGTATACGAACGCGGCATTCACGCAGATCACTCGTTCGCGCTGGCACAAAGCATTCTGGCTGAACCAGCCAGACGTCCTAAAGGTTGTCAACGTCGATTACAATTGGCCTTACCTCGCCCAAACAAAATTCTTGCCGCATTGGGACACCACTCTGAAGATTGCCTCCTCCCTGATGGCAACAAAAGCGAGTGCATTTGCAGGTGCGAACCGAACCCTCGAGGGGTGCTCCAACTGCTATTCGGGGGGCGGCGGAATCGGGAACTTCCAGAAGGGCTTGAACTCCACCGGCGCGGCAGACTGGCACGGGCCCCTCACGACTTGGGATATCATTTATCTCCTAAGCCAGAACGCAGGCATGTACAGCGTGATGATTGGAAACGCCGATCTAGGCGGAAGAATTCCCTACTTCTATCGCGAAGCAGACACCAACGCAGGACGCGGTCAGCATTTTGATGCGCCTTCGGTCGGGAGTGTGCAAACGTTTGGCCGAGTAATTTCGATCAACGCACGCACTCAGGTCAGCCTGGTTGACACAACAACCCAAAGCTGCAATACGAACTACGCGGCGGATTGGGTCAATTTCGGGGGCTCCGGCGAAGACACGGGAGGCTGGGACACGGACACATCACACTGGCCGAATCTGGCTTACGCAAGCTACCTCGGCACCGGGCGCTACGCTTACTACGAAGAACAGATAATGCAGTCCGCTTACGCCGTGGCTGCCAGTCCGGGCACCAGGGCATGCGTGCAAGCCAATCTGGGATCCTTGCGGCAAGGGTCCGCTGGCTATTGGTACGTCGATCAAGAGCGTGGCACGGACTGGATGGCGCGAGAAAATGCGATCGGTGCGTTCATCGCGGTGGAGGGGTCACCCGAACAAGCCTACTTCAAGGACAAGCTTTTTGCGAATCTCGCCGTTTGGGAGGGATGTCACAACATCAAGAACGACATACCAGGGAACTACCTGGTCGCATGGAGTTACGGGGCGACGATCCGGGGACCCCACTATGCGTTGTGCGCCGGGACGACGCTCGGATCTTGGACCCAAGGGGTGAACGGTGCCGGGGGATATCAGACAAACGGTCCCCTCAACCAGTCGGGTGTCCATGCTCCTTCTTCCGCAAACGCAAATTTCCAGAACGCGTATTCGAGCGTAATGATTGGCTGGATTGACGACTTCGGTTTCTGCCCACATACGAATGGGGTGTGCCCGATGCTTGATTATGTGGCAAACCGATACTTGAACACGGTGTTAAATCCAGCCGCGAATATGTACAACCTGTCTGACTATGTCTATCCGACACTCGACGCCAGCGGAAAACAAATCACCTCTTGGGCTGCGAACCAAGCTCTCTATGCTTCTCAGCCGGCCGGCTGGCCCGCGTGCGGCAGCCAAAATCCGGACGAGTGGTATGCAGCAGAAGGCATGGCGGCGATGTCATACTTTTACGCACTTACGAGTTCGGAAGGGGGATATAGCGGAAGGATGGCGTACGACAAGGTTCGCTCTTCCATGAAGTGCATAAACGGCTTCCCTGGCACCGACTTTGCGTCGGGAAGCCCAAAATGGGATATTACGCCTCGACGCTAGCCGATGCTTCCTTGTCAAGCGGTCTGAAGCAGCCAGAAACAATCACCGAAACGGTAACGTGCTACTCTCTCAAATTGAGACAGCTCCCATGAAAGCCTGAAACCCCTGAAACCAGGCACGCGACTAGACCATCCGTTTCTGGTATGATCTCCGCCGTCCCCCAGCCCCGCGGGGAGTGGCAGTTTTCGATTTACATCTTAGAGTACGTATCGAAGTGAGTGAACGATGGATAACGAATGGGTGTGTGCGTGCTGGGTTGGCGATAAGATCATATGGCAAGCCAGCTTCTGGTATGAAAAACTGATGCGTTGTTCCCGCGACAGTATTCTTTTCCTATCGTGTGGGTTCCTTCTCTTTCTATTTAGTCCTTCGGTGGCGGCTCAGACGAGCGGGCTGCCTACGGCTGTGGGATGGAGTGCGCTCCCCGCGAGCACATCACTGGCGGCTAGCGGAGCTTGCCCGGTAAACGGTTTTGGCGGTGATTCTTATCCCTTCACCAATAACTGTCGAAACGTCATCCGGTCTTGGAGCGGCGGGGTTGCGGATACGGTGGCGAATCGCCTGATCATTTGGGGGGGTGGTGCCGGCAATTACTATGGAAATGAGATCTATTCCCTGAATCTAACCGCTAATCCAGTCACGCTGACCCGGGCGAAGGACCCGACCGTCCCGACAAACTTTGCAAACAGCAACAACTGTATCGACGGCATCCCGCCCGCGAACTCCACTTTTGCACCTAATTCTCGAGCCAGTTACGGCGGGTTGGCGTTCATCGCCAACGCCGATACCCTGTTCGCTACCGGTGGAGCGCTTGCTTGTGTGTTCGCAAGTCCCAGCCAAAATACCTGGACGATCCCACTCGGCAATCTCTCAAATTCGACATCCTGGCAGGACCAGGGACTTGGATTGAGTGGGCCTCTCCCGGGTAGCAACGGCGGGGCAGGCTATGGACACGTGGCTACTTACGATCCGAATACCGGCTTGGTCTTCGTCGCTGATGCGGGCGCGCTCTACACATACAATTTGCAGACAAACACCTACGGGCGGATTACGCCGCCGTCTGGATTTGCGACTAGCATTTATCTAAGTGGGGCGATAGATCCAACTCGAAAATTGTTAGTTTTGGTGGGGGCCTGCAGAGGTGGCGTCTGCCCTCCGGGCACCGGCGTTTTCGTTGCTGACATTAGCAATCCCACCTCGACGACCAAACAGAATTGGACAGCGGCCACCTTAGCCGATGCGAGCTGCGCTGAATTTTTGAGCGGAGGCGTAAATCCGATCAACTCAGGCGGTCCTGGCTTTACGTTCGACAGCGTAGCCGACGACTTTGTGGGATGGCCGAACCAGGGGAATAGCGTCTACATTATGACCCCAGATCTGGTGAACAAGCGCCTAACATGCCAGAAGCAGACCTTTGCCAATGGACCGCCCAATTCGGCACAGGGGGCAACGGGAGCCAACTCCAGCAACGGTACGTATGGGCGTTTCCAATACTTTCCCGGGCCTGATGTCTTCGCACTGGTCAATGACTGGAACATCCCTGCTTACGTCCTTCGGCTCCGGACGGTATCGTCAGGCCCCGCGGTTTCATTGTCACCGAGCAATCTAACGTTCAACAACCAGGTGCTGGGCACGACCAGTGCCGCACAAACAATCGCATTGACGAACACCGGCAACGCAGCGCTGAGTGTCAGCAGTATCACTCCGGCAGGCGATTACGCGGAAACGGATAACTGTGCTGCGAGTTCTCCTCTCGCGCCCACCGCGAGTTGTATGATTTCGGTTACTTTCACTCCTTTAGGACTGGGAACTTTGTCGGGCACCCTCACGATCGTAGATAATGGTTCTGGTAATCAGCAGGTCGTCAACTTACTGGGGATGGGGGTTTCTGTGCCTGCACCTGGTGCGAGCCTCTCCCCGTCTAGCCTGAATTTTGGAAACCAGGTTGTCGGAACCAGCAGTTCGTCGATGACGGTGACACTCGGAAATACCGGAACCGCTCCACTGACGATCAGCGGAATCACGGCGTCCGGAGACTTCTCACAAGGAAATAATTGCGGCACGGGTCTGGTCGCGGGTGCGCAGTGCAGCATCTCGGCGACTTTCACGCCAACGACTAGCGGAACGCGAACCGGCACGCTCACGATTCAGGATAATGCGGGTTCGGATACGCAAACGGTTGGTTTAAGTGGCGTCGGGGTCGCGCCCACGCTGACGTCCATCAGCATTACTCCCTCGAATGCAACTGTGGTGATAGGAACTCCGCAGCAGTTCACTGCTACAGGCATGTTCAGCGATGGCAGCTCACAAAATCTTACAAACACGGCCGCTTGGTCTTCCTCGAACACCAGTGTCGCGACGGTAAGCACAACCGGCCTGGTCAGCGGCGTGACAAGCGGAATTATAACGCTATCGGCTCAGTCTGGCTCCGTGATCGGTACAGTAACAGCTTCGGTCGCAGGAGGTTCAACCGGGCTGCCGACAGGGATTGGATGGCATGCTCTGTCGGCAAATACGTCCCTGGAAGGCAGCGGCGCCTGCCCCCCTAATTTCTTCGAGGGCGATCCTTTCCCATTTGCTGAGCTTTGCCAAAACGTCATCAGGACCTGGAGCGGTGCTATTGCTGATACCACTGCCGGCCGACTCCTCATCTGGGGTGGGGGACACGTGAATTATTATGGGAACGAAATCTACTCCCTGAATCTGACCGCAAATCCCGTCACACTGACGCGCGTAAAAGATCCGACCATTCCGACGAACTATGCCAACCGGACCAACTGCATCGATGGCATCCCGCCGGGAAGCCCCAACTTTGCTCCCAACTCACGGGAAAGCTACGGCGGGTTGGCTTTTATTCCTGGCCCCTACCAGATGTTCATCGAGGGCGGCTCGCTTGCTTGCGGGAACGGCGACCAGAGTCAAAACACTTGGACTATCCCGCTGAGCAATCTATCCAATGCCAGTTCGTGGGTGCACATGAATCCTACATTGCTCGGGCCGTTACCGGGGAGTAACGGAGGATTTACATTCGGAAATGTTGCTGATTATGACCCGAACAGCGGTCTCGTCTTTCTGAGCGACTCAGCGGCAATCTACTCCTATAATTACCAAACCAATAGATATGCACTCGTAAGCCCTGCCGAATTTTTTGTGACCAGCATCTACTTGAGCGGTGCAGTCGATCCAACTCGCAAATTATTCGTTCTTGTGGGAAATTGTCCTGGAGGAACATGTGGTCCAGGCGATGGCGTTTTCGTCGCCGATATCAGCAACCCCGCCTCGACGACGCAACAAAACTGGACGGCAGGGACGATGGCCAATCCGACATGCGCTGAGTTTCTGGGTGGGGGAGTGAATCCGATTGGTGCTGGCAATCCCGGCATTACGTTCGATAGTGTGGCCAACAACTTTGTGGCGTGGCCGAATCAGGGCAACAGCGTTTATACATTGACTCCCGATCCGACTAATCAGCGACTTATCTGCCAGAAGATGACCTTCGTTGGCGGACCGCCGAATTCTTCGCATGCGAATGAACTGCCCAATACGACTTATGGAACGTACGGGCGCTTCCGGTATTTCCCCGGGTTAGATGTCTTCGTGCTGGTCAATGATTGGAATATCCCAGCCTATATTCTGCGGCTGCGATAGCACGAGAGAGCCGACTTCGCTCGCGCAGTGTCGGAGAGAAGCCAGGGGAGTCTGCTCGGCAGCAATACGAGGAGTTTGTCCCGCCAGAAGGAGTTAAGCGTCATCGGGAGCTTTCAATTAACTAGAAGTTTCGCTCCCACGAGAAAACTTGAATTGATATTGGTCACAGGCGGGACCCACTCCTTTTCGTTCATCAGCCCGCAACTTATCGCCTGTGCAAATTCCTCGGAAAGTTCCCGTCGAGCGTGCTTGATACCCAGATGCGTTTAAGATAGAAAATGCTGAAGCGAATCTCGGGGAAGGCGAATCGGCTGGTCCGTTCACCCTCCAAGCTGGATTCCTATTCTCCATTCGTTCTCAAGGTGAGACGATTGAGAATAGTTTAGGAGAGAGCGTGCGCACCAAGTTCATCTTTAGTGTCGACACAGAGATTTCTATGGGAGCAGCTGGGCAGTATCCAGCGCGCCGTCCGTTGTCGATCGATCAGAGAATCTTTTGCCGGAAGGGGGATCACTTGTGGGGCGTATCCCTCATTGCCGATGTCCTTGAACGGTATGGAATGAAAGCCACTTTTTTCTGCGAGATGCTCGCCTCGGAGATTATCGGTGCAGGCGAGACCGAACGTTACATTCATTATCTGCTGGAGCGCGGGCAGGATGTGGAGTTACATTTACATCCGGTTTTCTGGTTCTATGCCCGACACCTGGAGTTATTGCGAAACAGTGCGCCAGTAAGAACTCTGCCCGCACCGACGGATCGCTGCCGGGAACTGCCTCCGGAACTTGAGGAAGAATTGGTAACTCTCGGGTGCGAGCTACTGAAACGGTTCTCCGGGCAGCATCCCATAGCCTTCCGGGCGGGCGGATATGCCGCAGATGACGATACGGTCGGGATCCTCGGGCGATTGGGCATCGCCATCGACTCCAGCTACAATCACGCGTTCCCGCAATCGTTTCCAGAGTGTCAACTTCCAGCCAACGAGGTGCGGAATCTGGAGGGTGTGTGGGAAGTTCCGGTAACCGTGTTTCGGATGAGTTACCCGCAGAACGGTGGCCTCATGCCGTTCGAGATTTCAGCGATCAGCCTGCGAGAGATGATAATCGTTCTGGAGCACGCTCACTCGGTTGGTCTGGAAGTTGTGGTGGGGGTGTTCCATTCATTCAGCGCCGTCAAGCCGAAGGACATCTTCTACACAGACTTTCGTCTCGATCGGATCGTAGCGCGTCGGTTGCGGCGCCTCGCGCAGTATTTGGCGGATAACTCGGACAAGTTCGAGGTAACGACGTTCCGCGAATTGGGCCAAGGAGGGCTCAGCGAGAGCCTGCGATCGCTGCCCATGGCGCATGTGGGCTTGCTGGCTCCTCTGTTCCGGAAGGCCGTGCAGGCGGTAAATCGCTTATACTGGGTGTGATATTTCTTTCTGCAAGGTTAATGTGGATGCCCAAATTCATGGGTGTTACCCATATTCATTCGACCTACAGCTTTGACGGGAAGGTCAAGCTGTCAGAAATAGCGCAGGTTTTTCGATCCCGGGGGTTGGATTTCGCCTTGATGTCGGAGCACATCGAAGAACTGCCCGCCAAGCGCATCCGTGAGTTCGTGCGCGAGTGCCGAAGATTATCCGATGAGACATTCAAGATGATTCCAGGTATTGAGATGGACGAGTTCCACATTCTCCTGTTTGGGGTGGACGAGCCGGACGACATTGAAGACCATGGCATGCTTCGGGAGTACTTTCTCGAGCGCGGATCCGTAATGGTGCTGTCCCATCCCGTCAAAATTCTGAGAGGAATTGCAGCGGACGTACGCTCACGGCTCGCGGGGGTGGAGGTGTGGAACTCTCGCCATGACGGCAAAGGGTATCCGCGAATGAGCAACCTCGAGTTGCTCCGGGGTTTGCGGCAGGATGGGCAGAGGCTGGCGGCGATCTGCGGCCTGGATTTTCATTCATGGCACGATGAAGTGGATATCCGCTTGGAAGTAGAGGCCGCGGACCGCAGTGTGGAAGGGATTCTCCAGGCTTTGCGCGAAGGAAAGACGCGCATCAGAAAGGCTGGAAAGGAAGTCCCTGTCGAGCATCTCTTAGCTCATTCAAGAGCGTCGCTATATCGCATGAAAGCAGTAGCATATCGGACCGTATATGAGCTTATCTATCGCATTTACAAAGGTTTGCAACGGCGTAGCCTAGGGGTGCCGAGCGGGCTCAAGCGTTTAGGAAGAAAATTGTTCTAATGCCCGCGTTAACAATGCAGGGGCCGGTCTTAGTCTCCAGCAGCGACACAGCCATAGGGCTGGCCATGATACGTTCGCTGGCGCGCCATGGAGTGAAGACACACACAAGCATTAGTGATCCCCGAGGTCTAGGCCAGTACAGCCGGTACACCGCAAGCGTTTTGCGCTTGCCCGAATGGATGGATAAAGCAGTCGTCAAGACGATAGCTGATTACTGCCGAGTAAATCATATCACTCACATTTTGGCGGTTTCAGAACCTTCCATTATATTCCTCAACAAACATCGCGATTGGTTTGAACCGGGTGTCCGGCTGCTGTTCCCACCAGAGGAGATCTTCAACCGCGCTCTGTATAAAGATGAGACGCTCGAGATTGCGAAGCGTTGCGGAATAAGAGTGCCGAAGACCTTCATCCCGCGCACCGTTGAAGAGGCGGAGGCTTGGACGGGTCTGCACTATCCGGTCATCCTCAAACCGCGTCATCGCGACAATGCGCTCGGAACCAAGCCGGTCTACTTGCTAAAGAGCGAAAGAGCCGATACGCCCACAGAGATGATTCTGAAGCTGAGGTCCTATGAGGCCAGCGGCGAGCTTCCCATGGTGCAAGAGTTTGTCGCCGGCACCGGCTTAGGAATTTCGGCGGTGATGCGGAACGGGAACCCGGTTTGCTTGATCCAACACAGACGCTTGCGCGAGTATCCGCCATCGGGCGGCGTCAGCGTGTACTGCGAATCCATGAGCGAATCGCCGGACTTGGTCGAAAGGTCTGTTGCTCTGTTGCGGGCCCTTGAGTGGGAGGGGGTTGCGATGGTGGAGTACCGCTACGACGAATTGAGCGGGAACTATTGGCTTATGGAGGTGAACGGCAGATTCTGGGGCTCTCTGCCCTTGGCTCTGCATTCCGGGGTGGAATTTCCGTACCTGCTTTATCGCTCATGTTTTGAAACAGTGGAATGCCAGCGGGCAAGGCCCCTAGTGCGGGCGCGAGCCTTAGCAGGCGATACGAAATGGCTAATCTCGGTTTTGCGCAACGGGAACCTAAGCCGCGGACGGGCTGTATGGGATTACCTTCGGGCTTTCCATCCCGCAACCAAATATTTTGTGTGGGCGCGGGACGATCCTAAACCGGCGATCATGAATTTCTTGAATCGGCTCAAGCCCTCGTGAATTCAGTCGGAAGCTATTTGGGGCTGAGGAGCCACAGGCTGGCGCCCTTTCGTCAGGCCAATTTGACCTTGGTTATAAGAAGTCAGGAAATATGCTCGATTTTTAGCGGTTTGGATGGATGCCCTCGAGCCTTATGAGGTCAGTTTGCCGGCGTCATGCGCAGCCCAGAGCGGGCCAGAAGGTAGTGCCTAGGAACTGCGAATGCTCATCTGGTTAGCCAATTGGGAATGGCCAGATTGAGTTGCGGCTACCGCTGATCCGTCGCCACGGTCGATACTGCGCCCCAAGGCGTCCTCGGCGAAGCGATTGTTACCCCTGCCCGCTCATACAAGTCGCCGCCAGGCTGCAGAAAATGGGCTAGCGGGCCCCAGGAACGAGTTTTCTTTAAATGTGCAAGAAATCGGAGCAGATGCCTCCAAAGCTCAAAGCGGAAAGACTCTCCCTATCACGGCTCTTAGGCGCGCCAGGCGGACATTGTCTTCATAAGGTATGTGTTTACTGTAACTTACGGGAGATTCAGGCAAATTTTCTTAATCCACAGGGTGGCCATCCTTAGGAATGAGTTAGGCATGGCGACTGCATCTATCAGTTCAAAGCGTGGGCTCAAGGGCAAAAAATTGCTCGGTCTCTTTCTTTGCCAGGACCCGCCTGGAAGTCTGCCGGGATTCGCGCAATCTGGAATGTTTTCAGAGGAGAAACGTGGTCGGAAAATCGCGCTCTGGGTTGAATATCCTGACTATCTTGGTTATATCGGTGGCCGTGCTATTTCCGGCTACCGCTGCCGCGCAAGTCAACGTCGTGACTGAGCATTACGACAATGCAAGGACAGGCGCGAATCTTGCCGAGACCATACTTAATACTTCGAACGTAAATGTCGCCCAGTTTGGCAAATTGTTCTCCTACACCGTGGATGGTTCCATATATGCGCAGCCGCTTTACGTTCCAAGCGTCCCCGTGGCAGGCCAAGGTACTCACAACGTTCTTTACGTTGTTACGATGAATGACGTCCTTTACGCCTTTGATGCGGACGGTAATTCCGTGAGTGGCGGACTGCTCTGGAGCGTGGATTTCCGTAATCCTACGGCTGGCGTTACGCCAATTCCCATCACGGACATAGTCGGCCGCAACAATGGAAACATCGTCGGCAACGTTGGAATCGAAAGTACACCGGTCATTGACTTGAGTTCGAACACTCTGTACCTGGTCGCGCGCACGAAGGAAGTCTCAGGCTCGACGACGAACTACGTCGCCCGCCTGCACGCCATCGACATCACCAGTGGGCTTGAAAAATTCGGTGGCCCAGTGGTTATCCAAGCCAGCACTCCCCGTACTTTTGACACCCTCCATCAAAATCAGAGATCAAGTCTGGCTTTGGTTAATGGCATGGTTTTGTTCTCATGGGCATCGCACGAGGACTTTAGCGTGTGGTACGGGTGGATCATGGCTTACAACGCCCAGACGTTGCAACCGTTAAGCGCGTTTTGCACGACCCCGGGTGACTCCGAGGGTGGAGTCTGGATGTCGGGCCGCGCACCGGCGATCGATAGCAACAATAATGTGTACTACGCTACTGGGAATGGAGGCTGGGATGGAGTGTCGAATTTTGGCGACTCGGTCTTGAAGTTCAGCACCACCGGAGGCATTCTGTCATTGGTTGATTACTTTACCCCGGATGACTATGCGAACCTCGCAAGCCATGACCTAGATCTCGGGTCGTCCGGCCCTCTATTGATTCCAGGAACAAACCTCCTAGTTCACGGCGGCAAGGAATCGATTTTCTACGTGATGAATCTTTCGAATCTTGGGCATGAGCAAGCGGGTAACGGGCAGATTGTTCAGAATTTTTCAACGATCGGTTCGGAGATTCATGCAGGTCCTGTTTTTTGGAATCGCGCCAGCGGTGCCGGTCCTACCCTGTATGTCTGGCCAAACAATATAGGCCTCCAAGCCTATCAGTTTAATGGGGCCACTTTTAATGCCAACCCAATTTCGCAGAGTACGATTGATGCTCCTTCCGGTGATTCGGGAGGTGTGCTAACACTCTCGGCCAACGGCAGCACAGCGGGAACCGGAATCGTTTGGTCCTCCATACCTCTCAATCAGGATGCTGATACGGGAACGGTTGAGGGCGTCCTCCGCGCCTTCGATGCCAACAATCTCACCACTGAATTGTGGGATTCCACGATGAATTTACCGCGGGACGACATGGGACTCTGGCCCAAATACAGTCCTCCCACTGTCGTCAACGGCAAAGTGTATATGGCCTCGTTCTCCAACCTGCTGAACGTTTACGGTCTATTGCCTCCAGATTTCAGCCTTAACGTAACACCCTCGGCCCAGTTGGTAACTCCTGGTGGGAACACAACATACACCGTCTCAACGTTGGCCCAGTTGGGATTTTCCGGCACGGTAGACTTAAGTGTAAGTGGTTTGCCCGCCGGTGCGACGGCCTCCTTCTCTCCTACTTCGATAGTGACGCCGGACTCCGCAACACTGAGCGTCACGACGACAGCGACGACTCCAATTGGTTCATCTACACTAACGATTACTGGTACGAGCGGAGCCTTAACTCACAGTGTCACGGTGAGACTCACGGTTGGAACAGTCGGTACGGCAATACCACAAAGCGGCTGGAGCCTCTTGTTTGCCGACAGCCAGGAGACCACTTGTGCGAACCTTAGAGCGGTGAACAGTTTTGATGGCAATCCCGCGACGTTCTGGCACACACAGTGGTGCCCGCTGGTTGCTCCTCTCCCGCACGAGATTGAGATCAACTTGGGAGCTAGCTATAACATCAGCGGGTTCACCTATCTACCGCGGCAGGACGGCTGTTCGCACGAATTGGGGGAGTCCGGTGGCGAGTGTGACCTTCAATTACGGGACAGCCACGACAGGATGTCCAGGAGCCTCTGTACTGCCTGCCATACAAGTGCTCTTTCCGAGCACCAGCGGGCAATACATTCAGCTGCGAGCTCTGAGTGAGGTCAATACTAACTCCTATACTTCGATGGCAGAACTCAACGTCCTTGCAATCACCAACTCCACGGCGACGCTGTCCTCATTGACACTGAACCCGACCAGCGTGGTTGGAGGCAACACATCCCAGGGAACCGTGACGCTGAGTGCTCCGGCACCGTCGTCGGGTGCGATGGTTACGCTTTCCAGCAGCAACACGGCAGCGGCCACCGTGCCAGCCAGCGTGAACATCGCTGCGGGCGCCAGCAGCGCGACCTTCACGGTGACCACCAATTCCGTGACCACCTCCACATCGTCCACAATCTCTGCGAGCTATGCCGGGGTGACGGACACGGCCCCGCTGTCGGTGGCTACCGTCTCGATTATCAGTTCATTGACATTAAACCCGACCGGTGTGGTCGGGGGCAACACATCTCAGGGAACCGTGACAC
>Ga0210405_10002265_pt1 | contig 20216 bp, 20 predicted proteins | sample IncBWH11MmetaG_FD_155492 | JGI IMG/M metagenome (GOLD analysis project Ga0210405, IMG submission 155492) | Forest soil microbial communities from Barre Woods Harvard Forest LTER site, Petersham, Massachusetts, United States - Inc-BW-H-11-M | ecosystem: Environmental > Terrestrial > Soil >... | reverse complement strand
TTGGCTTCGGCCATTCCGTGCCAAATGCCAATCCGCCCAAGTCGTATTCCCGCGATACGCACCTCTGTGGAGTGATTCTTTTGCCCTCTGTCACTGCTCCGCAATCGTTTCTTAGCCTGAAGATTTCGCCAGAGAAGCGCATAGGTTTCCTCTCCTTATACCCCTTGTACAGAGAGGAGCTCGAATTCAAGCTGAAAGCAGGCACGGACAAGCTTGGGGACAGGCTGTTTGAGGCTGGAGTCACCGATCTGATAGATCCACAGCGCAAGTCCGTCGTTCAACCGAAGAAAAAATTCTGGTTGTTTTGAAATAAGAGTCCAATCGAAATTGCTCTGCCCAAATAGGCATTCACCCAGCGCCAATTGTGCTCAAAACAAAACGGGGCGAGCCTCGCAGCCCGCCCCGCATCTTGCTTCCTGTTATCTGCAATCTGGTCGCTGCTATCAGCTCTCGCCGCCTCAGGCTAGGTCGAAGCGATCGTGATTCATCACTTTGGTCCACGCCGCCACGAAGTCCTTCGCAAATTTCTCCTTAGAGTCCGAGGACGCATAGACTTCCGCGAACGCACGCAACTGGGAGTGCGAACCGAATATCAGGTCGACACGGGTGCCGGTCCACTTGACCTCGTTCGTCTTCCGGTCGCGCCCTTCGTAGACCGCTCCGGAGCCATTGGATTCGCTAGATGGCTTCCATTCCGTGCCCATGTCGAGCAGGTTGACAAAGAAGTCGTTGGTCAACGTCTCCGGCCGTTTGGTGAAGACGCCGTGTGTGGCCTTCCCGGTGTTCGCACCCAGGACGCGCAAGCCGCCGACGAGAACCGTCATCTCCGGCGCCGTCAGCCTCAGCAGTTGCGCCCGATCCACCAGCAGCTCCGCCTCCGACACGCGCTGCTTGCCGTTGACGTAGTTGCGGAACCCATCCGCCTTCGGTTCGAGCGCTTCGAACGATTCAACGTCGGTGTGCTCTTGCGACGCGTCCATTCGCCCCGGCGTGAAGGGAACTTTCACGTCGTGCCCGCCGGCTTTCGCGGCCTTCTCGATTGCCGCAGAGCCGCCGAGAACGATCAGGTCAGCAAGCGAAACCTTCTTTCCGCCAGATGCAGAAGCGTTGAACTCCTTCTGGATACCTTCGAGCTTCTGCAGCACCTTCGCCAGCTCCACCGGCTGGTTCACCGCCCAATCCTTTTGTGGCGCAAGCCGAATGCGCGCCCCGTTCGCTCCGCCGCGCTTATCCGAGCCGCGGAACGTCGACGCCGATGCCCAAGCCGTCGACACCAACTGGGAAATGGACAGCCCGGATGCAAGAATTTTCGCCTTCAGAGCGGCAATCTCCTGCTCCCCGATCAGCGGATGATTCACCGCGGGGATCGGGTCTTGCCAGGGCAGCGTCTCCTTCGGAACGAGCGGGCCGAGATAACGCACGATCGGGCCCATGTCACGGTGCGTCAGTTTAAACCACGCCCGCGCAAACGCGTCGGCGAACTGATCTGGATGCTCGTAGAAGCGCCGCGAAATTTTTTCGTAAGCAGGATCCAAGCGCAAGGAGAGGTCCGTGGTCAGCATGGATGGCGCGTGACGCTTCGACGGGTCGTGCGCGTCCGGCATCTTGCCGGCGCCTGCGCCATTCTTCGGCGTCCACTGATGCGCACCGGCCGGGCTCTTGGTGAGTTCCCATTCGTAACCAAAGAGGTTCGCGAAGAAGTTGTTGCTCCACTTGGTCGGCGTCTCGGTCCAAATCACTTCCAGGCCGCTGCCGATCGCGTCGCCTCCCTTGCCGGAGCGGAATTTGCTCTTCCAGCCGAGGCCCTGCTCCTCGATGCTGGCCGCTTCGGGCTCTGCGCCCACGTTTGCCGCATTGCCGGCGCCATGGGTTTTGCCAAAGCTGTGCCCACCGGCAATCAGCGCGACGGTTTCTTCGTCGTTCATGGCCATGCGGCGAAACGTTTCGCGGATATCCCTGGCCGCGGCGATGGGATCTGGCTTCCCATTCGGCCCTTCCGGATTCACGTAGATCAGCCCCATTTGCACGGCCCCGAGCGGATTCTGAAGATCACGGTCGCCGGTGTAGCGTTCGTCGCCCAGCCACGTGCCTTCCGGGCCCCAGTTGACTTCTTCCGGCTCCCACACGTCCGCACGGCCGCCGCCAAAGCCGAAGGTCTTGAACCCCATGGACTCGAGCGCCACGTTGCCCGCAAGAATCATCAGGTCGGCCCAGGAGATCTTCCGGCCGTACTTCTGCTTGATCGGCCACAGCAAGCGTCGCGCCTTGTCGAGGTTCACGTTATCCGGCCAGCTGTTCAGCGGAGCGAATCTTTGCTGGCCCGAACCTGCACCACCGCGACCGTCGTGAATGCGATACGTTCCGGCGCTGTGCCACGCCATGCGGATGAACAGTCCGCCGTAGTGGCCGAAGTCAGCCGGCCACCAATCCTGCGAGTCCGTCATCAGGGCATGCAGGTCCTTGACAACGGCGTTCAGGTCGAGAGTCTTGAATTCCTTGGCGTAACCGAACTCCTCACCCATCGGATCCGACAGGTTGGAATGCTGGTGAAGAATCTGAACGTCCAACTGGTTGGGCCACCAGTCACGGTTCGTGTGTGCGGGAGTTCCCGCGAACGGGCACTTCGATTCAGTTGCCATGTTTCTCTCCAATCGTCTTTGTTTTTTCGCGTTTCGTAGACTAAGAAATCATCCACCCTTGCAATCGAGTACCATCTCTTGGCCAGCCGCACATCGCGGAGCGAGCAGACCCAGTCAACGCCCATCCTATGCTTCCCCCACCTATTGTTCCAATATCTACTTCGGATACAATAGATAGGCACAGCCTATGGCAGAAAAAGAAGCCATTAGCCTTCAGCCGTCAGTCTTTAGCCAAAAACTGACGATCATCAGCGGCTGGCTAAGAGCTGTTGGCTGTTGGCTCTCTCATGGAACTTCACCAACTCCGTTACTTCTGCGCCGTCGCCGACGCCGGCTCCTTCTCTCGAGCCGCCGAAAAATGCCACGTCTCGCAGCCCTCGCTCTCCCAGCAAATCCAAAAGCTCGAATTCGAACTCGGCGGCCGCCTCTTCGATCGCCTCGGCCGCTCCGTCCGACTGACCGACCTCGGCGGCGCTTTCCTCCCTCGTGCTCGCTCCGTTCTCCACGAACTCTCCAGCGCCAAGGACGAACTCTCCGAACGTCTGCAATCCGAAGCCGGCCCCGTCGTTATCGGCGCCATTCCCACCATCGCTCCCTATTGGCTCGCGTCGCGCCTCGCCACATTCTCTCGCAAATTTCCCAAGGTCCATCTCACCATCGCCGAAGAGATCACACCCGTTTTGCTCGATCGCCTCCGCGCTGGCTCGGTCGACCTCGCCGTTCTGGCTCTCCCCATCCGCGGCCACGAATTCGATTCCCACCCACTCTTCTCCGAGCGCCTCTTTGCAGCGTTACCCAGGAAACACAAACTATCGCGCCGTCCGTCATTGCAACTCGCCGACCTTCGGCGCGATCCATTCCTTTTCCTTCGCGATGGCCACTGCTTCCGCGAAACCGCCGTCGCCGCCTGCGACCGCGCCCGCCTCGACCCCCGCGTCGTCTTCGAAAGCGGCCACCTCTCCAGCCTTCTCGCCATGGTCGGCGCCGGCATGGGCGTCTCGCTCGTCCCCGAAATGGCCGTGGACAAATCCCGGCCCTGCCGCTTCGTCCGCATCGCCGACCCCCAAGCCGAGCGCACCATCGCCGCCGTAGTCCTCCGCGGCCGCACCCTAAACCGCGGCAGCCGCGCTCTACTAGCCTATCTCGGCTGACAACTCTCCTGCTCACCGTAGCGGCCACCTTCAGGTGGCCAACCCCCTGGGAACGCCAACTCTGCTCCATCCCGCAGGATTTGCGGGATGAATCTCCTGATTGGCGTGTGACCGGTGTAATGGATGACTCTTAAATCGGCCACCGCAGTCTCTCACCCATAATATTGTGGTAGAATTTTGTGTGTTCCTTCGGTGGGGCCGTGGCGCAGCTGGGAGCGCGCCTCGATGGCATCGAGGAGGTCGTGGGTTCGAACCCCATCGGCTCCACCAATTTCATACCGGTGTATTACCTGTGCATCCTTCAGAGCGAAACCAACGGTCGCTTTACATTGGCCAAACGCAGGACGTACCCGAGCGCCTTGCCTGCCACAGCGCCAACTACTCACGCCATCGGCTCCACCAATTCTCTCTAAATTTTTCACCCGCATTTCCCAAACACGTGTAGCGGCCGCCTTCTTAGGCGGGCGCCTTTTCCCTTGATTGCGTTTTCGGTCTCAATCCTTGAAGATCTACACACCGCAATTACTCTCGTTAAGGCACACAAGTTCCTTTGATTTTTCCCATCTCGTAAGACACTCAATTAAAAGGTTTTAATAGTGTAGCCGTCTGTGTGACTCCAGTCACTGTTTTCCACCGCTTTTCCACCTATCCTTGACTGGACATTCCCTGCGGCGTTGGGTATTCTCACCCTTCCCCAAGGCCCGGTCCAATTTCTAAGGAGTCATTTCATGGCATCGCCCGCAGTCTCGAATAACTTCCGCGCCGTCCTGTGTCGTCATTGTGCCAAGCCCATTCGAGTTCCCGCACTGATCATGAAGAAGGAAGCTGAGTTTCAGACCCTCACCGATTCCGGGGACATTCACTACCATCTGATCTCCCGCGTCTTCAACGTCCGTTGCCGCTGCTGTCAACGCGAGTCCGTCTATTCCATCAATCAGATCGTCGACTCCCCGTATCCCCTGGCGCCCTGTTCCCCGGATCGCAAAGCCGCCTCTCTTTAGCAAAAAAGAAAAACAGCAGCGCTTTGTTCCCGCGCCCCTGCTCTCAACTTCTTACGGCCCTCAATAACATTCGGGTTAAGGCTTTCCCTTACCCGAAGTAAAGTTCCGTGCCCTCGACGCGCCAGCTTGAATCCATCTCCACAATTAGCTCTTCCTCCAAATCCTCTCTCGATGCAGAATACCTCCGCAGCCCGATACCATGCCTAACCCTGCCGATCGCTCTTCGCCTGCCGCCCGCCTGATTCTCGGCATCGCCGCAGCTCTCACGTTGCTGTTTTTCATCACCTATGCGGTCGACCTCACCTGGTACCACGTGCGCCTCGCCGTTCCTCGTCTCGGCGCGGCAAACTCGTCCGTCCATCACGTCCGTCTTCTCGCCATTCCCGACAAGGGCAACAAGATCGAATATCAGATCGACGCCGTGACTCCCGAAGAAGACGTGCCATGTTCCCGCACCATTTTCCCTCATCGCGGGCTCAACCCCTGCTGGTACGTTTCCCGCCACGCCAAAGATCCAATTGCGATGTAACCCGCTGCCTTCCTCCCTCTTCCATTTCTCCCGCAATTCCGATATGAAAGTCGCTCAGGAGGTACGCTCATGCTTGCCGCGTGTCGCTTCACCTTCCTGCTTCTAATCTGCGTGTTTCCCCTCGCTCGTCTTTCTCCGCAAACGCCCGTGCCTCCCGCCGATCCCAAGGCCGAAATCCTCGCCTTCAACGAAAAATTCATCAACGCCCACCTGCGCATGGACAATCCCGCCATCATCGCCATGTGGGCCGACGACGGCGTCAGCCTGCTCCCCAGCATGGCTCCCATGGTTGGCCGCGCCACGATCGGAAAATTCATCAACGACATCACCGCGCAGATGCCCGGCTACAAAATCGTCCGCGAGAAAATCGATTTCCACGACATCCAGGTTTCCGGCGACTGGGCCTCCGAATGGGGCCTGGAGACGCAAGGCCTCCAGCCGCCCAATCAGCCCACGATGGAAGGCTACGGAAAAATTCTCTTCGTCCTCCACAAGGACCCCACCGGCCAATGGAAAATCCAGCAAGAAATGTGGAACGCCAACCCCAAGCCCTAACTCCTTCTTGTGGCACAGGCACTCCTGCCTGTGCTCTTGGGTTTTCTTGCCGTTGTAGAGCCGGCTTTACGCCGCCCTCTTACTTTTGAGTGCGGGAGCGAAGCTCCCGCTTTTACGGACCCAACCCAACCGGCCAACCTTCAAATCGAACACACCCCTGCCACCCCCGCCATCAAACTAATCCTTTTCCACTATTTCAACTCCGTCCCGCTGCCTATACATTCACCCCAACTCGCGCCTCTTTCTCCGCTCATTGGCGCCGCTCGACGGAGGACCCCAATGTCTGCCCAAACTTCTGCCCTGAACTTCAATCCAACCCTCGCCGCCGTCGGCAATTGGCGCAGCCGCGTCCTCGCCATTTTTCTGATGGTCGCGATCGCCGGCATTTTCTGGGTCGACTCCCGCTACCCCGCGCTCCTCAAGCGCTATCACGCCGGCACGCAACTGAAAGCCACGGGTGCGCTCACCTTCGGCACCGTCTACCAGGTCGATCGTTCGATGCCGCTCGCCGCACGCGTCTGGCGCACCACGATCAACTGGCTCGACGCCAACCGCATCGGCATGACCTTTTCCTTCCTCTTCGGCCCCGCCGCGCTCACATTTCTCGCCACGCTTCCCCGCCGCAGATTTCGCTCGCGTTACCTCAACACCCTCTTCGGCGCCGCTGCCGGCGTTCCTCTGGCCGTCTGCTCCAACTGTATTGCGCCGATCGCGCGTGGACTCTTCGCTTCAGGCATGAGCACCGAATCCGTCCTCGCCACCATGTTCGCTTCTCCCGCGCTCAACGTCGTCGTCCTCGCCATGACCTTCGCGCTCTTTCCCATCTCCGTCGCGCTCCTCAAACTGGCAACCGTTCTCTTCCTGATCCTCGTCTTTGCGCCCGCCGTCGCCTCTCGTCAGAAATCCGAAACCGCGACGATAACCTGTCCCATCGAAATCCCTTCCGCGGAAACCTGGCCGCAAGCCGCAGCCGGCGTCACGCGTTCCTTTGCCAAAAGTTTCTGGTACGTCGCGCGAGTGGCCCTGCCGCTGATGATTCTCGCCGCCCTCCTCGGCGCGCTTGTCGTCGAACTTCTCCCTCCACACGCGCTCGTCGCCCAGGTCACCGTCGGTGGCATCATTCTCGTTGCTCTCATCGCCGCATTCCTCCCCGTGCCCATGGCCTTCGACGTGGCCATCGCCTACATCGCCATGACCAAAGGCGTCCCGCTCCCCTACGTCGTCACGATTCTCTGCACCCTCGGCATCATCAGCGTCTACTCACTCTCCGTCGTGGGCAAATCCCTCTCCTGGCGTATTGCCGCCGCAGCCTACGCCACCGTAGCCGCCCTCGGCACCACTGCCGGCCTACTCACCCGCCTGTTTTTTTAACGATTGCCCTACGGACCCTATCCGCGCCTTGTAGTAGCCGGGCTTGTTTACCCCGAGCACGGCCGAAGGGCCCGGCTTGATTTTTCTTAGGTCCCGCCGCCGGGTGCCGAACCTTGCGATCTTCAGGGTGCGGGTTTTCCCGTCTTCTCTGTGTCCTCAGTGCTCCTCCTCCGTGCACTCTGTGTTAAATCCCCACTCTGTGTGTTCTCAGCATCTCCGCGTTTTCTTTTTCTTATTACTTCGTTACTTCTCTCAGTCTTCTCTCCAAATATCTCCGCTCGCTATCATTCGTCACCAACGCCAACGCTTTCTTATACTCCTCCGCCGCATCCGCAAAACTCCTCAATCGCCGGTGCATATCCGCCCGCGCTGCATGCAGCAAATGATAATTCTCCAGATCGCTCCCCGCCGCCAATTCCGTCATCAACTCCAATCCACGTCGCGGCCCCTCTGCCATCGCCACCGCCACCGCCCGGTTCAGCGAAACCACCGGCGAAGGCTGCACCTGCGCCAGCGCATCATAGAGCCGCACAATCTCCTGCCAGTCCGTCTCTTCCGCTCGCGCCGCCCGGCAATGTACCGCCGCAATCGCCGCCTGCAGCGCCAGCGGCCCCGGCGTTCCACGCATCGCCTCTTGCACCAACGGCAACGCCTCGCCGATCTGCTCCCGCTTCCACCGCGAGCGATCCTGCTCCTCCAGCACCACAATCTCTCCCGCCTCGTCCAGCCGAGCCTCGCGCCGCGCATCGTGCAGCAGCATCAGCGCCACCAGCGCCGTCGACTCACGAGGCGTCTGCGGCCCCGTCAAGCTCGCCACCAACCGCCCCAACCGGATGGCTTCCGAGCACAAATCCAATCGCAGCAGCGAATTTCCTCGCGTCGCCGCATATCCTTCGTTGAACACCAGGTAAATCACTGTCAAAACCGCGTCCAGGCGCTCGGCCATGGCCTGCGTTTCCGGCACGACATACGGAATCTTCGCATCGCGAATCTTTCGCTTCGCCCGTACCAACCGCTGCGCCATCGTGGTCGTCGAAGTCAGAAACGCCCGCGCAATCTCCTCCGTTTCCAGCCCGCACAGAGTTCGCAGCGTCAGCGCCACCTGCGCCTCCGGCGCCAGCGCCGGGTGGCAGCAAGTGAAAATCAATCGCAAACGGTCGTCCGGTATTTCGCCGGTGTCGTAATTTGGCTCCCGGCTCTCCGTCCCAATCTCCGAGTTGCCGTAAAGCGCCAGCTTCTCCGCGTACTTCCCCTGGCGCCGGATCCGGTCAATGGCCTTGTTCCGTGCCGTCTGGATAATCCACGCCCGCGGAAGCGCCGGCACCCCAGTCGCCCTCCACTGGTCCACGGCCGCCGCGAAAGCCTCTTGCGCGCATTCCTCGGCAAGGTCAAAATCGCCAATCAGCCGGATCAGGGTAGCCACAATGCGGCCCCATTCGGCTCGATAGACGGTTTCAACGGCGGTGGCTGCGGCGGAACTCATAGCTGGTCCTGAATATCTTACGGTACCCTGTCGATTTATGTGTCGCCCGTTCGACTTACCTTACGAAGGAGCGGAACGCCCATGTCAAAGGGAAAGGCAATTAAACCCACCCAGCCGCCGCCGCTTGGCCCCAATCAGGCGCTTCAGCGCCTGGAGCGCCTCGTCGGCATTTGGGATATCAAGGGCCGAACCCTTGACTCCGATGTGGATGACATTTCGGGCCGCATGACCTGTGAATGGATGCTAGGAGGGTTTTTCCTGAAGCAATCCGGTGAGATCAAGTTTAAGGGCTTCAAGATGCAGAGTCTCGAGCTCATCGGTTACGACCCCGCGAGCCAGACCTTTCCGGCGAGCGTCTATTCAGATATGTCGGGCGTTGTCCTTCCATACCACTGGAATGTTCAAGGCGACACGGTCACGCACTGGACTGACACTCACAAATATACCGGCACCTTCAGCGACGATGGTCGAACTCTCACCGGCGGCTGGAGGCCTATTGATGGCAAGGGGGACGTTGCGTATGACGCCGTCATGACTCGGGTGGATCAGAATCCTTTTCTCGCACTGATTTTGTATTAAAGGAAGATTTGCATTTACCATTTCGAATTACAAAGGAAACGCAGATGAAATATATGCTGATGATGTATTTCGAAGAGAACGGCGCGCTGACCCAGGAGCAGCGGGAGCATTGTTACGTGGAATCCACCGCTTTTGCCAACAAACTCCATGAAGCGGGCAAGTTCCTCGGCGCCGCGCCACTCCAGCCAACTTCCACCGCCACCAGCCTTCGCCTGCAGGACGGCAAGCGCCTGGTCACAGATGGTCCCTTCGCCGAAACCCGCGAGCAGCTCGGTGGCTTCTTTCTGATTGATGCCAAAGACCTTGACGAAGCCATCGACATCGCCGCGCGGGTCCCCGCCGGCCGCTGGGGCACCGTAGAAATCCGCCCCCTTGTGGAAATCGACGGTCTGCCCAAAACATAATTACTTCGAGTTGTCGATTTTCCTCTCGCCCATTCGTCTTACTGGCAGAGAGCAGGGCCGGCTCAGCAACCGAGCTCTCAGCCAGCATTAAACAAATCTGTCAGGAGATAGAACCGTGAGATTCATGATGATCGTCAAGGCAAACAAAGACAGCGAAGCCGGCAAAATGCCCAGCGAAGAGCTCCTCGCCGCGATGGCCAAATACAACGAGGAACTCGTCAATGCAGGCATCCTCGTCGACCTCGCCGGCCTCCAGTCCAGCGCCAAAGGCTTCCGTGTCCGGTTTACCGGCGGCAAACCTGCGGTCATTGATGGCCCCTTTGCCGAGACAAGGGAGCTGGTTGCCGGCTACTGGATCATTAACGTGAAGTCGCGTCAGGAAGCCGTCGAATGGGCCAAACGAGTTCCCGCTCCCCACGGTCCAAGTGAAGCGTGCGAAATTGAAGTCCGGCAATTTTTCGAGATGGAAGACTTCGCTCCTAGCGAAGCGGTCGACCACCACAAGGAAGTCGGCAAGAAACTCGCGGCAGGCAAAAAGTAGCCGCGCGGAAAGGGAACTCCGATGCAAAAAATCACTCCATTCCTTTGGTTCGACGGCAACGCCGAAGAAGCTGCCAACTTCTACATCTCCATCTTCAAAAATTCGAAGATGGGCAAGATTTCCCGCTACGGCGACGCGGGGCCTGGACCCAAGGGTTCCGTGATGTCCGTGACCTTTCAGATCGAAGGCCAGGAATTTTTCGCCCTCAACGGCGGCCCGCAGTTCAAGTTCACTCCCGCCATCTCCTTCTTCGTCAACTGCGAAACCCAGCAGGAAGTCGACGAACTATGGGAAAAACTTTCCGCCGGCGGCCGCACTGATCGTTGCGGCTGGCTGCAGGACAAGTTCGGCCTCTCCTGGCAGATCATCCCGACGGTTCTCGGCCAACTGTTGGGCGACAAGGATCCGCAGAGAGCGAAACGCGCCATGCAGGCCATGCTGAAAATGACCAAGATCGACGGCAAAGCCTTGCAGCAAGCTGCCGATGGGAAATCGGCACAATCTTCCTGACGGGCGTGGTTTGGGGGTCGGAGCTTCAGCTCCGACGGCAAGCCGTGCAAGTCAATGGGCTTTAGCCCCGGAGGAAATGGGTTTTCTGTTTTTTCCAAACCGGGATAGAAGTCGCAGCTTTCGAAACTAAAAAAGGAGCGCACCATGCAATTCAATTCCTATCTTTTGTTCAACGGCGATTGTGAGGAAGCATTCAAAACCTACGAGAAAATCTTCGGCGGAAAGATCGAGGCCATGCTGACTCACGAAGGCACGCCCGCCTCCGTTCAAGTGCCGCCCGAATGGCTGAAAAAAATTCTCCACGCTCGCATCACCATCGGGAACGCCATTCTCATGGCCTCCGACGCGCCCCCAGGCCGCTACTCCAAACCGCAGGGATTCAGCGTCAACATCGGTCTGACCGACATCAAGGAAGCCGAGCGCATCTTCAGCGCGCTCTCCGAAGGCGCAACAGTCACCATGGCCCTCGGCGAAACCTTCTGGGCGCACCGCTTCGGCATGCTCACCGACCGCTTCGGCATCCCCTGGATGGTCAACGTCGAACGCGCCGGCGTTCAAGCCGCGTAAACTTCGCCTGTTTTGGAGTAGGATAGGTTTCCCGAATCCTCGAACTAAAATCGCATTCACAAATTGCACCGATAAGGAGCTGAGACACATGAGCAAGGTTCGAGTGTTGGTTGGCACGAAGAAGGGCGCGTTCATTTTGTCGGCCGATGGCAAGCGCGAAAAATGGGAGGTCAGCGGCCCGCATTTCGCCGGCTGGGAGATTTATCACCTCAAGGGTTCGACCGTGGATCCCAATCGCATCTACTGCTCACAATCGAGCGGCTGGTTCGGGCAAATCATCCAACGCTCCGATGACGGCGGCAAAACCTGGTTCCAGCCCGGCACCCCTCCGGGGGAAACCAAAACCCCGGACGGAATGCCGAAAGGCGAGAGCAACAAATTCTCATATGACGTCTCGAAGGAAACCGGCGCGCCGCTGACCACGCACCAGTGGTACGACGGCACGCAGCATCCCTGGGAGTTCAAGCGCGTCTGGCACCTTGAGCCGTCCCACACCGATCCGAATCTGGTGTATGCGGGCGTCGAAGATGCCGCGATTTTCCGTTCCACCGACGGCGGACAAAACTGGAACGAACTCTCCGGCCTTCGTGGCCATGGCACCGGCCCCCAGTGGCAGCCCGGCGCCGGCGGCATGTGTCTCCACACAATCATTCTCGACAAGAAAAATCCCAATCGCATCTACATCGCCATTTCCGCCGCGGGCGCGTTCCGCTCCGACGACGCGGGCAAAACCTGGAAACCGATCAACCAGGGCCTTATATCGCAATTCATCCCCGATCCCAACGCCGAAGTCGGTCACTGCGTTCATCACGTGGCCATGCATCCGTCGCGCCCAGACACGCTATTCATGCAGAAGCACTGGGACGTTATGCGCAGCGACAACGCCGGCGACCGCTGGCATGAAGTCAGCGGCAACCTTCCCACCGATTTCGGATTCGTGATTGACGTGCACGCCCACGAGCCGGAGACAATCTACGTCGCGCCCATCAAGAGCGACTCCGAACATTTCGTTCCCGACGGCAAGCTCCGCATCTACCGCAGCCGCTCCGGCGGCAACGAGTGGGAAGCCCTCACGAAGGGCCTGCCGCAGAGCGATTGCTACGTCAACATTCTTCGCGACGCGATGGCCGTTGACTCGCTCGACTCCTGCGGCGTCTACTTTGGCACCAGCGGCGGCCAGGTGTATGCTTCCTCTAATGCGGGCGATTCGTGGGCACCGATCGTGCGCGACCTGCCCGCAGTCTTATCGGTCGAGGTGCAAACGCTGCCTTGATTCGCGGACCAGGTGGCACAGCCATTCCTGGCTGTGCTCTTGGGTTTTCCCTAGGAGACCTCTGAAATGAAGTTCACGTTTCAATCTTTATCCGGGCAAACACTCCCATGATTCGTGTCGTACTCCCCGCGCATCTCCGCACGCTGGCTCACGTGAACGGCGAGGTCACTCTCGAACTCGCCGCTCCACCAACCCTGTGCTCCGTGCTCGATGAACTCGAAGCACGCTATCCCATGCTGCGCGGCACAATCCGAGATCACGACACCCTGCAGCGCCGCGCATTCCTCCGCTTCTTCGCCTGCGCGGAAGACCTCTCGCACGAACCGCCGGACACCCTGCTTCCGCCCGAAGTAGCCGCAGGCACCGAGCCATTCCTCATCATCGGCGCCATCGCAGGCGGCTAGCTCAATCTTCGCATTCCTCCCTGTATGTGCTTGGCTTTAGCCGTGCCCGGCACCTAGGGAAATCCCGCACGCCGGAGGGGGCCAGCCTCTGTTTTTTCTGTCATCCCGACCGGAGGCCAGTGCCGTTTGCTGGCCGGAGTGGAGGGACCGTGGCAAGGCCATCCCCACCCAATTCCCGGAAACAAGCACCCAACGCACCGCCCACCACGCTTCGCTTCCTGTTATCTGCTCGCTGCTATCTGCTGTCCCTCCGCATGCGCCCTCGTCCGCCGCAACTCCACCACGAGATACGCCACCACCGCAATATTCACCAACAACACCACAACTCTCGGCCACGAAAGATGCACATAGATTTCGTAGACTTCCAGCGGCATCAAAGAAGCCGTCGTCGCGATCGTCAAATATTCCGCCCAGCGCTTTGCCAGCGCGAGTCCCGTTCCTTCGGACAGAAACAGCGCCGCATAGAAAAACGTCCCCAGGCTCAACTGCCGCAACCGGTGCTCGTCCACATTGGAGAGCTTCTGCACTAGCCATAGCAGGTAACGGTTGTGCGGATCGGCCCGCAACAATTCTATCCAGTGCGCGAATTCTTTCGGCAGGTCTCCGTGCAGGAAGTGCAGCGCCCCAAACCCCAGCGCCAGCAGCCCAAACCCGTTCACGAACTTCAGCGCCGCGATGGCCATCAGCCCGCGGTGCTTCTTGTGCCCACTTTTCTCCGTCGTCATCGGTAATTGACTCTAACATGCCGCTGAAGTCCGGAATGTCCCATTGCCACCCAGTGCAGTGAAACATGCACCCAACAGCCGTCTTTGTAGGGCCCGCTCGCCGCTGCGACCGAGCCGCTCTTCTTCGTTTTCAGCTATCCGATCGCTGTTATCTGTTCGTCGTTTTCGGATTACTAATTGTCCGCATCGTCTGGACTCAGGTCCTGGCTCGTCGCCGCGCCCATGCTACGATTTCGTTCATCCAACGGGTCCTATGCATTCAGACGAGCCTCTATTCACAGACGAACCTCTATACACAGAGGAACCTCCCGTCTTCAATCCTGCGCTCTACCCGCGCACTTACAAGCCATCCACCGGCTATCTTCTCTTTTTGGGGACCGTCAGTTGCCTCTGCGCCGCGGCCGGCATCGCCGGAATAATCTACTTCGGCACCGGCCACGAGATGACCAGCATGCGGTCGCAATTCGCCCTGGTCGTTCTCTCTTTTCTCTTCCTGCTTCTCGGTGTTTACCTGATTAGCGCCGTGCTAACCTCGCGGCTGATCCTCGGTCCCGACTTCATCGAGGTCAAAGATTTCCTTTCGTCCAAAGTTTTCTACCGCTCGGATATCGCCGGCTACCGCATCCTTCCCACGCAATACATCTCTACGCTTGTCTTCCAGCCCAAGGCCGCCGAGCGGAAAAAGCTAAAAATTCCTCTCTACTTCCGAACTGACGACGCCTTTGGAGAATGGTTCATCGACATTCCGAATCTCGATCGGGAAGACCTCAGCCAATCCATGGCCCAACTCGAAGCTGTTGTAGCGCACGACAGCCCCGGCACCGACGCGACCGAGGAACGCATCGCCGGGGCGTACCGCACCGTCAAAATCCTGAATTGGGCCGCGGGAATAGCCTCCGCGTGGGCGTGGATTTATCCCAATCCCTATCCGCTCGCCATGCTTGCCGCTGGCGTCGTTCCATTCATCATCATCGTTCTGCTCGCGCGTTCGCACGGCGTATACCAAATCGAAGGCCGGCGCAATGATGCGCGCCCAAGCCTCGCCGGAGCCTTTATCTCTCCTAGCTGCGCCCTGGCATACCGCGCCATTCAAGACCTTCATTTTCTGGAATGGAAGCCGCTGCTGCTGGCAACACTGGCTCTCACTGCCGTGCTCACCATTTTCCTCGCTCAATCCGATCCCCATTTCCACAATCGCGCCGTCGCTGTCATTTCTACGTTTTTTATCGGGACGATGCTTTCTTTCGGCGTCCTCGCACACTTCGATGTGCTCGCCGACCGCTCCGCTCCCGCCACACACCAAACCCAGGTCCTCGCAAAGCGCATCGAGAGCGGCCGCTCCACCAGTTACTATCTGATGGTCTCTGCCTGGGGCCCGCGCCAGCACTCCGATGAAATCGGAGTATCCCGCGCTCTTTACGACGCCGTCACCCCCGGCCAGCCCGTCTCCATCCACCTCTACTCCGGCGCGCTCCACCTCCCCTGGTTTTCCGTCTCGCGCGTCGTCGCCTCTCCCGAAGGCCGTTGAAGCGGACGACGGACTGATAATCGATCTCCGTTCCAGCTGTGCCCCCTCCGCCCGAATAACTTCTAACCCGAGCCGCGATCATGCGGTTTTATGAGAAAAGATTGCAGCGTCATTTATGGTGGGTTTATCTTGGGGCGATTAAATTTGCCTGCGTCGGGGGCCTTGCGATGAAAAGTTTATACTGGTTTGGAATGGCAGCTGCAGCTTTGTTCTCCAGTGTCGCAAGTGCGTCTGCACAGGACGCGCAGCCTTTGAAGCTAGTGCAGACGATTCCCATGCCCAATGTGAAGGGGCGCATTGACCACATGGATGTGGATGTGAAAGGGAAGCGCCTGTTTGTATCGGGGCTGGAGAATGGGTCGGTGGAAGTGTTGGATTTGCAGGCGGGCCGCTGGACGAAAAGCATCCCGGGATTTCTGAAGCCGCAGGGCATTGCGTATGTGTCGGGGCTGAACAAACTGTTTGTTGCGAGCGGTGACGACGGGATGGTCCGCGTATTCCGCGGAGATACGCTGGAGCTGCTGGACACGATCAAGCTGGAATTGGGACCAAACCGCGTGGCGTATGATGCGGCCAAGCAGGTTCTGTATGTTGGATACGGCGGCAAGGATGCCGGAAAGGATTATGGCGAAGTTGGCGCGATTGACGCCCGCACGGACAAAAAGATTTTCGACGTGCAGGTGGCGGCGCATCCTTCCGAACTGTTACTCGATCATTCTGGCAACACCTTGTTCGTTTTCATCTCCGCGATCACTAAGATTCAACTGGCAGATATCGCGAAGCACGAAATCCGCGCAACCTGGCCGGTGAGCAGCCAGCGGCCGGGCGATGCTGCGCTCGATGAAGCGAGCGGCCGGCTCTTTGTCGGGACACACACGCCGCCGGAAATGATTGCGATGAACGCGAAAACCGGAAAAGAAGTGGCTCATCTGCCGACCACCGACGGAATGGACGGCGTTTATTTCGACGCTGCGCGGAAGCGCGTTTACATTTCCGGTGGGCGCGGCGAAGATGTCGGCTCGGTGTTTGTGTATCAGCAGAAAGGGCCGGACAGCTACGAAATTGCGGGAAAGATTCCGACTCGCCCGGGCGCGGGAACTTCGTTCTGGTCGCCGGAGCTCAATCGCTACTACGTCGCGGCTCCCGCAAACGGCCAGCAGCCGGCGGCGATCCTGGTGTTTGAGCCCGTGCCGTAGTTGAATGACTCGATCCCGGGTGCGATGAAATCAGCAAAATTGTGCTGGATTATTGAGGAGGAACGATGAAAAGGTTGCTGGCAGTAAGTGCAATTGCGCTCGCTGGACTGGGAATTTCTCTTTTCCGCGGTGCGCACCCAGCGAAGGCGCAATCCACCGGGCGCGATATTCTGCCGCTGCAACTCGAGGAGGAAATTCCCGTTCCCGGCGTCGCGGGGCGGCTCGATCACTTTACCGCCGACGTCAAGCGCAAGCGCTTGTTCGTGTCCGCGCTGGGAAATAACACCGTCGAAGTCATCGACACGTTTGCGGGCAGGGTGATTCGCTCCATCAAGGGACTCAGCCAGCCGCAGGGGCCGCTCTACGTTCCGGGCTTCGACAAGCTCTACGTGGCCAACGCCGAAAATGGAAAGATGAACGTTTACGACGGCGCAACGTACACCCTGAAAAAGACGATTGATTTTGGCGTCGACCCCGACAATGTCCGCTACGACGCCGCTTCCAAGAAAATCTTCGTCGGCTTTGGCGAAGAAGACGGCGGAATCGCCATGGTCGATCCCGCCACCGACGAACGCGTCGGCAAGGTCTACAAAACCGAAGGCCATCCGGAATCGTTCCAGGTCGAAGCCTCCGGCGAGCACATTTACGCCAACGTGCCGGACGCCGGGATGGTTGTGGAATCGATCGATCGCAAAACCGGCGCTGTCACAAAGTGGCCACTGGAAGGCTTGAAAGGGAACTACGCCATGGCCCTCAACGAAGAAGACCATCGCCTCTTCACCGTCACACGCAAAACGCCGATGCTCGTCGTCCTCGACACGCAAACCGGCAACGAGGTCGCCCGTCTCCGCGCCGCCGGCGAGTGCGACGACGTCTACTTCGACGCTTCCCGCAAACGCATCTACGTCATCGGCGGAGAAGGAATTATCAGCGTCATCCAGCAAAAAGATCCCGACCACTATGAGCTGATCGCCAACGTCCCCACCACCATCGGCATTCGCACCGGCTATTTCTACTCAAAGCGCGACCGCCTCTACGTCGGCGTCCCCGCCAAGGGCAACGAACCCGCCCAGGTCTGGACCTTCGAGGCCGAAGACTAGCGCATGGCGCGCTGCCAGTAATTCTCCGAACCTGTAGGGCCCGCCGACCGCTAGCCCTGACAAGCGAAGGGTGGTGGGCCGCGCTTTTTCTCTCAAAAAGAAACTTTCGATTGTCCTTGACTTGCACACGCACGAAGCACAGGATGCATTCAGGTTTCGCAGTTTCAACGCGAAACGCCCAGTCCCGATTCCCAGCGAAGTTTCTCTCAAGGTTTAGTCCCGCATCGAGCGCCAACAGGGTAGAACCCAATGGGTTCGTTTCTATTCCCTCGCGCGGGGCCCTGCCTCCTGTTCGACGTACAGGTCTTCAAACCCAAGACGCCAGTGGTTCCGCACCAACTCCAGTTCGCGACACGCGAGCTGGTAACCTGCATTTCTTTTAAGGAGAACCACCATGTCTGAACAAAACAAAACTGTTGTCCGCCGTCTGATCGATGAACTCTGGAACAAGGGCAATCTGCAAGTCGCGGATGAAATCATCGCCCCTATGTATCAGCACCACGACGCTTCCACGCCAGATTTTGGCAAGGGTCCCGAGAGTGAGAAGAAGCGCGTCAACCTGTATCGCAATGCTTTCCACGATTTTCGTTTGAACATCGAAGATCTCTATGCCGAAGGCGAAACCGTTGTGACGCGCTGGTCCTGCCGCGGCGTTCATAAGGGCGAGCTCAACGGCATTGCGCCCACGAACAAGCAGTTCACCATCACTGGCGTAACCATCGCCCGCTTTGACCACGGCAAGATCGTGGAAGGCTTTGTCAATTGGGATGCTCTGGGCCTGATGCGCCAACTCGGCGTCGTCCCCGAGCCCACCAAGTCCATGGCCGCCGCGAGGTAGCCAGTCCACATCGCCCAGGCAACCCCGCCCATGCCCAGCCGCAATCCGCCCAGATAGCCTGCCCCGTACGATCCTTGTATGGGGCAGGCTCTTCTTTTTCATCCCCTCCGTCTCGTTGTGATTGCGGCACGTAGGATTGTTCACATCGTCAATGCGTTGGCCCCGGCCTCGCTCCTTGCCCGCGGTTCGATTTCGGGTGGGCTTTGCCCGTCTTCATGAATTACTGACAGTTCGCAACGTCGTTGAATGCATCCTCGGAAGTGCATGCACGCGGTTCCGCAGCAGTTGGCAGCGCCTGATTATTCCGCAGGATCCAGAGTTCCTCGCCATTCGTGATGTAAACCAGGTTGCGTGCTTCGTCCTCGAGAGTGTCAGTGACCCCGGTGAAACTTAAGATCACGCGCGGCTTTGCTGGATCGCTCAGGTCGAGTACCTTCACAGTGCTCGCCGGCGCAGGTGGGTCGGCTTTCAACGAGGCGCTGTCGGACCCTTCGACGAGAGCTAGTCCGCCACCGACCATTTGCAATCTGCCGGTGGATATCTCCGTCGGCCAGGCCACGCGCTTAATGATGCCGGGCTTGTTCGGATTCGTGACGTCAACCAGAGTGAAACCCTCCTTCGAGTTCCCGCCGATGTATAGATACTGCTTGCCGCCGATTTCCTGAGAAAATATTTGGCTCGCCGGAGCCCCCGCCAGAGCTACGTGTGCGACCACAATCGCTGGCTGCTCGGAGGCCTTCACCGCTCGATGTTTCGCATCAGCACTGGGCACCGTCGCCGCGAAAATTCCCAGAAGCGCGAGCGCACTGAAGATGTGTTTTCTTGCTGTTGTACTGCGAATGACTTTCATAACCTTCTCCTTCATCGTCAAATCCGTTCATCTCTATAGGCCGCTGCACTACCTTTGCTATTCACCGTTCGCTGAATCAATTTGTCGGCCACCCGTCCCATTGAAACTACTGTGAGTCGAGCGCTGCATCATTCGCCGAAGAGAAAAGCAAGGTTTGGACCAAACGAGGAGTGGGGAGGAAAAGCGTGAAAGTGATTGAAGGGAAGGGGTTTCAGGGAGCGGCAGTCAAATGACAGTGAAGGCGTGTCACGCCGTCATAAGGGTTTGACAGTGCCAATCGTCGAGCAGTTGACACTTGTGGAGCTCATGTGGTCGGAGCGGCGGGTGGCGCGCCCTTTGTGAGCTGAATCCTTCGGGTGGCCTACCTTTTGCGATGTTGCAAAGGGTGGGTCTGCTCTTCGTCTTCTCTGTTTCCGCCACTTCGCCACATCCCCTCTCGCCGAAAGCCACCCGTCATTCACACACTTTTAATCTTTGATTTTGGAATAAATCTCTACACCACAAGGTCCTAGCCTCTTGTAAGGGGCTTTTTCCTCTCCGGGAAAGTGGCTCGAGGGGACAGCTCAATCCTGCGTGAGAGGTGGTGTGCATCAATGATGTATAAATGGATTTCGGTTGGGGTCTTACTTGTCGGCGTCATGGCCATTGGTCTCGTGGGTATCGCGCAGCAAGGGCCTACGGAGGCGCCAGCCGGGTTTGACACCCCGACTCTCGCCCAAAATCACGGCGCGCAAAGCGTCAGCAACGGTATTGCAGAACCCCCCGGCGACACCTATGCCCTCGATCAAACCAATTTCGAACAACCTCACGACGCAAGCACCGGTCTCGGCCCCGTCTTCAACGCCAGAGCCTGCGTGGACTGCCATCAGAATCCCGTCACCGGCGGTGCAAGCCAATTCACCGAGATTCGCGCCGGCCACAAAGATGCCAACGGCAATTTCGTCGCCGCGACCGTCCCCATAAACGATGGCG
>Ga0210405_10002263_pt1 | contig 20220 bp, 19 predicted proteins | sample IncBWH11MmetaG_FD_155492 | JGI IMG/M metagenome (GOLD analysis project Ga0210405, IMG submission 155492) | Forest soil microbial communities from Barre Woods Harvard Forest LTER site, Petersham, Massachusetts, United States - Inc-BW-H-11-M | ecosystem: Environmental > Terrestrial > Soil >... | reverse complement strand
ACCCAAAATTCGGCTCCTTCGACGGACAGCCTCGCCACCACTGACCCACTCTCGTCGTCGTGCCGGAATGCCACGCTGGCCCCGAACGCCGCCTTATAAAACTCGATCGCCTTCGCCCCGTTTCGCACCGAAAGCATCGGGGCTATCGATGTCCTATGTTCCTTCGCGCTCTGCGGCCGGCTGCTCATAAAACGCTCTCCCGAGTAGAACCTATGCTTGCTTTTTCAGGTGTCGACCAAGGATGCGGCTGACGGGCCTCCATAAAGACGAAGACGGTCATAAGCACCGCGAGCCCGGAGAGCGCCGCGTCTTCCAAGACCTTCTTGAGTCCGATCATCTCCGGAGTCGCAAAGCAGCCGCAGTTAATGTTCATGTGGAGAAGATACGCGCGCAACACCACACCGAAGAACCCCAGCATAATTACGGTAAGCACCGGAGCCCAGATGCCGAGGCGCCAACCAATCAGAAGGAGCAGCCCGAGGATGATCTCCGTAAAGGGCAGAGTGTTTGCGACGAATTGTACTCCCCAGGGCGGCAGCATCTTGAACGCTTCTACCTGCGTCGCGAAGTTCGAGAGGTTCAAGGATATGGAAAATTTCAGAAATAAATAGGGCCACAGATTCGTGTTCGGGAGAAAAATCTTCGAGTAGCCCGCGTAAATGAAGATGCCGCCGAGAAGCAGGCGGCCGATCCAGATCATCACACGGCGTAGATTCCATGGGCTGGATTGCATCATGCCTTGATTTTTCTCGACTTCCTCCGACGCAGTCTTTCTTTTTCCGGCCGGTTCTGGCTACTTCTGGCTCAGCAACTGATCCAGAAATTGATGCAGAATTTCGTAGCTCATGGCGCTCGAGTAGGGATACGTCTGCCCCTTGGAATGAAACACGGTCGTCGGCGTCTGGTTCACGCGGTACATCTGCCCGAGCTGCACATCCTTCTCGATCAGCGGCTCGAGCGTACCGCCCTTCACGAGCGCGCGCACCTTGGTCATGTCCGGGGACGAAAGCACCGCCGCCAGCGTCCCATCCACGTCCCCGTTTTGCTCCCATTTGTCCTGATTCTCAAACAGCGCCTTCTCCACAGGCTCGACCTTCCCGATCTCCGCAGCGGCCCGGGCATACCGCGCAGCCACGCGCGAATACGCGTGCATAGGCAGCGGAAAATCCCGATGGATCAGATAGACCTTGCCGGTGCTCACGTAATTCTCCATGAGCTGCCGGTTGGTGGTCAGGAAAAGCGTCTTGCACGCGGGGCACTGGAAGTCGCTGAACACTTCCATGACGACCGGCGCGTTTTTCGACCCAAAGGCTTTGTGCGGATCAACGTCCGTAACGCCGCTTTCAGCCTGAGCTCCGGCAGGCTGCGGTGAAGCGTTTCGCGATTCGGCTCCGGCTTCGGATGTCCCGATGGGTGCCATTTCATGGCTCAGATTAGCCGCCGGAGAAACAGAAGCGCCGCTTGCTATATTCTCCGAAGCAGCGACTTTTGCCTCCGGTTGAGGTGCAACAACCGGCTCTGCGCCATAACGCGCCGCGGCAACAGGGTGGATTCCCCGGCTAACAAGAAGTCTCCCGCCGATCAAGGACACAACGATAGCTACAGCGATAACAGCGCGACGACTCACGCGACCCTCCTACCTAGAAATACTCTCAATCAATACGCTCAGATGCAATCTCTCGGTCAGACTATCACAGCTTTCCCGTCTTTAGCCTCTCGATGGTCAGGCCGGGTTCTAAGGATAACCAGGCCCCAAATCTGAGCATCAGATAGGCAGCCCGATAGGAGATGCCGAAGCGACAGCAAATATATGAAAATACAGTATTTAGGTAAGGAAGAAGAAAAACTTGACAAAGCCACACTCAAGTTATATACTGCCCTTCGATTTGGACCAAGGAGCACGCCATTGACCTCGGCCCACTCCGGAACCCTTACCTTCCGGAGGGCCAGTGATGTAGACGGGTTCCGGAAGGAATAACAGAGATGAGCAAGATTATAGGAATTGACCTGGGCACCACGAACTCGGTCGTGGCCGTCATGCAAGGCGGCGAACCGGTCGTGATCCCCAACCAGGAAGGCGCACGTACCACCCCTTCGGTGGTCGCCATTACCAAAGGCGGAGAGCGCCTCGTGGGACAAGTGGCCAAGCGCCAAGCCGTGACGAATCCCGAAAACACCGTGTATTCGATCAAGCGCTTTATGGGCCGCCGCTACGATGAAGTTGGCGAAGAGATGAAGCGCATCCCCTACAAAGTCGTCAAGGGAGAGCACGACGACGCGCGTGTCGAGATTTTCGGCAAGATTTACAGCCCGCCACAGATTTCCGCGATGATCCTTGGCAAGCTGAAAGCCGCCGCGGAGGATTTTCTCGGCGAAAAAGTCGGGAAGGCCGTCATCACGGTGCCCGCGTACTTCAATGACGCGCAGCGCCAGGCCACCAAGCAGGCAGGCGAAATCGCCGGCCTCGAAGTCGTCCGCATCATCAACGAGCCCACCGCAGCTGCGCTGGCTTACGGCTTGGACAAGAAGACCGACGAAACCATCGCCGTGTACGACCTCGGCGGCGGCACGTTCGATATTTCTGTGCTCGAAGTCGGCAGCGGCGTGGTCGAAGTGAAGTCCACCAACGGTGACACCCACCTCGGCGGCGACGACATCGACCAGCGCATCGTGGACTGGCTGATTGACGAGTTCAAGAAAGAGAACAGCATCGACCTCGGCAAAGACCGCATGGCCCTGCAACGCCTGAAGGAAGCCGCGGAAAAGGCCAAGATCGAACTGTCGCAAATGATGGAGACGGAGATCAACCTGCCGTTCATCACGGCGGGTGCGAATGGCCCCATCCACATGCAGCAGAAGCTGACGCGGACTCGTCTCGAGCAATTGATGAACGACCTCCTCGAACGCTCGATGAAGCCGGTCAAGCAGGCGCTCGAAGACGCGAAGATGTCCCCCAACGATATCCAGGAAGTCGTGATGGTTGGCGGGTCGACGCGCATCCCGAAGGTGCAATCGATCGTCCGCACGTTCTTCGGCGAGAAAGAGCTGCACAAGGGCGTGAACCCCGACGAAGTCGTCGCGGTCGGCGCTGCCATTCAGGGCGCGGTACTCGCGGGCGAAGTGAAGGACATCCTGCTGCTCGACGTGACGCCGCTTTCTCTGGGCGTCGAAACGCTCGGCGGTGTGATGACCGTGCAGATCCCACGCAACACCACGATCCCGACGCGCAAAGTCGAAACCTACTCAACGGCAACAGACAATCAGCCGGGCGTGGAAATCCAAGTGTTACAAGGCGAGCGCAAATTCGCCACAGACAACCGTTCGCTTGGCAAGTTCAAGCTGGATGGGATTCCTCCGGCGCCGCGCGGCACACCGCAAATCGAAGTGACCTTTGACATCGACGCCAACGGCATCTTGAACGTCAGCGCGAAGGACAAGGCCACCAACAAGGAGCAGAAGATCACCATCACTGCTTCGAGCGGTCTGACGAAGGAAGAAGCCGAGAAGATGCGCGTCGAGGCTGAATCCCACTCGGAAGACGACCGCCGCCGCATGGAGGAAGTTGAATCGCGCAACCGGCTCGACGGCATCCTCTACCAAGCCGAGAAGATGATTCGCGAGAATCGCGAGAAGATTGCGGAATCGGACGTCAAGACCGCCGAAGACGCCATCGAAGAAGCCAAGAAAGCCATCGCCGAGGGCGGCACGGCTCGCTTGCGCTCGGCCACGGAGAATCTCGAGAAGTCTCTGCACAAGATCGCCGAGATTCTCTACAAGGCGAACGAAGCCAAGCCCGGCACCGAACAAGCCGCCGGTGCAAGCGCAGGCGCCGGAACGAGCGGCAGCACAGGCTCGAGCGGCGCTGCACAAGACAAAAAGCCTGGTGACGTGATCGACGCCGAATACGTCGACGTCGACGAAACCAAACGTCCGAACTAACGCGGCTCAACTTGTAGGGGCGGGGCTTGTTTACCCTGGAAGGGCCCCGCCCCTTCTTGCTTTGCAACTCAATGTCGCACCAGCTGTTTTGTTGAACTTTCAGCTTTTAACTGTCGACTGTTAACTGGTTTCCATGGCCACAACCGCAAAACAAGACTATTACGAACTGTTAGGGGTCCCGAAGAAGGCCAACGCGAAAGATATTCGCACGGCTTTCCGCAAACTCGCGCGCAAATATCATCCCGACCTCAATCCCGGCGACAAGTCCTCCGAAGAAAAATTCAAGCAACTGCAGGAAGCCTACGACGTTCTCTCCGACTCGAAAAAGCGCCAGATGTACGACCAGTACGGCTTTTACACCGACAATATTCCTCCCGGCGGTCCAGGGGGCGGACGCGAGCAAGACGGCGAGGGCGTCAATTTCGATTTTGGAGGCTTCGATTTCGGCGGCGGTTCAGGCGCGCAGGGCGGCAACGCAAGTTTCCGCGATCTCTTCAGCCAGTTTTTCCGCGGCGGACGCGGTGGCGGTGAAGAACCCGAGCATGAGCCCGGCGGCGACCTCGAATATCAGATCGAGATCGACTTTTGGGATGCCGTGCGGGGCGCCGTCAAGAAGCTGACCATCACGCGCCTCGATACCTGCGACACGTGCCAGGGCACAGGCGCAGTCGGCTCCGCACAAACGTGCCCGACTTGCCACGGCTCCGGCACTATCCAGCAAGCCGCCGGCAAAATGAAATTCAATGTTCCCTGCACGCGCTGCGGCGGCACCGGCAAAATTCGCAAAGTCTGCCCGACGTGCAGCGGCGAAGGACGCCTGCGCCGCACGGAAACCATCGACGTGCGCATTCCTGCTGGTGTCGCCAGCGGTTCGCGCGTGCGCGTACCTGGCAAAGGCAATGCAGGAACGATGGGTGCACCTCCAGGCGATTTGTATTTGCGGGTGGACGTTAAGCCGCATTCCTTCTTCGAGCGCCGCGGCGATGATTTATACACCAAAGTCCCGGTGACGGTGACCGAAGCCACGCTAGGCGCGAAGGTCGAAGTACCGACCATCGACGGCCGCTCGCTGGTGCGCATTCCCCCCGCAACGAACAGCGGAAAGACTCTGCGCCTCAAAGAAAAAGGCGTCCCCAGCGCGCGCAATGGCTCTCGCGGCGACCAATACGTCGAAATACAAGTGGTCGTGCCGCAGCCAACGGATGAACGCGTGCGCACTCTCATGAAAGAACTGGAAACCGTCGCGCCGGACGATCCGCGCAAGGATTTATTCACGAAAGCAGGAGTGTGACGCGGACGCCGCGTGACACTCCTGCCCGTGTAGGGGCACGGCACGCCGTGCCCGTCTTAGAAGAAGGTAGGGGCGCAATTTATCGTGCCCGTCTTAAAAGATTGTAGGGGCATGATTCATCGTGCCCTCTTTCAAGAGAGCAACAAATGCCACAGCGAGCCAGAAAACGAGCCAAAGCCGGCTACATGATCAGCGCAGTAGCGGAGTTGTACAAACTCCATCCGCAAACGCTGCGCCTCTACGAGCGCGTCGGCCTGCTGAAGCCCTCGCGTTCACAAGGAAATACCCGCCTGTACACCGATTCCGACCTCGAGCGCCTCGACGTAATCCTGACTCTGGCGCGCGACATGGGCGTAAACCTCGCCGGCATCGAAATCATCCTGAACATGCGCGAAAAAATGGTCGAGATGGAACGCCAAATGACCGAATTCGCCACCGTCGTCCAGCAAGAGCTCTCCCGCGTGGCCTCCTCGCACTCGCAAAACAAAGAACCACGCAACGCCATCGTGCGCGCCACCCCGCGCATCTCGCGGACTTCCTAGCTCGCGCCGTTTCCGCAGCTTTCTTTTTCTCCTCTCCTCTCTTCTCTGCGAAACCTCTGTTAACTCTGCGCCTCTGCGTTATCTTTTCTGGACTCTCTGTGAACTCTGTGTTAAGAAAACCTGCTCCGGCATCGCCGCTCGAACCTCTCATTCGCCACCTTCCATAGCTTGCCGTTCCGCCTCCGCGAACGTATGCTGTCCGCATGGCGCTTGAGAATTGCCCCCTTTGCAGAGGCACCGGCTGGAAGCTCGTGCCGAGGCCCGATGGATCCGCAGGCAAGATTGCCGTCGCGTGCGATTGCGGCATGGAGGAACGTTCCGAGCGCGTCATCGAGCGCGCCCACATCCCCAAACGCTACGAGCACTGTGATTTTGAGAGCTACAGCACGGACGTCGGCGCCACGCCGCAGCAAACGGATTCGCTGAAAAAAGCAAAGCTCCTGACCCAGGGGTTTGTTCGTGACTACCCGGGCGCTGCGGAAAAAGGCCTGCTGCTCATGGGCCCCTCAGGTGTAGGCAAGACTCACCTAGCCGTAGCCGCGCTGAAGGATCTAATTCGTCGCGGGCACAACGGCATGTTTTGCGATTACCGCGAACTCCTGAAAGAAATCCAGGCCAGTTACAACCCGGCCAGCGAGTCCACCGAAATGGGCATTCTCGAACCCATCCGCACCGTGGAAATTCTCGTCCTCGACGACCTCGGTGCCAGCAAGCCTTCCGACTGGGTCCGCGACATCGTCGGTATCGTTCTGAATGCCCGCTACAATGAGCGCCGCACCACCATCATCACGACGAACTACTACGACAATCCAGCCCAAGAAGGCGAAGCCACGCGCCTCCCCAGCGGAAAACTCGTCATGCCCACCCGCGAAGACTCCCTCGAACAAAGAATCGGCAGCCGCATGCGCTCCCGCCTCTTTGAAATGTGCCGCACGGTCGAAGTCATCGCCCCCGATTTCCGCCGCGAAAGCACACAAGCCGGCCGCGCTCGCGCTTGAGTTTATAGCCTTTCAGTTATAGAACTGAAGGTTTTATTCTCACCTATCACGCCCATGTTTATCGACGATGCATCGCAACAAAACGACGATTTGCGCGATGGGCAGGCCGAAGAACGGAGCCGCGGCACTCGTCGGAAAAAACTGGATACGCAGGAAAAACAAAGGGCCGCGCGTCTGCGCCAGGACATTTTGAAGGCCTATCGTAATGGGGACGAGATCGGCTTTAAGATCGCCCTGCCCGCCGCCGGGTGGAGCGAGAGTTCCGCCGAGTTTGTCGAGGCTTTGAAGAAGTTCCGCGACGCGGTTTCCCGGCGTCCGTCAAGATGACATGAATTCGGTCCAGCCTGGCGTTACGTTCATCGGCGGGAAATTGCTCGCGGCCCTTCTCGATAATCTCCGCGAGTTCTTCCACTACACTCGGGACCTTTTCATTGATCTCTTTTTTCTTGGGCATCGTCGTGTTCTAGGCCCGAGGGCGAGCGCACCTACGTCCTTAATAACTATCCTACTATGCCCGAGCTTAAAATCGCGTCGCTTATTCAAGGATCGCACCGTCGATCCATCGGGCGCTCGGTGAAGCGGCCCAGATCGCTCTCAAAGAACCACGGCATTTTCGAGAACCGGAAGTTTCGCGAGTCCGTGTCGGCTTCTCTTGAGGTAGTAGAACTCCCGTCGCGCCCCATCTCATGCATACCGCTTTCATTGACACAATGCGGACGCGGCGAGTATCCTTTTGAGGTTGCAGCGCGCCTCGAAACGCCCGCAGCACCTTTGTCCCGTATGACCGCTCGGCGGTTAACCTCCTTGTAGAAACCCTGTCAGGGAATTCGCAAGGAATCTTATCGACGTTTTGCGTTATCCCGGCATAGCCGGGGTGGACAGAATAGAAGTTATCTTCCGGAGGCCAACAACCATGTTTCCCGACCACGACAACCAGTCCTCAGCAGCTGCAGCTGCACCAGCACCCGATTCAGAACTAACTCAGAACAGCAGTCCAGAGGAAGTGAACACGGCGCAAGCAAGCGCGCCCGAACCTGTGGCACACGCCAGCGACGCCGCCGCGGAGTCGCACGATCACTCGGCTGCCTCTGCCGAACCCCCTCAGGAACACGCGAAAGCCCCAGAAGCTCCAGTTGCTCCGGTTGCCGCGGAAGCGCAGGCAGCAGTGACAGCTCCACCTCCAGCCGACGCCGAAGCCACAGCTGCGGCCGAAGAAGCAGCCGGCTCAGAAGAGATGAGCAAGCTGATGGAGCAGTACGACGAGCAGCACGAAGCTGCCTCGCAAAACGAAATTATCGAAGTAAAGGTTGTCGCCTACACGGAACACGGCGTGGTCGTGGACCTCGGCGGAAAAACCGAAGGCCTGATCCCCGCAGCGGAATTCTCCGAAACCGACATTCCGCGCCCCGAGCCCAACGCCACCATCGAAGTCCAGCGCACGGGCGAGCACAAAGATGGCTTCACGATTCTCTCCTACCAAAAAGTGTTGCGCCGCCGCACTTGGGAAAAAATCGAAGCCGCCTATAAAGCCAAGGAAACCATCACCGGCAAAGTGGTGGACCGCATCAAGGGCGGCCTCGTCGTCGACATCGGCGTCCGCGCCTTCCTGCCTGGCTCGCAATTTGATCTTCGCCCCACGCAGAATCTCGACGATCTGACCGGCACCGAAGTCCAGGTCCGCGTCACCAAGCTCAACCGCCGCCGCGGCAACGTAGTCGTCAGCCGCCGCGCCATTCTCGAAGAAGAGCTGCACGCCAAGCGCGCCCAATTGATGGAGACGATCACCGAAGGCCAAGTCGTCCACGGCCATGTGAAAAACGTCACCGAATACGGCGCCTTCGTCGATCTCGGCGGCATCGATGGTTTGCTCCATCTGACGGACCTGAGCTGGGGCCGCGTCAAGCATCCTTCCGACGTAGTCAAGCCGGAACAGGAACTCGACGTCATCATTCTGAAGTTCGACAAAGAAAAGCAGCGCGTTTCGCTCGGCCTAAAACAGCTGATGCCCGATCCGTGGGTGAATGCCGCGGAAAAATATCCTGCCGGCGGCAAGGTAAAAGGCAAAGTGGTCGGCGTCGTCGACTACGGCGTCTTCGTCGAACTGGAACAAGGCATCGAAGGCCTCGTCCACGTCACCGAGATGAGCTGGTCGAAAAAAGCCCAGCATCCTTCGAAGGTCGCCAAAGTCGGTGAAGAAGTCGACGTCGTCGTCCTGGACATCAAGCCCAGCGACCGCCGCGTCTCCTTGGGCATCAAGCAAGCGTTGCCCGATCCGTGGCTGCTCGTTGCCGATAAGTACCCCGTCGGCACTATCGTCACCGGAAAAGTCCGCAACATCGCGGAGTTCGGCGCTTTCGTGGAAATCGAAGAAGGCTTTGACGGCCTCGTGCACGTCGGCGACGTAAGTTGGACGGAGCGCATCAAGAATCCGCATGAAGTCTTCAAAAAGGGCGAACCCGTCCCGGCTAAAGTTTTGAAGATCGATCCGGAAAATCGCCGCGTCTCCCTTGGCATCAAGCAGGTCAACGACATTTGGGGCGAGTGGTTCAAGCAACACAAGGTTGGCCAGATCGTGAAGGGTAAAGTTTCGCGCATTGCCACCTTCGGTGCCTTCGTCGAGCTCGGCGAAAACATCGAAGCTCTTTGCCACAACACAGAAATCGAAGAGCGCAAGCGCCGCGACGATGGCCATTCCCCTATGCAGCGCACCAGCACCGGTCCGCTGAAGAGCGCCGGTCCGCTCGAGCCGGGCAAAGAGTACGATTTCAAGATCATCAAGATCAGCCCGGAGACGCGCCGCATCGGATTGAGCTATCGTGCCGCCGCCAAGCAAATCGAGCGCAAGGAAATCGAGCAATACCGCTCCACGTCGAAAACTTCCTCGACGGCGACGATCGGCGACGCGCTCAAGTCCAAGCTGTCCGTCAGGTAAGCTCGCTAGACGGCAGGCGGCTGAGGAAAGTTTTCATCAACAAACCGGGCCGCGCTTCCCAGAGCGCCTCGGCAGCATGGCACCAGGGGCAACACAATTTCATTTACCTGCGGGTCAATTTAGTGATAGGAAGAGGGGCAACCGGGCTTGTTTCGCCCCTCTAAACCGTTTCGCACCAAGAACCTGCGGGCGCTGATACACTGGCTCTGCAACGAGGCATAGGCACGATGACCAAGCAACTGACGCTGACGAAGGCCGACCTCATCGAAGAGGTACTGCGCATTACGGAACTCCCCCGCAAGGAGTCCGAGACCATCGTCGAGACTATCTTCGACAGCATCATCGAGTCCCTGCAGAATGGCGACAAGATCGAGATTCGCGGCTTCGGCAGCTTCCGCACGCGCCAGCGCCGCGGCCGCGTGGGCCGCAATCCCAAAACCGGTGAGAAAGTCGAAGTGCCCCCGAAAAAGATTCCATTCTTCAAGCCCAGCAAAGAGCTCAAGGATTTTGTGAACAGTTCGGAGGCAGCAGCCTCGGCGGGAGCAACCTCTTCAGCGCCGGCTTCCGGCGACGCCAAGCATCCCTAAGTGGCACAGGCTTCAGCCTGTACTCTTGCAATGTCCAGATGGCCGGCTTCAGCCCCCAGGTCGTCTTTTCAACTCACCCACAGCGCCGAACATAGCCGCACGATTCTCGAACTCTTTTGCGCTATGCTGTCCGGGCTACTTTTGTTCTTGAGGACTCCTCTCGATGGACTATCTCTGGACCCCGTGGCGCTATCAGTACATGGAGCAAGTAACGGCCGGCAAGCAGCCTGACTGCATTTTTTGCGACGCCGTCGCGCTCAACAAGGACGACGAAACGCTGATCGCTTACCGCGGCGCGAAGACCTTCATTATCCTCAACCGTTTTCCCTACACCTCCGGTCACGTCATGATCGTCCCCTACGCCCACGTCGCGGAATTAAACCAGTGCGATCCCGGCGCGCTCACGGAAATGATGAATCTTGCTCAGCGCGTCGAGAAAGCCTTCCAAGCAAATTACAAACCGGATGGCATGAACCTCGGCATGAATCTTGGCCGAGCTGCGGGAGCGGGCGTCGTTGGACATCTTCACCTTCACGCGCTCCCGCGCTGGTTCGGCGATTCCAATTTCATGACAGTGACCGGCGAAACCCGCGTCCACCCCGAAGATCTTCACGTCACCTACGAACGCTTCAAATCGGCTCTCGCCTTCTAGATGGTCCGCGCAGCGCCTCTTGTAGGGGCACGATTCATCGTGCCCTTCCTCGGCGGCTTGCCGTCGGCATGTAAGCTGTCACCTCCTTTCTGCGCTAAACTAACTCCCCTCGGCACGCGGAGCCATTCTTGAACCTCGATCTCACCGAAGAACAATCTCTGCTCCAAAAAACCGTCCGCGAATTCGCGGAATCCGAAGTCCGCCCGCTCGCCAAAGAACTCGACGAAACCGGCCATTTCCCACACGCCACTTTCCAGAAAGCCGCTGAACTCGGCCTTACTGGCATCGCGCTACCCGAATCCGAAGGCGGCGCTGGCTTCGATCACATCGCCTACACTATCGTGATCGAAGAAATTTCCCGCTGCTGCGCTTCCACCGGCGTAATTCTCTCCGTCCAAAATTCCCTCTACTGCGATCCCCTTCACCGCTACGGCACGGCCGAGCAAAAAAAGAAATTCCTCGAGCCCTACGCCCGTGGCGAAAAAATCGGCTGCTACGCACTCACCGAGCCGCAAGCCGGCTCGAACGCCGCCGCCCTGCAAACCAAAGCCGTCAAGTCCGGCGACAAATACATCCTCAACGGCACCAAAGCCTGGATCACCAACGGCGGCGCCGCCGACGCCGCTATCGTGTACGTCAACACGCATCCCGAAAAAGGCGAAAAAGGCATCACCGCGCTGGTCGTAGAAAAAGGCACGCCGGGCTTCAAGACCGGCAAAGAAGAAAAAAAACTCGGCATCAGCGCCACCGCCTGCTGCGAACTGATCTTCACCGATTGCGAAGTTCCCGCCACCAACCGCATCGGCAACGAAGGCGAAGGGTACAAAGTCGCGCTCTCCACGCTCGACGGCGGCCGCATCGGCATCGCCGCGCAAGCCACCGGCATCGCCCAAGGCGCTTTCGAAGCCGCGCAAAAATACGCCCAAGAGCGTCTCGCCTTCGGCCATCCCATCTCGCAATTTCAAGCCATTCAATTCATGCTCGCGGACATGGCCACCGAAATCGACGCCGCGCGCCTCCTCGTCCGCAAAGCCGCCTGGAAGGAAGACACCGGCGCGCGCTTCAGCATGGACGCCGCCATCGCCAAACTTTTCGCCAGCGAAATGGCCACGCGCGTCACCCACAAAGCCATCCAAATCCACGGCGGCAACGGCTACAGCCGCGAATATCCCGTCGAGCGCAACTACCGCGACGCCCGCATCACCGAAATCTACGAAGGCACCAGCGAAATTCAGCGCCTCGTCATCTCTTCCTGGGTTTTAAAATGAGACGTTCAGCGTTCCTTGCCGCATTCCTCGCTTGCAGCTTCGCCTGCGGATGCTGGCACTCGCGTGACTACGCAACCTATCCGAAGCGAAATCTCCAGACGGCGAGTCGAAGGCTGTCGTGTTTCAGAGGGGTTGTGGATCAAACCCCATCGACTCTGGCTTGCCAATCAGTATGTTGAACAGCAGCCAATCATCGCCATGGGGTCGCGGAAATGTCTTCGTGGCGGGCGATGAAGATCACGCCACGCCAAGGGACGGAAAGCAGACGATGGAAATCAAGGCGAGTTGGGAATCAAACTCCTCGCTTTCGATCTCTTATCCACAAAACGCCCATGTATTCCTGAAGAAGCCTAGTGTGGCTGGTGTTGCAGTCAAATATAAAGCTCTACCATAGTATTCTTGGGTGTGCTCGAACTAGACTGCGGCCTCGAATTCGATCCCGCCCGCGCGGATGAAGATTTCTTCCCTGCCCTGCCGCCCAAACCCGCCGTTTGCCTAATCGAAACGCGCGCCGAAAACGGCGAACCACTTGTGATTCGCACGCAGGATTTGCGCCGCCGCCTGCAACGCCTGCTCGGCCCTCCCGATCCAACAAGCAAACGTCTGAACTTGCGCGAGCTAGCGCGGGGCGTACGCTATCGTCTTACTGGTTCAGGGCTCGAACAAACCTTCACGTACTATCAGCAGGCCAAACAAATTTTCCCGAAGCGCTATCGCAAACTCATGCGCCTTCGCCCTCCCGCCGTCCTGAAAATCAGCCTGCGCAACGCCTATCCGCGATGCTACGCCACCCGCAGCATCGCCGTGGACGAAACCGGCGCACCCACTGCAGGCGCTTACTACGGCCCCTTCCCATCGAGAAAATCCGCTCTCGCCTTCTCCGAGCAGGCTCTCGACTTGTTCAAAGTCCGCCGCTGTCAAATTAAAATCCGCCGCGATCCAACCTTTCCAGGTTGCATCTACTCCGAAATGAAAATGTGCCTCGCGCCATGCTTCGCTGGCTGCACCAAAGAGGAATACGACGCCGAGGTTCAGCGCCTGGTGCAGTTCCTCGACACCAACGGCAACTCGCTCCGCATCGTCATCGAGGACGACCGCGAACGCGCCAGCACTGATCTTGACTTCGAGCGCGCCGCGGCACTCCACAAACGCCTCGAAAAACTCGACGAAGCGTTGCGTTTCCGCCCCGAGCTTGCCCGGCGCATCGCCAATCTCGACGCCGTAATTCTCCAGCGCGCCGCCGAAAACCAATGCATCGGCGTCTTTGGCGTCCATGGCGGCCGCCTCGCCGAGCCTTTTTTCCTGCGCTTCGCCGAAATCGCCAGCCAACCGCGCTCCGCCGAACACATCTTCAAGGACTATCTCGAAGGCAGCCCCGCGCAAAATGCCGAGCAACCCGCCGCCGCTTCCCCCGTCGCGCAGAGCGCGGAAAAACCCGTCCCCTCATCCGGAGCCGCTGCCCGCGACGAACTAGCCGAGCATCTGGCCCTAATCTCCCGCTGGTTCTACAGCAACCCTCGCGAAGGCGAGATTTTCTTTCGCGAAAAAGACTGGCCGTACCGTAAAATCCTTCGAGCCTGCTCGCGGCTCCTGAATCCGAAAGCTGCCGAGCCGCCAACAAGCGAACCCGCGGCGACCAACGGTTCGCCGCCGTAGGGGCACGGCACGCCGTGCCCTCTTTGTAGTGGCGCAGCATGCTGCGCCCTACGAGCGAAACGGCAATTTAGAAGGATTCTAATGACCACCTCCGCCACACTCGAAGCCACCAAGCGCTACGCCAAACGCTTTGCCGGACGCGCCGCCGACGGCCATTTCCGCGAAGCACACGCCCTCGTCATATCCTCGCTAGGCATCGGCACGTATCTAGGCCAGCCCGACCTAAAGGTCGACGCTAGCTACACCGCCGCTGTCGCCGCCGCGGCCGAAAGCGGCATCAACTTCATCGATGCCGCCATCAATTACCGTTTCCAACGTAGCGAACGCAGCATCGGCGCAGCCATCAAACAACTCGCCACAAAAGGGTTCTCTCGCGAAGAACTGGTCGTTTGCACCAAAGGCGGCTACCTGACTCCCGATGGCTCCATGCCTGCCGAACCCACCGAATATTTTCTCCACGAATACATCCAGCCGGGCATCTTCACCCCGAAAGATATCGTCGCCGGCAGCCACTGCATGACTCCGCGCTTTCTGGAAGATCAACTCGCGCGCAGTCTCCGCAATCTGCAGCTCGACTGCATCGACGTCTACTACCTGCACAATCCCGAAACGCAGCTCACCGAAGTCTCTCCCCCGGATTTTCTCGAACGCGTTCGCGATGCCTTCATCTACTTCGAGTCCGCCGCCGACACCGGAAAAATTCAATTCTATGGAGTGGCTACGTGGAATGGCTTCCGCCAGGAAGCCAAAGCCCGCGATGCCATGCAACTCGCCGAACTCGCGCAAATCGCCGCGGATATCGCCGGTGAAAAACACCGTTTTCGCTTCGTGCAGCTTCCCTTCAATCTCGGAATGACGGAAGCGCTGACCCTCGGCAATCAGTCTATCGGCGGGCGTGAACGCACTGTCATGGAAGCCGCCAGCGAACTCGGAATCACTCTGGTAGCCAGCGCGTCGCTGCTGCAAGGCCAGGTCGCGCGCAATTTGCCGCCGTTCGTAGCCCAGGCTCTAGGCCTGGAAAATGACGCCGCGCGCGCTTTGCAATTCGTCAGGTCGTCGCCGGGAATCACCACGGCCCTGGTGGGCATGTCGCACGTCGAGCACGTCCTCGCCAACGCAAAGTTGGTGAACGTAGCGCCCGCCACGGTAGATCAATTCACCCAACTCTTCACGCGCGGCGAAGGCGCATAAGCAGGCGCATGTTCGGCGGTCCGCCCGCGCTGCACTTGCTTGGTTTGTAGGGGCACGATTCATCGTGCCCTCTTCGCTGCTCACTCAATCGCGACTAATTTCAGCCGCCGAGACCCTAAATCCTCTCGCTCATCCAGTCCGTTATCGCCGCATCCACTTGATCGAGCTTTCCCACAAAAAAATGGTCCGCGTCTTCCACGACAACGATCTTGTTTTTCCCCGGTAACGACGAAACCAGGTTCTCCAGCTTGTCCACCGCACCGTAAATATCATTCGCCCCGTGCACGAAGAGCTTCGGTTTTTCACACCGCGTCAAATAGGAAAAGTCCGCGCTGTTCACCGGAGCCCCGAGGCCGATCAGGGAAGCCACTCGCGCATCCTCACAACCCGCCCGAAGTCCAACCCAGCACCCGAAACTGAATCCCGCAACGAGAAGTGGAATGTTTGGAAATTCCGCGGCAAGAAAATCTAGCGCCGCACGGACATCTTCCCGCTCGCCCTCGCCGCGATCGTGTTTTCCCTCGCTCGTCCCCGTTCCGCGGAAATTGAATCGCAGAACCGGAAGCCCCAGCGCATCCAGCGATTTCGCCGCTTGATAGACCACTTTGTTGTGCATCGTGCCGCCGAAAAGCGGATGCGGATGACAAACGAGCGCAGCCAGCGTGGGCGAACGCGTGCTAGGGCTCCACAGAATCGCTTCTAATCGGCCCGCTGGCCCTGGGAGAAAAAGATTTCGAGATTCGTGCGCTGCGCTCATGGTTGCACGCAAAAGAAATGCGAGTGTACCGCAACCCATTCAAAAGGCCGAATCGCTGGACGCGCATGCAGAGTGTCTAATCGACCAAGTTCGCAGGCTCGACAACGTTCGCACAATGGATATGACTCTATCCGACAAAGCATTCTTGGACCTTGCTACAATCCATGGGAGTAACAGTACTACTCAAGGGGCAACGCTCTTCAAAGTTAGCGAAGGGGTCCTAAACTCTCGTACTAGGACATAATTTCCTGACTTTCGCGTTGCAGTTTGTCATTGCCGATGTTAGCTTTCCTTCAAATTCCAGCCCGACTGTGAGGAGTAATGAGCGACGGAGCCGACCGCCGCGAAGCCCGGCGTTTCAACATGACGCTGCCGCTGCGCGTGCTTCCGCACGAACCGCATGGGTCCGAACTCGCTGCGCAAACCCGGGACGTAAGTTACCGCGGTCTTTATTTCCTTGCGGAAACCAAATTCCCCATCGGGAGCGAAATTGAATTTGTCATCACTCTTCCCGAGCAAGCGACGCAATCCAATGACGTCAATATCCGCTGCCTCGGCCAAATCGTGCGCGTCGAGCCCACCTCCAATGGCCGCATGGGCATTGCCGCGAAGATCGAACGCTACGAGTTCATGCCCGCAGCCGCTTCCGCTGCATAAGCTCCTCCGGCGCTTGTCATTCGCGGGAATCGCGCTTGTTCCAAATCCCGGTTCAGAAGCCCTTTCAGAATTCCCTTCGAGAATGATTGGTGACACTCGCTTGCGGCCACGCTCGGCGAGTACAATGGCTTGGGCCATCCGTTTCGTGTGCACGCAATCGAGGCCCGTTTTTCCGTGGGGGAACTTATGTATCACTACGACGCGAGCCTGGCGCTCGAAGAATTGAAAGAAGACGCGCTTCTACCTCACCCCGTGAAGCTCCGCGACATGATTCTGCGCACGCAACTTGGCCCGGAAGAGGCAAAACTGCTGAACCACGAATTTCAGGATTATTTGGCGCGTTTTGGTGAGTTGCAGAGCGTGGCTCGCGCCATTCTCGAAAAGGTCGCCGCCGGACGCCGCAAGGCTTCGTGATGTTGGCCGCCGCAGCCGGAGCGCGCCGCGGATGAAGCCTAAGCCGCGCGTTCTCCTTCTGTCCGCATCTTCCGGCGCGGGACACGTCCGCGCCGCGCAAGCTCTCGAAAAAGCGTTCGCCGCTCGCGGCGATTGCGTCGTCGAACACATTGACACCATCCAGTACGTCAGCAAACTCTTCCAACGTGTGTACGACAAGGCTTACATTTCCATGGTGCGGCGCGCCCCGGAATGGATGGGCGTGCTTTACGAGCGCACCGACCAGCCGTGGCGTCATCCGCGCCGCCGCCTCGCACTGGACCGCCTGAATACGGCCCCGATGATTCGTTTGCTGAAACGCGTGCAACCGGATTTGTGCGTGGCGACTCATTTCCTGGCCGCCGAAATTGTTGCCTGGCTGATCGCCAAGCGAAAACTGCGCGCCCACAACGCCATCGTCGTAACTGACTACGACGTGCACGCCATGTGGCTGTGCCGCACCGTCGACCGCTACTACGTAGCCATCGACGAAGCCGCCGAATATCTTGCGCGTATCGGCGTCCCGCGCAATAAATTGGTCGTCACGGGAATCCCCATCGATCCGCTTTTTGCCAAACCCTTGGACCGCGCGGAAACGCGGCGGACCCTCGGCCTCGATCCGGCTGCGGCGGTGATTTTGGTTTCCGCGGGCGGCTACGGCATCGGGCCAGTCGAGCAACTCGTGAATGATTTGCTGGCGTTGCAGCGCCCCTGGCAGATTGTCGCCATCGCTGGCAAAGCTGAAAAAGTTCGCAAGCGTCTGGAAGAAATCTCTCGTGGGGCCGGCAAACTTTCCAGCGGAGCGCCGCGGCTCGTTCCCGTTGGCTTCACCACCGACATGGACAAATACATGGACGCGGCTGATCTTTTGGTCGGGAAAGCCGGCGGCCTCACCACCTCGGAAGCGCTCGCGCGCGCTCTGCCGATGGCGCTGATCGAGCCAATACCAGGTCAGGAAGGGCGCAACGCCGATCATTTACTCGAGGCTGGTGCGGCGATTCGCTGCAACAATCTTCCGGCCGCCGGGTGGAAGATCGCGGGATTGCTGGATGATCCGGCCCGCCTCGCGCGAATGCGGGAAGCGGCGCGAGGCATGGGAAAGCCGGGCGCGGCGGCGGTTATCGCCGAAGACGCGCTAAGGCTGGTAGACTGACGTGACCGTAAAGCAACGGAAGTTACCCCTTTCGCTTCCTAAGGAATGCTGAAGACGAATTGCCATGCGACGCAACACACTGATGATCGATGCGGACGACACGTTGTGGGAGAACAACGTGTTTTTCGAAAAATTGATCGAGGATTTCATCACCCTCGTCGAACCTTGCGGCTACACGCGCGCCTACATCCGCCATATTTTGAATGAGACGGAACGGAAGAACATCCGGCAGTACGGATACGGGGTGAGAAGTTTTGGAAGGTCACTCGAGGAGACGTATCTGAAGCTCGCGGACCAGATGGTCCGCCGGGAAACGCTCGCACAAATTCATGGCCGCGTGATGGACCTGGAGCGCACGCCGCCCAAAATTCTCGACGGCGTTCCGGAGACGCTCGCCTATCTGACCGAGCGTCACCGCCTGATCTTGTTCACAAAAGGAGAACCAGCCGAGCAAGCCGCGAAGGTGGAGCGTTCCGGACTGCAGGGCTTTTTCGAGTTCATCGAGATCGTGGGCGAAAAAGATCCGGAAACTTACGGCAGCCTGGTGCGCAAGCATAAGATCGTGAAATCGCAAGGCTGGATGATCGGCAACAGCCCGCGCAGCGACATCAATCCCGCTTTGAAAATCGGGCTCAACGCCGTCTACATCCCGCACCAACACACCTGGCAACTCGAACACGAACCCGTAATGGCTGGCGCCGGAAAACTGGTCATCGTTCCGGCATTTCGGGAGTTGCGCTCGCACTTCTAGCGCCCTTCAACGTTTGCAGCACAGGCGGGGCCGGCTTTCCGTTCTCCGCGAATTTCCAATTTGGATGTTGGCAACGGTTCAGCCTTGCGCGAGTCTAATGTTTTCAGGCCACTGAAAGGGGACTCTCATGGCGACATCCAGCATTCCTGTTCGAACCGACTGGCGAGAGGAATGGTTTGAGTTTGAAGACGCCACCTACTTGAACCTGGCAGGCGAATCGCCGATGCCGAAAGTGTCTCTGCGCGCGATCCAGGGCGCCATTGCAGACAAGAAGTATCCACATCATCGAGCAGACTCGGTGTTCTATGAGGTTCCCAATCGTATTCGCGCGAACATCGCTCAGTTGATTGGCGCGAAGCCAGAAGAAGTGGCGGTCACGACGGGAGCCAGTGCCGGAGCAGTCGCTGTAGCCCACGCTTTGGAGTGGAAAGCCGGCGACGAAGTAGTCACGGCGGCGCGCGAATTTCCGCTGCAGTTCACGACATGGAAGCCCATGGAAGAGCGCGTGGGCCTAAAGGTGAAGGCCGTCGAGCCACGCGACCGGTTTGTCACTGCCGATGATTTAATCGCGGCGCTGACGCCGAAAACGAGATTAGTTTCGGTGAGCATGGTGCGTTTTGACGATGGCTCTTTGCTGGACGCCAAGCGAGTGGCGGAAGCGTGCCATGCACAAGGCGCCCTGCTGCTCCTGGACGTAAGCCAATCGTGCGGCGCAGTACCGATGAACGTGCGCGAACTGGGCGCCGATTTCCTGATCTGCGCCGGATACAAATGGCTCTTGGGCCCCTATGGCGCGGGATTTTTCTGGGTCAAGCACGAGCTGCTGGCGCAGATTCGTCCAGGGCCATTCAACTGGATGGCCGTGCCTGGCTCCGACAATTTCGCCAAGCTCAATTTCGCCGATCCCAAACCGGCGGACAACGCGAAGCGGTGGGATGCGCCGGAGTGGGCCAGCCATTTCAATTTCAACCTCGTTGGCTTCGATGCGTCGCTGGAATTTGTGCTCCATATGGGAGCGGAAACCGTTGAACGGCACAATCGCGAGTTGATCGAGGTGATGTACGCGCGGCTGCCGAAGGACCGCTGCGTTCCGGCAAGCCCATTGGATGCGGCGAAGCGCGGACCTTATGGATGCTTTGCGGCACGGACGCCAGAGAAGACCACTGAGTTGTATAAAAAACTGCGCGCTGAAAATGTGATTGTAAGTCTCCGCGAAGGAAATATTCGCGTTTCGCCGCATCTTTACAATACGGAGCGCGACATCGACCGGCTGATTGCGGTGGTCACGGCATGATGGCGGAACAAAATTGGCCGCGCGTTGCCGTTGTTGGGGCGGGTGCGGTGGGGGGTTATTTCGGCGGGATGCTGGCGAGGGCTGGTGCTCCGGTGATGATGATCGGGCGGCCCGCTTTTG
>Ga0210405_10002262_pt1 | contig 20222 bp, 17 predicted proteins | sample IncBWH11MmetaG_FD_155492 | JGI IMG/M metagenome (GOLD analysis project Ga0210405, IMG submission 155492) | Forest soil microbial communities from Barre Woods Harvard Forest LTER site, Petersham, Massachusetts, United States - Inc-BW-H-11-M | ecosystem: Environmental > Terrestrial > Soil >... | reverse complement strand
AGGCCATGGTTGGTTCTCCGCCGGTACGATCAGCGGCGAGCCGTCCAGTTTCTGCGGTTTATCGAAGAGCTGCCGGCCCTCGCGATACTGCAGTTTGGAGCCGACGAAGTTATTAATGCCGGTCGGGTGGCCAAAAAGTTCTCCGATCAGGCCCTGACGCTGGCCGACTCGCATGGCTTGGTGATCATGGAAGAGTGACGAGTCGCTACCAGCTGGTCGACGGATCGCCATCTGGGTCTGACGGGCATAGCATTGGCGATCTAAACGCAACGACGTAAATTTGTTTGCAAGTCTCCGAGAACCGCTCCCTGTGGTCGCGGCTCGTGCGGAAGCTTCTATGCGGGTTGAGTGCTAATTTACTAGGCGCCCACAACAGCTAGTAGTCGATTTCCACTTGGAGAGACCCGTCGTATCGGGCTAACTGCTGATAAACAAAAAACGATACCGCAAAAAAAACTATTGCAATCCTTCTTCCAGCGGGCTACTATAGCGTGTGGTTAGTTTCTGGCCGAAATGTGGTTCCTAAGTGGATACGGATAAAGAAGCGCTGGCGACGCCGATCGACCCAAGAAACGAACCACCAAACGGCATGTATCCGGCCCGTGTGGACGACAAGGGCCGTTTGAAACTGCCGGTTGGCTTCCAGCAGTATTTTGCCGGGTTGCAGGAAAAGAAGCTTTTTGTGACCAGCCTGGATCGTCGCATCGGGCAGATTTATTCTATCGCAAATTGGCGCGAAAGTAAGAAGTTTTTGTACAGTCAGAAGGAAAATTCGAAGCCGGCGCGCAGGATCGCCTTCAATGCGCAGGACCTGGGCGCCGACTCCGAGATGGATAACCAGGGACGGGTGCTTCTGCCGCCGGAGATGCGGCGGGAGTTGGGAATCGAGAACCAAAGCGTCCGGCTGTTCCACTATAAAGGCCGGATCGAGATTCTGAGCGAAGCGATCTACCAGGAGCGCAAACAGGAAGCGGCCGGGTCGGCTGAAGCCGATTTGGAGACGCTCGAGGGCGCGGGATTGCTTTAATGCACCAGCCGGTGATGCTCGAGGAGGCTCTCGAGCACCTGGCGCTTCGTCCAGATGGGATTTACCTGGATGCCACGGCCGGACTCGGCGGGCATACCGGCGCAATGGCGGCGCGGTTGACCACCGGGTTTGTGATCGCGAGTGACAGGGACTCGGAATCACTGGAATTGGCTAAACAGAACACAGTGGACGCCGGAGACCGGATCCGGTTCCATCATGGAGAATTTTCTACCTTGAGCGAGGCGTTGCGGGAAAACGGGATCAACCAGGTGGACGGCCTGCTGGCCGACCTGGGCGTGAGCCGCTTCCAGTTGACCGACGCCGCGCGAGGGTTTTCGATTTTGACTGAAGGGCCGCTGGACATGCGTATGGATCAAACCAAGGGCATCACAGCGGCGGACTTGGTCAATTACACCGCCGAAAAGGCGCTTGCCGATTTGATTTACCAACTCGGCGAGGAAAGGAGAGCGCGGAAAATAGCCAGAGCAATCGTTCGAGCGCGGCCCATTAGGAGCACACGGCATCTGGCCGATGTCGTGGAGCGGGCCGCGCATCGAACGGGCCGTTTGCATCCGGCTACATTAACGTTCATGGCGTTACGGATGAAGGTGAATGAGGAGCAAGAGGAGTTGGACCGGCTGCTGGAGGCAGCGCCGGAGATAGTGAAGTCCAAAGGGCGGGTGGTAGTGATCTCCTTCATGTCGCTGGAGGACAGGAAGGTGAAGAACAAGTTTCGAGATATGGATCGAGAGGGCCGCGCGACGACGCTTACCAAGCGTCCTCTAAGGCCAACCGAGGATGAAGTTCGAGCCAATCCGGCGGCGCGGAGCGCGAAGCTGCGCGCGCTGGAGATGAATTAACGAGGTTAACCGAAACGAACATGGCGACGCAGGCTGCAATTTTACGGAACGTCGACGGAGCGAGCTCCGAGCCGCGGCGGGCGGAAACAGCCCGGCCGAATTCCTACCTCTTGCGGGCTCTCCCGAACGAGGACATTTTCTTTCACGTCAAGCGGGTGGACAACTCGCGCGTGGTGCGCGAGCCAGACCCGCGGGCGAAGGCCGAGTGCTGGTCGAGCATCGGCGCGATATGCGCGGTGGCGGCGGTGTTGATCACGTCGCTTGCGCCGGGAGTGGCGGGCATCACGGAAGGCTATCAAATCCAGGCTTTGAAGCAGGAGAACCAGCGTCTGCTCGACGAGCGCCGCGGCCTGGAAGTGCAGGAAGCGCGTCTGCGCGGCTCGCAGCGGCTGCATCAGCTTGCCAAGGGCCAGAACATGGGCAGCCCCAAGCCGGACCAGATGGTGCGCCTCAATCCGGGCGCCGGAGATGCCACCGTGGCCTCCCTGGCCTCGCAGAAAGGCAAGTAAATGAAGAAGGATGTTGGATGTTGGATGTTAGATGTTGGATCGCTTGGCAAGCCGGAGCCAGTTCTCGCAGCTAACCAACATCCAACATCTAAAATCCAACATCCGTCGTCCAAAGGATGACTTCCCATGGAACCTCCAGCGAGAACGCAGGCCGTTACGCGGACCGCCTTTCTCGCGGGCGGCGCAGCTCTATGGGCCAGCGCCGTATTGGGCAGGTTGTTCTACCTCCAGGTAGCGCGCCATAGCCACTACGCCGAACTCGCCGGCGAGCAGCAGCTCGAGATGGTGGACATCCTGGCGCCCCGCGGCTCCATCTTCGACCGCAATCTGGAAATTCTCGCCATGAGCGAGCCTGTCGATTCGGTCTACGTCAGCCCGATGCGGGTGCCGAATTTGGCCGTTGCGGCCGATATCCTGGCGCCGGTGCTGCACCTGAACCGGGAACAGCTCTATGCGCGGCTGAAATCTTCGTACGCCGATCGCAAGCGCCATGGCTTCTGTTGGGTCAAGCAGAAGATCACGCGCGAGGAGAAGGCTAACGTAGAGAGCCTGCGCCTGCCCTGGATCAAGCTCAAAGCCGACAGCCTGCGCCATTATCCGAAGTTGACGGTGGCGTCTCACGTGATCGGCTCGGTCGATCATGCGGAAAAGGGGGATGCCGGGCTGGAGCTGAGCCTGGACAGCGAACTGCGCGGCGAGGCCGGCAAGGAGCAGATGCTGCACGACGTCAAGAAGCGCGGCATCGAATCGGAAAAATTCGACGAGCCGAAGGTTGGCGTTGACCTGGTGCTCACCATCGACGAGCGCATCCAGTCCGCGGCCGAGCAGGAACTGGCAGCCGCGGTGGAAAAAAACCATGCCCGGACCGGCACGGTGGTAGTGATGAACCCTCATAACGGCGAGGTCCTGGCGATGGCCAGCTATCCTACGTTTGACCCGAACAAGCGTCCCGAGCCTGGCGAGCCTCGCTTTGCGCGCTTGAACCGGGCGGTCGCGGCGCCTTTCGAGCCGGGTTCGGTTTTCAAAGTGATCACGCTGGCAGCGGCGCTCGAAACCACCAATCTGCGGCCCGAATCCATCCTGCCTTGCGGGTCGATCAATATGTTCCACCGGGTGATCCATGAGGCGCATCATGCGTACGGCCCGCTTTCGATGGCCGACGTGCTAGCTAAATCGAGCAATGTGGGCGCGATCCAGATCGGGATGAAGGTCGGTAAGGAAAAGCTGTATGAGTACGTTCGCCGCTTCGGGTTCGGACAAAAGACGGGCACTGGATTGCCCGCCGAATCGAGCGGCATGCTGCGAAAGCTGGCGCGGTGGCAGCCCGGCTCTATCTGCTCTATTCCGATGGGACACGAGATCAGCGTGACGGCAATGCAGCTTGCGCGGGCCTGTTCGGTGGTCGCCAATGGCGGCTTGATGGTGAAGCCTAAGCTGATCCTGAAACGGCAGAAGCCGGGCGAGCAACTGGAAGAGGAGAAGTCCGAGCGGCCGGTCCGCATCATCAAGCCGGAGACCGCATTCACGATGCGGCAGATGATGGAGGGCGTGGTAGTGCTGCCGTATGGCACCGGGCACAAGACCGCGCGCCTGGACGGATACAGCGCCGCGGGCAAGACAGGTTCGGCGCAAATTTACGATTACGCCGCACGGCACTACACCAAAATGTACAACGCGTCGTTCATGGGATTCGCCCCGGTGACCAATCCGGCCATCGTGGTGGTGGTGACGTTGAACGGCACGACGGGGTCGGCCGGATATGGCGGGGCGGCGGCGGGTCCGGTGTTTCGCGCGGTGGCGATGGAAACGTTGCGCGTGCTCGATGTACCCAAGGATATTCCGGACCTGGAGCCTGAGGCGGAAGAGAGTATCGCCGAAGACAGCGCGGCCGCCGAAAACGACGTGGCTATCGCGGATGTGGGCGATCCGCCACCGCTGGAGGAATCCGAAGAGGCGTCTGTGCAGGCGGCCGTGGAAAAGCCGAAGCAGGCCGAGGTGAGCGGGCCGCGAGTGCCGAATTTCCAGGGTATGACGATGCGCGCCGTGGTGGAAGAAGCCAGTGCGAGAGGGCTGCCGGTGTCTCTGGACGGCCGGGGAGTGGCGCGGCTGCAGATTCCGTCGCCGGGAGCGGTCTTGCCGCGAGGCGCCATTGTTCGAGTAGTGTTCGCGAGGTAAGCGTGGGGCAGGTCCCCGACCTGCCGAGTCTAGCGCCTGCGGCGCTTGGCAGGTCGGGGACCTGCCCCACAGTCTAGCTATGACCATCGGTGAAGTGTTTGCCGGAGTTTCGCTGAAAGCGGATCTGCCGCGGGACCTCGCCGTATTTGCGGTCAAAGGCATCGAGTATGACTCCCGCCGTGTTGGGGAGGGCTATTTATTTTTTGCGTTTGAGGGACAACACGCCGATGGACGGCGCTTTGCGGCGGATGCGATTCGCCGCGGCGCAGTAGCGGTAGTGAGCCAGTCGGCGCGGCCGGCAGAGTTTTCCGGCGCCTGGATAGAGGTGGAACACGGCCGCCGGGCGCTAGCTTTAGCCGCGCGAAATTTCTATGGCAAGCCAGATGAGCGGGTCGCCGTGACCGGAATCACCGGCACCAACGGCAAGACTACCACCGGATTTCTGGTGGATGCGGTGCTGCGCGCGGCGAACAAGACCACCGCGCTTATCGGAACCATCGAGTATCATCTCGGCGCACAAGTGCTGCCGGCGGTGAACACCACGCCCGAGTCCCTGGATCTGCTGCGAATACTGGTGCAACTGGAATCGATAGGCGGCAGTCACCTGACAATGGAAGTGTCCTCGCATGCTCTGGCATTGGGCAGGGTGTACGGTCTGCACTTCCACACCGCGATCTTCACGAACCTGACTCGGGACCACCTGGATTTTCACTCTACGATGGAAGAATATTTTCTGGCCAAGCGGCTGCTCTTCGAGGGTGCAGGCGCGCCCCCGCCCCGGTTCGCTGTGCTGAACCGCGACGATGCCTATGCCAAACGCATTACCGCGTCGGGAACGGAGGTGTTCTGGTACGGCCTCGGCGAGGGAGCCACCGTTCGGGCCACCGGCGTCACTTCGACCATCCAGGGCCTGCGCTTTGAGGTGCAATTCGGCCAAACGCGTCTGCCGGTGGAGTCGGCGCTGATGGGCCGAATCAATGTCTATAACATTCTGGCGGCATGCTCGGCGGGATTCAGTTTCGGGCTGAGCCCCGAGACAATCGCCAAGGGGATTGCGGACTGCCGCGCTGTTCCAGGGCGTTTCGAGCGCGTCGACGAAGGGCAGCCTTTCGCCGTGGTGGTGGACTACGCGCACACCGACGATGCGCTGCGAAACACAATCGCCATCGCGCGCGAGCTTAGCCCCAAAAGGGTGATCACGTTGTTCGGGTGCGGCGGAGACCGCGACCGCGCCAAGCGCCCGCTCATGGGACAGGCAGCGGCTGAGAATAGCGATTTCGTGGTCCTGACCAGCGACAATCCGCGCTCGGAGGATCCGATCGACATCATGAATGACGCCCTGGTCGGACTGCGCCGCCGTGATACTCCGCATCTGATCGAACCGGACCGTGGCACGGCTATCCGGCGCGCGATCGAACAAGCGCAGCCAGGGGATATCGTGATTCTCGCCGGCAAAGGGCACGAGACCTATCAGGTTCTGAAAGACGGAACGATTCCATTCGACGACCGGCAAGTGGCGAGGCAATTGCTGCGTGGATTCGGATATAGGAAGTGACCTTAGATGTTGGATGTTGGATGTTGGATGTTGGTGGCCGGGCTGGCTTCACGGGCTCGCGATTGGTAATTTCCGGGTGGAGCATTGACACTCGGACACTTGCGGCGGGCGATCTGTTTTTTGCCTTGCGGGGGCCGTCTCACGACGGACACGATCACGTGGAAGAGGCTATACGCAAGGGCGCCGCGGGCGTGGTGGTGGATCATGCCATGGACGGTGTTCGGAATGCACTGGTAGTTCCGGATACGCTGGGCGCACTGCAATCGCTGGCGGGTTGGGCGCGAAAACGATGGGGCGGTCAGGTGATCGGGGTGACGGGAAGCGCGGGTAAGACGACGACGAAAGATGCCATCGCGCATCTACTCTCGGCGGAAATGAAGGTGGGAAAAACGATCGGGAATCTGAATAACCATGTCGGCGCGCCGCTCTCCATTTTGCGGCTGCCCGACGACTGCGCCGTGGCCGTGCTCGAGTTGGGGATGAACCACGCCGGAGAGATCCGCGCGCTGGCCGGGATCGCCGGTCCGAATGTGGGCGTGGTGACCAATGTCGGTTATGCGCACACGGAGTTTTTCGATTCCATAGAAGGAGTCGCGCTCGCCAAACGCGAACTGATTGAAGCTCTGCCGGCCGGGGGAGTGGCGGTCCTCAACGCGGATGATGCGCGCGTCGCTGGATTTCGCAATGTGGTGGGGCATAGCGTAACATTCGGATTCTCAGAAGGCTCCGACGTTCGCGCCGAGAAGCTCGAACTGGCTGCCGATGCCTCGCGCTTCGAAGTGAACGGCGTCTATTTCGACATCCCGCTCCCCGGCCGTCACGGCGTCATGAATGCGCTGGCGGCTATCGCGGTGGCCGGATTGTACGGCATACCGCCGGAGCGCCTGACCGCCACGGCCCGCTCGCTCGAATCCGGAAAGATGCGCGGCGAGCGCATACAAATGGGCGGCATCACCATATTGAACGATTGCTACAACTCTAATCCCGAAGCAGTCCGCGCCATGGTGGACGTGCTCGTGGCTACTCCGGCGCGCCGCCGCCTGGCAGTGCTGGGGGAGATGCTCGAACTTGGCCCTTCGGCCGAGCCGTTACACCGCGAAATAGGATCCTACGTCGCGGGTCGCGGGATTGATGTGCTCATTGGAATACGCGGCGCTTCCCGCCACATGGTCAATGAGGCCGTGCGTGCGGGGTTGTCGGGCGCCGCGTACTTTTTTGAGAATCCCGAAACGGCTGGTGATTTTGTGCGCCGACTGGCGCGCGATGGCGACGCCATCCTGTTCAAGGGGTCGCGAGGCGTGGCGGTTGAGAAGGCGATGGAAAGGTTGCTGGCGGGCCGCGAGGTCTAGCCAAAATCCATGCTGTATTACCTTCTCTACCAGCAGTTCTTTCCGGTAGTCCGGCCGTTTCGCCTGTTCGGATTCGTTACCTTCCGGACTGCTTTCGCCAGCCTCACGGCGCTGTTCCTCTGCATGATCCTGGGACCGTGGCTGATCGGCAGGCTGCGCGAATTTCAGATCGGCCAGCATATTCGCGAAGATGGTCCGAAGTCACATCAGAAGAAAGAAGGAACCCCAACCATGGGGGGCGTGCTGATCATCATCTCTGTTGTGATTCCAACCATGCTGTGGGCGGACCTGCGCGATTCCTACGTTTGGGTAGCGCTGCTCGGGCTGGTCGGCTATGGAGTGATCGGCTTCCTGGACGATTACGCCAAGCTCGTGCACGGCAAAAACCTCGGCCTGACCGTGAGGCAGAAACTCAGCGCGCAGATCCTGCTGGGACTTCTGCTGGCCGGCATCTTGCTGGCGATGCATGAGCATGGCGTCTACAACACTAATGTCAACGTTCCATTCTTCAAGCAATTCAAGCCGGACTTGCTGATCGATTCATGGATGACCAATCCGTGGACCTACACGCTGGGGGTCCTCCCTTTTTTTGCGTTCGTCACGGTGATCGCGGTTGGCTTTTCGAATGCGGTCAATTTGACGGATGGACTGGACGGGCTGGCGATCGGACTGATGGTGGTAGCATCCGGCGCGCTGACGATACTGACGTACGCCAGCGGGCACGCGGTATTCGCTAATTATCTGGGCCTGGATACGAACTCTCGCGTGGCGGAGCTGACAATATTCTGCGGCGCGCTGACCGGCTCGAGCCTGGGTTTCCTCTGGTATAACGCCCATCCGGCGGAGATTTTCATGGGCGATGTAGGGTCGCTCTCGCTCGGCGGCGGCATGGCGGTGGTAGCGGTCCTGATCAAGCAGGAGGTGCTGCTGCTGTTTATCGGAGGCGTATTCGTAGTGGAAACGCTGTCAGTGATTCTGCAGGTGGGCAGCTACAAGCTGCGCGGCAAACGCATTTTCAAAATGGCGCCGCTGCATCATCACTTTGAGCAGCTTGGTTGGCATGAATCGAAAATCATTATTCGATTCTGGGTAGCGGGGCTGGTGATGGCGCTATTCGCGCTCACCACGCTGAAACTCAGATGAAGGTACTGGTGGTGGGATTGGAACGCTCCGGCTTGGCGTCGCTCGAGCTACTGAAAGCGCACGGCGCGGAATTGAAGGCAACTGATGCGCGTCCACTTTCGGAGCTGCCCAAAGCCGCCGAAGTCTTGAAGCGGCTGGACGTTCCGTTTGAGCTCCAGAGGCCCGAGACATTCGAGGGTTGCGACCAGATTGTGCTGTCGCCGGGCGTGCCGGCCGATCTGCCGACTGTCGAAGCGGCCCGCCGCAGAGGCGTAAACGTGATCGGCGAAGTGGAGCTGGCAGGCATGTATTTGCAGGGGAAAATTATCGGAATCACCGGATCGAACGGCAAGACGACCACGACTGCCTTGGTTGGCCACATCCTGCGGGAATCGGGAATCGCGGCGCAAGTGGGAGGCAATATCGGCACGGCGGTGGCGGCCATAGTCGCGAGCTCCCGTCCCGATCAATGGAATGTGCTGGAGCTGTCGAGTTTCCAATTGGAGACGATTCGCACTTTCCGCGCCGATATCGGCGTGTGCCTCAACGTGACACCGGATCATCTGGACCGCCACCACACGCTGGAGAATTACGCCGCCGCGAAAGGCCGTCTGTTCGAGACGCAACAGCCGGGCGATTACGCCGTGCTCAACGCCGACGATGCGCACTGCGTCGCTTACAGCGCCATCACGCGCGGCCAGACGCTGTGGTTCAGCTCGACGCGCGCCATCACGCCAGGTGCATGGCTGGACAACGACAGGCTGTGGTTCGATGGCGAGTTTCTGATGCCGGCAGGCGAAATACCTATTCGCGGCCGGCACAACGTCGAGAACACCATGGCTGCGGCTGCCGCGGCGAGGCTGGCCGGCGCCGAATTGGCCGGCATCGCCAGAGCAGTCCGCAGCTTCCGCGCCGTGGAGCATCGGCTGGAATTCGTGCGCAAAGTGCGCGGCGTGGATTTTTACAACGACTCCAAGGCGACCAATGTCGACGCCACGCTCAAGGCGCTCGACGCGTTTGAAGGCGGGCTGTGGGTCATCCTCGGCGGCAAGGACAAGGAAAGCGATTACAGCCTGCTGATCGATATGTTGCGCAAGAAGGCGCGCGCGGTTCTGCTGATCGGCGCGGCGGCTTCGAAGATCGCCGGGCAGTTGAAAGATAGCGTGTCTTTGATCGAGTCCGGCACATTGGACGCAGCAATTCGGGAAGCCTACGCCCGAGCGTCGCCTGGGGACACAGTCCTGCTGGCGCCGGCCTGCGCCAGTTTCGATCAGTTCGAGAATTACGAGCATCGTGGGAGAGTTTTCAAGCAAGTGGTAGAGGAGTTGGAAGGTTGACGATGGCAGGAATCAAACTTGGTGGGGCGGACCCCCTGGTCCGCAGCCGGCCCCCTGGCCGGCTTCTTGCGCCGGTTCACAAAGGCCGACGAGGGCGTCGGCCGCGGACCAGGAGGTCCGCCCCACCACTTCGAAAAGCGCTCAGTAAGTTTAGAGAAATGTGATGCCGCAACAAGCCAAGACCGACAAAACGCTTTTCGGAACGACGGTGGGGCTGGTCTTCTTCGGACTGGTAATGGTCTACAGCGCATCCTCGGTGATGGCGATGCAGGATCCGCGCTACCATTCCAGCACCTACTTCGTCGTGCGGCACGCGATTTATCTGGCTCCGGCTCTGCTGGCTATGATGTTCCTGAAGCGGACCCGGTACCTCAAGCTGCAAACCCCGGCCATCGCGTTTGCGGCTATTGGTTCGGTGATCATCCTGCTGTTCCTGGTTTATCTACTCGATCCGCTTCAGCACCGCTGGCTCCGCCTCGGCGGCGTACTCAACATCCAGCCGGCGGAGGTGGCCAAGCCCGCGATTGTATTGTTCTTGGCATATTTCGTAGCCCATCGGGCTCCCGCGATCAATAATCGGCACACGTTATGGCCGGCAGTGATGACGCTCGGGCTGGTGATCGTCGCGGTTGCCGTTCCCGATCTGGGAACTGCGGTAGTGCTGGGGATTACGGCGGCGGTCGTATTTTTTGTAGCCGGTCTGGAGCGGCGCTACTGCATCTTCCTGCTGCTGATCGCGATGCTGGCAGGCGGGCTGTTTACCGTCTCCAAGCCTTACCGCCTGGCGCGGATCGTTCACTATTTCGATCCGGAATACAAGCTCACGGATCGATTCGACCACAAAGGGAGCGTGCGAGCGTACTTGAGGGATTCGCCTGTTCACGACACCAACTACCAGGCCGAGCAATCCAAGATCGCGGTCGGCTCGGGCGGGCTCTGGGGACTGGGCTTGATGCGGGGCATACAAAAGTATCTGTATCTGCCCGAAGCGCATACGGATTTTATTTACGCGGTGGTCGGCGAAGAGCTGGGCCTGCCGGGGACGCTGGGGGTGTTGGCGGCCTTCTGCGTGATCCTCTGGCGAGGCCTGCGCGCCAGCATTCGCGCGGAGGACGATTTCGGAAAATATCTAGCACTGGGGGTAACCACGATGGTGGTGGTGCAGGCGTTCATGAATATGACGGTAGTGCTGGCCATGGTCCCGACCAAAGGTATTCCACTGCCGATGATCAGCTTCGGCGGCAACTCGCTGCTGACGACGCTGGCATTGATGGGGATGCTGATGAATGTTAGCGAGAACACCGCCTGATGGCGGTGGATGTTGGATGTTGGTTGATGGAAGGGTATCTTGCTTAGTAAAGGCTTTCGCGATCTTCGAGTTTGGCAATGCGGCATGGACTTGGTTGAAGAAGTGTATAGGGTAACAAAGGGATTTCCAAAGGAAGAGATATATGGGCTTACCAACCAGTTGCGACGCGCCGTTGTGTCTGTTCCGTCAAATATCGCGGAGGGTCAGACCCGAGCGCACGTTAAGGAATTTTTTCAGTTCCTGTCCACTGCGCAGGGTTCGCTGGCTGAGGTGCAGAGTCAGATCGAACTCGCAGGCCGTTTGAAGTATTTGCCTGAGGAGCAAGTCCGGCCGTTGATCGAGAGAGCGGATTCGCTAGCGAAGCAACTGTACGCGCTTCGACACTCGCTAGCCGACCGCAAATGAGACCAACATCCAACATCCAACATCCAACGTCCGCCTTTATAATGGCGGGGGGCGGGACCGGAGGGCATGCGTTGCCGCTACTGGCGGTCGCTGAAGAGTTGCGGCGAAGGGGACACGAAGTCTTGTTTATCGGAACTAAAAAGGGTATCGAATCGCGGCTTGTGCCGGCGAAGGGGTTTCCCATCGAGTACATCGAGATCGGCGGATTGAAGGGTGTCGGCGTGCAGCGAGTCCTGCGTACCTTGTTGAACCTCCCGCTAAGCACATTCCGCGTTTGGGCGCGCTTGCGAACCAACCGGCCGGGAGTGATTTTTAGCATGGGCGGCTATGTAGCCGGGCCAACGGTGATCGCCGCGCTCTTGCGGAGGATTCCAGTGGTTGCCATGGAGCCTAACGCCGTGCCGGGCATTACCAATCTCCGGCTGGCGCGCTACGTCCGCAAAACTCTGCTGGCCCTTCCCGATACGGCGCGGTACTTCCCGGCTTCGAAAATCGAAGTCACGGGACTGCCGGTGCGCGAGGAGTTTTTCGCCATTCCGCCGCGGCCGCGAGGTCAAACACTGCGCTTGCTCATCACCGGAGGAAGCGGCGGCTCGCGGACTCTGAACCAGGCGGCGCGGCAGAGTTGGGCGCTGTTTCGCGCGGTTGGGTTTCCGATCTATATTCTGCACCAGACCGGACGCGACGCGTTCGAAGACACGCGCGCCGCCTTTGCGGAATCCGGACTGGAGGGAGAGGTGGTCCCATTTATTGAGAATATGCCGGGGGCGTTTGCGACGTCCGACCTGATCGTGTCCCGCGCAGGCGCGGGCGCGGTGGCGGAGCTGGCCGCGGCCGGCAAGCCGGCGATCCTGGTGCCGTTTCCGTTCGCGTCCGATCAGCATCAACTGCGTAACGCGGAGGCTTTCGAGCGGGCCGGGGCGGCGCAGTTGATTTTGGACAGAGAGATGAATGGCGAGCGGCTGGTTAAGGCCGTGACCGATGGCGCCGCCCGGATGGAGCAGATGGCGGCGGCCGCCCGAGGGCTGTCCCGGCCTGGGGCGACGCGCCGGGTGGCCGACCTGCTCGAAGAATTGGTTGACAGTTAAAGGGTAACTCCGAAACAATACACGAAGGAAATGTTTTTTAGGCAACAGCATCTGCACTTTACGGGAATTGGCGGGATCGGCATGAGCGGCATCGCCGAAGTGCTCCTCAACCTCGGCTACACGATCAGCGGCTCCGATCTGAAAATGACGCCAATCACGGAAAGGCTCGCTGCAATGGGCGCCACGATCCACGAGGGCCACGCGGCCGCCAACATCGACGGCGCCAAAGCCCTGGTGGTCAGCTCGGCGGTGGATGAGCAGAATCCCGAGGTGCAGGAGGCGCGGCGTCTGCAGATTCCAGTCATCCCGCGCGGTGAGCTGCTGGCTGAATTGATGCGTCTGAAATTCGGGATAGCGGTGGCGGGCAGCCATGGCAAGACCACAACCACGTCCATGGTCGCCACGATTCTCAATGCCGTGGGTCTCGATCCGACGGTGGTAGTGGGAGGCCGCGTGGGCACGATGGGCGGCGCGAACGCCCGCGTGGGACACAGCGATTTTCTGGTGGTGGAATCAGACGAAAGCGACCGGTCTTTTCTGAAGCTGGCTCCCATTGTAGCGGTGGTCACCAATATCGATCGCGAGCACCTGGATTGCTACAGCTCGATCGACGACATCCGGGCCTCGTTCACCGAGTTCGTCAACAAGGTTCCGTTCTACGGCGCAGCGATTCTGTGTCTGGACGACGATAACGTACGCACCATTCTGCCACTGGTGAAGCGGCGCATCATCAGCTACGGAAAGAGCGCGCAGAGCGACCTACAAATCACCGAATCGGCATGCGAGCGCGCCTCGAGCCGCTTCCGGCTGCGCTTTCGCGAGAGTGAATTGGGAACATTCTGCCTGGGGGTGCCGGGTGAGCATAACGTGCTCAACGCCACTGCCGCGATCGCCGTGGCTCTCGAGCTCGATCAGAAGCCGGACTCGATTCGCGAAGCGCTGGCCACTTTCAGCGGAGTCGATCGCCGGTTCCAGGTCCGAGGCCTCGAGCGAGGCGTCACTGTCATCGACGATTACGGCCATCATCCGACCGAGATCCGGGCCACGCTCGAATCGGCGCGTCTGGGCGGCTACCGGCGGATTCTGGTGCTCTTCCAACCGCACCGCTATACGCGCACCCAGTTCCTGATGGATGAATTCGCCGGCGCCTTTCACCAGTCCGACCGGCTGTTCCTCATGGATATCTACGCGGCTTCGGAAAAGCCCATCGAGGGCGTGACGGCGGAAGCGCTCGCCGAGCGTGCGCGCGCGTTCGGGCACCGCTCAGTGGAATACGTGGGGTCGATGGAGAACGGCATAAGTGCGATCGTCGAAGCGGCGACGGATGGCGATCTGGTGCTCACTTTGGGCGCCGGAAGTGTCTCCCAGGCCGGAGACCGTATCCTCCAAGAGCTGCGAGGGAAAAGCTGATGAAGAAAGAAGCGCGCGATCCGGGAATCAACTGGCGGTTTTGGCTGCGCGCGGGATTTTCGACATTTTTGCTGGTGACGGCCGTGGTAGCCGCGCGAGCCGTGAGCCGCTTTGCGCTCGCCGATCCGCACTTCACATTGGACAGGGACGCCGGCGTCGCGCTCAACAGCCAGGACTTCACGATTACAGGATTAGAACACGCGCCTCGCAGTCGTGTGTTGCGCGTTTTTGAAGGCGACTTCGGCAAGAACATTTTTCAAATTCCCATCGACGAGCGGCGGCGCAAGCTCCTGGCCGTCGACTGGGTGGAGCACGCATCCGTCTCGCGGGTGTGGCCGAACCGGATAGCGGTGCGCATTTGGGAGCGGAAACCAGTGGCGTTCGTGAATCTGACGCCGGAGGGCGCTCGCAAACAGAACGCGCGGCTGGCGCTGATCGACGTCTATGGTGTGATCCTCGATCGCCCGGAGCGGCTGGATTTCTCTTCACCGATTCTGAGCGGCGTCTATGAGCATCAGTCCGAGGCCGATCGTCAGGAGAAGATTCGCCACTACGTGCGCCTGATGAATGAGCTGGGGCCATTGGCGAAACGAATCTCTGAAGTGGACGTGAGCGAGCCGGGTAATTTGACAGTGAGCCTGGAGATCGACAGGCGCGCGATCGATCTGGAGATGGGCAATCGGAATTTCAAACGACGCCTGCAGGATTTTTTGGATCATTACCCGGAGATTCGCAAACGGTCGGGCAAGGCAGCCTTGTTCGACTTGAGGCTGGACGACCGCATCACCGCCAGGGAATAAGAATGCAAGGGCTACCTATTTACGCAGTTGGGCTGGACGCCGGAAGCAACCATACGCGCTTTGCTGTCGGCGTCCTGGAACATACCGGTTTGCGCGTGATCGGCATTGGGCAGGCTGAATCGCAAGGCTGGGTAAAAGGCCGCATCGCCGACCAGCGCGCGGTTTCCGATTCCATCCTGCGCGCGGTGCGCGAAGCTGAAGCGCTCGCACAAATGACTGTGGAATCGGCTGTGGCCGGCATGGGCGGACCGGTCGTACGCGGGGCCAATAGCCGTGCGGCTATCGAAGTGGGACGCAAGCGGGAGATCGAGCAGCGCGACGTGACGCGTGTCATCGAGCACGCTTCCCGCGTTCAGCTCCATGAGGACCGCATGTTGCTGCAGGCCTGTTTGCAGGATTTCGTGGTGGACGATCACCCTGGGCATCGCGATCCCCGCGGAATGGTCGCCTCGCGCGTCGAGGCCAACATGCACCTGATCACGACGTCGGTACTGGAGCACGACTCGCTGGTCCTGGCCATGAATCAGGCCCACCTCGCCGCCGAGGAAACCGTCTACGAGGGAGTCGCCGGCTGTTACTCCAGTATTCTGCCGGAAGAGCGGCGGGAAGGAATCGCACTGCTCGATATCGGCGCGCATTCGAGCGAGCTCGCCGTCTATTATGGCGACTCATTGCAGCTTGCATCGAGCATTCCCATTGGTGGCGATCATTTTAGCAAGGACATCGCCCGTGGGCTTTTCACCACTTTTGAGGATGCGGTGCGGCTGAAAGAAGAATATGGATGCGCGGCGCTGGGCCTGACGGCCGATTACAGCCTGATCGAAGTGCCCTCGCCCGAAGAACGAGGCGCACGGGAAGCGCCGCGCCGATTGCTGAACCAGATTCTGGAAGCGCGGGCGGAGGAGTTGTTCCGCTTTGTGAGGCGCGAGTTGGCGCGCGTGGGAATGGAACAGGCGCTGACCGGCGGCATAGTTCTGTCCGGAGGAGGCGCGCGCTTGAATGGCATGTGCGATATGGCGGAAAAGCTGCTGAACTGCCAGGCGCGGAACGGCCTGGCGCTGGGAATTTGCGACTGGCCCGAGGAGATCGACAGTCCGGTCTGGACCGCCGCCGCGGGTCTGATGATGTATTCGGCGAAGCTGAAAGCTCGGGAACAAGCGCAGCAGCGCGCCGTGGGATTCCTGGGCCGGATGTTGAGATAAGTGGAACATGCTTTAGCTTGTTCGAAAAACAGGAGAACATATGAGCTTGCTCGACGCAGAATTAAACGGATTGAAGTATGAGATACAGGAAGATTTTCGAGGCGCGCGCATCAAGGTAGTAGGAGTTGGCGGCGGCGGCTCAAACGCGGTGGCCCGCATGATCGACGAGGGCCTGGAAGGTGTGGAATTCCACATCATGAACACCGATCTGCAGGCTCTGGCGTCTTCGAGCGTGCCGAACAAGCTGCAGATCGGCTGCAAGATCACAAATGGCCTGGGCGCCGGATCGGATCCGGCGATCGGAAAACAGGCCGCCCTCGAGGACACTAATAAGATCCTCGAGATCCTGGAAGGCGCCGACATGGTGTTCGTCACAGCCGGCCTCGGCGGCGGTACCGGCACGGGTGCGGCCTCCATAGTCGCGTCGCTCGCCAAAGAACTGGGCGCGCTCACCGTCGCGGTGGTGACCAAGCCGTTCGGATTCGAAGGCCGGCGAAGGATGAAGCAAGCCGACAGCGGATTGGGCGACCTGGCCTCCACAGTAGACACGGTCATCGCGATTCCCAACGATCGTCTGCTGACGCTGGTCCCTCGCGGCGCCAGCTTCTTCGAGTCGTTCCGCCTCGCCGACGATGTGCTTCGCCAGGCCGTGCAAGGCATCAGCGATATCATCGTCACCCCCGGACTGATCAATCGCGATTTCTCCGACATCAGGGCCACCATGACCGGCATGGGTTACGCCATGCTCGGCACGGCCACCGCCCAGGGTGAGAACGCCGCGATCGACGCCGCGCGCCAGGCGATTAATTCGCCGCTTCTCGACGATTCGCGCATCAAGGGCTCACGCGGCATGCTGATCAACATCACCGGATCCAGCCGGCTGGGCCTGCACGAAGTGAACGAAGCCTGCTCCATCATTCGCGAGGCAGCGGATTGCGACGACGTGCAGATCAGCTTTGGCGTGATCCTGAACGAATCGCTCGGCGACTCGGTGAAAATTACAGTGATCGCCACTGGATTCCAACCGGAGAATGCGCCCATGGCGAAGCGCCAGCAGATTGTGGCGGAATCGCGGCCGGCAGTGGCGCCGCCAATGCCACCGCCTCCAATCGAGGAGCCGGAGCCAGAGCATATGGAGTATGCGGCGCCGGAGCCTCCACCGCCGCCGTCCCCGGTCACCCATGCGGCGCCGGCCAGGCCACTGCCTCCGCCTCAGCCCAACGGCTTCGATTCGGACGATCTGGATACGCCCGCTTATATGCGGCAGGGCAAGCTGTTGAACTGACCGCAGGTACTCACTGACCGGCGGACCATTCCGGAGTCTTAGGCTCAACGCCGGTCAGCCCCTGGTCCGCCTTAGCCGCATCGTAGTTCGGATTCATGGCCGGCATGACTGCCTTCACCGACTCGCGCCAACGCTTGAGCATCGCAAGAAGCTCGGCAGCTTTCCTGGGCTCTTTCCGAGTCAGGTTTCGCCGCTCGCCGACGTCGTCTTTCAGATTGAACAGCTCCAGCCGGCCATCCTCATAAAATTCGATCAGCTTGTAATCGCCTTTGCGAACAGCTCCAGCCGGAGGTCCACCCTGATTGCTGTAGTGCGGATAGTGCCAGTAAATCGCATCCCTCTCCAGCCTGCCCTTCTGCGTCAAGAGCGGCATGATGCTGACTCCATCCACAGGATTCTTCGGTTTGCCCAACCGGGCCATCTCAAGAATCGTCGGGAAGTAATCGACGCTAATCATCGGATCATCGCAAACCGATCCAGCTTTAACCACACCGGGCCAGCGCACGATAAGCGGCTCGCGGATGCCGCCCTCGTACAGATGTCCCTTGCCGGCGCGCAGCGGCGCATTTGAAGTCACCGGCTTCGTCTGGCTACCCTCATAACGCAGCCCGCCGTTATCGGATGTCAGGATCACTACCGTTCTGTCGGCGATGCGCAGGTCGTCGAGCTTCTGCAGCAGCCGCCCGATGCCTTGATCCACGCTCTCCACCATCGCGGCGTAAATCGGATTGTTCTGCGTCTCGCTGGATTTGAGCTTGGCCTGATACTTCGCGACCAGGTCCTTTTTCCCTTGCAACGGAAGATGCACGGCAAACTCGGGCAGATATAAGAAAAACGGCCGGTCTTTGTTCTCTTCGATGAACTTCTCCGCTTCCGTCGAAAGCCGGTCCGTCAGATATTCTCCTTCGGGTCCGCCCTTAAGACCGGGCAGATCGAACGGCCCGAAGTAAGTTGTCGGACTCCCTCTTGCCGTGCCGCCCACGTTGCGGTCGAAGCCTTGGTCGGTGGGAAAGTACCCCTCGCCACCCAGATGCCACTTGCCGATACTGGCCGAAACATATCCGGCGGGCTTCAGCGCCTCGGCCAATGTGATCTCTTCGAGCGGCAGTTCCTGCCGGAATTTCGGTACGATCAATTTCGCCGTGGGCCACTGCTTCCGTCCCGGTATCCAGTCGGTCAGATGCAGCCGCGCTGGATATTTTCCGGTCATGATACTCGCACGCGTTGGCGAGCAGACTGGACAAGCCGCATAGGCATTGGTAAACCGCATGCCCTGGCTGGCCAAACGGTCGATGTTCGGCGTGTCGTAGGACTTGCCGCCATAACAGCCGAGGTCGGTCCATCCCATGTCGTCGATGAGGATGAAAACGAAGTTCAGCGGCCGCGGGATCTGCGCCGAGACTACCGCTGCGCCGCCGAGGAATTGCAGAAACTTCCGGCGGTCCATCTCAGGCGGCTACCATTGTCTTGAGATTTCGCCCACAAATCATGCTCGCCAGATGCTTGTCATTACCGGGCCCTGGCCAGTGCGTCTCCAGACTCACCCAGCCTTTGTACCCGTCTTGCGCCAGCGCCGCAATCTGCCCTTTCCAATCGATTCCGCCCTCGCCCAGCGGACCCCAAATCGGTTTGTGCCCTTCCACGTGGCAGTCTTTGGCGTGTACGTGGACGACGCGCGAAACAGGTAGCTTCCTGTATCCATCCGGATATGGATTCTCACCCGAGACGTAGCAATTTGCCGGATCCCACACCACCTGCAGATTCGGATGCTGGACGGCCGCCAGCACGCGCGCCGTCTCCGATGCCGTGGCTATATTGCAGGCATGTTCGTTCTCGAGCCCGATGATCACGTCTTCCTTGGCGGCCTTTTCCGCCAGCCCCTGCAGCGCCGTCACTACACCGTCGAAGCATTTCTCCGGCTCCACCGAGCGCCAGTAGGAGAACACGCGAACAATGCGCGCGCCCAGGCGGTGCGCGATCTGGAACGCGCGCGTCGTCAGCCGCGGCTGGTCTTCGAAATTGTGCTTGGCGGCGAACATGTCCTGCTGAAACCTGGAATCCACCTCGGGCGCTCCTGGCAGCACGCACTTCAGTAGCGGCGAGGCGATCGACATGATCTCGAGATTCTTCGCTTTGCAAATCTGCCTGGCACGATCCAGCTCCTCGTCGGTGAGGTCGATGATGTTCTTGCCGAACAGCATTCGCAGCTCGGCGCCGGTCATGCCGATTCCAGCCATGGACTCAACGGCCTTCTCAATGTCGGGCGAGAATTCGTCTGTGATAGCTGCTATGCGGAATAGTTGGGCCATGAACTTGATATTGTATCAGCGGCGCGCCGTTCATGAGCCACGTTACAATAATTATAGCCGTGCGATTTGCGCTTCTCTTTAGCTGCGCCGTGGTAGGCTTGGCGGCGCAACTGCCGGTCATCACTCACCGGACCGGTCCTCTCAATAGTCAAACGCTGGAACTGCGCGGCCTGGACCCGGAACAATCGTACAGCCTGCTGTTTTCGGTACACTCGCCCCGCGCGTTCGACGCCGATTCAGAGCTGACGATTCGCCTGTCGCAAGGCGCCTCATCGATCGTTTCAAAGACGCTGCACTTGGGCGATCCGGATTTTTATACCATGTTTCACGTACCGCGTCATGGGGCGGCCCAATTGCGGATCGAGCCTACAGGTAAGCTTGCGGGTTCCTATACGCTCCAGGTGAATCGCTGGCCTGTCTCGGTCTCACTGAAGCGCGAGCCCAATGACCGTTGGGAAGACGCAACGCCGATCCGTCTCG
>Ga0210405_10002260_pt1 | contig 20226 bp, 11 predicted proteins | sample IncBWH11MmetaG_FD_155492 | JGI IMG/M metagenome (GOLD analysis project Ga0210405, IMG submission 155492) | Forest soil microbial communities from Barre Woods Harvard Forest LTER site, Petersham, Massachusetts, United States - Inc-BW-H-11-M | ecosystem: Environmental > Terrestrial > Soil >... | reverse complement strand
TGCGGTGCAGACGCTCGTCCAGATCGAAGATCTATTACTCCGTCTCGGTCGTCGCCGTTTGGAGATCGGCGTGTTTTGCGACTCTGATAACCGCCCCCGCGTTTTCGTAGCCTTTCCGAGCTGGGAGGATTTCCTGCGCTTGGGACTCGACGAAATTCGATTTTACGGCGCCAACAGTATGCAGGTCATGCGTTGCATGAAAGCGACTATCAGCGAGCTGATCTCCGTGCTCCCAGAGGAACGCCATCAGGCTCTTAGATACTAGCAGCATCGGCTCGAGTCCAGCATCGGCTCGAGTCCACCATCGACCGGTCTTTTGGCGACAAGCTAGAAAGGCTGGACGCGTCGACAGAAGACCGCCAAGGACTCGGAGTTTCTCGACTGAGTAAAGGGAATAGCTAATATCGAAAGTTCTTTTAACAACTCGGATCACGAATCGAGCTTGCAACCCTCCGGCAAAGTCCCCAGAAAATAGAATACAGGTGTGGAGCGTTATACGAGTCGGGAGATGGATCTGTTTCCTTTCTGTTCTCGGGCTGGTTGTGAGGCTGGAAGGAATTGGCCCATCAGTAGAGCAATTAGGACCAGCACAACCGTCTGGAAAATCGCGACAAGCCTCCTGCCAAACAAATCACCACCAGAAGATTGATCCCGACAAAGCGAAGTGGCCGGAACTCGCAAGGCGGTTGGCTTGACCGCTCGAGGAGATGCCAAGTCCCGTTTATAGCATCATTTCGATGAGCAAAATTGGCACCAAGAGATTCGTGATTTTATCCATCGGCTAAGATTGTCTCGCGGGTGACTTCCAAGAAAATACGAGGACACGGGCTGTCAACCTGAAGGTCAACCCCTTCCACTCGGTTGCGCGTTAGGCGGGCTGCAGGTTCATCCTTGAGATCGGCCGCCCGCAACCTGCTCACGGGTCATCATAGCTCCGAGTTCGTCCTTGGCGTTCTGAAGCCAATCTTCTGCGCTACCACGTGCAAACAAATCGAGCGTCCGCGCGATGATTCCCGTCCATCCCGTCTGGTGGCTAGCTCCCAGGCCCGCGCCATTGTCCCCATGAAAATACTCGTAGAACAGAATGTAATCCTTCCAATGCGGGTCGTCTTGAAACTTCTTGGTTCCACCATACACGGGGCGCTTACCATTCGCGTCACGGAGAAAGATGCTCGAAAGTCTGCGAGCAATCTCTTTGGCCACCTCGAACAGCGTCATGTACGTTCCTGAACCCGTGGGACACTCGACCCTGAAGTCATCGCCGTAGAACTGATAGAGATTCAGCAAACCTCGGATCAATAGACCATTCACCGGCATCCAGACCGGCCCTCGCCAGTTGGAATTGCCGCCGAACATTCCGCTGTCGGACTCCCCAGGCAGATATTCGACTTTGAACTCCTGCGCCGCGAGGTGAAACACAAACGGATGTTCCAGATGGTAGCGGGACAAAGAGCGAATACCATAAGGACCGAAGAACTCTTTTTCGTTGAGCAGATAGCCCAGAATTCGTTGGATCTTTTCTTTGTTGCAAACCGACAACAGCCTACGGCTAGCGTATCCGACAAAGCCATCATCCGCGGGCGCAATATGCTTTAGCAATTTCGGGTGGCGTTTTTTGAACAATGCAATCAACTCCCGCATTTTTGGAAAATGCTGCATGGCATCAGCGTCAAACACGGTCGACGCGCACAACGGCAGTAGTCCCACCATGGACCGGACTTTCAGCCGCATCGAATCCCCACTGGGCAGGTGAAGGAGATCGTAGAAGAACCCGTCCCTGGTATCCCACATCTCGTCATGGTGCTCCCCAATCCGGTCCATCGCGTAGGTGATCCATACGAAATGTTCAAGAAACCGGTAAGCGATCTCTTCATACATGGAGTCGTACTCCGTCAAAATGAGCGCGATCTCCAGCATGTTTTGACAGTAGAAAGCCATCCACGCCGTACCATCCGCTTGGTCGAGGTGGCCGCCGGTCGGAAGTTGGGCACTGCGATCAAATATGCCAATATTGTCCAGTCCAAGAAAGCCCCCAGCGAAGACATTCCTCCCTTGCGGATCCTTTCGGTTGACCCACCAATTGAAATTCATCATCAGCCCCTGGAAAGACCGCTCCAAGAAGCGCAGGTCAGCCCGGCCCAGCTCTCGTTCAATGTTGTATAGGAATAGAGTTGCCCAGGCATGGACGGGCGGATTCACGTCACTGAAATTCCACTCATAAGCGGGAATCTGTCCGTTCGGGTGTGCGTACAGGCTGCGCAGCATGAGCAGGAGTTGTTCCTTGGCAAAGTCGAAGTCCACCAGAGACAGCGAGAGCGTGTGAAAAGCCAGATCCCATGCCGCATACCAGGGATATTCCCATTTGTCGGGCATGGAAATAATGTCGTTGTTCAGCATATGGAACCACTCGGCATTGCGAACGCCCGACCGACCATCTCCCAGTAGAGGATGAGCGTTGTGTTCCTCCAACCAGCGGTCGAGATCGAAATAGTAATACTGCTTGCTCCACAGCATTCCGGCCAACGCCTGGCGTTGAACGCGCCGTTCGTCTTCGCTCAGCGAGCGCGGGGTGATCCTGTCGTAGAACTCGTTCGCATCAGCGAGACGAGCAGCGAATATCTCGTCAAATGTGCCGAATGGTTGGACCACTGGCTTTACAGTCAGTCGCAGCCGAACGACCTTACTGTCACCGGTGGGCACTTCCAGGCGATAAAGCGTAGCGCTTTTTGTCCCTCTCCTGGATGGATTCACTGCTTCGAGCTTGCCGGAGATTACGTAATCGTGAAACGCATCTTTAACGTACAGCGACGGATTTGGCTGTCCCCACAAACGGCTGGCGTTGGACTCATTTTCCGTAAACAACAGTTCTGGGCTGCCTTCGTAGTACAGCAGGCGATCACCTAACTGCAAGTGAGAAGCCAAAACAGCGCCATCCTGGCTATTTGCGAGCATCGGTTTAGCCGTGTCCTCGTCCCACGACCAGGTATTGCGAAACCAGAGAGTAGGAAGTAAATGAAGCTCTGCCGTCTCGGGACCGCGATTATAAACTGTGACTCGAATCAGGATGTCCTCTGGATCCGCCTTTGCGTATTCGACGAAGACATCGAAATATCGGTCGGCATCAAACACCCCAGTGTCGATTAACTCATACTCAAATTCCCGACGAGAGCGGCGCTTATTTGTTTCGACAAGGTCGCTATAAGGGAACTCCTGCTGCGGATACTTATATAGATATTTCATGTACGAGTGAGTTGGCGTGCTGTCGAGGTAAAAGTAATTTTCCTTGACGTCCTCTCCGTGATTCCCTTCGCTGTTGGTCAATCCGAACAAGCGTTCCTTCAGGATTGGGTCCCGGCCATTCCATAGAGCAATCGCGAAACAGAGTCTTTGTTTGTCGTCAGAGATGCCAGCCAGACCATCTTCACCCCATCGGTATGCGCGGGCGCGGGCTTGGTCATGGCTAAAGTAACTCCACGCATTCCCGTCGTGGCTGTAGTCTTCGCGCACCGTGCCCCATTGCCTCTCACTGAGATACGGTCCCCATTTCTTCCACGGTACGCCGGTCTCACGAGCGGCATTTAGGCGCTTCTGTTCGTCGGTTTGAGCGTAATCATTGGGAGGCTTCTGACTCGATTTCATTGGCATTTCCCTTGTAGTGCCATGCGAACATGACTTGCAGCGGACTCTCAGACTTCGCACGGCAATCAGATATCGCTGATCCGATCCCTTAGTATCTTTCCTGAATGAACCTTCGCCCCTTCATGGATTTTTGATCGTCGTAACCATGCTTCTCGGAACGCTTGGGCAATTTGATTTTCTGGTGTGGTACCTTCTTGTGTGGAATCATGCTCAGAAAGTGAGAGATGCAATTCAGACGAGCCTTACGCTTATCATCGGTGCGAATTAAGTACCAGGGTGCATGCCTGGAGTCGGTCGCCTCCAACATCGTGTCTCGGGCCCGTGAGTATTCATACCAGAGGCGGAAGGATTCCAAATCCATAGGACTAAGTTTCCATTGGCGAAGAGGATCCTTGATACGGGCTTCGAAACGGCGCTGCTGTTCCTTCTTTCCGACTTCGAGCCAGTATTTGATGAGAATAATCCCGGCATCCACGATGTATTTTTCGAACGCGGGGCAAAGTTTGAGGAATTGGCGATACTGCTCTTCAGTGCAAAATTTCATGACACGTTCTACACCAGCGCGGTTATACCAACTGCGGTCGAAGATGACGATCTCGCCCGCGGCGGGAAAATGCCCAAAGTAGCGTTGGATGTACATCTGGCTCTTCTCGCGATCCGACGGGGCTGGCAACGCAACCAGGCGGAAGACGCGTGGGCTGACGCGCTCCGTAATCGCGCGAATCGTGCCGCCTTTGCCGGCGGCGTCACGTCCTTCAAAGACGACGATGACCCGCAGTCCTTTGTATTTCACCCAATCCTGCAATTTGCAGAGTTTTTCCTGCAGTCGGCGAAGTTCTTTTTCGTATTTTCTCCGCTTTAGGGATTTTTCTTCCTGTGACGAATCTTGTTTGGGCATTGGGTCTGATACCTCCATCACGACGGGTTCGCGTTGACACGAAGGTTCTCGTTGCGAACCCCACTTTCAGCCCGTTCACGCACCGGTCGTTCAAGTCTTTTTATGGATTGGGTGACGGCGCAGGCGCCCCGCTTGCGCTAATCCACTGCGTATCGTTCAGATTCCAGCTACCGCCCAGTGCTCGATACAGGTTGACGAGAGCCACCTTGCGGCCGAGGTCATAGATGATTGCGGATAGTTCCGCGGGATACATTTGGATCTGAGCGTCGATGATTTCGAGATAGCTAGCGAGTCCGCTGTCATATCGAATGCTCGACAGCTCGACTGATTCCTTGTAAGCCGCTACTGAGTTCAGCTGGTCTTCGTACGCCCTGGCCAACTCTTGATGGGCCGAGAGCGACGACGAAACCTCACCAAACGCCTGCGTGACTGTTTTCTCAAAGGCAATTCTTGCTTGGTCACGTTGCGCCAGAGCTGCCCGATATTCGTTCTTCAAGCGGCCGGCCGTAAAAAGGGGCCCGGCCAAATTGCCGGCGAGGCTCCACGCTTTGCCGCTAGCGGTGAGCTCGGAAAGTTGGGGACTTATGCCACCAAGCAGGCCCGTTAAGGAAATCGTTGGGAAAAAATTGGCCTTTGCGACGCCAACGTTAGCGTTTGCAGCTATCAAAGTCTCCTCGGCCTGGCGAACATCAGGTCGGCGCTCCAACAACTGTGAAGGCAAACCGGTAGGTACGTCAGGCGGGTCGAACTGATCCGCCAAAGCACTGCCTCGGTCAATCGGGCCGGGATTGTGCCCCAAGAGCAAATTCAACGCTACCTCCTGGGCAAGAATCTGTCGCTTAAGGTCTGGAATTACGGCGGCGACGTTCGCGAGAGCCGCCCGTGCCCGAGCGACCTCAAGGCCTGAAGCGGCACCACCCTCAAACTTGCGCTCAAAGATGTCCAGAGTGTCCTGGAAACTCTTGACTGTGTGCCGTGAAATTTCGAGATCGGCATCGAGCGCACGCAATTGAAAGTATCCCTGAGCAACTTCTGCGAGGACCAGGAGACGAATGTCACGTCTGGCTTCCTCGCTGCCAAAATATGCAGCCCGTTGCGCTTCATTCAGTCTGCGGATACGCCCAAACAGGTCAATTTCCCATATGGTGTTAATGTTATAGGAATAGTAGGTATGGTTCGCTATGAGTGGTTCGGGAGCCCGCTGCCCGGAAATACTCGCACCGTAACCTACTTGAGGGAAATATTCGGAACGGGTCACACCGGCAAGTGCTCGTTCCTGCTCCACCCGGGCCAAGGCTACTTGCAGGTCGTAGTTGTTCTTCAGCGCTTGCCGAATGAGAGCTTGCAGGACGGGGTCCTTGAACAAGTCCCACCAGGCCAGATCTGCTTCGGAACTCGTGGTTATTTGTCGCTCCACATAGAAGTCGGTGGGAGGCTGGAGTGGGGGGCGATTGTACTTGGGACCCACGGTGCAGCCAGCCAAGAGGAGTGACAGAACAGCAGCTGTGCAAATTCTCCGCATCAGCTGTGTCCGCCTTCGAACGCTGCGGGCTGGGTTACAGCCACGTGAGGCTTTTTCTGGGCGATCCGCTCGACCACTACAAACAAAACAGGGACGAGGAATATTCCAAGAACGCTGGCAGCCAGCATGCCCGTGATGACCGAGCTTCCTAACACCTTCCGACCGATCGCACCTGCCCCTTTCGCCGTCCAAAGAGGGACGCATCCTAGGATAAACGCAAAGGAAGTCATCAAGATCGGTCTTAACCGCAAGCGCGCTCCTTCGAGCGCCGCCTCCACCAGTTCCTTTCCTTTGGAGTGCTCCAATATTGCGAACTCAACGATCAGGATGGCATTCTTGGCCGTGAGCCCAATCAGCATTACCAGTCCAATTTGTGCAAACACGTTGTTGTCGAATTTGCGTAATAGCAATCCGCCATAGGCACCGAGAACTGCAACGGGGACCGACAGAAGCACACTGAACGGCAGCGACCAACTTTCGTACATCGCGGCCAAGATCAGAAAGACGAACAGAAAAGACATGCCGAAAACCATTGCCTGACCGCCTTCAGCCTTCTTTTCCTGGTACGACATGTCGCTCCAGGCGTAACCGAATCCAGCAGGCAAGACTTCGCGCGAAACCTGTTCCATGGCCGCCATGGCTTGGCCGGAACTGTAACCCCGGGCCGGTGAGCCGTTGATCTGAATACTTCTGTACAGATTGAAGCGGTTAGTGTATTCCGGCCCAGACACGCGCTTGATTGAAACCAGTGAGGCGAGTGGCGTCATCTCGCCTTTGGAATTCCGGACGTAGAAATTGTTGATTTTGTCGGCGCTGGTTCGATATTCCGGTTCTGCTTGGAGGTAAACCTTCCACTGACGACCGAAGCGATTGAACTGATTGACGTAGGCGCCACCCAGGAAAGCCTGTAGCGTTTGGTAGACGTCGCTAAACTGCAAGCCCTGCTTCAGTATGCGATCCTGGTCAACTTCCAAATAAAGTTGTGGCACAGATGGCCGGAAGGTGGTTACAAGGGAGGCAAGCTCAGGGCGCTTCCGCGCGGTTTGCGTCAGCTTGTCGAGAGTGTCCCAAAGTTGTTGAACGGTTCCGCCGCTGCGATCCTGCAACATGAATGTGAACCCACCGGCCGTGCCCAAACCCGGGATAGCAGGAGGACCGAACGCGAAGGCAATGGCCTCGGGGATTTCCTTGCCCATTTTCTGATTGAGGCTTTGCATCAACCCGTTGGCGGAGAGTTCCGGGGACACGCGCTCTTCCCATGGCTCCAGTTGAAGGAAGTAGAATCCGGTGTATGAGGCAGAGGTGTTGGAGAGCAGGCTGAATCCGGAAATTCCGCTAAAGCTCTTGACCCCGTGCGTGTGCGCAAGCATGTCATCAAGCTTGCGCATTACTGCATCGGTCCGTTGCAGCGAGGCAGCATCCGGCAGTTGTATCTGAACGAACGCGTAACCCTGGTCTTCTTCGGGGATAAAACTGGTTGGAAGACTTTTTCCCATCCCCCCGGCGACGACAGAGATTCCCACGAGCAGAAGCAGTGCCACAACCCAGCGTCGAATGAGCACATGGCTCCAGCTCACATACCCACCAGTCATTTTTCCGAACCACTTGTTAAACCAATCGAAGAATTTTCCTAATGGGCCCTTCGACTTCTTTCGCGGCTTCAGCATGAGAGCCGAGAGGGCAGGCGAAAGCGTTAGCGCATTGAATGCCGAGATGAGTACGGAAATCGCAATCGTGATGGCAAATTGCTGGTTCAGCAAACCCTTAATGCCGCCTAGTGCTGCCATGGGAACGAATACAGAAGAAAGCACCAAGGCGATGCCAATTACGGGACCAGACACTTCTTCCATAGCTTTCAACGTTGCTTCCTTCGGTGTTAGGCCATGTTCAATGTGATGCTCCACAGCTTCGACGACCACGATGGCATCGTCCACAACAAGGCCGATCGCAAGAATCAAACCAAAGAGAGAGAGTGTGTTGATGGAAAAACCCAGCATAGGGAAGATAGCGAACGTGCCGATGAGCGAGACGGGCACCGCAAGCAGCGGGATAAGTGTCGCGCGCCAATTTTGGAGGAAGAGGAACACTACAATGATAACCAGCACGATCGCTTCCGCTAAAGTGGTAACAATCTCTTTCATGCCCTCCGTAATTGGCAGCGTCGTGTCCATGGCAACTACGTATTCCAGGCCTTCAGGAAACCGGGTTTTTAGGTCTTCCATTTGCGCCTTAACCTGTTTCGCCACCGCCAAGGCGTTGGATCCAGGGGCCTGGTAAACGCAAACAATCACTGCCGGTTTTCCGTTGTACCGGCCGATCTGCTGATAGACCATGGAGCCCAACTCGATCCGTGCAACATTCTTTAGCCGCACCGTCGAACCATCAGGATTCTGACGTACGATGATGTTTCCAAATTCCTCCGCATTGACGAGCCGGCCCGGAGCGCGGACCGCGTAAGTGAACTGCTGACCCTTGGGAGCTGGCTCTGCGCCGATCTGGCCTGCCGGATTAACGGCACTCTGTTGCTGAATCGCAGCCGTCAAATCAGAAACGGTCATGCCAAGTTTTGTGAGCTGATCCGGCTTCACCCAAATGCGCATCGCATAATCCGCAGCCCCAAAGTTCGTGACCTGTCCGACTCCGGGAACTCGAAGCAGTGCATCATTTACATTGATCGTGGCGTAGTTCCCCAAGAATTGCCCGCTGTAGTTGCCGTTCGGCGAGTAAAGGGAAAGCACTAGAAGTGGAAGCCCCATTAACTTCTTGACCGTTACGCCGTATTGATTGACTGAGGTCGGCAGATTGGGACTGGCCTGGGAGACTCGATTCTGAGTATTCACCTGGTCAATATCGACGTTCGTTCCAACGTCGTAGGTCACCTTGAGTGTCATGGTGCCGTCGTTGGCGTTTGTGGACATCATGTAGAGCATGTTGTCCACACCGTTCATCTGCTGCTCAAGAGGCGTGGCCACCGATTGCTCAATCGTCAGTGCGTCAGCTCCGGTATAAGTAGCGGATACGTTAATCTGGGGAGGAACGATGTCTGGCAGCTGGGCAACAGGCAACTTTGCCATTGCCACGACGCCGCCGATCACTGTGATAATCGAGATGACGATCGCAACGATTGGTCGGTTGATAAAGAATTTTGACATGACTACTTCTCACCACTCTGTGCATTGGCCTGAGTGTCCTTGAACTGTGCAGGCGCAACGGTCATGCCCGTCTTTACGCGTTGCAATCCATCCACGATCACGTTCTCTCCCGCCTCAAGTCCGGACTGGACCACCCACATGTCTCCGAATTGCGGGCCAAGTTTCACCGTCTTAATCGCTGCCTTGTTGTCTTGTCCTACGACTCCCACTTGATAGACGCCTTGCAATTCGGAAACTGCCTGCTGGGGAACCACGAGTGCCCCTTTACGAACCTCAGTGATAGCCCGGATGCGAGCGTATTGTCCCGGGCGTAGGACATTGCCCGGATTCGGGAACTCCGCTCTCACCTGAATCGTTCCGGTCTTTGCATCCACCTCGCGGTTCACAAGAAGCGCGCGGCCTCGTTCAGGAAATACTGTGGTGTCTCCTAGAATGAGTTGTAGAGATCGTCCCGCGTCCCGTCCTGATTTCTCACGGGTAAATCGCATGTAGTCCTGCTCGGCTATGCTGAAGTCAACGTAGATGGGATTTATGTTAGATACTGTGGTCATAATGGTTGTGGGAGTCATAAGATCCCCGACGCCCACTTTGGAAATGCCCGCAATTCCGGAGATTGGCGAGCTCACGGTCGTCCAGCCCAGATTTAACTTCGCGTTGTCGAGGACTGCCTGATCCGCGTCCACCTCTGCTGTCGCCGCACGTTCCATACTTTGGGCTTTGTCGAGTTCGGCTTGGCTGACAGCCTTTTGTGCCACCAACGGTGTGTACCTTCTCACGTCGATCTGGGCCTGGGCCAAAGAAGCCCGCGCGCGCTCAAGCCTCCCCTGAGCTTGCTGTACGGCGGCTTGTGCCTGGCGCTGATCCAGCTGAAACATCGCCTGTCCTTTTTTGATATAGGAGCCTTCCGAGTACAATTGGGTTAGTAAGAATCCATCCACTTTGGGGCGGATATCTGCGTCGACGTTACCGAGCATGGTTCCTACCCAATCCTGCTCGATGTTCACGTCTTTTTGCACAACCGGCGCTACCGTAACAGCGGGCGGCGGTGGAGCTGGTTTTTCTTGCTTCGAAGAACATCCCGCAAAACTGCAGACAATCAGCAGTGATGCGCAGAGAAGTTGGGAAGGACCAAGAAACCATCTGCAGATTTGCTTGCTTGATATAATTTCAAGATTCCGGCGCAGTACGATGGCGCATTTGGACTCTGTCGTCATCCGTTTCCTCTCCGGACTGCGGCGGTTAAAAGGGATTTAGTCGGTCCTCACCGAAGATTGGTCACTAAATGCATCCGACGGCCAATTGTCGTCCGTCGGTCTCCACGACTTGTCCGGGTTATAAAGCTCGATTTCTTTGAAAATCTTGAGCGTATCTGGGCCCAAATCCTTCTGATAGACAACCCCTTCGTAACTGACAATGAATGTCTTGACGCCCGTAACGCGATAATCGGCCGGGGCGGCGGCCAGAGCGAAGCCTCCGATCATCGCCCCCTCTACAACAAAATCGATTCTCCCGAGTGGGGCCGCGGGGCCCTGTCCCGTCAGGATTTTGAAGAAATATCCGTGATAAGGCTTGGCCTTATCCGTGTAGCCCTCTTGCAGGGCATCGGCGATACCTTCGGAGATGGGCCCGCCAAGGCTCCCGTCTTGATTCCACCACACCAGACCGTCGTGCTTCCCAGGGGTGCTGATGACTCGCTGTGCGTACTGATTTACTTGAGAGTTGTCATGTCTTTCCAACGCATATTCATTCTGGGCGTCCACATAGCCACGGCAGATTTCGATGGCATCCAATTCATTGCTTCCGATGCGACGGTACAGAATTTCCTGACGGCCTGCAGCGGTGTCGAAGAGCCACCTTCCATTTCGCTTGACAATGGGGATTGGCAATGGCCAATCGTCGTTTCCTACTACAAGGGTGGCACGGTCCCGGTTCTCAGGATCTACGACAACCGAATTTTTCTCGCGAGCTTTTGCAGCAAATGCAATAGCGATGTTCTTGTCCCGAACGGAGTCCTCCGAAGCGATCAAGTCTTCACCACTCGGACCGAGGATTTGGTCTAAAGCGGACACATCAAAGCTCCCCGTAGCTTGAACGAACGCGTCGGCGGCTTCATTAGGGGTAGCGAAAGTCTTCTGGCTTTGCGACGAAGTTTCGGGTGGTTTCTGTTGCGCTAACGAATTTAGAGAGCAGAGCAGCGCAAAGGCGCAAGAAACGGCCGTTAAAGACAATCCCGCGAATGCATTCCGCACTGACGAATTCATCTTTGATGTCATTTGAATTCCTTTCTCCGCGATTACTTACCTTCGTCGCCCACCACCACCGCCCCCGCGACCACCGCCGCCCCCCATGCTGGAGCTACCGCGCGAACTGCTGGCTCGCGCTGCACTCCCACTTCCGGAAGAACCTCCGAGGGCACCGGAATTTCTCCCGCCCGAACCGCCGCTCGAGGTCTGGCGATCGCCTACCCGGTTGCTACCACCGCTGGCACCCGATTGTTGCCTGCCTCCACCAGCGCCGCCGCGATCCATTGTGCCGGCCTGCTGCCGACCGCCGCCCTGCTGGCGAGATTGTTGTTGCCGCGCGTTGGCTTGACGGTCAGAGACAGAAGCCCCACGACTTGTGCCCCCGTATTTGTTTGCCGTGGCCTTATTCCCATACGGAGTTCCGCCACGGTGCTGAGGATTGTGCTGCCAGTTGCTGCCTCCTCCTCCGCGATTGGACTGTTGCGTGGTACGGTTATTGACATTCTGCTTGTTCGAGACATTCTGCCTGTTCGAATTGTTGACGTAATTGTTGTTGTTGTTGATGGTGATGTTGTTGTTGCCCCCATGCCATCCGGTGTTATAACCCCATCCTCCACCCCAAGCCGCTCCCATCGCTAAGCCTACGCCAAAAGAGATGGCCATCCCCGCTGCGTAATAGCCGGGAGGGGGATAGGCGATGGGTGGGTAGGGATAAGCTGGCGCACCGTACACCACCACAGGATCGTAGCTGGGAACGTAGACGACCTGTGGATTGGACTGCTCGACCACGATCACCTGCTTGTTTTCTACTACCTTCGTCTCGACCTTCATTTGCTCGTTGGATTTCAGGTTTCCCTTCTCCTCGGCCTTCTTGCGCATGCGCTGCACTGCATCCATGACATCGTTTTGCTGCGCCAGGAATGCGTTGCCAAGGTCAGTAGTCCACTGGACGTCATCGACCAAGCGCTTTACGACATCGGGAAGAGCAGCCATAGCCTGGACGCTTGCGTCCCAGGGTTGCTTCTGCACAGCATCGGCGAGCGCCTTATCTTTCAAATCCTTATTTTTCGCCAACCATTGCTGGAGTTGAACAAGTTCCAAGGGGTACGTCGAAGCGGCGAGTACTTGAGCAAGCAGCGGATCCGGGTACAGCGCGATCGGAGCAACAAGGGAGTCAAGTTGATCCGGCGGGAGATTGGCGGCCTCTTGCTGGTCCGACTGAGTCGCCTGCCGATGCGAGAGAGTTGTCGGAATGGCATCTCCCGGCACTAGTAACGCACAACACAGTACTGCCACGCAGTGTTGGGCGATTTTCCATAAACAAGTTGATCCAGGAGTTTTCTTCATCATGGCTGAATTTGCCCTCGTAAATTCTACCTGCACGCTCCGTGGGTCCAAATCGTGGCCGTAGAGTTCGTCATGTGCTGACATGTTGGCTGTGCGTCCCTGAAATGCATATGGGTCCGAGAGGTCAGCCTGCCTACCCGATTTAGATTGTTTCGATCGCGCCGGCAACTAGGGAAATCCCTAGCGCCGGATTGCTATAGAGCCCGTCTATTCAGCGGTTAGCAGAATTTCGAACTATCATGAGGAAGTTAGGGGAGAAATATAGGTGCGGTTCTCGAGAACGGCATAAATTGCCGGAATTAGATGAGTCTTGATTTGAGATTTCCAGACATAACCCAGAGCGCCGACCTCCCGGCAAGCTGTTACGAACTCCTCGCCGGTATTTATCGTTAGGAATACAAACCTGGTAGTGCAACCGGACTTCGTCAGTTTGTCCACAGCGTCAATGCCATTCATTAGTGGCATTGTGATATCAACCACAACAACGTCTGGATTGAGGCGTCGTACCTCTGATACAAGTGATATCCCGTCGCTTGCCGTGCCTACGAGTTCAAAGTGAGAGCACAGAAGACCTACCTCGGCTTCGAGGAATTCTTGATGGTCATCGGCCAAGAATATGCGAGGGCGAATCAAAGTTCGCCTCCGTCGAAAGCACAATTGCACTCGCTTTAGTGGAAACGGTGCAGTATCAAACCACGGGAATGTTAGAGAGGGTGAACCGACTCCTCTACTGGGGAAATCCCTAGCCAGCAATCTGCAATTCGCAGAGAGTTTTTACCTCTTGGTCGCTAAGTTCGGGGAATATTTTTACAACACCCAAAGCAAAGCTTACAACTTGACCGCAGCCGAGATCGAGATAAACGACTCCGACAAGGACAAAGCTCAGGCGTGGTCTACTCGGCGGCGCAGGTGGATTCTGAAAGTACGAGGATCCGACTAGGGATTCCCCTAGTTGTTTGGCAAGGGGGGTCGAGTCTAAAAGTTAGGGACAACCGAGAGGAGGCAGTCGGTCCGACCCCTGCTGACGTGGAATACACCCAACAGGACTTGGGGGAACGAATCCCCGCCGTACTCCCGAGTCCTGGCCTCCTGCGACGAGATTTGCTGGGTCTAGGCAAAGGACACGACAATGAAATTCACGAGGCCACAAACTCTCGCCGCCACCATTATCTGGGCACTCACATTTTTCGTCCTGCCGGTTGTGAATGCCAAGGGCGCGAAACTCCTAATAAGTTGGAAGAATCCCGACTATTCTGGTCAGAAGCGTCATCGGGTTCTAGTGATCGGCATGAGCGAGAATCCGGAAATTCGGCTCGATTTCGAGGACGATCTTTCGTCTGCAATCGCAAATGACGGTCTCGAAGCAGTTCCCGGAAACTCCATCCTCTTCCGGCCTCAGTCTGCTGAACTGAAACCTGACTATTTGAAAGGCCAGATTCGTGATTTTAAAATCGATGCCATCCTTGTTTCGCGGCTCGTCAAAGTCGACAAGAAAACCACCTACGTCCCCGGCCATAGCTATGTCGTTCCTTATACGTACTACGGCTCGTTCTATGGTTATTACGGCGCCGTCTACCGGCAGGTATATACTCCCGACTACCTGCGTGAAGATACGACCGTTCGCGTAGAGACCAATTTCTATGCTGCTACTCCGCCGAATGAACTCATTTGGACCGGAACTAGCGATTCATTCAATCCGAAATCGGCGAAAAAAGTAATCGATGAGCTGGTTAAGCTGATCGTGAAAGAGTTGACGAAGCAAAACCTTCTGTAGGCGCTTTCCGATGCACTCCAACTTCGCGCGTCACCCATCATCGACTTTCAGATTGTCGAGTCCTCTCCCAACCATGAATCCTGGACTTAGATAAGTATCGGCCGTAATTTAAACTGTTTAGTTCACTTGGCTAGTGGTTTTCCTAGTTGTTGGCGTGGCCCACAACCGGCCCTAGGCAAACTGAGGAGTACCTAGGGTTTTCCCTAGGTGACAGTGGACGCCATCTAGGATACCTTCGCCCCAACCACGGGAATTTCAATTCGTTGCGAACAGTGGGTGCGCTGTGCCGACGACGTTCATTGACCACCCAGAAAGATCAGGCGTTATGGGTATGTGCTCGAATTCTTTGCGTCCGCGCTTCTTGGTCGCAGATGACCATGCGATGTTCGCTGAGGCATTGCGTGCCTTTCTGGAAAAAACCTATACCGTTGTCGGAGTAGTGTTCGACGGTCGTGCAATGATGGACGCTGCCGTTCGACTTCGTCCTGACGTCATCGTCCTTGACGTCGGGATGCCACTGCTGAACGGCTTAGAAGCGGCCAGGAGGGCCAGAACCCAAGTCCCAAACATCAAATTCGTATTCTTGACTATGCACGATGATCCGAGTCTTGCGGCTGCCGCTCTTGAGTTAGGGGCAGTTGGGTTTGTTCTTAAACACTCAGCCGGACAAGAACTGCTGAAGGCCATTGACCAAGTTTTGCGTGGCCACCCCTACCTTACAACGAAGATGCGGGCGGTGGATTGGGTCCAATCCAAAACTAGTGCAAGGCAATTCTCAAAAGAAATGACCCCACGACAAAGAGAAGTCGTCCAAATGCTGGCTGAAGGGAGAGCGATGAAGGAGGTCGCCGGGCTCTTAGACTTGAGCGAGAAAACTGTGGAGTTCCATAAGCATCACATTATGGATGTTTTTAATCTGAAGAATAACGCCGACTTGGTCTTGTTCGCATTGAAGCGCGGTCTCATCTCGGTCGACATTGAGCCGCAACTTCGTGCACGGGCTTCGCACAGCAGAAGACAATCGCCCCATCTTCGCATGACAGCTTAACGATCTTCCTACTGGAGCAGCATTTATTCCGTGCTGATGTTCAAGCAAGTCAGAATGCAAGTTTTAACGCGAGTTGGATGACACGAGGATTTACAACCGTGCTAGTGATTACTCCAAATGTAGGAGAAGTGAAGTTGATGTCAGGGTTAGCGAACTGCGGATGGTTCAGTGCGTTGTACAATTCAGTACGGAATTGAAGGCTGGTTCCCGCGCTCGGCCATTTGATCGGTATATTCTTTGATAAGGAAAGATCGACGTTTGCTTGCCCAGGACCATTTACGATTCCTGTTGCACTGTTTCCGAAGGCAGTCCCCTCACCGTCCGCGCCGATCACAGGCGGAGTCGCAAAACACGAGACGTTGAAATAGTTGTTCAGCTTGGATGCGATCAACCCACTTGTCACTAGCTGATTCTTTTTGCAGTTACCCGTCAGTTCTGCCCGATCCTCACTGATTCCGAAGACGTTATTGGCATTAGTGTCTGCGATTGTGAGTGCGCTTCCGGACTGAATCGTAACGATCGCCGCTAACTCCCAACCTCCTAGGAACTCACGCTGAAGGCCAGTGGGTGGGCTTGGAATCTCCCAAGTTTCACTAAGTATGAACCGGTGCGTGCGGTCGAAGCTGGCTCTTCCCCATCGCTGGTTAGGAGAATTTTGGTCTCCTAATGTTAGTGCATTCCCTGACGACGTTGAGTTTATGTCGGCACCATCAGTGTCCAGCGTCTTCGAGAATGTATAGGAAGCTAGAAGTTGCAAGCCATGGCTCAACCGTTTGGTCAAACTCACTTCAAGCCCGTTGTACCAGGAACTGCCCTCAGACTCCATCACAACGAGGGAGTCCGGAGGCACCCCGAGAATCGGCACTCGCAAAGGAATATTTGCAACGGTATCCGTTGTCATTCCTCTTATCGGGTGGCTAGCAGAAGCTGATAGGGCTTGATTGAGGGAACGTTGACGTACCAAGTGTATTCCACGGGTGCCTACATACCCAACTTCCAGCAACCAAGCTTTGTGGAACTCGGTCTGAACGTTTAGTGAATACTGCTGAACCATGGTGGGCCGAAAGCCAGGCGCGACGCCGTAAATAGTCGTAGAGGTAGAAGGTGAGTAGGCAGGGAACATGGGGAAGGACTGCGGAGTAGGGAATGGTTGCGAGAAGGGCGATTGGAAAGTCGCATCTCCGTTTGCCTGACCGCTGCTCAGCCGGAACTCAGAATATGGAGCGCCGAACACGTTTTGATAGAACGCTTGGCCGGTTGGCCGAGAGTAATATGTACCGTAACCTCCCCTGAGCACCAACGCGCTTTCTCTGGGCAAAAACTGCCACGCAAACCCGATTCTTGGAGCTATCGTATTTTGTCCCTTGCCATAGTTCCCAAACTCATTATTTACCTGGATGACGCCGGGGGGGACCGCATCCGGGAAGTTAGAGGCCACAATGTAACCCGCAAGGCTTCCGTCCGGCGGAGGGTTCGCATCGGCCTTGCTAAGATCGAAGCTGGAGTTCCTGCCCAGCTTGTCCCCGAACTGGCCGAGTCGTTCATATCGCAATCCGACATTTAGCGTGAGCGACTTACTAATCCTGTAATCATCCTGTGCGAATCCTGTCCCCTCCCACACCCTGTATGCCCGGTATGTCAGCCCGAAGTCATCAAACGACGCAAAAACATTGCTGAATTTCGCACCGTTGCTCTCCGCGTTCAGGCCAAGCAGAAAATCCGGCCAACTCAGAAACTGTACGAATGACCCCAGTCCTACTATATTGACGTTGTCTTGAAATCTGGTTATGGATCCACCCAGTCGGATGGTGTGAGCTCCATGGACAAAACTGAGATCATCACCAAAGACAAAACTGTTTTGAGTTATCGTGCGCGGGAACCCAGAGGCGAAGCTAACAGAACCGGTTATTTCCAAGCTTGGAAGCTCGTTGTTAAAGTTCATCTCTCCTTCGGCAACCCCAACATCTGACCAGTTGAACGGGGTCTGGGCCTCCGTATTAGTTCTCGTGCGGACGTAGCCGAACTGTGCTTCGTTGAGCCAGCCGTTGCGGAAAGTATAGGTATGGCCGATGGAGAGGACTCTAAAGCCAGAATCGCTCGGACTCGGGAATCCAGGTATGTTGCCCGCCGGGTTGAGCCCATTCCCTGGAAATGTGACCGTCTCATCATCATTTGCGAGAAAGAAGCGGGCGGTGATTTTACTGTGAGAGCTTACAAGGTAATCCACGTTTGTTAAGAACTGATTTTCACTGAAATGACAAGGTTCGGTAAAAACCGAGAAACCCTGTTGGGCGAAAGGCTTTGTTGTATCCACAGTCTGTGGAGTTGGAATCAAGAAAGATCCGTCGGGGAGCTTGAAATTTAACAGAGCCAGAGCCGTGGGGTTGATATTGGAACCGTCGCCTTTGATGGCAACTCCTCCCAACGCACCTGCCATACCGCCAAATATTCTGCCGAGCGCGACGGGAGATCTGTCGTCGGTTAGCGGCGGCTGACTTAGGCTCGCGCTACAAGCAATCCTCGATTGACCAGCAGCGACGCCGTTCACCTGGCGTGTTCCCTGATACGAACCAAAGAAGAGCAATTTCTCCTTCCTTATCGGCCCACCAAACACAAACCCAAACTGGTTGTCTTTGAGGGCGGGGCGGGGTTGCTCTGTTCGGTTTAGGAAAAAATCGTTTGCGTTGAGAACCTCGTTCCGAAAAAACTCAAAGACCGTACCATGGAAATCGTTCCCGCCCGTTTTTGTGATCAAGCTGACGTTGGCACCGGCGTAACGTCCGTAGCCGGCATCGTAGAGCCCTGTCTGCACCTTGAATTCCTGTATGCTGTCAGGGTTGGGTATAGGAATTCCGCCACTCCCCCCCGCACTTCCCTGTACATCGCTAACACTTATCCCGTCTATCAGAAAGTTGTTGTCATAGGAGCGGGCTCCGTGCACGAAGATCCCATCATTGGATTTGGCAATCTGGGACAGAGCCGTCCCTCCGAGCCCAAGCTGTCCGGCGTTGTACACTCCAACAGCTACGCCGGGGGAAAGCCCGGTTATTTGCGCGAAGTTTCTTGTCACCAGTGGTAACTCGCTGACTGAGCTTTCATTGACCACACGTCCCAGGGCAGCGCTGTCGGTTTGAACCATCAGCGGCTCCGAGGAAACCAGAACACGCTCCAAATGTGCTGCGAGTTTCAGGCGCAGTTCAAGCCTGAGCGTTTCGGTGAGAGCTATGTGCACTTCCGTGAGATTCAGAGAATTGAAATCGATTTTGCTTGCCTGTAGTTGATACGTGCCGGGGGATAGGAGAAGGAAACTAAACCTTCCGTGTTCATCGGAACTTGCAGATTCGGTATGGCCTGTTTCCCGATTGCTGAGGCGTAAGAGCACACCAGGCAACTCGGCACCGGATGAGTCCAGAGCCACACCTGCCAGGGCTCCGGTGGAGGCCGTTTGACCATGTAAACCGGTGGAAAGCAGCATGGCTATTAGACCTACGGATAAAATGCTGCGCTGCCAATGATGCTTAACTTGTGAACTGTGATTCATCAGGAGTCCGAGATAAACTATCTCGTCCCTTACGTTGGACGGCAGACTAGCTAGTTTAGACCGTGCGAGATGTTATCCCCAGGCTCGGAGTTTCTCGCCCGGTGTTATATTCGTGGTCAGTCGGACGGGTTCGTCCGATGGATACACTCGACACAGGTTTTGCGACGACATTTTTCCAGCGTCGTTAGTGTTAGGCTTGCTTCGTTGAGAGTCGCCTAGGAGGTCGGTTGTGTCAGCTTCACTGGGAGGACTGGTTGGCTTGCGAATTTGTCCTCAACAAGGAGCAAGGCTCGCCTTGGTTCTAGTTGTTGTCGTTGCTGGTCTTCTCTTTCTGCAATCGCTCCCAGCGCACTCCACGAGAATAGTCCGGCGCGTCCTCCTTTTCAATGATTTTGGTTCTATTTCGTCGCCCGGGGTTGCGGCTCTAGATCAGGCCATCGCCGCTGGTCTAGCGAGTTCTTCATACCAGATCGAACTCTACAATGAGAATCTTGAGGCAACTTTGTTTCCCGATGAGGCCTCACAGCACCGGTTTCGCGAATGGTACATTCGCAAGTATGCGGACCGCAAACCAGATGTGATCATTACCGTCGGACCTGCGTCTCTTAGGTTCATGATCGAATCGCATGAAGGGTCATTTCAGAACATTCCAGTCATCTTCTGCGGCACTACAGAGGAAATGACAGACCAACTGAAGCCGGACTCTCACTTCACTGGTGTTTGGGGTGTGGCAGAGCCAGAGAAGACCCTGGTCGCAGCGCTGCACTTGCAACCCGAAACCAAGCACGTAGTTGTCGTGGGCGGTACAGGAGCCTTTGACAGGAGCCTTGAAGCTCTCACCAAGGAGAGTTTGCGCAAGTACGAGTCGCAGTTCGGGTTCACATACCTCACGGACCTGAATATGCCTGCGCTCCTTGAACGACTACGGCGGTTGCCGAGCAAAACGATCGTCTATCATACTTCCATGACGGAGGACGCTGCGGGAACACACTTTATTGACGCAACCCAGGCCGTTCCTATGGTCGCCAATGCCGCGAACGCACCTGTCTTTGTGTTGGATGA
>Ga0210405_10002259_pt1 | contig 20241 bp, 16 predicted proteins | sample IncBWH11MmetaG_FD_155492 | JGI IMG/M metagenome (GOLD analysis project Ga0210405, IMG submission 155492) | Forest soil microbial communities from Barre Woods Harvard Forest LTER site, Petersham, Massachusetts, United States - Inc-BW-H-11-M | ecosystem: Environmental > Terrestrial > Soil >... | reverse complement strand
CACCTCGAAGAACGCGGCCGGGTAATAGCGCAACCCGACGTCGATCTCGTCGGTGATCTGCAGCCGCGACAACCGGACCAGCGCGGTCTGCCACAGGGTCAGGATCTGGCGGCGCAGCTCGGGCAGGATGACGTCGGTGTCGGCGTGACCTTCGGCACGTAGCCGCATCAGTTCGGTGATCCGGTGTTGGGCAGCGAACACCGTGCGGCGGCGAGTTTCGGTCGGGTGTGCGGTGATGACCGGAGCGACCAGCGCGTCGGTCAGCGCCTCGGCGACGGTGGCCGCGTCCAAGTCGGCGGCGTCGAGCTTGTCGTACGTGGCGGCCAGGCTGCTGTCTTGGGGCGGATCACCGGCGGCCACGTGAATCGCCCGGCGCCGCTCCCGGTGGATGTCTTCGGCCAGGTTGGCCAGCAACGCGAAGTGGCTGAACGCCCGGATGACGGGAATCGCTTGGTGGATGTCGATGCCCTCGAACATGTGGGCCACCTCGGCCCGTTCGATCTCCGAGCGACGCACCCGAAATGACGCCACCCGGGCCCGCTCGACCAGCGCGAACACCTCGTCGCCGTTCTGCTCGCGCACCGTGTCGCCCAGGATCGTGCCGAGCAGCCGGATGTCCTCGCGCATCGGCTCGGTCGCCTCACGGCCCGTGCGGGTGCGTTGGACGGCGCCGATCGGCTCCAGCCCGGTCTCGGAAACGCCAACCATCAATCCAGTATCGGGGCGCGGAGGCTAGCCCGCGCTGCGAACAGAGCGGTCAGGCGTTGTATTTGATGCGCAGTGCCATACCGATGATCGCCACCAGCCAGATGCCGACGACGAACAACGTCAGTCGGTCCAGGTTCTTCTCGACCACCGTCGACCCGGACAGGCTGGACTGCACGCCGCCGCCGAAGAGTGTCGACAGGCCGCCACCCTTGGCGCGGTGCAGCAGCACCAGCAGGACCACCAGGATGCTGGTCACCACCAGGGTGATCTGCAGGGCCAATTCCATGGCCCACACCTTACCGGCCGGTGAGTGGTGGCCTGAGATCGGCGTCGGCGGCGCTATGTAGGCGGCTGGTCGAAGGTCAGCGTGTCGTCGGTGTAGTTGATGTAAATCGGCTCTTTCAGGAACGGTTCGACGCCGCTGTCGATCGAGGTTCCCGACGTCACCGTTGGCGCGGTGCTGTCGCCGAGGCTGTCGGTCCCCGTGGTGTAGGAGTACAGCGGAGTACCGGTGCCGGTGCTGTTGTCGTAGACCGAAATCAGCGTTCCCGGTGGCACGGAGCTCCCGACTAAGGATGACGGGATGGTTCCGTACACGCCGCCGGAATCGACATCGTCGGAAACCGCTACTGGAGTTCCGCTACCGACCTGTTCGTACAGGTTGCTGATCGGAGCTCCGCTAACCGTGTCTATCGGCGTTCCCGCGTTGGAACCGACGACCAGTTCGTTCTGGGGGATGTCGACGGTCACACCGTTAAAGCCCGCCGACTCCAACGGGCTGGTGCCCGGACCCCCGTCACTGGCGCTGTCCCCGATACCCAGAATGCCCGTTGAATCGTTATCGGCAAGAAATTGCTGAAAATCCAACGGCGAGCCTGAGCTGAACGATGTCGGCCAGGACAAGATCTCCACATCGACGGGGATATTCGAGGTGTCAAGGGTGCCGCCGCCGCTGAGAGGGTAATCGACCGACGTGTCGTAGGTCAGATAGATGTAGTCCACGCCACCGCTGTAGCCGCTCTCACCGAAGCTGCTGGGAAGACCGAGCTCCAATGTCTGTAAAAGCCCGAGGTCTTGCCAGGGGATGACGAGGCCGCTGGATCCGGTGTCGACGAGCAGCGTCTGGTCCGAGCTGCCGTCAATCGAAGCCTGCACGGTCGGCTCGGTGGCCTCTTGGACGGTCAGCGGAATGTCGTAGCTGCCCGATGCCGAGGTGTCAGATGTCGACGACGCGGCAGCGGCCGCCGACTCCGCGGTCGACGGAAGCGCTAGGTCGATCGAATTCAGGCTGCTGAGCAGGCTGTCCGTCCAGCTGGTCAGATCGGTGGCGGCAGCGGGATCGAAGCCGGCGATTGCATCACTCAACGAAGTCACGAGCGGCTGGATGATCGGGTCGAGAAGATCCTCGAAGTCGGCCTTGGCGGGGGCCGCGGTGACCGCCGATCCCGTCGCCATCGCTGCTGCGGCAAGAAACGCACCAACGGCCCCACCCATGATGAGCACTCGACGCCGACGCACCTTGGCGTTGCCTGACTGCCTATTGCCGTTGGTGCTGTCGCGACCAGCCATTTGGTTCCTCCCCGGGGCGTGGGTAGAGCTGCGTAACCTACAAAACTTAGCGACCCTGTGTTTCTTTCAGGTTTCGTTAAGCTAAATGCCAGCCGACTGGCCGTCAAGCCGAAACGCCCCAACAGCCCCGCCCGCCCCACTGGTTACGGCAGTGGTCCTCCGGCGGCGATCGCAGACAGCGTCGCGAACTGCTCACCGTCGAGTGACGCGCCGCCGACCAGAGCGCCGTCGACGTCCTCCTGCGCGACGATGTCACCGATGTTCTTGGCGTTCACCGAGCCGCCGTAGAGCACTCGAACGGTGTCGGCGATGTGCGCTGAGGCCAGCGTGCCCAGCTCCTTGCGGATAGCCGCGCACACCTCCTGAGCATCGGCGGCGCTGGCCACCCGCCCGGTGCCGATCGCCCACACCGGCTCGTAGGCGATGACGACCTTGGCGATCTGCTCGGCGGACAGCCCGGCCACCGATCCACGCAACTGTTCCTGACAGTGGGCGACGTGCTCACCGGCTTCCCGGACCTCCAGGTGCTCGCCGATGCAGATGATCGGGGTCAGCTCGTACTTGAGCGCGGCGGCGGCCTTGGCGGCCACCAGCGCGTCGTCCTCACCGTGGTAGGTGCGCCGCTCGGAGTGACCGACGACGACGTAGCTGCAGCCCAACTTGGCCAGGAAGGCCCCGCTGATCTCGCCGGTGTAGGCGCCCGAGTCGTGCTGCGACAGGTCCTGGGCGCCGTAGGTCAGCCGCAGCTTGTCCCCGTCGACCAGGGTCTGCACGCTGCGCAGATCGGTGAACGGCGGAATGACCGAGACGTCGACCCGGTCGTAGTACTTGTCGGGCAGCGAGAAAGCGATCTTCTGAACCAGCGCGATTGCCTCGAAGTGGTTGAGGTTCATCTTCCAGTTGCCGGCTATCAGCGGCTTGCGGCTCATCGGCGTCCTTAGCTTTAGGTGCTCAGCACTTCTAGACCGGGCAACGTCTTGCCCTCAAGGTATTCCAGTGAGGCCCCACCGCCGGTGGAGATGTGCGAGAAGCTGTCCTCTGGGAGGCCCAGGGCGCGCACCGCCGCAGCGGAGTCGCCCCCACCGACCACACTGAACGCGCCCTTGCGGGTCGCGCCGGCGATCACTTCGGCGACGCCCTTGGTGCCTGCGGCGAACGCCGGGAACTCGAACACACCCATCGGGCCGTTCCAGAAGATGGTCTCGGCGTTGGACAGCAGCGTGCTGAAGCGAATTACCGACCCCGGCCCGATGTCCAACCCCATCTTGCCGTCCGGGATCGCGTCGGCGGCGACGACCTGTGGTGGCGAATCGGCGACGAACTTGTCGGCCACCACGATGTCGACCGGCAGGCGCAGTACGTCGGCGTAGGTGTCGAGCAATCGGCGGCAGGTGTCGATCATTTCGGTTTGCAGCAGCGATGTGCCCACCGAAAGACCTGCTGCGGCAAGGAATGTGAAGCACATGCCACCGCCGATGACGATGCTGTCGGCCTTGGTGGCCAGCTGCTCGATGACACCGAGCTTGTCCGACACCTTCGAACCCCCGAGCACCACGGCGTAGGGCCGGCGCGTCGAACTGGTCAGCCGCTCGAGCACGCTGACCTCGTCGGCGACCAGCTTGCCGGCGTAGTGCGGCAGCAGCGTGGCGATGTCGTAGACCGAGGCTTGCTTGCGGTGCACCACTCCGAACCCGTCGGACACGAAAGCGCCTGTTGGCCTGACCAGTTCGGCAAGCTCTTTCGCCAGCGCCAGCCGCTCCCCGTCGTCCTTGCTGGTTTCCCGAGGATCGAAGCGGATGTTCTCCAGCAGCAGCACATCCCCGTCGGTCAGACGCGCAGCGCGGGCCCGCGCGTCACGGCCGACGACGTCGTCGGCCAACTGCACATCCTGTCCCAGCGCCTCACCAAGTGCCGCGGCAACCGGGGCCAACGACAGCTTCAGGTCGGGTTCACCCGTGGGTCGTCCCAAATGCGCGGTCACCACCACCTTGGCGCCGCCGTCGACCAGCGCCTTCAGCGTCGGCGCCGAGGCGGTGATACGGCCCGGATCGGTGATCACGCCGTTGTCGAGCGGCACGTTCAGGTCGGAGCGAACCAGCACACCACGACCTGAAACTCCCTGTGCAAGAAGGTCTTTGAGGCTGGGGATGCTCACGGCTACAGCGACTTGCCGACCAGCGCGACGAGGTCGACGAGGCGGTTGGAGTAGCCCCATTCGTTGTCGTACCAGGACACCACCTTGGCCTGGTTGTCGATCACCTTGGTCAGTCCGGAGTCGAAGATCGAGCTGTGCGGGTCGGTGACGATGTCGCTGGAGACGATCGGCGCGTCGTAGTACTTGAGGATGCCCTTCATCGGGCCCTCTGCGGCGGCCCTCATCGCGGCGTTGATTTCGGCGGCGGTGGCTGACTTGGTCAGCTCGGCGGTCAGGTCAGTGACGGAACCGGTGGGGATCGGCACCCGCAACGCGTAGCCGTCGAGCTTGCCCTTCAATTCCGGCAGCACCAATCCGATGGCCTTGGCCGCACCGGTCGAGGTCGGCACGATGTTCAAGGCGGCCGCCCGGGCACGGCGCAGGTCCTTGTGCGGGCCGTCCTGCAGGTTCTGGTCCTGGGTGTAAGCGTGGATGGTGGTCATCAGACCTTTGACGATGCCGAATTCGTCGTGCAGCACTTTGGCAATCGGCCCAAGGCAATTCGTGGTGCACGACGCGTTGGAGATGATGTTCTGGCTGCCGTCGTACTTGTAGTCGTTGACGCCCAGCACGATCGTGATGTCCTCGTCGGTGGCCGGCGCCGAGATGATCACCTTCTTGGCCCCGGCGTCCAGGTGGCCCTTGGCCTTGGCCGCGTTCGTGAAGATGCCGGTCGACTCGACGACGACGTCGACACCGAGGTCACCCCAGGGCAGCGCGGCGGGGCCTTCCTTGATCTCCAACGCCTTGATCTTGTGGTCGCCGACGACGATGGTGTCATCGCCTTCCAGGCTGACGTCGTAGGGCAGCCGGCCCAGGATCGAGTCGAATTTCAGCAGGTGCGCCAGTGTCGCGTTGTCGGTCAGGTCGTTTGCCGCGACCAACTCAATTTCGGTGTCGGCGCCCGCGGCCTGCTGCTCAAGCAGAGCCCGGTAGAAGTTACGTCCGATTCGACCGAAGCCGTTGATGCCTACCCGGACCGTCACTTGTCTCTCCTTGTTCGCTGACGAATTGCTCGCCGCCAGCCTAGTAGCTGCGGGAATGCGCCGCGAATCGCGGCGCTCACGCCGATTGGGTTGCTGACTCACCTGCCCAGCCGGCGTAACGCCGACTGGGCGGCGTGATAGCCGCACAGCCCGTGGATACCGGCGCCGGGCGGCGTGGATTGCGAGCACAGGTAGACGCCGGGCACGCCGGTGAAGTAGGGATCGATCGCCACCCTGGGCCGGAACACGACCTGCAGCCGGTCGTTGGCGCCGCCGATGATGTCGCCGCCGATGTAATTGGGGTTGTAGGCCTGCAACTCGGCGGTGCTCTTGCTGACGGTGGCGACGATGCGCTCGCGGAAGCCGGGCGCAAACCGCTCGATCTGGTCGGTGATGGTGGCGGTGGCGTCGCCCGGGTAGCCGAACGGCACGTGGGCGTAGGTCCAGATCGGGTTGATGTTGCCGGACGAACGCGATGGGTCGGCCAGGTACTGCTGCCCGACGAGCGTGAAGGGCCGCTCCGACATCCGCCCTTGTGCCCGCTCGCGTTCCGTGAAAGCGATCTCGCCAAACGTCCCGCCGAGGTGGACCATGCCGGCACGGGCGCACTCGGGGTTGGTCCATGGAATATGGCCCTCGATCGCGAAGTCGACCTTGAAAGCCGATGAGCCCTCGCGGTAGCGCCGATAGGACCGCTTGATCCGGCCGGGCATGGAATCGCCGTAGATCTGCACAGCCGCGGCCGGGGTCAGGTCGAGCATCACGACGTCGGCGTCGGGGATGTCGCGGCGGCTGGTGACGGTGACGCCGGTCGTGATGGCACCGCCATGATCGCGCAGCGCGGCGGCCAGGGCGGCGGTGATCGACCCCGATCCGCCCTCGGCGACCGGCCAGCCAAAGCGATGCCCGCTGGCCAGAAACATCAGTCCCATCGCTGCGGTCAATGGCTGATCCAGCCGAGTGAACATGTGCGCGGCCGCGCCACCGAATAGGGCGCGCGCCTGCTCGGTGCGAAACCACCGCACCGCCAAGGTGGCCGGCAACACGGCGCGCGGCCCAAAGGCCGCGAGACGGCTCAGATGGCGCGGAACGTGCAGTACCGGGCGCATCACATCCCGACCCAGCTCATCGAAACCGGCGACGAGATCGCCCACCGCCAAACGCCACCGGCGTCCGTCGGAGCCGAGGCCCGCCGTGGTCTTTTCAATCGATTGATACAGCACCCCGGCGGTGCCGTCGTCCAATGGGTGCGCGCAGTCGATCTCCGGCCATTTCCAGCTCACCCCATAGCGGCCCAGGTCGATCTCCTGCCAGAACCGTGAACCCACTCCCAGCGGATGGGCGGCCGAGCAGTAATCGTGGATGACACCGGGTACCGTCAGCTCACCCGAACGCGCTCCTCCCCCGACAGATTCCGCGGCTTCCAGCAGTTGAACGTCGAAACCGTTGCGCGCCAGATGTATTCCCGCGGCCAAACCGTTGGGTCCGGCACCGACGACGACTGCGTTTGTCATCAGCGCCGCTCCTCCTCATCGCTCCGCTCTGCATCGTCGCCGGCGCGCGTCATCGGGAAGCGTCGGCGCCGTGGGTTGCGAGATGGACCGGGAACTCGTCGTCGGGCTCCGGCCACGGCTGGCGGGCCAACATATCCGCAACGGTGACGTAGCCTTCCTCGATCAGGCCGGTCTTGGCGTCGACAATGCGATACCACTGCCGCTGCGTCTGGATCGGCTGGCCTTCGAGGATGATCACCCGAAGATCACCCTCGTCGAAGTTGCAGCGCCGCTGCACTGCCTCCAGTAACTGCTCGTTGTGCAGGTGGCCTTCGCCGAAATTCCAGCCGATCAGCGACCCAGCGACGAGTTCGCCCTCACGAAACGTGTAGTCCGCCTCGTTCGCTTCTTCCCCGAGCGCACGGGGTACTAGCCCGTTCAGCGCCCGGCCATGGACGTGCATGGACCGGAACGCCCGAACCTTGTCGCTCATGATTTCGGCGGTCGCCGAGTCGTAGAGCTTGGCCAGTTGGTTGGCGGTCAGCGCCGAGCTTTTGATGACGTCGGCATCCAGCTTTTGCTCAGCACCCGAGCGGAAGCACCAAACACTGGACGCCCAGTTGCCCGCGTAGTAGCGCAATGCGGGCAAGAATGAAATCTGTTGTGGGAAAACATTTCCCACTATCGGGACCACGACGAGCGCTGCCATCAGGAAGGCAAGCAACAGCGGCGAATTGAGATCGTAGATGGTGATGCTGCCGTAGTGCCCGAACAGGTAGAACAGCGAGAAGATGAAGAACACGTTCCACTCCAACGGAACGCCCATCGGGAGGTTGGAAATGATGTTGAGATGGAAGATCACCATGAACCCGATCAGCCACCACCGCCACGGATGACTGTCGGCGAAGAACACCAGCAGCGCAGGCACAATGAATTCGGCCGTGGTGCCGCCGACGTGGGCCATGAACTTCGGTATCCAGGTGGGGCGCAAGTCGTTGACAGGGTCGCGGTAGAGCATGCGCTTCAACCAGTTGAAAGCCCTGCCTCTCAGCAGCGCGTTGTTGCTGATCATCGCCGCGACCACGTAAGGAAAATGGTGGTTGAGCTTTGATGTTGCCGCTCCCCACCACAGCCCCAGCATGATGATCTTGAAGGCGGCGATCTGGTCGGTGAACGGGAACAAGAACACCAACAGTTTCAGCCAGTAGTGCTCGCCGCGGGCGGCCAGGAAGATGGTCTTGTCGCGCAGACCCAGCAGTGCCAGAGCGACGATCGTCGGCACCACCACAGTGGGATCGATCAGACCGACGTCACCCGTGCCGGTGACCGACCCGCCATAGCCGGGTGACAGTAGCGCCCAGATGCCGGAGGCCAGCACGAGGGCGTAGAGGCCGACATCGACGATGGTGCGGGTATCGCCTCTGGTGAACGGAAGCTCGTTGGGCCACGGTGGCAGACGAATCGTCTTGGGCCGCAACCAATAAAGAAACCCGCCGATCGGCGGCCAGAATCTCGCGGTGAGCGGGCCGGATCCACAGCCCAATCCCAAGACCTCGAACAGCAGGGTGAAGATGACGAACTTCTGATACACGATCGGCTGCGTCCACCACGCCCCGATGTGACCGAGCCCGCCCAGCCCCGGTGTCAGCGAGATGACCGCGGCAGCGCCCGCCGCGTACGCGGCCATCTTGATCACGTACAGCAGATAGATCGCGGACGGGGTACCGAAGCCATGCTCCACCCAATGCCGGGTGACCACTTGCAGTCTCGAAGCCGCCGGCAGCGTGGGCCAGGTGTCGGGATCGACATCTGGAAGCTCCGGTGTGATGAATCCCATGATCGCCTCGCTGCACGTGTGAAACCAATTCGCGATGCCAATGTAACGGCATCGCGAGGCCACCGTATCGATCTTGCAAACTGCCCGAAACACCAAGCTTTTGTCCACACACTGCTTGACGAGCGACTTTGCCCCGCACATTGAATACTCAAGGAACAGCAAATCATGGCCGGCTGGGGTTCGCCGTCAGCCCGCGGATATCCAAGCAAAGGAGGATCCTGTGTCCGACAACACCCCAGACGATATCTTCAAACTCGTCAAGGACGCGAACATTGAGTACGTCGACGTCCGTTTCTGTGACCTGCCAGGCACCATGCAGCACTTCACAATTCCGATTTACGTCTTCGACGAGAAGGTCTTTGAAGAAGGTTTGGCCTTCGACGGTTCCTCGATTCGCGGGTTCCAATCGATCCACGAGTCCGACATGCTGCTGCTGCCCGATCCCGAAACCGCGACCCTCGACCCATTCCGCGCCGCCAGAACGTTGAACGTGAACTTCTCCGTGCACGACCCGTTCACCCTCGAGCTGTACTCACGCGACCCGCGCAACGTCGCCCGCAAGGCCGAGAACTACCTGATCAGCACCGGCATTGCGGACGCCGCCTACTTCGGCCCAGAAGCCGAGTTCTACATCTTCGACTCGGTGAAGTTCGACTCGAACATCAACAGCTCGTTCTACAAGGTGGACGCGACATCGGGGTGGTGGAACACCGGAGAAGAGACCCAGCCCGACGGCAGCCCCAACCTCGGCTACAAGGTCCGCCCCAAGGGTGGCTACTTCCCGGTAGCCCCCACCGACCACTACGTGGACCTGCGGGACGCGATGCTGACCAACCTGACCAATGCGGGATTCGTTCTGGAGAAGGGTCACCATGAAGTCGGCAGCGGCGGCCAGGCCGAAATCAACTACAAATTCAACACTTTGCTGCACGCGGCCGACGACCATCAAATGTACAAATACATCGTCAAGCAAACCGCATGGCAGGCCGGCAAGACGGTGACGTTCATGCCGAAGCCGCTCTTCGGCGACAACGGTTCGGGTATGCACTGCCACCAGTCGTTGTGGAAAGACGGCGTCCCGCTGATGTACGACGAGGAGGGGTACGCCGGCCTGTCCGACACCGCCCGCCACTACATCGGCGGTTTGCTATACCACGCGCCCTCGTTGCTGGCCTTCACCAACCCCACGGTCAACTCCTACAAGCGGCTAGTCCCCGGTTTCGAGGCGCCGATCAACCTGGTGTACAGCCAGCGCAACCGGTCGGCGTGCGTGCGCATCCCGATCACCGGCAACAACCCGAAGGCCAAGCGGTTGGAGTTCCGCTGCCCCGACTCGTCGGGCAACCCGTACCTGGCGTTCTCGGCGATGCTGATGGCCGGGCTGGACGGCATCAAGAACCAGATCGAACCGCCTCCACCCGTCGACAAGGACCTCTACGAGCTGCCGCCGGAAGAGGCCGCGGAAATCGTTCAAGCTCCGACGTCGCTGGCGGCCGTCATCGATCGTCTGGAAGAAGACAGCGAATACCTCACCGAGGGAGGCGTGTTCACGCCCGATCTGATCGAGACGTGGATCACCTACAAGCGCGATTACGAGATTGCGCCGTTCAACCTCCGGGTGACCCCGTACGAGTTCGCGCTCTACTACGACGTGTAAACCAGTTCGTCAAACCTCAGCGTCTTCCGGCGCCCATAGCGGGCGGCGCGTCGGCGGCCTGTGCAGCGCACGCGCCGCCGCCAGTGTCGCCGCGCCACTGTTGATCGCGGTCAGCGGCGGAGGCTGGCCCTTGCGCAACGTCGCGATCAGCTCGCGATAAGGGCCGATGAGGTAGACGGTGTCGCCGGCTTTCAGTCGGGCGTCGCGGCGGGGGCGTAAGCTGACCGGCCCTTCCGGTCGAGTGATCGCGATGACGCGCGTGTGGGTCGACATATCCACCAATTTCAGTCCATCTAGCTCGCTGCCCGCCGTCACGAGCATTCCGCCGACCATGAAGGAGCGCTGCCCGACCCAAAACGTCCCCAGCACCTGCAAGCCCATCGCGGCACCGATGAACCAGGGGGCTGCCAGATCGACGATCGACCGCACGTTTTCAAAACCGAATTGCCGGTTCACCGCGGCGGCCAGGGCGCGGCCTTGAACGCGCATGACAATCGGCACCTCAGTATCGGATCCCAAGATTTCCAGCAGGACGATCCCGGTCCCGATGTTGTGCATGTCGTGCTGGGTCAGCACAGCCACTCCGCGGGCGCGATCGACACGCGCTGATTCCAGCGTCTGGCGCATCGTCGAGTCACCGAAAATCACCGGCACGTCGAGTTCTGCCGCGATCGACAGGAAGCGGTTGTTCTCGTCCCGCTCGATGACTACGACGTCGTATCCGGCAGCGGCCAGGTCACTCACGACGCGGATGCCGGTTGACCCCAGTCCGACAACGACGACGTGGTCGCGCATATGCCGTGCCCGTCGGACTCCGGCGGTATGGACGAAGCGGCGCGACAACAGCATGTCCGCAATGAACGCGACAAGGATGGCGGTAACGATCGCGCCGCCGAACATCAACCCGACAGCGAACAGTCGCAGGAAAGGGGATTGTTGGCCGAAGCTGAAATCGCCATAGCCCACGGTCGAAATTGTCTCGGAGGCGAAGTACAGGGCGTCGAGCCACGACATCCGCGGTCTCTCGTAGGTCAAGCGCAGCACAGCTGTCGAGCCGAGCGTGACGAACAGCGCGAATGCCAACGAGGGAACAAGCAACGGGTTGACGTCGTTGCGCAGGGCCCGCACGGCATCGATTGCGCGTCGCACCCGGGATTGGTGAGAGCGCGTCGCGGTCGGCGGAGGCACGGTGATCCCGCGGGCTTCCAATTCGTCTTCCACACCGATCATCGAGGTCCAGTCGCCGGCGTAGACCTGAAGATCCCGTCCCGGACATGGCACCACCTCGCCGGGGGTAGGTGAGTTCTTGCCGTGGACCACCGCCACGGGTGCCAGGTCGTTGTAAATCTGGCGCAGAGTCCCGTCGCGCGGCGCCTCGGCTCCCCAGACAACGAAGCCGATACCGGCTGTCTCGAACTGGTGCGCGTTACGTGACAGAACTGCCTCGACGATGGATGGTGCCGCGAGGTCGGCGACGTCCAAGATGGCGCCGGGGCCGCTAACGGCGGCCACCGCGCCGCGCAGCACGTCATTGGACAGACGTGCCACCACGCGGACATTTTGGCTGTATTCCCTTGCCAGTAACGCGATTTCAAGATTTACCGCGTCATCGGGCCCAGCGCAGACGACGGCGCGCGCGCGATGTACCCCGGCGCCCAGGAGATCGGCGGCAGTGGTGATCTGGATTATCCGCGCGCCGGCGCCCCTGAGCTCCTCGGCAATCGTCTTCGCCAGCGGGTCATCACCACAGACGATGATTTCGCGGTGCATGATCTCGCGCTGTTGACGAGGACGAGGTTGTGGTTTCGTAAGCTTGCTGACAAGGTCAGTCGCGACATTCGGCCGTTGCTTTGTGTCTTGCGGCATAGTGTTTACTACGCCTCAACTATTGCGTCTGCATGACCTGCTTGAGTCGTACGTGTTGCACCCCAACAGGACGCGACGTCGATCAGCCCGGGGGTCGGTCCCGTCGCCGGTCGTAACGGGCGACTCCGCTTGCAGGACAACGATGTTCCCCGCACCAGCTACCCGTGCAAGTCGAGCAGGCCACGTTCATCCGGCAGCGGTACGCGCCACCGGCGCGCAGGTCAGAACAAGCTGGGCAAAACATTGACCAGGTATGGACGCCGTGATTTGGTGTCAGGCGTCTTCCAACAGATCCGGGGTCACCGCCGATTCGGTGTCCGGGATGCCTTCGACCTTCGCCTTGCGATCGGCCATCGACAGCAATCGCCGAATACGCCCGGCCACAGCGTCTTTCGTCATCGGTGGATCCGCCAGCCGACCCAGCTCTTCCAGGGAGGCCTGCCGGTGCTCGATGCGCAACTTGCCGGCCGCGGCAAGATGATCGGGCACACCCTCACCAAGGATCTCCAGCGCACGCTCGACGCGGGCGGCCGCTGCCACCGCAGCCCGAGCCGAGCGCCGCAGATTGGCATCGTCGAAATTCGCCAGCCGGTTAGCCGTTGCCCGGACTTCCCGGCGCATCCGCCGCTCCTCCCAGACCAACCGGGTGTCCTGGGCGCCCATCCGGGTCAGCAACGCCCCGATCGCCTCACCGTCACGCACCACCACCCGGTCGGCGCCGCGTACCTCCCGCGCTTTGGCGCTGATCCCGAGCCGGCGCGCCGCCCCTACCAGGGCCAGTGCCGCCTCGGGACCGGGACAGCTGACCTCCAGCGCCGACGAGCGACCCGGCTCGGTCAACGATCCGTGCGCTAAGAAGGCTCCGCGCCAAGCCGCTTCGGCGTCGGCGATGCTGCCGCCGACCACCTGAGCGGGCAACCCCCGCACCGGGCGCCCGCGCAAGTCGAGCAGGCCGGTCTGGCGCGCCAGCGCCTCACCGTCGTTGGCGACCCGCAACACGTAGCGCGTCGTCTTGCGGATTCCGCTGGCCGACAACACATGCACGATGGCGTTGTAGCCGTACAGGTCGAAGATGTCCTTGCGCAGCCGTCGCGCGATGCTGCCCAAATCCACCTCGGCTTCGACGACCACCCGGCCACCCACGATGTGCAGCCCGCCGGCGAATCGCAGCAGGGAGGTCACTTCGGCGCGCCTCGCGCTCACCGCACTCACCACCAGGCGGCTCAACTCGTCTTTGACTTCGGCCGTCATCGCCACGCGTCGTCACCCCTCGGTCCGTTACGACCCGGTCCATCTGCGCCGGTCTGTTGACGCTCCTTTTCCACCGGCATCGCGTCAGTCGCCTTCTCCGAAGGTGGCAACGGACCGATGTCGCGCACGCCCACCCCATCCAGCGCCGCGGCCAACTTGCCCGGGTCATGTAAAGGTGTACCAGACCTGGCCACATCTGCGAATTGAACCTCCGCATGAAGCTGCGTTGCGGTACGTCGAAGCTGCTCGCGCTCCCGCTCACTCGGCACCCGCTCGGCGTCGATGATCACGTCGTGGACGGTGAAGTCCGGCGCGTGCTGGGCAAGTACGTGCAGGTGACGCTCTACCGAGAAGCCGGCCGTCTCCCCCGGCTCGGCCACCAGGTTGAGCACCAGCGCCCGGCGGGCAGTGGTCGCCTGCAGCGCCGCAGCAAGCCCGGGCACCAGCATGTGCGGGATCACGCTGGTGAACCATGATCCGGGCCCCAGTACCACCAAATCGGCGGACATGATCGCGTCGACGGCCTGCCGGGTGGCCGGCGGGTCGCCGGGCAGCAGTCGGACACGGCGAACCTTTCCCGGCGTGGTCGCAATGGCCACCTGCCCGCGGATCACGCGGAACATCCGCGGGTCGGCTTCCAAGCCGGAGACGTCGGCCTCGATTTGCAGCGCGATCGGGCACATCGGTAGCACCCGGCCCCGCACACCGAGTATGCGGCCGAGTTCGTCGAGCGCCGCGACCGGGTCGGCCAACACTTCGTTGAGGCCGGCGAGCAACAAGTTGCCGATAGGATGTCCCGCCAGCGCGCCGCTACCGCCAAACCTGTGCTGCAGAATAGTCGCCCAGAGCCGGCCATGCGGACTGTCGGATGCCAACGCCGCCAACGCCATTCGCAGATCGCCCGGAGGCACCACGTCGAGTTCGCTGCGCAGCCGGCCAGACGAGCCACCGTCGTCTGCGACCGTGACGACGGCGGTGACGTGAGGCGTCAGTCGCCGGGCTGCCGACAGCGTCGCATACAAACCGTGTCCGCCACCCAAGGCGACGATGCGTGGACTCATTCGCGACCCAGATCCCGGTGAAGTACCCGCACCGACAACTCCTTGTCCGGCTCCAGCAGCCGCACCAACGCTTCGGCGATGGCGACACTGCGGTGCTTGCCGCCGGTACAGCCGATCGCGACGGTCATGTAGCGCTTCCCCTCCCTGCGATAGCCGTCGACAATCAGGGTCAGCAACCGATGGTAAGTCTCCAAGAACTCCGCCGCGCCGGTCTGGCTGAGCACGTAGTCACGGACCGCCGGATGTTGGCCGGTGTGCGGACGCAGCTCGTCGATCCAGTGCGGATTGGGCAGAAATCGCACGTCCATCACCATGTCGGCGTCCATCGGCAGACCGTACTTGAAGCCGAAGGACTCCACCGTGACGCTGGTGTTCGCGACGGTCTCGCCGCCGAAGGCCCGTTCGATGCTTTCCCGCAGTTCGCGCACCGACAGTGTCGAGGTGTCGATGATCAGGTCGGCCGTGGCGCGAACCGGAGCCAGCATGTCGCGCTCAGCGGCGATGCCTTCGGCCAATGTCTGCTCTCCCTGTAGCGGGTGGCTGCGGCGATTTTGCTCGTAGCGCCGCACCAGCATGTCATCGGAGGCCTCCATGAATAACACACGCGGGGTGATGTCGCGGGTGGCGAGGTCGTTGCGCACCCAGTCCAGGTCACCGGTGAACCCGCGGGAGCGTACGTCCATCACCACGGCCAGCTGCGTGATACGGGATCCCGCGGCCAGCCCGAAGTCGACCATCCGGGTGATCAGCTGAGGGGGCAGATTGTCGGCCACGTACCAGCCGAGGTCCTCGAGCACCTTGGCCGCGGTGCCGCGTCCGGCCCCGGACAAACCGGTGACCAACACCACGTCGATGCCGGATTCCGCTGCGCCACCGTGGTTATCGGCCCCATTCGCCGCGCCCTCCGCGGGCGATGTGTTGTCCACCGGCCCGGCCTGATTCGCCCCGTCCATCCCGGTCATCCCGATGCCCGTTCGGCGACCCTGTCCGCGGCCGCCGCATTCGATCCGGCGCCGCCTCGCAGCGCGTCGAGCACCGCGGTCGCCGTCGCCACCCCGATGCCCGGGACAGATGTGATCTCGTCGACCGAGGCCTCCCTGAGGCGGGCCAGGGACCCGAAATGGGTCACCAGCGCCTTGCGGCGATGCTCGCCTAAGCCGGGCACCGCATCCAGCGCTGACGCGGTCATCCGCTTGGACCGCTTGCTGCGGTGGTAGTTGATGGCAAAGCGGTGCGCCTCGTCGCGCACTCGCTGCAGCAGATACAGGCCCTCGCTGTTGCGCGGCAAGATGATCGGATCGGGCTCCGACGGCACCCAGACCTCCTCCAACCGCTTGGCCAGGCCGATCACCGCGACGTCGGTGATTCCCAATTCGTCGAGGACGGCGCTGGCGGCATTGACCTGCGGAGCCCCGCCGTCGACGACGTACAGGTTGGGTGGGTAGGCGAACTTACGCGACTTTCCTTCCGGTGATAAGACTTTGGGATCCTGCTGGTCTTGCAAGTGGCGGGTGAACCGGCGCCGCGTCACCTCGGCGATCGACGCGACGTCGTCGGAACGACCGTGGCCCGCGGCTTCCCGGATGGCGAAATGGCGGTAATCGGACTTGCGCGGTAGCCCGTCCTCGAACACCACCAGCGAGCCCACCACGTCGGTGCCCTGGACGTGGCTGATGTCCACACATTCGATCCGAAGTGGCGCGTCGGCCAGACCCAACGCCTCCTGAATATTCTGCAGCGCAGCAGATCTGGCGGTAAAATCGCCGGCGCGCTTGAGTTTGTGCTGCTGCAGCGCCTCTTTGGCGTTTCGGTGCACGGTCTCGGCCAGTGCCCGCTTGTCGCCGCGGCGAGGTACCCGCAATGTCACCCGCGAACCGCGCAGCTCCGACAGCCAGGTCGTCAACTCGTCGGCGTTGGGCGGCAGGCAGGGCACCAGGACTTCTCGCGGCACCGGGTTGGCGGATTCGTCTGCGGCGCCGTCGAGTTCGGCCTGATCGGCGTAAAACTGAGTCAAGAACTGCTCGACCAGCTGCGCTTCGCCGGAATCACCTGGGTCACCGGGCTTTTCGACGATCCAGCCACGCTGGCCGCGAACCCGGCCGCCCCGGACATGGAAGACTTGGACGGCCGCTTCCAGCTCGTCATCGGCGAATGCCACCACATCGGCATCGGTGCCGTCGCCGAGCACCACGGCCTGCTTCTCCAGGGCCCGCTTCAAAGCCGAGAGGTCGTCACGCAGCCGCGCCGCACGTTCGAAATCGAGTTGGTCGGCCGCGGCATTCATCTGCTGTTCCAGGTTGCGGGCGTAGCGGTCGGTTTTGCCGGACAGGAAGTCACAGAAGTCCAGCACGATCTGGCGATGCTGCTCTGCGCTGACTCTCCCGATGCACGGCGCCGAGCACTTATCGATATACCCAAGCAGGCACGGTCGGTTAATTTGATTGTGCCGCTTGAATACTCCGGCTGAGCATGTGCGCGCGGGGAAGACGCGGGTGAGCAGGTCCAGGGTCTCCCGGATAGCCCAGGCATGGGAGTAGGGCCCGAAATAGCGCACGCCTTTGCGGCGCGGGCCGCGATAGACCATCAACCGCGGGAATTCCTCGTTGAGGGTGACCGCCAACACCGGGTAGGACTTGTCATCGCGGTAGCGGACGTTGAACCGCGGGTCGAACTCCTTGATCCAGTTGTATTCCAGCTGCAGCGCCTCGACCTCGGTGTTGACCACCGTCCACTCGACCTTGGCGGCGGTGGTCACCATCTGACGGGTGCGCGGGTGCAGGCTCGCAACGTCGGCGAAGTAGGACGTCAGCCGGCTGCGCAGGCTCTTGGCCTTGCCGACATAGATCACCCGTCCGTGCTGGTCCCGGAATCGGTATACGCCGGGCTCGACCGGGATGGACCCGGGCGCGGGGCGGTAAGTCGCGGGATCAGGCACCCCTCCAGGCTAGTGCGGTCGGCCGACGCCCATGATGCGTACCGGCTGCGCGACGAGCGTCACGCTGGCGTGACCCAGAGCGGTCAACGTCAGGCTGCCGTGCCGCTGGGCGGCAGATCGGGTCGGTATCGCGCCAGCAGCGTCCGCACGGTGTCCATGGCGTCCACCGCGCGGTCCTTGTCGACGGCCTGGATCGCCATCAACGGGATGTACTCGTCGTCGGGTAGGTCGATCCGCGCCCAGCGTGCCCCGGTGGGAAACGACACACCGACCACGTCCGACCACGGCACCAATCGGTCGCCGAGCAGGTTGCGCACCGACAGTCCGGCAGCCCCGACGCGTAGCCGCGGCCGGGCGAACAGCAGTACGAGCCCGGCAATCACAAGGCCCAGCCCCGCCATCGCCACTTGATCGGCGGTTTGGAAGATCACGCCGCTGGACTTGATCTTGAGCAGCAGGCCCACCACGACGTGGGCCGCAGCGATCACGAACGCGGCCGCATAGGCGAAATACGGCGTGAGATAGGGACGAACTTGCACATCCCAGCTGTCCCGCTCCGGTTTGACGATCACGGCTTTCCGCGCAGATCGCGCAGGGTCAGTGCGGTGCTCAGCGCCGCAGCCGTCGCCTGGGCGCCATTGTCTTCAGCGGACTCCGGCAGCCCCGCGCGGTCGAGGGCCTGCTGTTCGTCGTTGGTGGTCAGCACGCCGTTCGCGACCGGCGTGGATTCGTCCAGCGAGACCCGCGTGAGTCCCTGGGTCACCGCGTCGCATACGTAGTCGAAATGCGGTGTCTGCCCGCGGATCACCACTCCCAACGCGACGACGGCGTCGTGGTCACGGGCCACGGCCTGCGCAACGACCGGGATCTCGATGGCGCCGCGAACCCGCAGTACCGTCGGATTTTCGACGCCCCATTCGTCGGCGATTCTGCAGGCGCCCGCCAGCAACGCGTCGCATATCTGCTTGTGCCAAGTGCTGGCCACGATCGCGAGGCTGATGGCAGAGGCGTCCAGTGGGGCGATGTCGGGTACGCCGGCACCGCTCATACGCGCCGCTCCTCAGCATCGCTCATAGTGCTCCCCCGAATTCGCCATGTAGATGGATGGATTCGTCGTAGTCATCGAGCCCGACCAGGTCGTGGCCCATCCGGTCGCGTTTGGTCATCAGGTATCGAATGTTCTCCGCGTTGACCCGTACCGGCAGCGGCACCCGCTCGATGATGTGCAGTCCGTAGCCGTCCAATCCGACTCGTTTGGCTGGATTGTTGGTCAGCAGCCGCATCGAACGAACGCCGAGATCGACCAGGATTTGGGCGCCAGTACCGTAATCCCGCGCGTCGGCTGGCAATCCGAGCTTCAGGTTGGCGTCGACGGTGTCGTCGCCGGCGTCCTGCAGCTGATAGGCCTGCAGCTTGTGCATCAGACCGATACCGCGGCCCTCGTGGCCGCGCATGTAGAGCACAATGCCGCGGCCTTCCCGCGCGACCATGGCCATCGCGGCGTCCAGTTGCGGACCGCAGTCGCAGCGGCGTGATCCGAACACGTCCCCGGTCAGGCACTCCGAGTGCACCCGCACCAGCACGTCGTCGCCGTCGTAGTTCGGCCCGGCGATCTCACCGCGTACCAGGGCCACGTGCTCGACGTCCTCGTAAATGCTGGTGTAGCCGACCGCGCGGAATTCGCCGTGGCGGGTCGGGATCCTGGCCTCGGCGATCCGCTCGATGTGCTTCTCGTGCTTGCGCCGGTACTCGATCAAGTCGGCGATAGCGATCAGCGCCAGATCGTGTTCGTCAGCGAAGACCCGCAATTCGTCGGTCTGCGCCATCGCGCCCTCGTCCTTCTGGCTGACGATTTCGCAGATCGCTCCCGCGGGCGACAATCCCGCCATCCGGGCCAGGTCGACGGCGGCTTCGGTGTGGCCGGGGCGCCGCAACACGCCACCTTCCTTGGCGCGCAACGGAACCACGTGCCCGGGTCGGGTGAAATCATCGGCAACACTGCCCGGATCGGCCAGCAGCCGCATGGTGGTAGCCCGGTCGGACGCCGAAATCCCGGTTCCTACACCATTTTTCGCGTCGACGGTGACGGTGTAAGCCGTGCCATGCTTGTCCTGGTTGACCGCGTACATCGGCAGCAGGCCCAGCCGGTCGCAGACCGCACCGTCCAGCGGCACGCACAGGTATCCCGAGGTGTAGCGCACCATGAACGCCACCAGTTCGGGAGTGGCCTTCTCGGCGGCGAAGATGAGGTCTCCCTCGTTTTCCCGGTCCTCGTCGTCGATGACGACGACAGCCTTGCCGGCCGCGATGTCGGCGATAGCCCGCTCGACGGAGTCCAACCTCGTCATCGCTGCCACCTCGTCAGGAGAATCCACCTGAAGCGCTCAGGTGTTGCATCCAGTATGAACCACCACGTCGCCGCCGTTATTGCCGCGGCTCACTGACCGGGAACGTTCAGCAGTCGCTCGCGTATGTTGCGACGACGGGCTGTCCGCAAAAGATCTCCAGAGGCTTCTCGCAGCTGACTCATAGGAACGCTATCTAGCGTTCGTTGTGTCGGGGGGCGATTGTCCACTGAATACGCAGGTAGACAGGTGAAGGACTATGAGACTGAAGCAATTGATGGCAGGAGTCACCATCGCCGGCGCTCTTGGAGCGGCGGCGATGGGTATGGGTGCCGGCCC
>Ga0210405_10002256_pt1 | contig 20257 bp, 22 predicted proteins | sample IncBWH11MmetaG_FD_155492 | JGI IMG/M metagenome (GOLD analysis project Ga0210405, IMG submission 155492) | Forest soil microbial communities from Barre Woods Harvard Forest LTER site, Petersham, Massachusetts, United States - Inc-BW-H-11-M | ecosystem: Environmental > Terrestrial > Soil >... | reverse complement strand
GCCCGTCGCAGCATCCTGACCGAGTGTGTCCACGTTCCCCTCAGCGTGGGCACACACAACTGTGTCCACACTGCCATCCTCTTCAACTACTCATACTCTGTACAGGGGGTCAGAACCCGACGCTTACATACAACGATTGGCGACGCTAAGTCCTGATTTGTAGGCTAACCGGACGAGTGCCGTACTGGGACTCACTTTGATCTGCTAATTTTTGACGCAGCGAATGAGAAGGCGAGTGGGGAACGGCAGCTCGATTCTTTGACTTTTGTATTCAGCCGTTTGGCGGTGGTGTTGCAGGGGCGTTGCATGATTGATGCAGCCAGCGGCAGATTTGGAACCGATTGCCAAATGCCCAATTCATTTGAATCTCGGTGTTGAATACTGTAAAAAGTTCCGAGCGACATATGGCGCCACTTGAACAGCACATGCGAGATTGCGCGCTTTTTCTGGGTGATGGCTATGCGGAAGTCAATCGCTGGATGGACGAATACTTTTCTGTCCTCGGCCCCTCGCATCGCAAGGTCCGTCATCACAAAGAGGGAATCGATGAAGCTCGGTCGCTATTTGGTGAAAATGGTGCTCAGGCGGCTGCCGTTCACATTTTGAGAGACTGTCGCCACATTCCACGCCGTTCGGACTACGAAAATGGCTTCGTGGATGTTCTTGGTTTGAAGAAAGATTGGCCAGTTTCGGCGTATGTGGTCTATTCGGAGGAGGATTTCAAAGCTATGGTGAGCAATCAACTGTTTGGTCCAAGCGGAATTTTCCTGTGGTCTTTCCTAAACGACGCGGCGCTTATTCCCCTCCTGGCAAGTGCGACTAAGCTCTCGGGCCCGGACATCGAAGGGCTCAAGGAACGGTGGTCGACTTCGTTTGCCGGAAGAGAAAAGCTGCCGCCATTATCACCCTTCAGCAATATAGGAACGGAGATTCCACCGAATGCCAGTTCCTATGTCCAAGCCTTTTTGGATTCGATCGCTGGGCAGTCGCTAAAGCAGAATCTTGGGGAGATTGCATTTGCGACTGTGCCTGTCGAAGCGCTTGTCACGCCCTTAGTTTTCCTTGATGGTGAGTACTTGGAAGGCCTTAAGCCGGAGCTGCAGGGGTCGCGAGAAATCGATTTGATTAAGTTTGCTCTTCCAAGTATGAGTCTGATGCAAGTTCGGGCTGTAATGGACACTTCGAGGCGAAGCGTCACATTTCTCTCTACCGCTAAGACACTGGCAGTTGGCCCCTGCATGGTGAGCCAAACGGCCGAGGGTACGGAAGTTAAATTCGTGGTCGGCTCGAACCTGAATATGATTCTCGTCAGCCTAACGGCCGGTCGACTGATAGTCCGAAATGGAATTCATCGTGCGTTTCTTTTAGCTCAGCTCGGGATCAAGAATATTCCGTGTATTCTCGTCAAAGAGGAAACGATCCCAACTCTGCTGACTTCTGCCTATCCTGCATTTACACCTCAAGTCCTGATGTGGCCGAGACCACCGTTGCTTTTGGACTACAGTGACTCCAATCTATCTGTTCAAGTACCGCTGCAGCGAACCAACAAAGTCATCAGAATTGTGGCGGAAGAATCCGTCCTACCAGTGGATTGAGAATCACTGTGATTCCTCCATTTTGTGACGGAATGAATTTGCCAGCAGGTTTGCACGCGGCCACTCTGGAAGAGGTGCAGCAGTATTTTGGTACGAGCCCGAAGCGTGCGTACCTTTGCGGACGCCTTCAGGAAATCTTACAGACCGCGCGCGAGTGCCATTTTCGCAAAGTGATCTTATTCGGGTCCTTCGTCAGTTCAAAAGTCTCTCCCGGGGATATTGACCTGTTTTGGACGCTGGCCCCGGGCACAGACACCGATGAGTTGCCAAATCCGTGCCGCGAGTTGCTTGACGCCCCGAATTCGAAGTCCCGCTTCATGTGTGATGTCTTTTGGTGTTTCGATGACGAAGCAACCATTAACTACATGACAACACTATGGGAGTTGGATCGGACAGGCCGGACCCGTGGTCTGGTTATGATAGAATTACAGTGATCATGACCCTCTCGGAATATATCAACACATTAAACTATCGAAAGCGGATAATCGCTCTGCTTGTCAACCAAAAAGGCAAGCTCACTCCCGAGCAATACTCTCAGTTCGCGAGTTCATTCGAACGGGAACTTAAGCGGTTGAATGCAGAGGCTTCCCGCTACGAGCTGGAACGTTCGTCCACATTGGTTTCGACCGTCAATTCAAATTCGTTCAGAAGACTCATACCACCTCAGCCGAGGGTCGGTGCAAATGTCTGGCTTTGTGGATCGTTGTATGGCGCTGGGAGCGCGGATCAAAATCCATTTGTTAAGTCTGAGCGATTTCTTTGGCAAGACGTCTGGAATCGGATTGATCCTACCTTTGACTGCAAAGCAGCATAGAGTGCACCCGCCGATCTTCTCTTTTGAAACTCCGTCGAGTTGAAACTTTCCGGGGCTGTGCGCGCGAGGCATGAAGCGCTCACCCAACTCGCAAAACTAAAGGGAAAGTGATACAGCCAACCAAAGCCGATCCGATCGCTGCGTTGCGGAACCTCAAAATGGTCTTCCCGCATCGTGCCCAGGCTATGGCTGTTGCTCTTCATGAAATCAATCAAACGGAAAAGCGCTTGCCTGTATGGCGGGAGAGTCAGGTGAAGGCGCTCCTCAAAATAACGAGCGTGTTTGCATTCGATGTCGAGGATAGATACCGGGCGCAACGTGGCGACCAGCTTGCGACAGCGGTAAGAAATCTGACCGAACTGGTGATTTGGATTGAATACTGCGCTGTTTCTGAGAAAAATGCGCGAGCGTTTTGTGATGATGGCCCGCGAGATATGCGTGAACTGTTGGAAGCGCTGCAAAAGGTCTACACTTTTGCGAATAAGGCGCCCGAGCCTCGCCTAGCTGAAATGATTGCCGGGCTACGAACAGAGGCGCAGACATCTAAGTTTCCTGACATCGATAAGCACTATCTCGATGTGCGGAGTGCCGCGACGGAAATCGGAAAGGTGGACGCATTCGGGCCGCTCTTCAAGGCGTTTTCAAAATACACTCATCCGACAGCGCTGGCGATTCATATAGGCTACTCCTCGGCTATTCTCGATGCTCTTTTCGTGAATGGAACTCAAGGTGCGCTCGGTTGTTTTCGCGAGCTTGAAAAGTTCGTGAGAAGCATCTATCCCGAAATCGTAATCTAATTTGGAATGAGTGAATAGGTCGTTTCCCTGTGATCACGGAACAGCGCTGTCGTGCATCGCGGCACTTGAACACGTTGTTCAAGACTTAAGCTAGCGGACAACTGGATGAGGAGCCGATAGAGCATCGGCACCTCCTGCTAAGTCAGGCCCCGGGCAACGGATTTCAGGTGCTCGCTTGGTCAATTTGAGTCCCCCGAACCAATTTAGCTCCATTTGGCTCCAATTCATTTGGTTGGCAGTGGGTAGCACCGTGACAACGTGGGACTTAGTGAATTAAATTAACAATTCGACTTCCACACGCCTCCGCCAACTTACTTACTTTGAAGCACTTGCTGTTTGATTTTGTTCTGCTTTTCCGGTCGATAATCCTTGCAGTCGCAGCCGGGATACCAGCACGGATGCGTCACCGCTTTTGGCGTGATTTTCTTGTGATGAGCACTGATGCCGTGCTTACAGCGACACGGCTTCTTCGAGCGAAGAGAATAGAAGCGGCGGTCGGGCACGAGAAAATACTAGCATGCGGGGAAGTATGTAGCGAAGAACGCAAGCTCAGCGCACGACTATAACGCGAATCACCCCGAGCATCTGGAACGGCGTCATGTCGAAGTTTATGCCAGCATCGCCGAGCACTTTTGAGGTCACCGCTACACCAAACGGATTCGCGAACGGGAGGATTTGCGGTGCTGCCGGTTTTCCTTACGAACTACTTCTCATTTGAAGATGGCGCGGGAGCCGGTGCCAATTCTTTTGGCAACTTCTTCGATGGTCTGCTTGCGCCGCAGCCTTGCGAGACGCAGATTGCTGCCGACCTTTTTCAGCGCGTACTCAACGGAATAAGGGAGCTTCCAGCAGATTGTTACGAGCGACCATGTTCCCTCAAGAGCACGTAAAGTCCTTTAACGTGCCCTTAAGAGCATATTGCACATTTTGACGGTAGCAAGTACAATGCCATTGAGGGGGCACGTCACAGCGGATGATGTGCTCTTAAGAGCACTCGCCGGGGCAGCAAGGGCACTCTCGCTACCACCGGGTTAGCTCCAAAACGAAACTAACCCAGCACTGTCCCAGCTAGCGAATCCACTGCACGCCGCTGCGCATCGCCAATCACGTGAGAGTCCAATCCACACTTTGCGTCTCTTTCCTGTGCTGATGATTCTTCCTCTTTGATACCCTCTCCGTGCCATAGATTGCTCCATGCCCACGGGTCCCCCTGTCGATTTTATTTCGTTACCAGTAACAGCGTGGATTATTAAAATTCGCTAGGTAACTACACTGGCGCCTGTCAGGCTCCAAGCTTTCGCTGATGGAACGCTCGCCATTTACAACCCTATTCCACGTCGTGATGAGGCCGTTGCCCAGATTGAGTTCTTGAACTGGACAGAAGCAGATAGGCTCCGGCGTTCAAAGTTTGTAGGACTGCGTGGGGATAAAGACGCTCGCAACGTGGTTAAAGAGCAACCCTAGCGTTTCCCCTTCGCCTTCGCCGCTCTAAACTTTGCCCACCGCTCTTTTGTTGCCTTCGAAATCTTCGCTCTCCCAGCCGCGGACATGGCGCTCTTCTTCTTGCCAATTGGTTTACCGCTGCTAACTACTTCGCGGCCCAGAATTTTCATCGCTGTACGCACAGTGTCCAACTGTTGCCGCACCATATCCGCCTGCTTCTGTAACTTCGCTTCTTCCTGCTTTAAGGCCGCTAATATGTCCATGAATCCTCCGACCCTTATCCTCTCACGTCCAAGGCGTCGCGTTAAGCTCTTGTCGAGGAGGATATGTGGCCTATCCGACTACGTAAATCGTCCGCGTTCGCACTGGCCGTATCGGCAGACAAATGACGAAGACAAGACACATTCTTTACATTCAACCCCTACACTGCACAGCGAAAGTCGCGTCTCAATATTTGTGCTCGTTTTGAGGAGGACAATATGATCGTTTGCTGCGTGAACCAGTGCGCCTACTGCCACTCGCCAATTGTGTCCGGGCAAAGATGGGTAAGGGAGAAAATTTATGACCCTGCGCTCAATGGCCGCGACCCAAGCTACCACCGCTACCACGCTGAACCCTTCGCCGGACAGGAAGCAAGCTGCTGGGAGAAACACCAAATGGAAATTGGGCGAACCAACGCCTGCGCCGCTTAGAAAGCAAGCGATGATTCTCCCGTGGAGTCGTATCTGCGCCCGAACAAAGCGTTTCAGTTCTTGTTGCAGTTTCTGCCGTTCATTTGTCCGATCTCACTGGCAATGACTTGTCGATTGCCTGCGCTATCAAGAGCGCCGAAAACATACTGGGGTTGGCCACCCAATTGACGATAAACGACGGGACAAACTCAACTGGATAATCTATGTCTTCTCCGAGTGCTGCTACCGCTTCCATTTCGGCGGCGGTCACACGCAGTTTTGCAGCTATCGCAGTGTGTTTCATTTCCGACCTTCCCGGAGTTCTCTTGACTACCCCGATGAACTTTCATAACCGAAGGGACGAGTGAGACATATTCGGATTCGGATATGGCGAGAAATGCGATATTCTTCGGTTGCCCGGATCGGCGCACAACAGAATGCGTTCTTCCTGGCATGTTTTTCCTTGACAAATGATACAGGGTACACCATTATATTCATGAAGACGTATTCGACGATTCAGGTAGCCAAGTTGCTTGGAATTGCTTCGGGTACTTTTCACCGCTGGATTCGAGAGAATCGGATTGAGGCACCTCCCGCTCAAACGCTCGGAGGGATGCAAGTTCGACTTTGGAACGACGCAGATATTGCGAAGGCCAGGAAGTACAAGGCCGAACATTATTGGGGTAAGGGCGGTCGCAAGAAGCGTCAGAGACCAACGAAATGATCTAGCGGAACGCGCTAGTGCGCAAACACTAACGCGTCCCTGACCAAAGTGCACGTATGAGGTGCAACGATGGCTGCAAAAGAAGTTATCCATTTCCCATTGTGGACGCAACTGGGTCCGCATCTGGCAGTCCCGCCACAAATCCTTTTCGATCCTGTCAGTTTATTCACTCCAAATCTGCTTCCGAAGGGTCGTTACCCCCCTACGGTTGCCGGGTGCCCGTGCAGCCTGTCGGTCACGAATGGACGCAGACAATGAAGCTAGGGCTCTTTCAGCAGATTGTCGAGCTTAACCAAGCATTTGACCGGCTCATCACGGGCCTAGAGCGTCTGGAGTGTGTTCCATTCTTTCAACGCGACCTCATTCAGCACGCCCGCTCCGACGTCGAGATCGCGCGGGTATACGCTAACCGCGAATTCTTCGACAGCTTTGAAGACATCTTAGAGAACGACGCCAAGTGGGCCTACCGGTTTCAACGTGCCTTTGACGAGAAGCTGAAAGACCGGGATGACATCTATCTCGAAGTCCGCAACTCGGAAGTGAGGCGAAAGAGGAAAGGGCTTCCGCCTCGCGTCGTTATTCTGCCTGGTTGGGACATGTCCGACGAAGACCGTCTTGACGAAAGGCGCGCGCGCCAGAGGGTAAGTTCTGTGTCGAAAAAGACCCGCAGGGCTCGAACGCACTCCAAGGAATCGCGACCGCGAACCAAAGTATCCCCTCCTTTCCAAATCCCGATAAAGGGGAGCCGACGCTCATGAGGAAGAAAATCCCAAAGATTTCCGCGTCTCGTCAGTACCTGCCGGGTCGTCAGTATCGCGGATTGCAAGGGAAAGTCGTGGACTGGGTCGAACACAGATTCGAGGAAGGCCTCCTGTACATCCACGTTCGGTTCGCGGACAAGACGGAACTTTGCTGGCGGATTGCCACTCGCATGACGATTGAGGAAGGTGACCTCAGCGACTGGAAATCCGGCGACTTCAAACAGCTTCGAGTCTTCGTTAAGAACGAACGGGACTGGAGCATCTGACGCACCACAACATCGCAAGCACATATGACTGTCTCCAGGACGAGCACAATCGTGTTCGGGCCGCTTGCGTCCAAATCCTCGCCCAGAACGACAAGAGCCAGCCGGTTCGACTTCCCAGCATTCCAAAGTCAACTGATTAACGCTGCCGGAGAAGTCCCGTTATTCGAACTAACCAGATGGGAGTTAACAGAAATTGAGGTTTAGAGTTTTCTGCACGCCTTTTCGGAGGCTTTGTACCACGTTTCAGCGATTCGAATGTGGGCCTGTATCGCAGCCTCGCCCGGTCCGACGCCTGCCGGACCGGCCACTTGTACGGGATCTATCATTATAAGAGGGTCGACCACGACAGAGCCCCTGCTTCTCCCTTTCACGTAGTCGAATTGAAATCTTTCGGATGCATTGCCGCTCTCCGCAACAATCCGTGAACCCTCTCGGCTGAGCCAAGACTTGAGGTCTTGCCGGATTGCTTCCATAAGAACAGGCTCTTTTCCTTGCGCAACTACAAGCAACGAGAGGAACTCCTTCTCATGAAAAGCACATCCGCGACCGGCACTAGACCCACCGGGCCCGGATTGTTGGGCCCCATCAAGACTGAAAGGTGTAAGCACGGCTGTCGGTGTATAGCTTTTTATGAAGGTACTTTGCGTTTCGGGGGTTGGATAGACGATGCCGGCATTTGCGATGACGACACGGAGAATTGGCGCGCACAACAGAACGATCGGAACTGCAATCAGGAGAATCTTGAGTAACTGCCAGACTTAAATTTCATCGGGACACCAGCAGCACCTCGCGTCACAATTGAGCGACCAACGCCTCTTGGCAACTACGCATGAGTCTACATCCTCCAACGTGTTTGGGCCCACACTGAACACTCATCTGGAGGGAAACAGACCATCTGACTAACGCCGAACCAGTGTGATGGGTACTGGATCGAGATGTCCGGTTATCCGGGCGGGCGCTTGACAGCGAATGGCGGCAGCATGCGCTCCGACAGCGTGCTTACCGCTTCACCACAGCACCCCATTCCTCTGGGCTGCGGTCCTTTACGTGCCGCGAGAACAGCCAGTGGTGTCCATCCAGATCCCCAGCCGCGTACTGATATTCCCCATACTCCGTCTCATGCGGCTCCTCTAGAATTTTCGCTCCTGCGGCTTTCGCCCGCACATAGTGCGCGTCCACATCGTCGACAAAGACCGTCAACGACTGCGTCCCGTACCCCAGCTGTCTCGGCGACCTCTGCCCGTCGCCCGCCTGCCTTACCTGAATCACGGCTTTGCCCGCCCACATCTGGCCGCCGCTCGGGCCGTCGCCATAGCGGTAGTACTCTCGAAAGCCAAAAGCCCTTGTAAGCCAGGCTATCGCCTCCGCCAAGCTCTGATAGTTCACATGAGGCAGCACCGTGTCGACAGGCACAGAGCGATTCTTCGTCGTCATGGCCGAGATTTTACTCTACAAACACATCAACTGCATTGCTTGCGAGATTTGCAGGGGGGGCGGATCACCGTCGAGTACTAAAACAAGATGTCCGATTAGGGCTTACCAGGCACCGGCTGTCGTTAGGCCCGTAGAAATAGACTAAATTCTGGCCTATATTCTCGGTTATGAGCGCTGAAAGGACACCAGCCGAGCGTTTCCGCGTGTTTGCACTGAACTGTGGTACGAACGAGAACGATCCGTCCCTTACTCGGGCGGACCAGGCGCTGCGAGAGTTTGAATCGGGTGAGGCGACTCCCGTGAAGCTCCGCGGCAAGCGGTAGCGATGGCCGCCGAATCCCCTGGTGGCCGCAGTTTGGGCTGAATCCTTATCGAAGTTCGACGCCCTTCTGCGTTGTCGAGTTGCACCCCGAAGTCGATCCCGCTTCGAACCGTGCCGTGCTTTCCGGCGGTCTTCTTGGCATTCGCATGCTGAAAAAGTTTCCTACGCAAAAATAAAAGGGGGCGACAACCGGCGCGCCCCCTCTGCACATGCGTGCTTGTGCGTCTCAGCTCATGGTGCAGTACCGCAGCCGTGTACGTCGTTCGAGTATTCGGATTGCACGGCGTATTTGTGGCCACCGATTTTGAACGCCGGCGGATTGAAATACGGGGTCTGATTGGGGCCAAGGAAGGTGACGAATTCGCATTCGTCGCCGATTTCCGCGCCGAGCATGATCACTTGTGAGAAGTTGATCCACGCCGTTCCGTCCGGATCCGTGATGGTCTCGAAGGATTCGTGGCTCAGCAGGTTGTCCTGCGAATCCACCAACTGGCCGTTCGGCGAATTCGGGTACACCGAACAGCCCGGGACGTTCTCAAACGGTTCGACACTGTAGAGCACGTGCCCGATGTCCTGGAAGTCAACGCTGCCGTGGTACCCGCAGTAAAAGAATGTTGGAGGATTGTCGGGTGAGTAGCACTGGGTTTCCGCCGCGGTGAAACATTGATCCTGCCCCGGCGGCAAGAACACGTGGTACTCATGCCCGTAGCCCGTGTCGCCGGAAGCGGACGCGACCAAGTGCACGACAGCCAGAATGTCGGCGTCGGTCAGCGCACCGAGAGGGTTCGCGGCGCTGGGAGTCGGCGGCGTGTACGACACATTCGCGTCGAAGCCGACCTTATACCGATCCCCTCCAAACAATCCGATGTACTGGTCGAGGAGATGGATGAAATCGCTTCGCCCCAGATGGTCAAGGAAGCCTTCCGGGTCGCCCCAGCAGGTAGCGATGGGGCAGGTGCCGTTCGGCAGCATGTAGACGGCGTGAAACTTAATGAACGGAACAACCGCACCGCCGAGATAAGTCAAGTCGCCGGGATAGCTGACGATCCCGCCATCGTGGCCTTCCCCATTTTCCCCGCTCCGGCCTTTGAGGCCGACGACGGCCTCGCGGCCGCGAAGCGTTTTCCCCGCTGGAGTATTCGCGGGAAGCGAATGGTGATAGACGGTTTTTGCCCCCGCGGCGGCGGAAGAGTCCGCAGCCGTGGTCTTCAGATTCAGAGTGTCCGGTGAATTCGCCTGGGCGCGAGCCGCGCTGCTAAATGCCAACAGCGAGAAAGCCGTGCCAAGCACAATCAAAAACTTCCGGAGCGCAAAGCTGGCCGTATTCATACGATTCTCCTCTCGAGTCGAAAGTTCAACAGACCCCGCTGGCCGCCCCCATGGAGACGAGCGGTGCCAAAGATCGTTCGTGTCCCCAGAAAACTGATTTGCGTTACGGAATGCGCAGAAGTGCGCGGGTTTCGCGGAAAATTCGCGTGGCAGGTCTTTAAAGATTCGCGAGAGCAATAGTGAGAAGGAAGTTGAGAGCTCGGTCATGCCACTCGCCCCTCGGAGCATTATGCAGAGGGTGCGGCTGACGTCAAGTGAAGGGATGTAAAATTTCACAGAAATCTAAAGCTGCGTAACATACTTGCTAGTACGGTGGCGTCCCTTTCCACCTTTCGCAGAGAGTCGCAAGGCGACTTGGCGAGCGTGCCGGCCGTAACGTGAGTGAACGCTGAGCAGGCCTCGAAAAGACCAATGCAGGAGCCGACCCGCCCCGGTTGCGTATTCGTAACCAAGAATTTCCGATAGAGAATTCGCTCATAAGGCTGCCACTCGTGCGTTCTTCTACGTCAAAACAAGAGTGTCCCGTTGGTTCCACTTGAAAGAAGCCCATGTTGCAACGCCGCCGAAACGCAGGACTTAGAGATTTCCATCCCGATTCGACTTCCACACGCCTCCGCCAATTATGCAGAAACATCACAGGCGATGGGCGGACCCACCCTTTGCCAAATTCGCACAAAGGGTAGGTCACACACTCTCTTACTCCAATTTATTGGGCTATTGCTGTGGCTGGTGGGTGGTTGGTTGAGTCTGGCTGCCGTTGGGCTGCACATGCGCCGCAACGGGAGTCAGCGTACTGGCTGCGCCGCTTGTCGCAAGTTCCGACGGTTTGTACTTCGGCGCGCTGACGTAGCCGTGGATCAAGTTCTTTTCGATGCGGTTGACCACAATCTGAACCGGCTGCGATTCGTTCTCGATGTGAATCCAGATTGGCTCGTATAGATTCACCTTCTTTTTGCCCATCTGGTTGTCGTCGACGATCATTTCGAGGTCGTAATTCTTATGCTTGGTGTCGGCCTTTCGCAAGGATAGGGTGACCGGCCCGATGCGCTGGAACTGCTTGGCCTTCATCAGGTCAAATTCGGTGTAGCTCCGCTCGCCCCGCTTTTCGAGCACCACAAGTTCTTCATGGGTCCTGGCGATCGAGCCGTTCAACTCATCGCGTGTCGAACTAATATTTCCTTCGAGGTCCGCGCGGTTCTTGGCCACCTGGTCCTGGGTGTCTTTCAGTTCCTTCTGCTGCTCGGCGAGTTGCGATTGCAGTTGTTTGTAGCGCTTGTCGGTCGCCGTCGCCCTCTTGGGTCCGGTGCGCACAGCGCCCGCGGCTGTTTTCTTGTCAGCCTGTCTCGCGGCATCCGCTTGCGCTTGAGCTTGTGCCTGCTGCGCCGCGGTCATGTCGTCCAGCTTGGAGGTCACAGCACTCAACTGCCCCTGCATCTGGCTGATAGTCGCATCCGCCACGGTCTGTTGCGCCGTCAAATGGCCAACCAGCATCTGTTGACGGTAGCCGTAGCCCAAGGCCAAGCCAGCGACGCCGAGCAACACCACAACAGCAATCACCAGCCAGCGATTTGCGCTCGTCGCGGCGGCTTCCATCCTGATTTCGTGTTCGTTCAGTTCGTCGTGCTCTTGCATTTCCTACCTCCAATCTTTTGCCTGTTTCCCAGGGCGGCCGGTGTCGTGGCTCCGGCGCCTGCCAAGGCCAACAAACAACTCTCAGACACCCCTTGGCCGACACAAATAAGGTTGTTCAAAGATTCTTTAGCAAGAGCGGGGCCGACTCGGGAATTTCTCATGCGCCACTAAGGCGTGAGCTATCAACGAAGAGCAACGCATCGAAACATAACCTGCGAAAGTTGGCAGTACTAGTCCTGGAAATTTTTCCTTCACGCCGGGCTGACTTTTCTCGGATGTCCATGCGCAGCCCATACCGACCCGCTGCAGAAGGAGGCGTCAGTTGGCCGGGCAGCCTTCTTTGTCCAGGTCGGCCAATCTCTTGATGGCCGCGGCGTTGCGTTTTTCAGAGGCCACCAGCAGGAGCACTCTTGCCTGGGCGCAACTTTGCGGGACACCCTCACCCTTGATGTAAAGTTCGGCCAATGCTGCCGCGGCCGTGCCGTTTCCCGCCTGCACCAGCGTCCACAACTGATCCGGCGTGAGCGGATTCTTTGGCCGGCTGGTGTGAGTGGTAGCGTCGGCCGGCGGAGCGGCCGGTTGATGCGTCGTGACGCCTCCTCTTTTCTGATTGCCGATCGCAAAAACATCCGTTGGGGTACCGCTTGCAGCGGGAGGCGCGATCGATGTGGAACCGGCTCCCGGGACTGGTTGCGCCGGCAATTCCACGGGGGGCTTAGCTGTTGCACCATTTTCGTGGAGGTATTGCGAAAACTTGATCGCTGCAAACGCTACGATGCTGGCAGCGCACGCGCCAATCAACAGACCGATGATCAATTGGCGCCGCATGGCCGCAAGATGCCGTTGCATGGGTACCAGGTACCCGCCACCCGCGGCTTCCGCACTTGCCGGAAATGGAACGCTCGAATCTCCGGCTTCTCTTTTCGGCGAGAGAATAGAGGATTGCCGCGGACGCGCTCTCGCGACGAAGGTGGCCGCTGCGTCGGTATCGCGAACTCCAGCCTTCGCGTGAACCTTTTGCGGGGAAGATCGGGAAAGATACTCGCGAATCTGCTCGCGGCCTCCCTCGGAAAGGCTCAGGAATTTCAGGCCACCGGACTTTCGCTCCGGACCCGTCCAGGCCACCTCTCCCCAGGCTTCGATGCGTTCGCGCAAATTCAGCGAAAACCAGAAGTGGATTGTTCCGTGCTCCTGAACGGGAGCAAACGATTCAAAGCGCAAGCCCCCTTCGGAGATGTCCAAAACGGTTCCACCGTCGTCCTGCTCCAGTTGCAGAAAGGCAAATTGGTCGGGAACCTTTCTCGAATTCTCGCGACGTTCCAGGATTATATTTGTCAGGGTCATGTCTCATCGGAGGCTTGTTTAATTTTCGGAACGCCCTTCAGCGGGGGGAAGTGAAGGTTGCCGAATTCGTGGGCCTAGGGTGGGTGCGAAGCCGAGCCTCCCGGCCTCACGCTCGCCATTATACTCTTCCGCACCGGGATTGAAACTCGCGGCGGCTCATCGATTATGGGGAGTTTCTGCCGCTGCACGCCTTGGCCAAGAGTGCGGGCGATGACGATGCGGCTAGGTGATATTCTTGGGGTGTACTACGAGTAAGCCAAGTCGCACTGTTTGGAGAGAGACTGCCCCCTCCCGCGGCCTTGCGCGTCCCACGATAGTTGACTGAGGAGCGAGCCGAAGCGAATGGCTCGCGAGAAGGAACATGGCTATATCCCTGCGCCCGATTCTGGAAATTGCGAAAAAGCTGGAACTCCCCGAAAAATATTTCGAACAGATTGGCCCCTACGGTGGGAAGGTACGTCTGGATTTTCTGAACGACAGCGCTTTCCCACGCCGCGGCAAGCTGATCCTGGTGACGGCCACGACGCCGACGGCGAGCGGGGAGGGCAAAACGGTCACATCTATCGGTTTGACGCAGGGACTGGCGCGCATCGGGAAAAAAGTGGTCATCACCTCGCGTGAGCCTTCTCTCGGGCCGGTGTTCGGGATGAAAGGCGGTGCGGCGGGAGGCGGGGCGTCCACCATCGAGCCAACAGCGAAGATTAATCTTCACTTCCACGGAGACTTTCACGCGATTGCCGCGGCTCACAATCTGCTTGCGGCGCTGGTGGACGCGCATCTCTTTCACGGCAACGACCTGAACCTGGATCCGGAGCGCATCACCTGGCCTCGCACAATGGATATGAACGACCGCGCACTGCGCGACATTGTTGTGAGCGCAGGAAGCAAGAAAGAAGGCGCTCGGCACCGCACCGGATTTGTGATCACGGCGGCTTCCGAGATTATGGCCATCATCGCGCTGGCGAAGGATCGCTCGGACCTGCGGCGCCGGCTGGAAAATATCGTGGTGGGAGTCACTCGAACAGGGAAGCCCGTGTTTGCGAGGGATTTCGAAGCTACGGGCGCGATGATGGCGCTCCTGACCGAAGCGATTCAACCAAACCTGGTGCAGACCGTCGAAGGAGTGCCTGCGTTCGTGCATACCGGGCCGTTTGGAAATATCGCTCACGGGACAAGCAGCGTGGTTTCGCAGGAGATGGGCCTGCGTCTGGCCGACTACGTAGTGAACGAGTGCGGATTCGCCGCGGATCTGGGTGCGGAGAAGTATATCGATATTGTCTACCGCTCGACCGGCGTGAGCCCTGCGGCGGCGGTGCTCGTGACGACCGTGCAGAGCCTGCGGAACCAGGGCGAAGACGATCTGGAGAAGGGAATTCCGAACCTGGTAGAACATCTACACATTCTCCGAAGGTTTGGTTTGCCGACGGTTGTGGCCATTAATCGCTTTCCGAAGGACGCGGACGCGGACCTCGAGCGGCTAGAGCGCGCGTGCCAGGAAAACGGTGCATTGAGCGCGCCGCACACGGCGTTTGCAAACGGTGGCGCGGGAGCGGAGGAGCTGGCGCGACGCGTGGTGGAGATCATCGAGAAAATTCCAGGCGTGCGGGCAAAGCATATTTATGATGCGGATGAGACGCTGGAAGCGAAGATCCAGAAAGTTGCACGGGAAGTTTACGGGGCCGCCGGTGCGACCCTGAGCGAAAAAGCCAAGGCGAAGCTGCAGGATTTTACGACTTGGGGCTTCGGCAAATTGCCGGTGTGCGTTGCAAAGACGCAATATTCGCTGTCGGACAATCCGAAACTGATGGGCGCGCCGAAGGGCTGGGAGTTGAATGTCACCGACGCGACGCTCTCGGCAGGAGCGGGATTTGTGGTGGTGATTTCGGGGAATATGATGCTGATGCCGGGGCTACCGAAGGTTCCACGCGTGGTGGAGGTGGACGTGGATGCGGCGGGAGAGATTGTGGGAATTTGAGCAGTAAGAAAAGAGTCGGATTTAACGCAGAGAGCGCTGAGAAGAGCAACCTAGGGTCACAGGCTTAAGACTGTGCCAAGGGTTAAGTTCAATGAAACGCGAAATGCCTCTCAGGGCGTCTAAACCATAGGTTTCACCTGCGGGCAGCGGAGTGTGTCCGGGCCGGCTCGCGCTCCCACCCACGAAGGGAACTCGAGGAGAGTTGAATGCAAAACCTGGGATTCGAAACACGTAGTGTTTTCGCGGGAAGCGTAATGCGCGCGGGAGTCTGTCTTTGCCTCGCCATGCTCGGCGCGGTTTGCGCAATCGCACAGACTTCGCCGCCCGCGGCCGCTGCGGCAAAGACACCGCCGATTCTGGGCACGATCAAAGCGATCACCGGCGAATCATTGACGGTAGCGACCGATGCCGGCGCCGAGACAAAGGTAACGGTAACTCCAGTGACAAAATTGTTGCGCGTGCCTCCTGGCTCGAAGGATCTGTCGCAGGCAGAATCCATCCCATTTTCCGAATTTCAGCAAGGCGATAGGGTGCTGGTACGGCTGCGCTGCGCCGGGGACCCACCCGTTTGCGAAGCTGGAACTATGATCGCGATGAAAAAGAGCGACATCGCCGAGAAGCAGGCGCATGAACGGGAAGAATGGCAGAGGCACGGCATTGGCGGGCTGGTGAAAAACGTGGATACGGCGCAGGGCACCGTCACGATCGGCACGATGACCGCTGCCGGCAAAAAAGATGTGGCCGTTAATATTGGCGGAAGCACAATCGTCCGGCGTTACGCGTCAGGTTCCGTAAAATTTGACGATGCCAAAGTGAGCAACCTCTCGGAAGTGGGCCCCGGCGACCAGTTGCGGGCACGCGGCGTCCGCAGCGCCGACGGGGCTAGCTTCGCTGCCGACGAAATTGTGACAGGATCGTTTCGGAACATTGCGGGAACCATCTCCGCGGTGGATGCAAGCGCGGGGACAATTACGGTCACTGATATCGCGACGAAGGAACCCGATGTAGTGAAGGTCAGTTCGGATTCGCAGTTGCGAAAGTTGCCACCGCAGATGGCGCAGATGATTGCAATGCACCTGAAAGGCGGGGGCGCAGGCGCCAGTCCAGCGACAAACTCACCCGCTCCACCAACAGGCCAGGGCGGAGGAGCCGGCGGGCAGGGCCGCAACGGCGGAGGCGATCTGCAGCAGTTATTGGGGAGGCTGCCGTCCACGCCGCTATCGGAATTTCAAAAAGGCGACGTGGTGATGATTGTCGCTACAGGCGGACCGAAGGACGCGCAAGTTACCGCCATCACCGTGTTGGGCGGCGCGGAACCATTGTTGCAAGCGACGACTAAGGAGCAGGCATCGAGTATTTTGACGCCGTGGAGTCTGAGCAATGGCGGAGGAGACGCGGCGGCGCAATAGAGCCAGCGCAGGCGATGCAAATTGCAGAGGGATGGAATTTTCGAGTGATACGAAAGAACGTAACGGAGAGATCCACGCGAATCGGCGTTCTGCTGTTGCTGTTGGCGATGCTGGTTGCACTGCCGTCCCACGCACAAGACCAGACCGGAGTGATCCGAGGCCAGGTGACGGACCCGTCCGGCGCGGCGCTTGTTGGTGCGACCGTGCTCCTGACGACACCATCGGGCGGTTCGATGGACACGACTACCAACAAAGAGGGCAGGTACGAATTTAGGAATTTGGCGCCGGGAAACTACGAAATCAAGGCCGTGGCCGCGGGTTTCGCCATGTTTGACAAAAACGGTGTTGCGCTCGGCGCCGGGCAAGCACTACGCCTGGACATTCCCCTCACATTGGAAGTCGAGAAGGAAAAAGTTGAGGTGAGCTCCAGCACCACACAGTTGGACGTAAGCCCGCAAAACAATGCCAACAGCATCGTTCTACAGGGGAAAGATCTGGAGGCGCTCTCCGACGATCCGGACGAATTGTCTTCGGAGCTGCAGGCATTGGCGGGGCCGTCAGCGGGCCCCAATGGCGGGCAAATCTATATCGACGGTTTCACCGCTGGTCAGTTACCACCCAAAGCTTCAATCCGTGAGATACGCATCAATCAGAATCCTTTTTCGTCCGAGTACGACAAGCTGGGCTACGGGCGCATCGAGATTTTCACGAAACCCGGAACGGACAAACTGCACGGGCAACTCCAGATGCTTGGAAATGCTTCGGCATTCAACTCCAGAAATCCTTTCGAAAACCTGAAGCCCGGCACCACGCCACCCGATTACAACTCCGAGCAGTACAGCGGAAACATCGGCGGGCCGATCAACAAGAAGGCGTCGTTCTTTTTTAACATTGAGCGACGGAATATTGGGGCATTGAACGTGGTCAGCGCGACAGTGCTTGATCCGGCTAATAACTTCGCGATCGTTCCCGAGAGCCTTGCTGTCCCGTTTCCGCAGACCCGCACCAATCTTAGCCCGCGTATCGATTACCAGATAACGTCCAACAACACGCTGACCGTGCGCTATCAGTATTTTCGCGACGTCGCGACAAATGCCGGTATCGGACTGTTCAATCTGCCGGAGACTGGAACCGACACACTCGGAGTCGAACACACATTTCAAGCGACGGACACGCAGATCATCGGCGCGCACGCGATCAACGAATCGCGGTTTCAGTTCGTTCATGCCGATACCGAAAACACACCATTGCAAACGGGAACGTTCGTGGATGTTGGCGGAGCGTTCAAGGGAAACGGCAGCGGCGGCTTCGGCACGTCCGACATTCAGAAGCGCTACGAATACCAGAACACCACCTTCTTGAACTATGGCAAGCATGCCTGGAAATTCGGCGGCAGGATTCGCGCCACGGATGATCGCGACCAGATCAGCAACAATTTCAACGGCACGTTTTCGTTTGGCTCTCGGCCGAATCCCGATCCTACCTGCATCCCTGCGCCCGCAAACAACAATTGCATCATCACGCCGATCGTGGCGTACCAAATCACCGAGCAGGGGATTGCGGCAGGGCTTCCGTTCGCCGCCATCCAGGCGATGGGTGGCGGCGCGAGCTACTTCACGCAGACCTTTCAGGCCGCCGGCGGCACGCAAATCATTCCTTCGACGGTGACATTGGTGGATGCCGGCCTGTTCATCCAGGACGATTGGAAGGTGCGACCGAACGTGACTTTGAGTTACGGCCTGCGCTTCGAGACGCAGAACAACTTCAGCGACAAATCCGATTTTGCGCCCCGCGTCGGATTGGCCTGGGGTATCGGCGGAAGCGCGAAGAATCCTCCAAAGACGATACTGCGTGCGGGCTTTGGCATGTTCTACGACAGGTTCACCTATGATCTGGTCGAGACGCAGCAGCGCCTCAACGAGCTAAACCCGCTGCAGCAGCAACTGCAGATCCAGAATCCCAACTTCTTCCTGCCGGTGCCGAATCCGGTGCCGGCCGGGACGCTGGTTTCCACGCAGTATCAGACCAACAACAATTTGCGCACGCCTTACACGATCCAAGCAGGTGTCACCCTGGAGCGGCAGCTCACGAAATTTGCAAATATCGCCGTGACCTATCTGAACTCGCGCGGCGTCCACCAGTTCTACACAAACAACCTCAATCCTTTCCTCCCGGCGACCAGCACTTCCGCTGCCGGACGCCCGTTCCCGTCGCTGGGCAATATTTTCCAATATCAGTCGGGAGCGGACTTCGAGCAGAATCAGCTGATCGTCAATGGCAGCGTGCGACTGGGGGCGAAACTCTTGCTTTCTGGCTATTACACCTACAATCATGCAAACAGCGACACATCTGGCGTGAACAGTTTTCCGTCGAATCCACTGGACTTGCGGCAAGACTACGGCCGCGCGAGTTTCGACATTCGTCAACGGCTTTTCGTGGTAGGAACGATTGGCCTGCCAAGGGGTTTTCGTCTGAGCCCGTTCGTGTTCGCCAGTTCTGGCATTCCCTTCAACATCACGACGGGGACGGACCCGTTCCAGGGCAATCTTTTCAATGTACGGCCCACGTTTGCGACATGTACTCCTTCAAATCTGACGAAATTTGGATGCTTTAACGCGAACCCGGCGCCCACTGCTACGCCGATTCCCATTTATTTCGGGGAAGGGCCGGGCCGCTTCTCCATGAACCTGCGCGTCACCAAGACGTTTGGATTTGGACCCGTGATCGAAGGCGCTTCCAGTGCTGCGGGTGGTGGCGGCATGAGCGGCGGAACGTTTGGCCGCGGCCCGGGCCGCGGTGGAGGCGGTGGCCGCGGAATGGACGCCGGCGCCACGAACCGTCGCTACGCGCTGACGGTTGGCGTCATCGGCCGAAATATCTTCAACAATAATAATGTTGCCACGCCGATCGGCAATTTGGGCTCGCCGCTGTTTGGCGAATCAAACGGGCCGGCCGGTCGGCCGTACAATGATTCATCTTCGAATCGCCGGCTCGATCTGCAACTCACGTTTACCTTCTAGGTTCACGCCAAAAGGCAACCGTGCGGCATCTTTCTGAATCGACCGTAATTTAGGCTATTCTCTTAACCATCATTTGGAATTCGTCCGGCAGTTCTGAGCAGCAGTGCCGTCATTTTCGTCGGAGAGACGCGTGAGCCAGGGAAAAAGAGACCGAGAACTGGGAATGCACCGCAGCATTGCGAGGCGGGATTTTTTGAATGGGGCTGGTGTCGCCGTCGGCGCGTCGTTGGTTGCCCCGAGCTCGATTCTTGGCCAGATGCTCAACGCGGCCGATGCGGCGTATGCGCCGGAAAAGCAAGACGCCTACTATCCACCAGCGAAGACTGGCATGCGCGGCAGCCACGACGGCTCGTGGGAAGCCGGGCACGCCCTGCGCGACGGGAAAAAATGGGATCACGCCGCGAAAGACAAAGAAACTTACGACCTGATTATTGCAGGTGGGGGCATCAGCGGCCTGGCCGCGGCATATTTTTACCGCCAGCAAGCAGGAAATAGCGCGCGCATTCTGATTATCGACAATCACGACGATTTCGGCGGCCATGCCAAGCGCAACGAATTTACGAGCGGCGGGAAAAAACTCATCGGATATGGCGGGACGCAGTCAATTGCGGGGCCGAATCTGTATAGCGCCCAGGCAAAAGGGTTATTCCAAGAGCTCGGCATCGAAGTGAAGCGGTTCGAAACTTACAACGACCGGAAGTTTTACTCGGGTCGCGGGATG
>Ga0210405_10002254_pt1 | contig 20264 bp, 13 predicted proteins | sample IncBWH11MmetaG_FD_155492 | JGI IMG/M metagenome (GOLD analysis project Ga0210405, IMG submission 155492) | Forest soil microbial communities from Barre Woods Harvard Forest LTER site, Petersham, Massachusetts, United States - Inc-BW-H-11-M | ecosystem: Environmental > Terrestrial > Soil >... | reverse complement strand
GAGATCGGATTTGGCCACGTGTGCAATCCTTGAGAATTTTTCGAAAAACGGTGCTTCACTTGGCTAGTTGGCGCGCGGCGCGCCGCTGTCAATAGCGCTCTGCGAAAGACGGACGGCCCGCGTGACGCCGCGCGCCCCAGGGGGCGTTGTGGCGGTAAACCAGCGGCATTTGGGTCCCGTCCCGGTGGCTCTTAAGGTCGCCCAGCGCGGCCCGTCCGTGCGGTTTGCCAAGGGCAGGGCTACCAAGCTTGCCCTGCCGATTCGAACCCCGTTTTTAGGCCCTTACAGGCGCTGCCCCAGTGCCCCTGCTGATCCAAGCCAGATTTTTACCCGTGGTGTTACCCTGGGCCAAATAGCTGGTCGGTGATTTTGGCTAAGTTATTGATTTGTCTGGTACAGTTGGGTGGGCTCGAACCACCGACCTCCTGTTCCACAGACAGGCGCTCTAACCAACTGAGCTACAACTGCATCCTTGGCGCCGGCCCCGAAAAGGGAGCCCGAACGGGGCGGAAACTAGGTGCAACGCCGCTCTTTGGCAAGGCCGGAGGATGACGATACTGGCGCAGTCCCGGCAAGCACAGGGACGACACCTTCCCGGCCTCAGGCGCAAGCCACCAAAGACAAAAGGCCCGGGCTCACCGCCCGGGCCTTTTGGAACGAGAACGATCGCGGATCAAGCCGCCGGCTTGAACAGCTTCGACGCGTTGGTCCTGATCGGCTCGACGGTCTCAGTGGCAACCTTCTGCGACAGCTCGGCGAGTTCCTTGCTGTAGGCGGTGAACGCCTCGAACTGCTTTTTGGCGTGAGCGGTCCACAACTCCAGCGCTTCGGAAGGCGATTTCACGCCGATCATTTCCTGCGCGAAATCGAGCGTCGCGGTGGTGTTGGCCTTCATGATTTCCATCAGCTTGGCGGAGTATTCGCTGGCGCCCTTGCTGGCGCTGGCGAACACCGCCTCGATCGTGCCGTTGTGGGTTTCGGCGACATCCTTGAACTTGGCGTAGTTGTCGCGCGCCTGCGAAACGCCCTTCTCGGCAAGCGCACGCATCTGCTCTGGAACTTCGAATGGTATGATGGAAGCGGAGAAAGGATCGGTCGGATTAGCCATGGCATGCATCCTTCGCAATGGGGTGAAGACCGTGTGACCCCTTGCGCGCCCGGCAACCCGGGAACGTCGACTTGGATCACTTGGCGGAAATGCCCTAAGGTCGGGCCCCCGACAGAAAACACCTTATCGTGGCAATTTTGTGCAATGCGACGCAATTTGGGTGCAATGCCACATACCGGGCATAGGCCTGGCTCCCCCTGCAGGCCGGCCAAAGCCTTGCCGCCCCGAACAACCTCCCTTCGGGAAGATGATTGGGGCTTGGGGCCCTCGCCGGCCTTGAGAAACCTCAGTTTTTTGGCTTGGCGGCATCCAGCGCCGCGCGGCTGACAATCTGGCCCATTTCGCTCGCCTGCTCCGCCAGCGATCGCATCTGGGTCTGCACATATTCGCTGTGCAGCCGCATGACTTCGGTCAGATCCTTGGCGTGCAATAGCGATTGGGCGTAATCCAGCGAGGCCTGCACATTCTTTTCGGCATAGGAAATCGCCTTGGCGCCGACGTCCTTGGCGCCGGCCCGAACCGTCGCACTCCGCTCTTCAAGCGAACCCGCCGTTGCCTGTGCGCTGGCAAGGAATTTCTCGAAGGCCTTGCGGGCCTGGTCGAAGCTTGCCTCGGCCATCGATCGCATTTCCTTTGGAATCTCGAAACGGTCATGCCCATTTTCGCTCATGTTCTCACTCCTTTTGCGTTTTTTGCGTTCAGGGGCCATCAACAGCCCGGGTTCCCCCGGCCTCAACCCTATCGGCAAAAACAGCCGCCCACGTGACGCGGCATTCTCGTCGTGAACATTTGATGGTCCCTGCAGCACCCAACGCCGCACCCCCCGACAAGGTCCACGCCAATTAAGGTTATCCCGGCTTTCGAAGTCTCTCCCGCGGCCAGCCCCGTGGACCTGCCGCAGCCCGCGGGCGATACTAACGATCCGTTAAGGCTGTCATCGTTTGACCGCCGATATCCGCCGCCTCTGTCGCGTAACAGCCAACCTGCCGGTCATCACCACGATGAACAACGCGGAATTCCAGTTGCGGGGCGTCGTCGATCCACGACTGGCGGTGCATGCGGCAAGCCCACTTCCCGCGTGGCTGTGGTCGACCGACGGCACGCGGATGCTATGGGCCAATCCGGTCGGCGCCCGGCTGTTCGGCGCAGCCAATGGCTCAAGTCTCGCCCGGAAGAGGTTCGGCCCGGCCGATTCGCACCGGCGGCAGGTCGCGCAACTCGCGCCGCGGCTGCCGCCATCAGGCGCGATCCGGATGGAGCGGCTGCGCGGCTTCGGCGCCGCGCTCGGCACGCTCGTCACTTGCGGCTGCGCGCGGCTTGAATTTGCCGATGGCAGCCACGGCGTTCTGATCGTGGCTGCAGATCCGGTCGGCCGCGCGATGCCGCTTGGGGAGCGGCTGCAGCATCTGGTCGAAGACTTCGATACGCCCGTCGCCGCCTTCGCACGCGACGGCACGTTGGTCGGCGCCAGCGACGGCGCGCGATCGCTGCTCGGCTTTCACAATCTTTCCGAAGCCGGCCTTGAAGATGCCCGCAATGACGCGCTGAAGCTGGGCCGCGCTGAAGCGCCCTTTGCCACCGGTCACATGGTGCTGCAGCGCGTCGGCATCGGCGCGGATGTCGGCTTGATCGCGCTGATCGTTGCGGGCGGGGTGCAGGCCGCCTTTGTCGCTCCGCCAGGAGATCTGTCGATGGCTGAACATGAACGACCCGCGATGCCGGGCGATACCCCGTTTGCGCTGATCGACGAATTTGCCGATGAGCCCGTCGCCATAAGTGAGACCTCCGCAACGCCTTCAATGGCGCCGCAGCCGATCAAGACGCAGCCGTCCTTCGACGAGCCCTCGCCGCACCCACGCCGGCATCCGCTCCGCTTCATGTGGCAGATGGATGTCGATGGCGGCTTCTCGCTCGGCCCCGACGAGTTCAGCCGCCTGACCGGCGCCCGCAGCACCGCGGGCTTTGGCCGGCCGTGGAGCGAAATCGCCGAAACCTTCGGGCTCGATCCCGACGGCTCTGTCGTCAAGGCGATCGCGACGCGCAATACCTGGAGCGGCATCACGGTGAACTGGCCGGTCGATGGCGGCGGCCGCCTGCCGGTGGAATTGTCCGGATTGCCGATCTACGACCGCGCGCGGAATTTTGTCGGCTATCGGGGCGCCGGCGTCTGCCGCGATCTCGACGGCCTGGCGCGGCTTGAGGCGTTGCGCCGCCATGAATTCCGCGATGACGCCACGACGAGGAATGCGACCTCGACGGCCACAATTGCAGACGACCTTGCCCAGGCGTTGCCGGTTGCAGAGCCGCCCGCCCCCGATGCCGTCGCAAACGCCAATCAGACTCCATCGTCCGCGCCAACGCAGTTCGAGACTTCACAACAAACCGATTTGGAAACCGCCGTGGAACCGCCCAGGGAAGTGTTGAAGGAAGCGCCGCAGAACGTCGTTCCGTTTCGCCCGATCGGCGAACCGAGAGCCCTGGTGCTGACATCGGTGGAAAATAGCGCGTTCGACGAGCTTGCGCGTCAACTGTCGGCACGGCTCGAGAACGATAACGGCGTGCCCGCCGCGCCAAACCCATCCCCCGCGCCCGAGGCGGTGGTCGAGCCACAGGCCGCATCCGAAACTCCCGAAAAGATCGCCGAACCGCCGAGCTGGCTGGCGCGCCCCGAGCCGCCGGCGCGCGGCGCGGAGCGGCGCGACAGGATGCTGCTCGATCTTCTGCCGGTCGGCATCCTGATCTATCGGCTCGACCGGTTACTCTACGCCAATCCGGCATTTCTGGAGCGTGTCGGCTATCCGGGCCTTCATGCGCTGGAGCAGGCCGGTGGCATCGACGCGCTCTATGTCGAACCCGGCGTCTCCAGCGCCAGCAGCACATCGGACACCGGCACGCCGGTGACGATTTCCCCGCCGCAGGGCTCGCCCGTGCCCACCATGGCGTCGGCGATCGACGCGCGCCTCTACACGATCAGCTGGGACGACGAGTCCGCGCTCGCCTTGATCTTCTCCGGCGCAGGCATGGAAAGCGCCGGCATTGCGGCTGCGATCGGCTGCGCGGTGCCCGCGCCAGAACCGTCCGCCGTCGGCCACGCCAATGCCGAGGAACTCGGCGCTATCCTCGATACGACGGCCGAGGGCATCGTGATGTTCGATGCCGAGGGCAACATCAATTCGTGCAACCGCAGTGCCGAAGCGCTGTTCGGCCATGACGGCGCCGAACTCGTGCAACGCAATCTCGCCGAGCTGTTTGCGGCGGAGAGCCAGGCCGCGGTCAGGGATTATCTCGCAAGCATCAAGGGCACCGGCGTCGCCAGCCTGCTCGATCATGGCCGCGAGGTGCTGGGCCGCGTGCGCGGCGGCGGCCTGATCCCGCTGTCGATGACCATGGGACGGACGCAGCCTCATGGTCCGAATTTCTTTGCCGTGTTCCGCGATCTGTCGCGGACCAAAAAGAACGAGAGCGAACTGCGGGAGGCGCGGCGGCTGGCCGATAGTGCGACCAACGCCAAGGCCGATCTGCTGGCGCGGATCAGCCACGAAATCCGCACCCCGCTCAACGCCATCATCGGGTTTGCCGAAGTGATGATCGGCGAGCGGTTCGGCGCACTCGGCAGCGAGCGTTACGTCGAATACATGAAGGACATTCGCGCTTCCGGCGAGCGCGTGATCGCCATCATCGACGACCTCACCGATCTCAGCCGGATCGAGACCGGCAAGCTCGACCTGATCTTCGCCAACCAGAACCTCAATGACCTGGTTGAAAGTTGCGTCGCGGTGATGCAGCCGCAGGCCAACCGGGAACGCATCATCATCCGCACCTCGCTGGCGCATCTGCTGCCGCCGGTCGTCGCCGATGCGCGCGCGTTGCGTCAGATCACGCTGAACCTGATCGCCAATTCGATCCACCTCGCCAATGCCGGCGGCCAGGTCATCGTCTCCACCGCCTTGTCCGATTTCGGCGATGTGATTTTAAGGGTCCGCGATACCGGACAAGGGCTTAATGACAATGAAGTGGCTGCCGCGCTGGAGCCGTTCCGCACCCAGGCCCCCTCGGATCAGGCGCAGGAGGGTTCGCCCGTCAGCCTTTCGCTGACCAAAGCCCTGGTCGAAGCCAACCGCGCGCAATTCCACATCAAGACGGGCAACCATTCCGGCACGCTGATCGAAGTGGTGTTTTCGCACGCGATGGCGAGCGCCACTGTCCCTCGCTAGAGCGGGCTGAAATTGGATCGAGTTTGTAGCGACGACGAAAGCACGCGCTCCTTCTCCCGATTGCGGGAGGGTTGGATGAGAGTGCTTCCGCAAAAAAGAAGCGGCCGGTCATCGGGCGCTCCGGTATCTTTAAAACCTTCGAAGTCCAAGGCTGCAAAGCCAATTTTAATTGAGACTACAAAATCAATGCACATCTACCTGCCATCCGGCGCCGCCGTTCGCGCATCCGGTCATCATGTTCTCCGGGCCTCGTGAAGATGACAGGCATTGCCTTCGATGCGGGCAATCCAAACCCAAATTTGCCAGAATCGCGGCTGAAATTCGCTGCAAATCGCTCTGGGGACGGAGGCTATGGGCGTGAGCGTCGGTCGATGGCCTTGGACGTTCGCTTTTGCCGTGTTTTCCCTGGTCGGCTCAGCAGCCGATGATTTTGTAACGCCCGCCTTGGCGCAGGTGCAGCGGTCGGGTGAACCGAGCGAAGTCTCCCAGCCCAACTTGACCGGCGATTGGGGGGGACTGCGGTCTTATCTCGAGCGCCATGGCATCACTTTTACCCTCAACTACACCAACGACTTTTTGGCGAACGTCAATGGCGGAATCAAAACCGGCGCCGTTGGAATCGGAGTTTTTCAGCCGGCGCTCGACGTCGATTTGGAAAAGCTTGTGGGCTGGGAGGGAGGCAAATTCCACGCCCATGGCCTCATCACCCACGGGCCTTTTTTCAGTTCGACGTATCTCGGCAATATTCTGGCCGTGTCGAATCTCGAAGCTGGACCCGTGGCGCGGCTCTATTCGCTTTGGTACGAACAGAGCGCCTTCAATGACCGCTTGTCCGTTCGCGCCGGTCTCATGTCCGGAGACAGCCAATTTCTCCAGAGCAAGACTGCGTCGAATTTCATCAACAACGGCATCAGCTGGCCTACATTTCTTGCCGGCAATCTTCCGGCCGGGGGACCGGCCTATCCCCTTCCGGACCCGGGCATTCGCGTGCGGATCAAGCCTGCTGACGACGTGTCGCTTCAAGCAGCCGTGTTCAGCGGCGATCCCAGCGGCGGAAACGGCTCCAATCAAGGCGGGCCGATTCCGACTGGCACCGTTTTCAGCTTTCGCGGCGGCGCCTTTTTCATCGCCGAAGCCAGCTATGAGCCCAACCAGGGCAAGGATGCCAAAGGGCTTCCCGGCGCTTACAGAATCGGTGCCTGGTACCATACCAGCTCGCGCTTCGCTGATCAGCGCTTCGATAATACCGGCCGCTCGCTCGCCGACCCGCTGTCGACTGGCATTCCGCTCAATCACACCGGAGACTACGGCATCTACGGTGTCGTCGATCAGATGCTCTATCGCGTTCCCGGCACGGACGACCAGGGCCTGTCGGCGTTTTTCCGCGCGGGCGGCGTACCGGATGATCGCAATCTGATCAATTTCTATGCCGACGGAGGCCTGATGTACAAAGGCCTCATACCTCGTCGGCCGGACGACAAGATCGGAGTTGCCTTCGCATATGCGCGGGTCGGGGACAATGCCCGGGGGCTCGATTCCGACATCGGATCGTTCGGAAACTTTTTCTACCCGGTGCGGAGCGGGGAAACCGTGATCGAGCTGATGTACCAGACCCAGTTGAAACCGTGGTGGACGCTTCAGCCGGAGATGCAATACATCGTCCGTCCGGGCGGTGGCGTCCTCAACCCCGGCGACGGCTTGCGGCCAAATGCGTGGGTGCTTGCACTTCGTTCCACGATCAGTTTCTGAACCGCCCGCAGCCGGCGCCGCCGTCCGATATTCCGGCAATAGCGCGCAATTCGCGGCAATCCCGAACAAGCATCAAATTGAATTGGTGGGCAATTTCCGAACGGCGACCGACATGGACAAGCTCGATGAGAGAGAATGAAAAGCCCACGCTCCTGAGCCGCCGGCAGATCATCCTTGCGTCCGGAGTTGCGATGGCCGGCGCGATCCCCTTCCTGTCCACAGCGCGAGCCAGTGACGCGCCCGAAACGCGGACCGCCAAGCTTCGCCTGACCGCCGGCACCAGGACCCTCGACGTCAACGGCAAGCCGGCGCGAGCATTCAGCCTTATCGGTCCGAACGGAAAACCTGGCATCACGCTCTCGCCCGGTGAGCGCTTTGACGTCGATCTCGTGAATCAGGCGGGCACTTCCACACTCGTTCATTGGCACGGCCAGTTGCCGCCGTGGAGACAAGACGGCTTTCCCTGGCCGCAAACGCCGCCCATCCCGGCAGGTGAAACGCAGTCCTATGACTACGCGCCGATCCCAGGGACTTACTGGATGCACTCCCATCAGGGAATGCAGGAACAGATCCTGATGACCGCGCCGCTGATCGTGCGCAGCGCCGAGGAAATGCGCGCCGACCGGCAGGAGGTCGTGTTGATGCTGCATGATTTCAGCTTCAAAACACCGGACGAGTTGCTCGCCGGACTGACCAAATCCAACGGCAGTGAGAGCGCGATGCCGAAGAACGGCATGGACAAAGCCATGAACATGGGCTCGGGCAGCATGGGCGCCATGAACTCGGGGAATATGAGGGCCATGAACATGGCGCCCGGCATGGCGATGGACCTGAACGACATCGACTACGACGCATTTCTAGCCAATGACCGCACGCTCGCCGATCCGGAGGTCATCCGCACCGAACCGGGCGGGCGCGTCCTGCTGCGGTTGATCAACGCCGCGTCCTCGTCGCAGTTCTGGATCGATCTCGGTGCGCTCACCGGCACCGTCGTTGCCGTCGACGGTCATCCGGTTCGACCAGTGCGCGTCAGCCGTCTTCCGCTCGCGATGGCCCAGCGGCTCGACGTGCTGATTGATCTCCCGGGGAACGGCTCCTATCCAATCGTTGCGCAGGTCGAGGGCAAGCGGGCACGCACGGGGATCGTTCTCGCAGCGGCCGGCGCGCCTGTGTCGCGCCTCGACGGGGAGGCCAAAGAAAATGCGCCGCCGGTCGATCTCTCGCTTGAACGCCGCCTCGAAGCGGTCGCACCCTTGGCGCCGCACGCGCCCGATGTGACGCATCGCGTGATTCTCGCCGGCGCCATGGCGCCGTATGCCTGGTCGCTGAATGGCGAATACTGGCCCAACGTAACCGCGCTGATGACCGCCCGGGGTCAGCGCGTAGCGATCGAGATGGCGAACCAAACGATGATGCCGCACCCGATGCACCTTCATGGCCACGCTTTCCAGGTGGTCGCGATAAACGGCGCCCCGTTCACGGGTGCGGTGCGCGACACCGTTCTGGTGCCTCCGATGGGCAGCGTCACCATCGCCTTCGACGCCGACAATCCCGGCCGCTGGGCATTTCACTGCCACAATCTCTACCACATGATGACGGGCATGATGACCGAGGTTCGCTACCCCGCGATCATCTGAGCGGAGGAGTGTTCAACGGCACATAGCGCCCGACATCTCGTCGCCCGGCAACGGATGAGATGACGAGATTTGCAGCAGCTTCACTTCCGACGAAACGTACTGAACTGAAATCGCTGCAGCGCGCCCCAGGGCGTGGCGTGATCATGTCGTCGGCTATCGATCAGATTGAAATCGGTCCCGAGATGCGCCGACAGCGAAGCTGCATCGTGGCGGACGATCGGCAATCCGCTGCACTTTTCCGGCCCATCGAGGGCAAAGGTGCCGATAATGACAACCCCTCCCCGCTTGACGGCCATCTTGAGGCGCTCGAGGTAGGCGGATTGATCGGCCGGATCGGTCAGGAAGTGAAATGCGGCGCGGTCGTGCCACAGGTCATACGTTTCAGTTGGCTCCCAGCTGGTGATGTCGGCCGTCACCCATTTGATGCCAGCTCCCTTCTCGCCCAGACGCCCCCTGGCCAGTTCGAGAGCGGCGGCGGAAAGATCCAACACCGTGACCTCGCGGAAATGCCGCTCGGCAAGGCCATCAACGAGTCGTGACGCGCCACCGCCGATATCGATGATAGATGCATCTTCGGACAGACCTGCGAGAGCGATCAGTTCAAGCGATGGCGCGGGATTTTCCTGAAACCAGCTAACGTCTCTTTCCCCCTTGGTCGTATAAACGTTCTCCCAATGGGCTCTTCTGCCGACATCACCCATAGACGTCTCCTGCAATCACATTGCTTCAAGGTTCGAAGAAACATGGTTACGCCTCCCATACTGGACAATAAGAGCCCCTCGTCGCCTTCGCTTTTCCTGCCTTCCGCGCTGTTGCGTGAGGCGAGGCGTCAAAAGAGCCTCCCGGCGATCGAGGTGCCCGCGGTATGCCTCCTCGATCCCGACGGCGACATTGTGCGCACGCTTCGCGAAGGCGGAAAGGCCAGGCGCTTTGCGGGTTGGCCGTGTTACCACACAGAACTGGATACTTTCGCGCTTGCCGGGCGAGAGGTCGGGATTATCGGACGGGTCGTTGGTGCTGCATTCGCGGTTCTCGTGGCGGAAGAATTGTTCGCGAGCGGCTGCCGGCTGCTCGTCAGCCTCACCTCGGCCGGCCAGATCGCAGCTGCGGGGCCGCCGCCCTATTTTGTCATCATCGATCGAGCGCTGCGCGACGAAGGGACGAGCTACCACTATGCAACTCCTGCCGAATTCGCCGAGGCTGACGGCCGGCTTGTAGAAAGCGCCGTGGGAGCCACCTCCCAAGGCGGACCCCGCGTGGTCGTCGGCGCCACCTGGACGACGGATGCACCGTTTCGCGAGACGGCTGAAGCGATCGAGGCCGCCCGAACCAGGGGAATTCTCGGCGTCGAGATGGAGGCAGCCGCGCTTTACGCCTTTGCGCAGTCGGCCGGTGTACGAATTCTTTGCCTCGCGCACGTCACCAACACCATGGGCCAGGATGGCGCCGACTTCGAGAAGGGCGAAGCCGACGGCACCCGGGACGCGCTTTCGGTGCTGAGCCGTGTCATCGAGGCTCTCAGTCCGGTGGACTGATGTCCGATGCGGGGCCAGGCCGTGTGCAGGCGTGCCGATGACGCGCTTTGCATGGCAACGGCAGCGCCGTCATGCCGTTCACCTCCCACGGAGTTGGGCGGCGGCAGGACCCTTGCCGGCCGCCCGCAGGGCTGGCGACACCAGCATGCGGATTTGCTTGCTCTCGCATTGCTTCCCAAGCTCCGCTTCGTTGCCATAAGCCACAATTGTTTCGTCAAAGCCGAGGCAGGCCAGCCGGTAGATCAACCGCTGCAAAAAGACGCCTTCGAAATAGCCGCCATGCACATTGGGTTTTTGGCCGTGGGCGACATAGGCAAAGAGCAGATGCAGGTGCGAATACCACCGCAGCTTTGCGCCGGGGTCATGGCGTTTGCGCCACTTCGCAAAGGTGAGCAGCGGCCTCTTCTTTCCGTTTTCATCCTCGTCGACGTAGTCGGTGCAATCGAAATAGGTGAAGACCTCCGGCAGCGAAACCTGTGGCCGCACCCGCCTGTCTTCGTCGGGCTGACGCCGGGCTTCGGCGATGTCGAGCGCAGCGTACAACTGCTGAAGCGTCAGGTTCCCGATCCGCAACGTTTGCAAGAACCCGCCCGACGCATCCGCATTGATGGCGCCGAAGCTGCTTGACAATATCTCGACATTGCCAAGCCGGAAGCCGTGATTTCTGCTCTTGGTCGGGAACACGAAATAGTTCGCCAGGGTCGAAATCTGGCGAAGGACCTCATCGCCTTCGTTGCTGAACAAATAGGCTTCCTCGAAGCGCGACAGGGCGGAGGCCAGGAAATTTCCACGGTTCGACAACAACGCCTCCGCCGGAATGTCCGGAGAGACGAGAACGAAACGCTTCAGCTTGAAGACACTGCCGATCTCCTGCAGACGGTTATCGGGTGTCGGTCCAGCCGCGCCAAAGGCGTTCAACGCCTCGACAGGCGTGGCGAAGACGTCCGACAGCGTGCGGATGGTGTTGGTAACCACGAACGCGCCCATGCTGTGCCCGATGAAGGAGAGCTGAACGTTGCGGTGATGTGTATCGCTCCCGCCGGACCGGTGGCGCTGCCTGACGATTTCCCGGTCGATCGCCCGGATGATCTGAATGAGATCGGGGATGCCGTAGTTCGATGCCCGGTAGTTGTCACGGAAATAGACGATGGTCCTCAGCAAGGCCGCGGTGAGCACCAGGCCCGCAAGGGTCAGTCCGGCCATGGTCACAAGGTGGTCGGCGATGCGGTCCCGGACGTATTGAAAAATATTGATCGCCCAGTGACTGCTGTCGGGCGCAAAATAATACAAGAGAAACGGCACCGCAGCGAGGGCGGCACCCAAATACAGGATCCAGGTCGGCAATGTCGGCAGCGCATCCCAGGTGCCGTGCCACGGCTGTCCCATCTTCTCCGATGGCCAGCGATATCCGACGCAGACCAGTCCCTCCCGATGATAGATTTTGTCGTCCCCGTTAACCGCCATCGCCGCGGCGGTAAAGGTTTTCAGCACATCCGGTTTCGGATTGTTGAAGCCGTGAACCATCACGACAAGGTTCGGATGGGTTCCTTTCGCAAGGTCCTGCGCGATCTGCCTCACAGCATCATCGGAATCGGGGATCAATTGCAGATGAGGCAGCGGGTCGGTTGATATCTTGTCGGTGTCGTCGACATTGTCAGGCGCCGTGCTCTCGATGAAGTAGATCGGCACCTTCACGTCGATGGCTTTGTAAGCGGTGAAAAATGTCATGATGAATGCCCCACTAGATCATGATCCGATTAGGTTGAATCGGATCATGATCTCATCTCTTTGTTTGAGCATGATCTTTTCGGAAAACCGGTACCCACTTTTCCGGATCATGCTCTAAAAATTGGTCCCCGCAGGCTAAGAATGGCCGGCGGATTTTACAAGCTTTGGTTGCGCGGCGCTTCGGCCGGTCTATTCATCATGCGCAGCATCGCGGGACCGCCGGTTTTCAGGAATCGCCAGACAAGCAATCCGGCGAGCAGGAGAAAGGCGATATTGAACCAGGTTGTGTAATTCCACGTGACTGCCCCTTCAACCACGCGCGCGTTCCGCTGTGACGGGACGAGTCCCAGAGCCCCAAACATCAATTCGACTGTTAGCGCGGCACCCGCCATCGACGCGTAGAACGCCGCGAACAGGAAGCCGGCCATCTTCCACCCGTAATACTTGCGGTAGATGTTGAGGATTGGGAGAATGATCAGGTCGGCGAAGATGAACGCGATCACGCCCCCGAAGCTGATGCCGCCGTTCCACAGAACGGCCGCGAGCGGAATGTTTCCGACCGAGCATACGAACGAGATGACCGCGACCAGCGGCCCGACAACCGGTCCCCACAGCTTGGCAACGAGCGGGTGATCGACAAGGAAGAACGATTGCCAGAAATCGGGTGGCACCCAGGCGGCAAGCGCTCCGGCGATCACCAGGCCACCCGCGATATCGGGCCAGACCGCGGCCCAATCCATCACGAAATAATGGCTGATCGCGGTAAGGCCCCGTTCTGATGTTATTCTTTGCCAAAGGCTGCCTTCGGTCACGGACATATCCATTTCGGCGTGCCCTTCCATGCGACCCAGGATCCCCTTATCGGCCTGCGCTTTGGCTTCCTTTACAAGCTCTCGGGCGAGAAACCGGCGGAACAGCAGAACCAGCAGGGCAACCATGATGGGTGCGCCGACGAATTCGGCCAGCGTGAGCTGCCAGCCCAGGAACGCCAGCATGATGATGCTGAGTTCGGCGACGAGATTGGTGGACGCCATCTCGAACGCCATGGCGGCGGTGAAATCGGCGCCCTTGCGGAACAGCGCGCGGGCGAGCGCCACGGCTGCGTAGGAGCATGATGAGGATGCCGCCCCGAGCGCGAGAGCGGTCGCAATCGAACGGGGCCGGTCGTCCGGCAGCAGCCGAGCCATTTCCCGATGGGAAACGACCGCCTGCACGACTGCGGACAGCGTGAAGCCGAGAATCAGGGGCCACAGGATCTCCCATCCCATGGCAAACGCCATTTCGAGTGCGCGTAGAATCGATTCCGTCATCGACCCCTCCAATGCTCGAACCACGCATGCCAACGCCCACCAAAGCCATTCAGTCCTCTCGCCACATCATTATAGTTATCATCGCTCATCTCATTCGGCAGGCTCCGGGACGCGATGAGCCGGCTTGAGCGGCTTTTCGGCAGGCGGCTGCTGGCTGTTGAAACGGTTTTCGCTGGGCAACCCAAAGCCCTTGACCAGTCCGAAGATCGCCGGGATCACGATCAGCGTCAGCAGCGTCGAGGAGATCATCCCCCCGATCATTGGCACCGCAATCCGCTGCATGATTTCCGAGCCGCTGCCTGTGCTCCACATGATCGGGAGCAAGCCCGCCATGATGGCGACGACGGTCATCATCTTCGGACGAACCCGCTCGACCGCCCCCTCCATGACAGCGTCGTAGAGGTCGCTGCGCGTCAGCGCTCGGCCCTCGATGTCGCGTTGCGCCTTGATCTCCGCCAATGCCTGATTGAGATAGATGAGCATCACCACGCCCGTCTCGGCGGCGACCCCCGCGAGAGCGATGAATCCAACCGCAACCGCTACCGAAAGATTGAATCCAAGCCACCACATCAGCCAGAGTCCACCCACCAGCGCGAACGGCAGCGACAGCATGACGATCATCGTCTCGGTGACGGAACGGAAGTTGAGGTATAGCAGCAGGAAAATGATGGTCAGTGTCACCGGCACGACGATCTTCAGGCGCGCCGTGGCGCGTTCGAGATATTCGTATTGGCCGCTCCACATCACATAGTAGCCAGCCGGGAATTGAATGCCGGCTTGCACCGCCCGCTGCGCATCCGCGATATAACCGCCGAGATCGCGGTCGCGGATGTCGACATAGATGTATGTGGCCAACTGCCCATTTTCGGTCCGGATCGATGACGGCCCGCGCGCCGGCGCCACCTTCGCGACCTCCCCGAGAGGCACCGCGCCGCCCGCCGGCATCGGCACCAGGACTTCGTTGGCGATGGCTTGCGGATTTTCCCTGAGATCGCGGGGGTAGCGCATGTTGACGCTGAACCTCTGGCGGCCTTCGACCGTCGTGGTCACCGTCTGACCGCCAAGCGCGGTACCGATGACATCCTGAACGTCCTGAACCATGATGCCGTAGCGCGCCAAAGCCGCGCGATCAGGCGTGACGTCGAGATAGTAGCCGCCGATCCCGCGTTCGGCGTAGGCCGACGACGTTCCGGGCACCGCCTTGAGAACCTGCTCGATCTGCTTTGCCAGCTTGTCGATTTCCACCAGATCGGTTCCGATCACCTTGACGCCGACCGGCGTCCGGATTCCGGTCGATAGCATGTCAATGCGCGCCTTGATCGGCATGGTCCAGGCATTGGAGACGCCGGGAAACTGAAGCGCCTTGTCCATTTCCGCGATCAGCCCGTCGACAGTCATCCCGGGACGCCACTCGCCTTTCGGCTTCAAGTTGACGACGGTCTCGAACATCTCGGACGGAGCCGGATCGGTCGCGGTCGCCGCGCGGCCGGCCTTGCCATAGACGGAAGCCACTTCGGGAAATGCCCGGATGATCTTGTCCTGGGTCTGCATCAGTTCGCCGGCCTTGGTCACGGATATGCCGGGCAACGTCGTCGGCATGAACAGCAGCGTGCCCTCGTTCAGGTTCGGCATGAACTCGGTGCCGAGCTGGCGTGCCGGCCAGATCGTCACCGCAAGTACCGCGAGCGAAAGCAGGATCACCAAAGTCTTGGCGCGCATCACGGCCTTGATCACCGGGCGGTAAATCCAGATCAGGAAGCGGTTGATCGGATTGCGATGCTCCGCAACAATCTGGCCGCGAACGAAGATCACCATCAGCGCCGGTACCAGCGTCACCGACAGCAATGCAGCCGCTGCCATGGAAAAAGTCTTCGTAAAGGCCAACGGGCTGAACAGGCGCCCTTCCTGCGACTCCAGCGTGAAGATCGGCATGAAAGAGACGGTGATGATCAGCAGACTGAAGAACAGTGCAGGCCCAACCTCCCTCGCCGCCGCGATCAGGATGTCGACCCGCGAACGGTCGGGCGCGGCGCGCTCCAGATGCTTGTGAGCGTTCTCGATCATGACAATAGCCGCATCGACCATGGCCCCGATCGCAATAGCAATACCCCCGAGGCTCATGATGTTGGAACCCAGCCCAAGAAGCCTCATCGCGCCGAAAGCCATCAGGATGCCCACGGGCAGCATCAGGATCGCCACCAATGCGCTGCGGAAGTGCAGCAGGAAAACGATACAGACCAACGCGACGACGACGCTTTCCTCGAACAGCGTATGCTTGAGCGTGTCGATAGCTGCATAGATCAGATTGGATCGGTCGTAGACCGGCACGATTTCCATCGATTTCGGCAGGCTGCTGGCGATTTCCTTGAAACGCTTTTTCACGCTCTCGATCACATCGAGCGCGTTGACGCCGAAGCGCTGCAGCACGATGCCGCTCGCAACCTCGCCCTCCCCGTTCAGTTCGGTGATCCCGCGACGCTCGTCCGGGCCAAGTTCGACGCGGGCGACATCGCGCAGCAGCACCGGCGTTCCGTTGCTCGTCTTCAGCACGATGTTGCCGAGGTCGTTGATGCTCTTCAGGTAGCCCTTGCCGCGGATGACGTATTCGAACTCGGAGAGTTCGACGGTGCGACCGCCGACGTCGGCGTTGCTGGCGCGGATCGCATCGCGCATCTTTTGCATGGTGATACCGAGATCGCGCATGCGCTGCGGATCGAGGACGACGTTGTACTGCTTGACGAAGCCGCCGACGCTCGCCACCTCGGCGACGCCCTCGGCCTTCGCCAGCGCGAACTTCAGATTCCAGTCCTGGATGGTGCGGGTGTCCGAAAGATTGAGTTCCTTCGATATGACGGCGTATTGGTAGACCCAGCCCACGCCCGTCGCGTCCGGGCCGATGGTCGGCGTCACGCCAGTTGGCAATCGCGAAGTCGCGCCGTTGAGGAATTCGAGGACGCGCGAACGTGCCCAGTAGATGTCGGTGCCGTCCTCGAAGATGACGTAGACGAACGATACGCCGAAGAAGGAAAAGCCGCGCACCACCTTTGACCGGGGCACGGTGAGCATCGCCGTCGTAAGGGGATAGGTGACCTGGTCCTCGATGACCTGCGGCGCCTGGCCGGGATATTCCGTGTAGACGATCACCTGGGTGTCGGAGAGGTCAGGAATCGCATCCAGCGGCAGATGAACCAGGGCGTAGAAGCCGGCCGCGGCGGCGAAGCCTGCGCCGAACAGAACAAGCAGCAGGTTGCGGGCCGACCAGTCGATCAGGCGGGCGATCATTGCTGGCCTCCCGCTTCCGAAAATCCCTTCAGCGCCGCCTTCAGGTTGCTTTCGGCATCGATCAGGAAATTGGCCGAAACAACGACGGGCTCGCCCTCGATGAGGCCGTCGCGCACTTCGACATAGCCGCCGCCGCGATGGCCGATTTTAACATCGCGCGGCTCATAACGTCCCTGTGCCTTGTCGACGAGGACCGCTTGCTTGCTTCCGGTATCAAGCAAGGCACTGTCAGGAATACTGAGAACCGGTTCCGGACTGCCAGTATTGATCTCGGCATCGACATACATGTCCGGCAATAATGCGAGATCGGAGTTCGCAAGCTCGATCCGGACACGGGCGGTCCGGGTCTCGCGATTGACCTGCGGATAGACCACGCTGATCTTGCCCTGGAAATCACGCCCCGGGAAACTTCGCGCCCTGACCGTGACCGGCTGCCCGACGGCGATCGCACCGAGGTCCCGCTCGGCGACGTCGACCATCGCCCACACGACCGAGGTGTCGGCGACCCGGAACAATACGCTGCCGGGTTCCGCCCGCATCCCCTCGACGGCATTTCGCTCCAGCACGATGCCATCGCGGGGCGCGGACCACTCGATAGCCATCGGAGCCGCGTGGCTCTTTTCCATCGCGACGATCACCGTCTCGGGCACGTCGAGATTCATCAGCCGCTGCCGCGAACCGGGCCTATACACTCCAGCGCCGCCGGTGGTTTTGGAATCGATAGTGGCGATGTACTCGGCGGCTGCCGACGACACCGCCGGACTGTAGATTTCCATCAGCGGCTGGCCCTTGCCGACGCGGGTGCCCGTCGTAACGTCGGCTACCTTCTGCACCCAGCTTTCCGCGCGCATGGAGATGACCGAGATGCGGCGTTCGTCGAGTTGAATTGTGCCGGGTGCCCGGATCATGGTCCGGATTACCCGCCGTGCCGCCGGCTCGGATTTGACGCCTGTGCGCTGGACTTTCCCGGGCGACAGTTTGACCAAACCGTCGTCGGAATCGTCGCCTTCGAACACAGCGATGTAGTCCATCCCCATCGAGTCCTTCTTTGGCGTCGGCGACGTATCCGGCAGTCCCATCGGGTTGCGATAGTATTTGATCCTTCGATTCATCGGGGTCGCCGGCTCAGGCTCCGGAGCCGAGGCTTCTTCGAAGCTGATGTCGGCACCGGCGGGCACACCGCGATAGTCGCGCCCGTCCGGCGTTTTTGTCGGCGTCAGCGAATAAAGCGAGCGCCCGTCGGGGTCCTGATAATAGATCGGCTTACTACCCACCTGCGTGACCGCAGGCGTCACCGCGGCCATGCTTGGTGCTCGGTCCGGCTGGCGCTGCGCGTGCCCGGCGAAGAATCCGCCTCCCGCCGCCGCGATCAACGCGACGACAGTGGCGCTGGTGAGGACGGCGCGGTTCATTTCTGCGCCGTGATGACGAGCTTGTTTTCGACCGTCCCGGTCTCGCCCTGGACCTTCGCGCCCAGCGAGAGCTGCCAGCGGCCGGCCATGCCGAAGGTCGCCTTGAACTTGTAGGTCCCGGGCTCGCCACCTGGCATAGGCGCGATCCTGGTGGCCATCTCCTGCATGCCGTCGGGCGCCATGTCGAGACGGGTCGCGAAGATAACCGCGTCAGGGACTGGCTTGCCGGTCCTGGCGTTCATCAGCCTTACGGTGATGACCTTGTCCGGGCCGGCCTGAATGGTCTGGTCGACGAGCTGGAATTCATAATCCTTGATGTCGGCACGGGCCGTCGTGATCGGGCCGGTCATGGCAATGCCTATGAACGCGGCCTGAAAGGCGCGCGAATAGCGAGACGTTTTCATGTTGAGTCCTCAATTGTCTTTGGTTCGCAGCGAGGCGGCGCGCAACGATCCGCGCGGCTTCAAGCCGCGCAGCAGCAAACCGGCGCTTCGACGCCGATCAGACCAGAGATCGAGGAGGATGTTCGGGAGGTGAGTGGCGGAGGCCGTCCAGCCAGAAATCGTTTTGGGGACGAGCACGGCCGGACGAGGCCGCGAAAGGCGGCTGGAAAAGAACTCCCGTCAGGGCAGGGAAACAATTCGCTGCGCAGGCCGCCATGAAGATACACTTGTCGCAACCGATCGGTGCCGGGACATTCGACGGACAGCAGGGCATGTCACCCGTCATCGCATCGGCTGTTGGCGGTACGGACCCATCGTCGGTCATCGCCGACATCGACACGTCCGATACCGTGCCCGCCATGGCAGGCCGGGCGACCGGAGCCAGGACCAGACCCGCGATCACAGAAATCGCGAGCAGCCGGCGGATGATGATTTGGCGGTCCATGCCCCAGAGTCCCACAAATACGTTAAAATTGAAAGCCTCTCGAACTAACGCCGCCGTGATGTGAAAGCCTCAAAAGCCCAACGATCCAGGAAACCGTAGCCAAAAAAGTTGAAAATCAAGCGCGTTCAGTTGCGTTGTTCGCGATGTACTCGCCCTTCTGCATCTAACTGTGCCTAAAGCCATCGCCGATTTTTAGCACCAGTTTCGGCAGAGCCTGGAACCGGACTTCTGGCGCAACGTTTTCCGTGCAACCGGGGCATAACGCCTTTGGTAGAGGGCAGGTAGCAAGGAGAAAGAGCAGATGAGTCCAGGAAAAATTGCGGTTGCAGCCACGGCCTTCGCATGCATGACACTAGTCTCCTTCGACTGGTCTGAGCAGCGTGGTCTCTCGCTGTCGATCGACAGCGCACAGGCGCGGGTCGGCCGCCCGCAGACTTCAGCGAGCGCCGCGGGTGTTTCGCGTCGGCACTACCGGCAGACGGCGCACAGGTACGGTCCCGCTGCCGTCGGTGCTGGTTTGGCGGCTGGCGCGATCGGCACTGGTGCCGCCGTCACGGCCGCCGCTACCTCGCCATGGGGTTACCGAGGCGGGCCTTATGCAGCTACCGGGGGCGACGGCTACTACGCGTCCAGTGCCTGGGGCGACTATGATTGTCGTGCGCCTCACGCCTATGAGTGCCGTCCCTACGCGTCCAAGAATTGGAGTAAATAGCTCACTATGTGAGGCCACTGCGGGGTTGTATCTTAGGGCCGACACGCCCTGCTAGCCCGGTGTAGCAATCAATCTCGATTTATGGGTACGCGCCCTAGATTGCGGCATCCGTTGCCGGCAGGAAATCGCCGATCGCCTCCAGAAACGCCTCGGGCGATTGCAGTTGGGGAACGTGCGCGCACCCTGCGATCACCTTCAGGCGCGCGTTCGGCAATCCGGCTGCCAGTTCCCGCGACATCGGCGGTGGCGTCGCCTCGTCATGTTCGCCGACCAGCACCAGGACGGGCACCTTGACCTGCGCAAGCTGCGGCCGAAGGTCGAGCTCGGCGAGATCCGCGCAAGCCGCCTGCAACACTTGCGGGTCGGTCTTCAAAAATGCCTCGCGGCGATCGCGCATCAGATCGGGATGCCGGGCCTGAAACTCCGGCGCAAACAGCCGGCGCATCGCGACGTCGGTAATCGCAGCCAGCCCCCTGGCTTTGGACGCCGCCGCCATATTGCGGAAGGCTTCGCGGCCGGCTTCCGGGAACGCAGCCCCGCAATCGGCGAGAATGAGCCTGGCTGCAATCGCGGGATGGCGGATCGCCATCAGCAGCGCGACAAACCCGCCATAGCCGTTGCCGAGCACGATGGTCTCAAGGTCACCGGCGGCATCCTTCACGGCCTCGGCCATTCGATCGGCGACGGCG
>Ga0210405_10002253_pt1 | contig 20275 bp, 15 predicted proteins | sample IncBWH11MmetaG_FD_155492 | JGI IMG/M metagenome (GOLD analysis project Ga0210405, IMG submission 155492) | Forest soil microbial communities from Barre Woods Harvard Forest LTER site, Petersham, Massachusetts, United States - Inc-BW-H-11-M | ecosystem: Environmental > Terrestrial > Soil >... | reverse complement strand
ATGTATTAGAAATGTTAGATAACTTATATAAGAAGCATTCTATTTATAATGTAGTTTTTATGAAAGGTTCGCCTTACACAAAACAATCTTTAATTCATTATCTAGATGAACGTAAAATTTTATATTCTCATTTATCAAGAAATGAATATCCTGAAATTTTATCTATTTCATCCGCTTATCTTACACGTATGGTAAAATTTAATATTGTGATTAATCATAAAATTCATGATCGTTTTATTAAGGATTTAATGTCTTTTTGGAATACAAGAGTAGTACCAATCACTAATTTTTTACCAGAACATAATTTAATCGATGGCTCAGTTCATGTAAAGATTGATAATTCTAATATTTATACAGATTCTGATAAGAGAATTCATTCTCTTGAGAATCATTCAAAAATAAATGTTTATTTATTATCTTATCATAAAATTTATCATCCTAAACAGTCTATTTTAAGCATTCTAGTTCTTTGTGATCTAAAAAGTAATCGATTAGACAAATTAGATTTTATTAAAGGCTCTATTAGAGAGAAAGATCTTATTCATTTCTTAAAAACCTTTTTAAACAATTATAGTACCGATTTAAATTTATTAATTCCTAATAAAAAAGAATGAAATAATGAATTGATGCAATCATTTTATAATGAAAATGGGATTAATATCATTCAAATGGATGAAGAGAATATTAACCCCTTGCGGCGGCAACATATGTTGCGGGGGAAAGGAATCAACTCTTTTACAGAATTTAAAGTATCTGCGAAAATGATTAATAATTACTTTCAAGATTATTTAAATAAAGTTTCTCATGAAGGAGAAGGTAGAGAAAAGATGATTAGATCTTTAGAAACTCATTGGAATTCATCTGTTTATACAATTCTTTCAGATCAGGTTCAATTAGCTATCAAAATCTATTCATAAATCGATTCTAAGATCTACCTTAATAGGTCACCAATACAAACTATAATGATTAAAAAAATAATTTTCCTGTTGAATATAACTTTAATATTTATAAAAGAATAATTAAAGTAAAGAATAAATTTCTATACATCTAAAATAAAAATGAATGCAAATGAAGAGACTCGAACTCTTATGATTCTACTTGGAAGGTAGACACATTAGCCAATTATGTTACATTTGCTTTATTTCCCCGCGCGGGGTTAATATAAATATTTATATAGATAAAAATAGGGCAGAGCGGGATTTGAACCCACGGATGCGGTAACATCGTTTTATTTCAAGTAAAATGCCTTAAACCAGACTCAGCCATCTGCCCTTATATTGTTTTATTTCCCGCGCGGGTTTTGATTTTCATTTTTACTGTGTTAGTCATAATCTGGGGTGGGTTCGAACCACCGACTTATACGTTATCAACATATCACTCTACCGATTGAGTTACCAGATTAATGATTGTTATTTTATAGGACCCGCCACATAGATTGCCGCCGCGCGGGGGACTATTTTAATAAATTTTTAACAAAATTCCATAGGAATAATCTATTCTATCTATTACTTATATAATTCCCCGTATGGGCGACCTGATACTGCCACGCGAAGTTATCTTTTAAATCTAAATTTCCACCGATTTAAGTCCAGTGGTTATTTGTATTATTTTGTTTATTAGAATTCCGGGCCCTAGGGCCCGGAATAAATACAGGAGAGGTAGGATTTGAACCCACTACCGGGATTTTGGAGATCAGGAGAGGTAGGATTCGAACCCACGACAAAGATTTTGGAGATCCCTATTATAACCAACTTAACTACACTCCTTTATCAAAGAATTAATATTACTTATAAATAATAATGACTAATCTTTGTTGAATTCCTACATAATAAATAAAGGTCTTTATACAGGATTATTTAATTTATAATCTAAGTCTTATGAGGAACAATCATAATCATTATTTCTTGATGATCGGAAGTTGATTTAAATTTAGTTTCAATTTTGCATTTCTAATACTAGGAAATAATTTATTAAATTCCTCTTCACTAAAAAATTGATAAGTTGATTTAAAAATTGTATATTTATCTAAATGTCTAGACATAGCCCAACTTAAATTTAAGTCTTTAGAAGCTTTAAGTAAACTATTGTATTTTAGTAGTTCTCCTGTATTAATATTAATGACCCATACTTCTTTAGGAATTCATTTAGCTCTTAAATTAATTAAATAATTCGGATTACAAACGAAATAGAAATGACCTAATTCAGTTTTAACTAATTTATCTTTATTTAAATATCTAGAGATATGTCTAACATTCAATTGATTAATTTCTTTCCCATTTGTTTTAGTTGGATCTAATGTTTTAGTCGCAATAATTAAATCTTGGAATTTATATACACAATTAGACTTAGTATAATCTAACGCATAAATATATCCTTCTTCTAGAGAACTAATATTGTAATCAATTAAAGAATATTGTTTAGCTTTAGGATATACAATAGGAGAATTATCAATCATTTTATTAGGAGTTTGTACAAATACTCTAAGTTCAAGAGAAGTACTTTCAAAACTATAAGATTTATTTAAGTATCTGTTAATAGTTATAGTGGATGCTCCTAATCCAATTGCAGCTTGATTAATAGAAGGATAGGTAGTAAGAATCTCTTTTGTATCTTCTAATAATACTTCAACAGTTATAGCATTAGGGGTTTTAATGTCATACGATTTATTTAACGTAAATGGATTCCAGGATGTGTAAGAAAATACTACTTCTTTTTCTGAGTTTAATTTTGGAGAAAACTTAGTGATTAGAGATTGTTCTAAAACTCTAGCTTCTAATTGAGTTAAATGAGATAGAATAATCATTTCACCTATAGATAAGTTATATGTCGGAAATCTAGATTTAAATTCCATTAAATAATGAGTAGTTTCATATACAGTTCCAAATACAAAATCATTCCAAGAGTTTTTTGATACAAATTTATGAAATTTAGATGAAGAAGATCTTACTTTCTTACGATGCAATTGAATTCTTTCATTAAAATTCATGGCAGATCCAATATATTGTAAATCTAATAATGTATTAGTAAATAAATAAACTCCTGCAGATTTAGGAAGATTAGGTTTAAATGCATTGAATTCAATATTAAATACCGAATTTTTATCTGATTTTAATTTACCATCAATATCTAATGATCCCGTCACCTTAACAGGTTTATTAGTTACTTCATCAATAACTTTTTTAACTAAACTATTCTTAGGTAAATCTAAATATATAGTTTCTGCTAGATATACAGCTTTCTCAATATGTGTAGTAGATACTAATTCAGTGTATAAATTAGACTGATTTTTTAAGATATTAATAAAAGTTGAAATATTGAGTAATTTAGTAATATTCATAACAATATATAGGGTTAAGTCAATTAATATTACCCTGCGACTATTTAATAATGATGTTGTAATAGAATGTATAACAATTAATCGTTACATTTCAATAGAATAAATTACTATACATTACTTATACATTATGGCATATATGGTTATATTCTTAAGTATAATAATAAATTTAAGGTTTAGATTAAATTTAGAAAAACTCATCCCAGGAATCGAACCTGGATTTGGGTATTAGAAGTACCCTGTTCTATCCATTGAACTAGACGAGCTTAGGAATTTTTCATTCAACTTCGTGCGAGAAAATGATTTATTATCCGTGATGGATTTCACTTTATTAATAAAAAAATTAGTATGTATGAAGATTCTGGGCCCTAGGGGCCCAGAATTCTCCCCTTGGAGGGAAGATTCTATATGAGAAGAAGATGAGTTTTACACGTAGTGTGGTACCATAATCGGAGGTCATAGTTCTACTTCTTTTAAATGAGTATCAAGGTTCTTTAATAAGGAAGATATTATTTAATACCTGAATCAATTTGATTCTAGGATTTAAGACATTCTTTTAACCCAGAGGCTTATCTTCTTAGGTCAATCTTTCAAGAATTAGTAATTAAGCAATTTCAAAGGCCATAATGATACTTGGTACTAGGATGATGAATCCTAAAGCTAGAGGTAACATTCCTGTCCAACAGAATGACATTAGTTGATCATATCTTAGTCTAGGAAATGAGGCTCTCACCCAAATATAAATAAATAGAAGAAGACATACTTTTAATCCTAATGCTAATCCTTCAAAAGAAAAGAATGTAGGATTTTCAAAATATACAAAAGGTACTAAATAACCTCCTAAGAATAAAATACTGAATAAACTAGACATTAAAATAATAGAAGCATATTCAGCTAAGAAAAACATTACAAATGGAACACTAGAATGTTCAGTAAAGAAACCTGCTACTAATTCACTTTCTGCTTCTGGTAGATCGAAAGGAGCTCTATTTGTTTCTGCAATAATAGAAATTAAAAACATTAAAGATAATGGTAATAATGGAATAATATACCAAGTGCTAATTTGAGATTCAATAATATTTGTTAAATTTAAAGAACCTAAACATAAAATAACAGTTAAAATAACTAAACCAATAACAACTTCATAACTAATCATTTGAGCAGTACTTCTTAAAGATCCTAAGAAAGCATATTTAGAATTGGCAGACCATCCTGCAAAAACAACTCCGTAAATTCCTAAAGAAGATACAGCTAATAAATATAAAATTCCTAAACTAATATCAGCTAATGTTAATCCAGAACCAAAAGGAATTACACCCCATGATAATAAACTTACAATTAAACTTAATACAGGAGCTAATAAGAATAAAGCTTTATTTGCATGAGCTGGAATAACCGATTCTTTTACAAATAATTTTAATGCATCTGCAAAAGGTTGTAGTAAACCATAATATCCAACGGTATTAGGTCCTAATCTTCTTTGCATCGATCCCATCGCTTTTCTTTCTGCTAAAGTTAAAAATGCTACCGATAATAATAATGGTACAATAACAATAAGTACTTCAATTAATGACAATAACATTAATTTATTATAATACAAGAGAAATCATAATATAATACCTCATACACAAGATTTAGAAAAACTCTTTATCAAAGATGTGGATTATATTATTGAATCGTCATCTACTCATGTAGAAATCGGTTTCGATTTCTACTTAATGGAGTAAGTAAAATAACCTTTGCTAAACTCAAACCTATAGTTTATTTTTTAACGGAGAATCACTTAATGAATCATCTATTAAAGTTTCCCCCGCGCGGCGGCAACATATGTCGCCCGCGCGGGGTTAATAAACTTAGTGTAATCTTTTTGTAGGTTTATGAGTTAAAACAATAGGTCCAATCATAGCTAATAATAAAATCATACTAGCAATGATTAAGAACATCATATGAACTGTATATAAAGAGGAACCTACACTTTCTAATTGTTGGAAAGAAGTAAATGCATTATCCCATAAATTATTGAAACTTGTATAAGCTTCAATTCCTGCTGAATTAAAAGCAGTTCCTTTAAATGAAGTATTTACGGATAATAAATTAATTTCGTCAAATAAATTATAAACTGTAGAGCTAATTCCAGATACTGATGTAGGTACAGGTTGGAATGCTAATTCATATAAGAATAATGATCCTACAATAGCTCCTAAAGGTAAAGTACTTGTGTATTCTCCTTTATTATTTACTTCTGTTAATTCTACTAATTTAATATTCATCATCATTACAACGAAAAGGAATAAAATAGCAATGGCTCCTACATAAATAATTAAATAAGTAAGACCAATAAAATTAATTCCTAATAAAATTAAATAACAAGAAACATTAACAAATACTGCAATTAAAAATAATACAGAAATAATAGGATTTCTAGACGTAATAACTAAAATACCCGATAATACAGAACCAAAAGCTAATAAATCTAATAAAATAGTATTCATAAGATTAGAATATCATTCTCACTAATTTGAGAAAACTAAAAGTCAATTCCTATAGTATAAAGAGAACCCGTGCGGCGGCATCAAGTCGCCCGCACGGGGAAAATAAATTCATTTTAACCCCGCGCGGCGGCAACATATGTCGCCCGCGCGGGGAAGAATCATTCTCTTAACTCCTCCTTAAGAGGTTAGGAAATAACTATTTTATCTTATATAATATATATATAGATTATTCTTCTAAAATAGTGGATTTTATTTAGTCATCTAAGCTTAAATAAAACTTACTTAATAATTTTTCACACAGATAAATAAACTGTTGAAACTTATATTATAAAACCATATTAAATAGGAATTAATAAGTCAAACAAACTTCTAGATAAATATATCTAAAGGTATAAGATAAGATTCAGGGCCCCAGGGGCCCGGAATTCTCCCGGGAGATTCTGTCCCGAAGGGACGGAATTCTCCCTTTGGAGGGAAGATTCTTATCTATTTTAGAAATAGCCGTTAAGAGGAATCGAACCTCTATTCATAAATTAACAGTTTACCGTTCTACCATTGAACTATAACAGCTTATTAAGGATTAAATAAATAAGATTTGTATTCTCTTCTACAATCTACTTTACTTTTATTATTTAATAACAATTCATTTAATGAAATAACTGAATTAGTTTTATGCATAACATAATATCATAACCAGAGTTATAGTTCCCCGGGGCGCAGCGCCCCGGACCCTCAGGGCTGCCAGCCCCGGGGGCTATTTAATTTATAATCTTTTAAAAGGATAAAGAAAATTAGGTCTATATTTTAATCAAAGATTTATAGTATTCAGTAGAATGAAAGGTATACTAATCATTCTAAAATTGAGTTTCTAAACTTATAAGTAATGATCTAACCTTGGTAACAGAATAATTTATTTGTAATAATAAATAAGTGATTAAAATTGAACCCCGCGCGGCGGCAACGTATGTCGCCCGCGCGGGGGAATGATTATTTTGATCCCCGGACTTTCTGATATAGAATGTTAGTCCCGGTGATTATTTTGTTTTTAAATTTAAACCTCACGCGCCGGGAAATGAGTTTTGGTAGCTTAAATGGTAGAGCGTATGACTGAAAATCATAGTGAGGAGGTTCAATTCCTCCCCAGAACATTTTATTCTTTTTCTATGACTTTGTTCTGGAAGAAAGTCTATTTAGTAACTCCCATATGGGAGAGAGGAGTTGTTAAGTGAGTAATGGTTTTATTTAGTGTATTAACCATGATTGTAGCGATTGCCTTATTTTCCCTTCGTATTTCAGCTATTAATTTCAATCGAATTGCAATGATTGTATTATTATATTCTGGATTATTAGCTTACAATACAATTTATACTGATTTAGTAGGATCAGGAATTGGTGTGTATAGTGGTTTATTCCAAATTACAGCTATTACACAAAGTATTGATGTATTTATTTATTTAATGGGTGCTTTAGTACTTTTATTAGGAGAAAACTCTACGATTGGTACAGGAACATCTTTAAAAGATGGAGTAAGTACAAAACAATTAAGTATGATTGGTAAATATTTACCCATTTTAGCAGAATATCCTTTAATTGTATTATTTTCTGTATTAGGAATGACGAGTTTAATTTCAAGTAGTGATTTAGTATCTATGTTCTTATCTATTGAATTACAAAGTTTTGCAGTTTATATTTTAGCTACAATTTATAGAGATTCTGAATCTGCGACAGCAGCAGGATTAAAATATTTCTTATTAGGTAGTTTATCTTCTGCTTTAATTTTATTAGGAAGTAGTTTATTATATGGATTTACAGGATTAACAAGTTTTGAAGGATTATACATGTTATGTTCTACAACAACAAGTAATCATGCTATTGAAATTAGTGTATTATTAATGGTAGTAGGTCTATTATTCAAAGTTTCAGCAGCTCCATTCCATAATTGGGCTCCAGATGTTTATGATGGAGTACCAACAATGGTAACAGCTTGGTTAGTAACAATGCCTAAAATTTCATTATTAGTATTTATTTTAGAATTCCAAGGATTTACTCAATTAACAAATTGGTCATCATGGACATATCTATTATTAATTAGTTCTTTACTATCTTTAATCATTGGTACAATTGGTGGATTATCTCAATATAGAATTAAACGATTATTAGCTTATAGTACAATTTCTCATGTAGGATTCTTATTATTAGCATTAGCGATTAACAGTGAAGAATCAATCGAATCTTTCTTATTCTATTTAATCCAATATTCATTAACAAATGTGAATGTATTCTTCATTCTTATTGCTTTTGGTTATCTATTACATAGTAGAGGATTAGCTCCTTATTCACCTGTTCAATTTATCAATCAATTCAAAGGTCAATTTCAAGTAAATCCTTTACTTGGACTTAGTCTAGCTATTTGTTTATTCTCAATGGCAGGTATTCCTCCATTAGTAGGATTCTTTGGTAAACAGATGATTTTATATGCAGCTACTCATAATGGAAATTTCTTCTTAGCTTTAGTAGCGATTTTAACAAGTGTAGTAAGTGCTGGTTATTATTTAAGAGTAATTAAAGTCATTCACTTTGATCCATTTACGATTACTGATACAAATGTAATGAATAAAGAAACAGTAACAACATCCACTAGTTTAGTGATTGCGACTTTAACTTTATTATTAATTTTCTTCATTTTAAACCCAACACCTTTATTAAATAGTGCTCATCTACTCACTTTAAGTTTATTTTATTGGTAATGAATACATTAACATTTTTCTTTCTGTTTATTCCTGTATTAGTATTAGTTCTATTAGTAATTAATCAATTTACAGCAGTAAATAAACCTTATAGTGAAAAAGTATCACCTTATGAGTGTGGATTTACTCCTTTAGGAGATTCTCGACAAAAATTCTCAATTCAATTCTATCTAGTAGCCATTTTATTTATCGTATTCGATATTGAAGTACTATTCTTATTCCCATTTGCCGTAACTTTATATGAAGTTTCATTATTAGGATTCTGGGTAGCAATGATCTTCTTAGTTGTTTTAACGATTGGATTCATTTATGAATGGTCAAAAGGTGCATTAAAATTCACTCGACATTAATTTATTTAACAACATCCTTTTTATATACCTTTAATATTAACTTGTTTAAAAAAGAAAATTTCTAGCAATAAAATCATTGTTTTCAACCTTAAAATATAAGTAATACAATCATCTGAAATGACCTCATTGTCTAATGGTAGGACACCACAACTTCACTGTGGGAGTATCGGTTCGATCCCGGTTGGGGTTAAGAATAATTCGAATCAAAATGAATTGATTACAAATATAGTGAAATTTTCCTATTTAAGAAGTAACTATATAATTATTATAATGATTTTATCTCTATTGATCACACCTATTTTAGGTGTAATTGGTGTTATTCTTTCTGGAGAAAATACATCTTTACAAAAGAAAGTAGCTTTAGCTAGTTCATTATTAACATTTATTTTATCTTTAGTTCTTTGGGCTGGATTTGATAATAATTATAATGGATTCCAATTTGTTAGTTCTTTCCCTACAATTACAACAAGAGAAGTAATTGGAGTGGATGGTATTTCTCTTTTCTTTGTTTTATTAACAACATTTATTATTCCAACTTGTATTTTAGCAAGTTGGGATAGTATTAAAACAGGAATTAAATATTTTTTAATTGCTTTCTTAATCTTAGAAACTTTATTAATTTCTGTTTTTGTTGTTTTAGATTTACTATTATTCTATATTTGTTTCGAAAGTATTTTAATTCCAATGTTCTTAATTATTGGTATTTGGGGTGCTAGAGAAAGAAAAATTCATGCAGCTTATCAATTTTTCCTATATACTTTATTAGGTTCTTTATTCATGTTATTAGCTATTTTAGTCATTTATTTTGAAGTAGGTTCTACAGATTATCAAGTATTAGCTGTAGCAGATATTAGTGAAACTAGACAAAGAATTTTATGGTTAGGATTCTTCTTATCTTTTGCTGTAAAAGTTCCTATGATCCCATTCCATATTTGGTTACCTGAAGCTCATGTAGAAGCTAGTTTAGCAGGATCTATTATCTTAGCTGGTATTTTACTGAAATTAGCGGGATATGGTTTCTTAAGATATTCTATTGGTGTATTCCCAGATGCTTCTGTATTTTTTACTCCTTTAGTTTATTCATTAAGTGTTATTAGTATTATCTATTCATCCTTTACCACTTTAAGACAAATTGATTTAAAGAAAATTATTGCTTATTCTTCTGTAGGTCATATGAATATTGTTAATTTAGGAATTTTTTCTAATACAATTCAAGGAATTGAAGGTAGTATGATTTTAATGTTAGCTCATGGTATTGTTTCACCTGCTTTATTCATTAGTGTAGTTATTCTTTATGATCGATATCATACTCGATTATTAAAATATTATAGAGGAATGACTCAATATATGCCAGTATGGTCTGTATTATTCTTCTTATTTACTTTAGGTAATATTGCAGTACCACTAACATCGAATTTTGTAGGAGAATTTATGACTTTTGCTGGAGCTTTCCAACAAAATCCTATTTTAACTATTTTTGGTGCTTTAGGTATGATTCTAAGTGCTGGATATGCTATTTGGTTATATAACAGAGTTGCTTTTGGTTCTTACAGTGTTTATTTAAAATCTGCTGGAGATCTTAATAGAAGAGAATTTATGTTATTATTACCATTCTTAGTATTAATGATTTTAATGGGAATTTATCCTAATATTTTCTTAGAACCAATGCACTTAGCAGTATCTAATTTATTAATTTAATTCTCTTTCCCATATAAATTTAATAATAATCAATTTATCTTAGGTCAACAAGTGAGTTGAACACTTATCTGGAAGATTTGCAGTCTATCGCATTACCAATTATGCTAGTTGACCAAACTTATTCCCCCGCAACATAGGTTACCGCCGTGCGGGATTCAGAAATAAGAAATTCTTTTCCCCGTACAGGGTTCATTAAAACTTTATTATTATCTTCCTCCCCGCGCGGCGGCACCAAGTCGCCCGCGCGGGGCCTACATAAAATAACAAATTCTCTATCAAAAGGAATCCCTAAAAATAGATCTCTATCATTTAAATTCAAAGACTCAATTTAAGGTCGCAGGGATTCGAACCCTAATAATACCGATTAAAAGTCGGGAACTTTACCAATTAAGTTACAACCTCTATTTATTGAATTTTTCTTATACTACATTTCCCTCACGATATATGTTGCCGCCCCGCGGGGTTAATAAAAACGGATTTAGTCTATTACTGGGGCTATCTATTTCTATATAAGGTAATCTCTTACTTATAGACCTTTGGGGTGAAGGATCGCCTTGGCGGACCAAGGTATAAAAGTAAAGACTATCTCGGTCTATAGAATCTTCCCTTCAAGGGGAGAATTCTGGGCCCAGGGGCCTAAAATCTTTATATAAAGGAGAATTATGAATTTTAAATTCATAATGGATTTTTATCCAGGGCGCCCGGGCTAGGGAATGGTTATTTTAATAAAGGGGTCACTAGTATGGGTATAATAATTATAACTATACTGTGTGTTATGATCATAATAATCATTTTAAAATAAGACATAATGAATTTATCAATGGTCTTGTTTTTAATTGGGATTTTAGGATTTATTCTTAACCGAAAAAATATTATCCTAATGTTAATTTCTATTGAAATTATGTTATTAGCAGTTACATTATTAATTATTTTAAGTTCATTTAGTTTTGATGATATTTTAGGTCAAACTTATGGTATTTATGTAATTGCTATTGCAGGAGCAGAGTCTGCTATTGGATTAGGTATTTTAGTAGCATATTATAGATTAAGAGGTAGTATTGCTATTAAATCGTAATGTATTTAGCGATTTTAACTTTACCATTATTATCTGCAACAGTTGCTGGATTTTTAGGTAGAAAAGTAGGTAAAACAGGGAGTCATTTTATTACTTGTGGTTCTTTAGTTTTAACTGCTTTATTAGCTTTTGTAGCTTTTTATGAAGTTGGTCTATGTCAATCTCCTGTATCTATTAAATTAATGAGTTGGATTGATTCAGAATTTATGTTAGTATCATGGGGATTCAATTATGATAGTTTAACAGTATCTATGTTATTACCTGTTTTAATTGTATCTGCTTTAGTACATATTTATTCTACAAATTATATGGGAGAAGATCCTCATAATCAAAGATTCTTCTCTTATTTATCTATGTTCACATTCTTTATGTTAATGTTAGTAACAGGTGATAATTATCTTGTTATGTTCATTGGATGGGAAGGTGTAGGTATTTCATCATACTTACTAATTAACTTCTGGTTTACTAGATTACAAGCAAATAAAGCTGCTATTAAAGCTTTAGTAATGAATAGAGTAGGTGATTGGGGGTTCAGTATTGGTCTATGGGCTATTTTCTGGGCTTTTGGTAATCTAGATTTTACAACAGTATTCTCTTTAGCTCCATTTATGAATGAAGAATTAATTACAGTGATTTCTATTTGTTTATTAATTGCAGCTATGGGTAAATCAGCTCAAATTGGTTTACATACTTGGTTACCAGATGCAATGGAGGGTTGGTTTTGGGCTCTCCTTAAATTTCACTATATGCGGGAACACCCTGAAACTTCTTGGTCCACTCAAGTGATCCGATTCAATCGGAGATTTCTATTTAAAATGAGAAATTTAGACTTGCTCGGAAAAATCCAAGAAGTAGGACAATCCGCAGGAAACCAAACATTATTATTTAATGATAATGGAGTAGGTTCCTCAGAGACTACATGTGAAACATTAAAAAATATCGATCAAAGTTCATTCCCCGGGCGGGCGCTTCAGTGCCACCACCTAGGGTTAAGTTTAAATAACACATTCAAATATTGGTTTATCGGTTTTACCGAAGGTGATGGATCATTTATTATTAATAAAAATGGTTATTTAGAGTTTAAGATTACACAATCAAGTATTGATGCGCAAATCTTATTTTATATCAAAAAAGAATTAGGATTTGGTTCTGTATTAGTACAAGATAAAAAGAATAAAACTCATCATTTTCGAGTAAGAGACCAAAAAGGTATTCTAAAATTAATTGAAATTTTCAATGGTAATTTATACACAGAAAGAAAGATTAACCAATTTAAATTATGGTTGGAAGCATTTAATAAAGCTTATAAAACAGATATCTGTTTTATTAGTAAAGTTAATCATCCAACTTTAGAAAATGCTTGGTTATCTGGATTTACTGATGCAGAAGGTTGTTTTACCGTAAGTATTCTTAAACGATCTGAAACATATAATCAAGTTCAAGTAAGATATATTCTATCTCAAAAAGGAGAACTTGAATTAATGACAAAGATTGCTGATGTATTAGGGGGTAAAGTAAGTTTTCTAAAAGATTACAACGGATATAATATGGTTGTAAATTTAACTAAATTACACAAAGTCATCGGTTATTTTAATAAATATGGTTTAAAGACTAAAAAATATATTCATTATTTTAATTGGCTTAAAGCATATAAATTAGTCATGAATAAAGAACATTTCAATGATGAAGGACTTGAACGAGTCAGAAACTTAATGAATAAAATCAATAAAACAAAGATCGATTAATGAAGATATAGTCCGAACAGTTATGAGAGTAACTGCGTATACCTCTTCAAGGAGGGGTATCAACACATTTTCTCGGAAATCCCGAGGATTAAATTTGCCAACTCCAGTATCTGCTTTAATTCATGCTGCTACCATGGTAACAGCAGGAGTTTATTTATTATTAAGATCATCTCCTATTTTAGAGTATGGATCTACTCCATTAATTTTAATTACTTGGGTAGGTGCTTTAACTGCATTCTTTGCAGCTACAACTGGTTTATTACAAAATGATTTAAAAAGAGTGATTGCTTATTCTACTTGTTCTCAATTAGGATATATGGTATTTGCATGTGGATTATCAAATTATTCAATTGGTATTTTCCATTTAGTAAACCATGCTTTCTTTAAAGCTTTATTATTCTTATCTGCAGGTGCAGTTATTCATGCTTTAAATGATGAACAAGATATGAGAAAAATGGGAGGATTAGTTAATCTATTACCATTCACTTATACTATGATTTTAATTGGTTCATTAAGTTTAATGGCTTTACCATTCTTAACAGGATTCTATTCTAAAGATTTAATCTTAGAAGTTGCCTTCGGTCAATATCTATTTACAGGAAATGTAGCCTATTGGTTAGGAACAATTTCTGCTGTATTTACAGCATTTTATTCTTTAAGATTATTAGCTTTAACTTTCTTAACATATCCTAATGGACCTAAAATTAATTATTTAGGTACTCATGAAGCTCCATTAATTATGGCGATCCCTTTAGTATTATTAGCTATTATGAGTGTTTTCTTTGGTTATGTAACAAAAGATCTATTTATTGGTGTAGGAACAAATTTCTGGGGTAATTCTTTATTTGTTCATCCAAATCATGTAAGTTTAATTGAAGCTGAATTTGCTATTCCTACTTTCTATAAATTATTACCATTATTTGGTAGTTTATTTGGAGGAGGACTTGCTTTAGTTTTATATCATTTATTCCCATTATTTACAATTAGTTTAACAGAAAATACATTAGGTAGAACTTTATATAGATTCTTAAATCAAAAATACTGGTTTGATAATATTTATAATAATCTAATTTTAAGTAAACTATTAAACTTTGGTTATACAACAAATAAAACTTTAGATAGAGGTGTAATTGAATTAGTAGGACCTTATGGATTAGTAAATGTATTTAAAAATGCTTCTAGTAAAATTACATCTTTAGATACAGGATTTATTCCATCTTATGCTATGTATATTTTCAGTGGTTTAATTTTATTTATCACTTTAATTTTCTATGTAGGAGATCCTAGATTATTCTTATTATTATTATGGGCTGTATTATTACTTCCTTCTAAGAAAAATGCTTAATACTAAACAGATCTGTATTACTAAAAATAAATCTCTTTAGATTAGAACTTAATTATTAATAAGAGTCTATGTTTAAGAGTCCTTTAGGCTTAACCCTTTTACATTTATTTAGAATAGACTCTGTCCCGCAGGGACGAAGTCCGGACCCTGGGCCCAGACTTTATTAAAATAAGAATTTAAAAATATCTAAACTTCTTATATACCCCGCGCAAGGAAAAGAAATCATTTTATAAGTATAGGAACCTTCGTACAAGAAGAATCTTCTCCCCCCCCCCAGGGGCCCAGAATCTAAATTTGGGGACATTTCTTAATTGGTAGAGAGCTCGTTTTGCATATGAGTAGTGCTGGTTCAAGTCCGGCTGTCTCCATAAATCGATTTTCTTAAGGGTAACATTTTTATAAAAAGTTATGATACCGTATAGAGATCAATATGATTCTCCCGGCCCGCTGAAGCGGGCCTAAACCTATTGGGGCTAAGGGTTACGCCTCGGCGAGCCTAATATGAGTGAGAATCAGGTTGTAGCCTAATCTGGTAAGGCATTTACTTTGGGTGTAAAATAGTGTAAGTTCAAATCTTACCAACCTGATATTATTTATACTCTTAAACCCGAAGAGGCCTATTCCCTTTGGGTAAATTTCTTAAAATAAACTCTGTCCTGCAGGGACGAAGTCCGGGCCCTGGGCCCAGACTCTTAGAGTATTTTTAGTTGGCCTAGCATAATTGGTAATGCATTCGATTTGTAATCGGGGAAATAGGGGTTCGATTCCTCTGGCCAGCATAGATTGAATCTTTCTTGTCCTCGTGCGGGGTATAGGTTATGATTGGGCTGTTGACTAATTGGTAAGTCATCGACTTTTGATGTCGACTAATGGGAGTTCGAGCCTTCCCAGCCCAGAAAATGAATATTTCACTTTAAGATTCTGGGCTTTAGGAATAAGAATTCATTTTAGTCCCGGGGGGCTTGCCCCTCGGGATATCCCCGAGGGGAAGTGAAATAAATTCTTCAAATGAGTCTATCTATTCCCCGGGGCGGTGCGCCCCGGACCCCCAGGTCTGGGGTGAACCCGACCCGGGGGCTATACTAATAAAATAGAATTTGGTCAGGCCTATTATTAAAGTTATTAATCATCCAAGGATTCCTTCTATCCCCGCGGAGCTGGAACCGATCCAAGGGGTTTAGTTTTATCCCTTAAAAAGGGATAAAACAGGATGAAATCGAAAGATTTCATCTAGTTCATAAAGAACATGTCCCCTTTGGGTAAATACTTTGGGACTGGTTTAATGAATTTTGTATAGTAAAATAGAACGAAGCAGACCGAATTCGAATCGGTACCTTCTTACGTGACAAGCAAGGACTCTACCAGTTAAGCTACTGCTCCTTAAATCAATTTTCTCCCCATATGGGTCATATAAAATGAGGAGTAGAAGACTTGAACTTCTAACCATTAATGTGTAAGATTAACGCTCTACCAATTGAGCTAACTCCTCTAACTTATCCTAAAATCAGGCAAGGTTGAATATTATAATATTCATCTAGTCACTGGGTTCGAATGAGTGGTTTAATAGAATGAAACCCCGCGCTGGAAAAAGATTTTGGGATGTTATTCCTATTTCTTATATTTATACTATAATTCTCCATCGGGGCAAGCCACCGGTATGAACCCTATAGCTTTATAAATTAAAACAGAACCCCTAACAGGGAAATAAAGAATGGGTGAAAACCCGGGATCGAACCGGGAACCGTTAGTACCACAAACTAACGCTCTACCAATTGAGCTATTTCCACCATATACATTTTATCTTTTTGATGGGAAAGAAAATAAATAGACTCTATCCCGCAGGGACGAAGTCCGGGCCCTAGGCCCAGACTCTATAAACTTATCATTTCCCCGTACGGGATTTAAACGTGGAAAACAACGTTTCAGAGGAGTTGAACCTCTACCAACAAGAGTCGAAATCCTGTGCTCTATCCATTAAGCTAGAAACGCTTTTTTAAAATTAAAAAAGACGTTTCCGGAATACCAGTTTTGTAAAACTGGTTTCTAGAAACGCGTCGCGACGCGTTTCCGGAAAATCTTCTTAAACGAAGTTTTCTAGAAACGCATATTTATAAATATGCTGTTTCCGGGATCCCGTCCCAAAGGGGCGGGTCCTAGAAACGCTCTATAGAGCGTTTCCGGAAGTCCTAACTGAGGTTAGGCTTCTAGAAACGCTTATCTATAAAATAAATAAGACGTTTCCGGAAAAGATCAACAAAGTTGAGTTTTCTAGAAACGCTTTTAAGGTGATATTCTACAATTTTTGAACTTAAACTTATTCCCCACGCGGGCAACCTGTTGCCGCCGCGTGGGATTTTTATTTGAAAACTCAAATGAGAATCCATTTTCGAAATTCAATATTACGATTGGCAGGACTTGAACCTGCACGATATTACTACCAATTGAACCTAAATCAATCATGTCTACCAATTCCATCACAATCGTAAATCGTTCTATTTAACAATAAATGTTACTTATAAATTATTTTCTTCAGTTCCAAGAGATTAATTTAACAGATCCATTTTTCCGATCAAAGAGTATAATTAAAGGTATTATTATGAGAGATAACTCTCAGATATAACCATTCGACCACTCGTTCCCGAACGGTCACCTTGTTACGACTTCAAACTAGTCACTTATTGTCCTTGGATTTTACAATCTTCAGGTACAACTTGTTCCCAGCCTGTGACGGGCAGTTAGTAGATCTTGAAGCGTTTATTTCACCGGGACATGATGATTCACCGATTACTAGCAATTCCTATTTCAAGAGGGCGAGTTACAGCCCTCTATTCGCAAAGAGAAATTTTAGAGATTATCTCCAAGTTACCTTATTGAATCTTTCTGTATTTCTCATGGCGGCACGTCTGTAGCCCACTCCATAAGGGCCATGAGGGCTTGTCTTAGTCCTAATTATTCCAATTTATCATTGGATGCTCGATTAGAAATTAACTAATCGCAAGGGTTTTGTTCGTTATGCGGACTTAACCTTAGATCTCACGACACGAACTGAAGACAGCCATGCAACGCCTGTGTAGCATTCAAGGAGTGGTAAGATGTTGTGTGGATCATCACATTAAACAACATGCTTCACTGCTGGTTTTCAAGACCCTCTATACTTTTGGGTTTCAACCTTGCGGCAGTACTCCCCAGGTGGAGTGCTTTAACCTACGTTTATAAACTGATTAAAAAACCAATTTAAGGCACTCATCGTTTAGGGTATGGACTACACGGGTCTCTAATCCGTTTTGCTCCCCATACTTTCGTACCTCAGCGTCAGTATTTAGTTAGAAAAAAGCCTTCGCCTTAAGCGGTCTTCCGAGTATCAACAGATTCCATCCCTACTCTCGGAGTTCCTTTTTCCCCCATTATACTCTAGTCTCATAGTTACTGAATAACTCTTGCTCATTTCGTTTGATATTATTCAGTCTTATGAAACTGCCTACGTACCCTTTAGACCCATTCATGATGAATAATGCTTACCCCTCTCGTATTACCGCGACTGCTGGCACGAGATTGGTCGGGATTAATAGGAAAGTACAGTCATTATCCTCCTTTCCGTTAGGACTTTATCAAATTAATGTATCCATCCTTCTAGGTGACTGGTTCAGCCTTTCGGCCATTGACCAAGATTCCGCACTGCTGCCGAGACTTTGCTCGTGTGGGCCTTTTTCATTCCCACTGTGGTTGATCATCCTCTCAGACCAACTATGGATCATTGGCTTGGTAAGCCGTTACCTTACCAACTACCTAATCCATTCAATAGGTACATCCATAGGCGAACTTAATCATTTCATCTTTTCAGACTTATTTGATATTCCATCAATCCTATGGGTAGCTTGCCTATTCATTACTCACCCGTTCGCCATGCCAGAATAAATTCTGCATTCGACTCGCATGTGTCAAGTCCCTAGATAGCATTCACTCGAAACTAAGTTTAAATTCTTACTTGCCATTCCAATGTTCATCATTGGAAATTTGAAATCTTATTGTTACTTATATAATGACCTCTTAAAAAAAGGATTTTCATAAAAAGTATGAATCTAATCAATTTCTTTTTAACTAAAAAAAATATTAACCCCACGCGGCGGCAACAGGTTGCCCGCGCGGGGAAGATTTAAAACTTATTGTATTCTTTAATAATTAAGAAAGGTATATATTAAGGAAAATTATCTAAAATAAGTCATAGTCATCTATAAAATAGCCCCCGGGGCTGGCAGCCCTGAGGGTCCGGGGCGCTGCGCCCCGGGGATGTAAGATTAAAAATTCTTAAGTCCTTTATAATTAAGCTAGATCCATAAAATAGAACATAACACAAAAACTCATAGAACATAATAAAGAGAATAAAATTAAAATCATATAATAATTATTTGATAATTGACCTAATTTTAAATAGTATCTTACTAAAGATAAACTCCAATTAGGTAATTTATCCATGTATTTATCACCATATAATTTTACATAATGATTTACAATTAAACCAATTAAACACATTAAAATAGCAACATCATATAAAAATAACGAAACAGATGCTAATTGTAAAGTGTTTTGTTCTAAATAAGATTCAAAAAAATCATTAAAATCAAATCCTGCATTATTAGCTGAATTTAAAGAACCTGATTCATCAAGTTTAGTATCAAATGATTTCAACTCGAACTTTGAAGTTTGTCCTGATAACATAGGTTGTTGTGTTAAGGAATTTTCTGATTCCATTAAAGCCTTTGTAACAGGTCCTAATGAATCATTTAAACTATCTTTTTGTAAAGCAGATTGATCTGTCACTAAAGGAGTATTAGATGAAGTATTCATCCGTTTTAATTCTAAATTGTGATTTAGAATTGCTAGTTCTTTATTTGCTTCTAATTTTTTATGATTAGTATAAATAGTAGTAAAACCAGCTATAGTAGCGGCATAGACAGTAGCCATAGCAGTAGTCAATTTTTGAGCCATAATAAAAATAGAAATTGAAGAATAATTAAGGGATATAATTCATTAATGTAAACTAACATTCCCAATGAGAATCTTATAAAATATTTTATATTATGATTCTCATTACTTATATATTTTGAAAATTCATAAAAATGATAGAATAAGGAATGTTGATTCATAGTCATCCATGATCTAATAAATAATACTCTCGCGTAGAAATGATTTATTATCCAAGAAGAAACGATTTTTCTTATCTATATGGTATAATTTTAAGTAAAATAGAAAAAGTAGTTTACTAATCCCCGGGGCGCAGCGCCCCGGATCCCCTGGTCTGGGCAACCCCAGACCAGGGGGTTGTATTAAGGATTATTTAGAGAATTTTATAAAAGGTCTTCTATAAAGATTCTGGACCCCCTGGGTCCGGAATTCTCCCCCTGACGGGGAAGATTCTAAGTGTATATTATTATCTATGATATAATCTCGGATAGAGCGGGACTTGAACCCACAAGGATAATATATCCTAT